>ENA-OQAB01000181-OQAB01000181.1-human-gut-metagenome-genome-assembly--contig:-NODE-181-length-36595-cov-3.994872_pt1 | contig 36595 bp, 39 predicted proteins | sample MGYA00242490_ERZ504517 | MGnify/ENA primary metagenome ERZ504517 (study PRJEB26092, sample SAMD00036298) | human gut metagenome | host: Homo sapiens | study: EMG produced TPA metagenomics assembly of...
GCGTCGGCGGGGGCTTTCCGCAACTCTTCTTCCACCGCCGCAAAATAGCCTTCGGGAAGGATGCAGTCGGAGTCGAGTATAATCAGGTATTCCCCCGGCTACGTTCGGCGCCGTAATTACGCGTTTGCCCCGGCCCGGAATTGGGTTTGGCGTAATAATGGATATCCAGCATGTTCTGATAACGGTCTGCGATGTCCTTGCAAGGAACGGAAGAGCCGTCCTCTACAATGATGACTTCAAAATCCTTAAAGCTTTGCCGGGTAAGGCTTTGCAGGAGTTCGTCCACTTCATCGGGGCGGTTGTATACGGGGATGATAACGGAGTATCGCATATCTCTGTGTCTTTTTCTTTATCGGGTTGCGGAAGTTGATGTTGCAAAGATACGCTTTTATTTGGTGATAGATAGGGGATGGTACAATAAATAACAAGAGGCCGCCTCGTCAGTCATAATTCGTCAGACAGATGTCATCCTTTCGTTCAACAACTGTTGCCCGTTCGTTAGACAGCTGTCTAACGAACGGGCAACGGCTGTCTAACGAATTAGTATGTAGTATTAAAGATACTGATAAATCCGGTAGGAACGCATAAGTCCTGCGAGTACCGTTATTAGGAACTAAATCCGATGGACACGACAAATTCCGGTTCCGGCATTCCTCAGGCATGTCGGTTATGGCCTTACATTGCTCGGTTCGTGGCGGCGTTTTTATCGCCATGTGCTGTAAAAAGAAAAAGCCTGTCGGGGCGAACTGTCCCGACAGGCTTCCAACTATTTAAAGAAGGAGCTTTATACTTTTACACGACCTACGTAAGAACCGTCACGAGTATCGATTTCGATGGTTTCACCTTCGTTGATGAACAACGGTACGCGTACTGTCGCGCCTGATTCTACTGTTGCGGGTTTCAGGGTGTTGGTAGCTGTATCGCCTTTCAATCCCGGTTCGGTGTATGTAATCTTCTGCTGAATCTTCACAGGTACGTCGGCATACAGAACCGTTTCGGTAGAAGCGTCGGATACCACGTCTACAACCATTCCTTCCAACAAGAAGTCTACGCCGTTAATCAAGTCGTGAGCGATAGGAATTTGGTCGAAAGTTTCCTGGTTCATAAACTGGTAGTTGTCGCCGTCATGATAGAGATATTGATGGGGACGACGCTCTACGCGTACGTCTTCCAGCTTTTCGCCGATGTTGAAGCGACGTTCAAGAACATAGCCGTTGACTACATCTTTCAGCTTGGTACGCATGAAAGTATTACCTTTTCCCGGTTTTACATGCAGGAATTCGATGCAGAAATACAGTTTGCCGTCCATGCGGATGCAAGTTCCGATTTTAATGTCTTGGGCATTAATCATACTTTTATAGTCTTTATTATTATTATGTTATTAAGATGTTTCCCTTGATTTGCGGGTGCAAAAGTAATGGAATTCGGTAAAAAACACAAAAACTTTTGAGAGAAAATGAGTTATCTCTTGGTTATTTTAGAAAAAGTCTCTATTTTTGCAGCCCGATTACGTAGAATAATAACATAAAACAAGATACAGTAATGAAAAGAACATTTCAACCTTCTAACAGAAAGAGAAAAAACAAACACGGATTCCGTGAGAGAATGGCTACAGCCAATGGTCGTAGAGTATTGGCCGCACGTCGTGCCAAAGGCAGAAAGAAACTGACTGTTTCTGACGAATACAACGGAGTGAAGGCGTAAGTCATTCCTTTTGATAGAGAAATAAGAAAGCCGCAAAGGACTGGTGACAGTGTTTTGCGGCTTTTCTTTTGTGAAACTTTCAAGAAAACATCATTGCAATGCGCCTAAATTGCATTATCTTTGCAACAAAAGCGAAGATAAACCGCACCTCGGCATAAAAAATGAACAAGTTCTTTTATTCTGCTCTCTGTTTGCATTATCTTTGCACCAAATTGTAGTGATTATGACTATAAAGGAATTTTTTTCTTTCCGGCAGAACAAATACTTCTGGATAAACGTCATGGCAATGATTGTTGTGGTAGCCTTGTTGCTGTTCGGAACTTTAAAAGGAATAGATATATATACCCGCCACGGTGAGGCTGTGGTAGTACCTGATGTGAAGGGCATGACGGTAGCGGAAGCCGGAACGGTGTTCGGTAACCGGGGGCTGGCCTGTGTCGTTTCCGATTCCACTTACGTCAAGGACAAACCTGCCGGCTGCATTTTGGACTATAATCCGGCCGCCGGACAAAAGGTGAAAGAAGGCCGTATCATTTATCTGACAATCAACGCCATCAATATACCTTTGCAGGCTGTTCCCGATGTGGCGGATAACAGTTCCTTGCGTCAGGCCGAAGCGCGCATTCTGGCTTCGGGCTTCAAGCTGAACGACATCGAATACATGGCAGGTGAAAAGGACTGGGTATATGGCGTGAAGTATCAGGGGCGCATGCTCGCCATCGATGAAAAAGTGCCTATGGGCGCAACGTTGACTTTGATGGTAGGCAATGGTGACAGAGAGGTACTGGAAAGCGATTCTTTGTCCGCGAATAACGGAACGGAGACTCAGGAACCGGTTGGTTCCGAAGGTTCTGCGGCCGATGAGTCTTGGTTTTGAATTTAACGCAGGTAGGTGTACGGGAATGAAGCTGTCTTTAATTCTTAAAAAGGACAAACGATGATCGAAGAGTTACCGGACGACATAGAAAATGATGTACTGGACGATATAGAACCTGTCGGTGATGAGTCGCAGCTTTATGAGCACTTCCGCGTGGTAGTGGATAAAGGGCAGGAGATGATGCGTGTGGACAAATATCTGTTCGACCGTCTGACCAATGCTTCGCGTAACCGTATACAGAAAGCCGCCGATGCCGGATTTGTGATGGCGAACGATAAGCCGGTCAAGAGCAGTTACAAAGTGAAACCTTTGGACGTGATAACGGTGATGATGGACCGTCCCCGTTACGAAAACGAGGTTATCCCCGAAGATATTCCCCTGGATATAGTGTATGAAGACAAGTACCTGATGGTTGTCAATAAGCCGGCGGGGCTGGTGGTACATCCCGGGCACGGGAATTATCACGGTACGCTCGTCAATGCCATCGCCTGGCACATGAAAGATATTCCCGATTACGATGCCAACGACCCGCATGTGGGGCTTGTGCACCGTATCGACAAAGATACGTCCGGTTTGCTGGTGATTGCCAAAACACCGGATGCCAAGACCAATCTCGGTCTGCAATTCTTCAATAAAACCACCAAACGCCGTTACCGTGCCCTCGTCTGGGGAAATGTGGAACAAGACGAAGGTACAATCATCGGTAATGTGGGGCGTAATCCTAAAGACCGTATGCAGATGACCGTTCTGCCCGATGACCAGGGTAAGCATGCCGTTACCCATTATCGTGTGCTGGAACGCCTGGGGTATGTGACGCTTGTGGAGTGTATCCTCGAAACAGGCCGTACCCATCAAATCCGTGTGCACATGAAGCATATCGGACATATCCTCTTTAATGATGAACGCTATGGCGGCCATGAGATTCTGAAAGGGACCCATTTTGCCAAATACAAACAGTTTGTAAACAATTGCTTTGATACTTGTCCGCGGCAGGCGCTTCATGCCATGACGCTGGGGTTCGTACATCCCGTCACCGGGGAGGAAATGTACTTTACCTCGGAGTTGCCGGATGATATGAGTCGGCTGATTGATAAGTGGAGAGGCTATATTAGTAATAGAGAATTAGAATGAAACGCACAATTGCTATTGTATGCGGAGGAGACACTTCCGAATTCGAAGTTTCCCTGCGTAGTGCACAAGGAATCTACTCCTTCATCGACAAGGAGAGATACACATTATATATAGTAGAGATGCAGGGGCCGGACTGGCACGTGCAGCTTCCCGACGGTACGAAAGCTCCGGTAGACCGTAATGATTTCAGCTTCCGGCTGAACGGCGCGAAGGTTGTATTCGATTTTGCATATATCACCATTCACGGAACTCCGGGTGAGGACGGGCGTTTGCAGGGATATTTCGATATGCTTCATATACCTTATTCCTGTTGCGGAGTGCTTGCGGCCGCACTGACGTATGATAAGTTTGCCTGCAATCAATATCTGAAAACGTTCGGTGTGCGTATCGCCGACTCTTTGCTGCTTCGCCAGGGGCAGTCTGTTTCCGACGAAGATGTGATTGAGAAGATAGGCTTGCCTTGTTTCATCAAGCCCAGTCTGGGTGGTTCCAGCTTCGGGGTGACGAAGGTGAATACGAAAGAGCAGATACAACCTGCCGTTGCAAAGGCTTTCGCCGAAGCGAAAGAAGTCTTGGTGGAGGCTTTTATGGAAGGTATGGAGATTACTTGCGGTTGCTACAAGACCAAAGAAAAGTCTGTGGTGTTCCCTATTACGGAAGTGGTATCGCATAATGAGTATTTTGACTATAAAGCCAAATATAACGGTGAGTCGGACGAAATAACTCCGGCGCGCATTCCCGATGAACTGCGCGACCGTGTGCAGAAACTTACTTCCGCCATTTATGATATCCTCGGAGCTTCCGGAATTATCCGCGTAGACTATATCATTACCGAAGGAGAGAAGATAAATCTGCTGGAAGTAAACACTACTCCGGGTATGACCGCTACCAGTTTTATCCCGCAGCAGGTACGTGCGGCGAACCTGGATATTAAAGATGTAATGACAGATATAATAGAAAACCAATTTTAGATATTAACTATTAGGTATCAACCGACTATTAGATGCCCGTTTATTAGTCTTGAAACCAAATGCTTATTGTTTAAAATTTAAAATTGCATATCATGGAATTTGAAGAAATCCGCCCTTATCATGACGAAGAACTACCTCAGATTTTTGAGGAATTAATTGCTGACCCGGCCTTCCAACAAGTGGCTTGCGCCGTTATGCCGGGTGTTCCTTTTGAGGCTATCGCGCAGAAAATGCGTGCGAGCAAGACCAAGCAGGAGTTCCAGGAAAACCTTTGCTACGGCATCTTGCATAAATTGGCCAAAGATACTACAGACGGACTGATACTGGAAAGTATGGCTGTGTTGAACAAGCAGTCTGCCTATACCTATGTGTCCAATCACAGGGACATCATTCTCGACTCCGGTTTCTTGTCTGTTCTTCTGGTGGAGCAGGGGTTGGATACCGTAGAAATCGCTATCGGTGATAATCTGCTGATTTATCCCTGGATTAAGAAACTGGTGCGTATCAATAAATGCTTCACCGTGCAGCGCGCGCTTACCATGCGCCAGATGTTGGAGTCGTCCATTCGTATGTCGCGTTATATGCACTACACGATTGCGGAAAAGAAGCAGTCTATCTGGATAGCCCAACGCGAGGGACGTGCCAAGGACTCTAATGACATCACGCAGGATAGCGTTCTGAAAATGTTGGCGATGGGCGGCGACGGAGACATCATCACCAATCTTCAGGAACTGAATATCGTTCCGCTTTCCATTTCGTACGAATATGATCCTTGCGACTATCTGAAAGCGCAGGAATTCCAGCTGAAGCGTGATATACCCGACTTTAAGAAAACCACGGATGACGACTTGCTGAACATGCAGACCGGACTTCTGGGATACAAAGGCCGTGTATGTTTCCGTATGGCATCTTGTATCAATGAAGATTTGGGCGAATTGGACAGAACATTGCCGAAACCGGAGTTGTTCGTTGCCATATCCGCTTTGATTGATAAGCGTATTCATGCCAACTATCGTATTTTTGCCAATAATTATGTGGCTCACGACTTGCTGCACAATGCCGAGGAGTTTGTCGAACATTATACGGCAGAGGATAAGAAGCGCTTTACAAGTTATATTGACGGTCAGCTGGAGCGTATCACTATTCCTGACAAGGATGTGGATTTCTTGCGTGAGAAGTTGTTGCTGATGTATGCCAATCCGTTGACGAATTATTTGGCTGCGACCAAATAAGGGCTTGTCGATTGGTTGCGTAAAGAGGAATCGTAACAGTGTGTAGTAAGTGGGTATGAAAAAGTACTGCTGTGGCCTGTTTGTCGCCGTTGTGTCGTGCCTGTCGGTATCATGCGGCGATGATGACTATCATTATCCTTCCGTGAAGCAGGATTTTATGACTGCGTTTTCCGGAGCGGACGGACGGTTGGAGTCGGTGTTGACCGATGAAGGCGAGACGTTTCAAATTCTTGAGGATGCGTCAGGCCTGCGTACGAACGCGGATGCATCCGTTCGTATTGTCGCCAATTATGAGACGTCGGTCGCCAGTGACGGTCGGGTTTCAGGCGTAAAACTGTATGCTCTGTTGCAAACGATTTCTCCCCTGCCTCTGACTGCCGGTGAATTTGAAGGGGGAGTGAAAACGGAACCTTCTGAAATACGGAGTATTTGGTTGGGATATGATTATTTGAATATTGTTTTAGAGGTGAAGCAGCAGGGTAAACATCTTTTTCATTTTGTAGAGGATGGAGTTTCGATAGATGAAGATAGCGGACGTGCCAAAGTGCGGTTGACTTTATATCACGATGTGAGTAGCGATGTGCAAGATTACGGTAAGCGTGCCTATCTGTCCGTTCCCTTAAAACAATATATGACTGAAGGTGTGCAGGGCGTGGATGTTTATTTCAGTATTTATACTTATTCCGATAGCTTCAAAACCTATGTCCTGGATGAAACGGGGCTTCATGTAGAGGGGAATTGATTTCATATACATTATAAATAGATATGAAACAGGTGTCATAAGGACTTTATGGCACCTGTTTTCTTTTTACATGTTATTGTGATAACCGGCATCGGCAATTGTCAGTTCGATGCCCATCTCCTCTAAGCGTAAAGCGGTGGAAGGGGGGATGCGGGAGTCGGTGATGATATGGTCGACATCCTCCATATCGGAAATCTTGCTGAAACCGCGCCGCCCGAATTTGGAAGAATCTGCAAGCACAATCGTTTTCTGGGCGGTTTGCATCATGACGCGGTTAAGGCTTGCTTCCATCATGTTGGTGGTGGTGATACCAAAATCGAGGTCGATACCGTCTACACCGATGAATAACTTGCTGCACGAGAAGTCCGCCAATATATTCTCTGCATATTTTCCTACTACGGACAGGCTGCTATGCCGTAATATACCGCCCAGTTGGATGATATATATGTTCTTTTCGCTTGCCAGGATGTTCGATACTTCCATGGAAGCGGTAATGACGGTCAATTCGTCCACCGGAACTATGCTGCGCGCGAGTGCGTGCATGGTTGTTCCCGATGCTATAAGTATAGAATCTTTGGGAGCGATGAGGCTTGCGGCTTTCATTCCGATCAGTCTCTTCTCCTCGACATACAGCTTTTCCTTCTCGCTAACATTCCTGTTGTCGATATAGGGGTCTATTAAAATCGCTTTTCCGTGATTTCGGTATAGTTTCTTTTCTCTTTCGAGATCGGTTAAGTCCTTGCGTATCGTAACTGACGAAACGTTAAGGTGTGTGGCTAAGTCCGTTACCAGAATCGAATTATGCTGTATCAACAATTCTAATATGATAGATTGTCTCTCTTCTTTTGTCATAATAAGCTTGAAAATCGTATTTAATGCGCTAATATACTTGAAAAAAACAGTATGGGAAAACTCATGATGCTAAGAAATTATAAAACAGTAGTTCTGTTATCTTTTCTTTTGAAACGTAAGTCTTGTTGTTGCTTTTTTATATAAAACTTCCTATCTGAAGATTTTTTTTCTGCTTTTCAGTAAAAAAACAAAGGAAATGTTTCGTTATTATAAAAATAGAATTTATATTTGTTGCGAAATGAAACCTAAGTCGTTTTGATAAGAAAGCAAAAGCGCTGTTATCCTAATCTTGAAATCAAACGACGTTAACTAATATTATAAGAGACATGGTACTTAATGGCGAAATTAACGAATTTGACATCATTATTATTGGTGGAGGTGCGACCGGAGCGGGTACGGCAAGAGATTGTTCCTTACGTGGAATGCGTGTTTTGCTTGTAGAACGCTTTGATTTTGCTGCTGGTGCCACCGGGCGAAACCACGGATTGCTTCATAGTGGCGCCCGTTATGCGGTGACTGATAGGGAATCGGCTGCCGAATGTATCAAGGAGAATATGATTCTTCGGAAGATAGCGCGCCATTGTGTAGAAGAAAACGGCGGCTTGTTCATCTCTCTTCCGGAAGACGACCTTTCGTATCAAAACTTATTTGTGGAATCGTGTCGGGCCGCAGGTATCAATGCGCAAGTGATAGACCCTGCCGAGGCGAGATTGATAGAACCTTCTGTTAATCCTGCCATAACAGGAGCGGTGAAAGTGCCTGACGGTTCGATAGACCCTTTCAGACTGACTCTGGCAAATGTTATTGATGCCAAAGCTCACGGTGCGAAAGTACTGGTTTATCATGAAGTGACAGCATTGATTCAGGACCGGGGAAGTATCGTCGGAGTCACTGTATTTAATCATAAAACGAAAACAGAACATAATTATTACGCACCTCTGACTGTTAATGCGGGAGGTATTTGGGGACATGGCATTGCTGCAAAAGCAGGCATAAGGGTGGACATGTTCCCTGCAAAAGGCTCATTATTGATTTTTGGGCATCGAATCAATAATGTTGTGCTTAACCGTTGCCGCAAGCCTGCCAATGCAGATATTCTTGTTCCTGGAGATACGATCTGCCTGATTGGAACGACATCCAGTCGCGTGGGCTTTGATGAGGTGGATGATGTGCGGGTTACGTCGGAAGAGGTTGATTTGTTGTTGTCGGAGGGGGAGAAGTTGGCTCCTGCTTTGGCTACAACTCGTATTTTGCGCGCATACGCCGGCGTTCGTCCGCTGGTGGCCGCCGATAACGACCCTTCCGGACGTAACATCAGCCGTGGCATCGTGTTGCTGGATCATGAGATACGTGATGGTGTTGCGGGCTTTGTAACTATTACCGGCGGAAAGTTGATGACTTATCGACTGATGGCGGAATGGGCTACGAATCTGGCTTGCAAGAAACTTGGCATTGACAAGCCTTGTACTACGATGAATGAACCCCTTCCCGGTTCGCGTTTGGAAGAGGGACGGTCTGACGGTAAACAAGTGACGACGGATCAACCCAAACGTTCTTCGGTCGGACGTCACGGTGAAATGGCCGCCAGGATTGCGTCGGAAAGCAAGTATGACAACAGTCTGGTCTGCGAATGTGAAGATGTGACCGTAGGTGAGGTAAACTATGCTGTGAACGAACTTGATGTGCATAATCTGATAGACTTGCGTCGTCGCACACGCGTCGGTATGGGAACCTGTCAGGGAGAACTCTGCGCTTGTCGTGCGGCAGGATTGTTGGGTGAGGCGCATAATTGTTCTCAAAAAGCGAAGAATGACCTGGCTTCGTTCCTGAACGAACGCTGGAAAGGATTGTATCCTGTGGCATGGGGCGAAGCATTGCGTGAAAGTGAATATACCCAGTGGGTATACAGTGGAGTTTGTGGAATGGAATAAAATGAATAGAGATGAAATTTGATACTTTAATAATAGGTGGGGGACTTGCCGGTCTGACGTGTGGAATCCGTTTGCAGAAGAATGGCGTGAAATGTGCTATCGTTTCCACCGGGCAAAGTGCGTTGCATTTTTCTTCCGGTTCATTTGATTTGCTTAACGAGCTTGCCGACGGGACAAAAGTGGACAATCCTGTGGCTGTGGCTGACAAGGTTAGTGCGAACCATCCATACGCTAAGTTGGGCGATAATTTTGCCTACTACGTTCGTGAAGCAAAGCAGCAGTTCCTCGATTGCGGCATTGAAGTGAACGGTGACGCCGAGCATAATCATTTACGCATAACTCCGATGGGTACGTTGAAGCCGACGTGGCTGACGTTCTCTGATTTTACGCCGCTTTCCTCGGCAAATGATATAGCCGGTAAGAAGATTCTGGTAGTCAATATGGCCGGATTCCTTGATTTCAACACGAAGTTTGTTGCCGACAGCTTTGAGAAGTATGGCGCCGAATGCCGGATTTCCTCTATTAATCTTCCGGAACTGGAAAGATTACGGATCAGTCCGACGGAAATGCGTTCTACCAATATTGCCAGAGTATTGGAGAATGAAAAAACGCTTGAAGCTTTGATTCTGGAGTTGACCGGAAAGATATCCGGTTTCGACATCGTTGCTTTGCCGGCCGTATTCGGATTGTCGTCCGCGGCGTCGGTAAAGAAGCTGAAAGAATCGTTGGATATTCCGGTGTGGCTGATTCCTACAATGCCGCCTTCCGTTCCGGGTATTCGCGCGCAGCAACAACTCCGCCGTTCTTTTGAAGAGTTGGGAGGAGTTTATATGTTGGGTGATACGGTAGTGAAAGCTGATTTCAGCGGTAATAAAGTGCAGGCGGTATACTCTGTCAATCATGGAGACATCTCATTTGTGGCGGAAAACTTTATCCTTGCTTCGGGCAGCTATTTCAGCAACGGATTGGTTGCGCAGCCGGATAGCGTTATCGAACCTGTTTTCGGCAGTGATGTCGATTTCACTCCCGGACGTGACAGTTGGTATGACAAGGCTTTCTTCGACAAACAGAATTATATGACATTCGGTGTAGCTACCGATGATAAGTTACGGATAAAGATTAAGGGTGATGCGCAACGGAATCTGTTTGCCATTGGGTCGGTGTTGAGCGGGTCCAATACAATACATGAAGGTTGCGGTGCCGGTATTTCCATGCTTACGGCATTATATGTAGCGGATAACTTAATAAAAGGATGATGTCATGAATATGCAGCAGAATAATATAAGCGAAAACAATTTTGAGCAATGTATCAAATGTACGGTTTGTACGGTATATTGTCCGGTTATCCCGGTGAATCCTAAATATCCCGGTCCGAAGCAGGCCGGTCCGGACGAAGAGCGTCTTCGCTTGAAAAGAGGCGAATATTTTGATGAAGCGCTGAAATATTGCTTGAATTGTAAACGTTGTGAAGTGGCTTGTCCTTCGAATGTGAAGATTGGCGACATCATTCAGTTGGCACGTATCAAATATAGCAAGAAGAAACCGGCGTTACGCGATATTATGCTGGCAAATACGGATTTCGTAGGTACTATGGCGTCCGCCTTTGCTCCCGTAGTGAATACCACATTGTCTCTGAAACCGGTGAAAATGGTAATGGACGGAGTCTTGAAAATAGACCATCATCGTGTATTTCCGAAGTATTCTTCCCAGACATTCGAGAACTGGTTCAAAAAGAATGCGATGGCTTCTCAGGATAACTACGGGAAGCATGTAAGTTTCTTCCACGGTTGTTACATCAATTATAATTTCCCCCGGTTGGGTAAAGATATGGTGAGTGTGCTTAACGCAATAGGCTATGGAGTGCATTTGCTTGAAAAAGAGAAATGCTGCGGAGTGGCTTTGATTTCCAACGGTTTGATAAATCAGGCGCGCAAGCAAGCTGAAGTAAATCTTCGCTCTGTCCGTAAGTCGATTTTTGAAGATAAGCGTCCGGTAGTCGGGGCTTCGTCGACTTGTATTTTTACAATGAGGGATGAATATCCGCATTTGCTTGGAATTGATAATGCAGATGTACGCGACAGCATAGAATTGGCTACACGTTTCATTTTCCGCTTGCTCGAAGAGGGAAATGTAAAACTGAAATTCCGTGATGATGTAAAGATGAAGATAGCCTATCATACGCCTTGCCACATGGAAAAACTCGGTTGGGCGTATTATTCCATCGCTTTGCTGCGCAGTATTCCCAATGTAAATCTCATCGTACTTAATTCCCAATGTTGTGGAATCGCAGGTACATACGGTTTTAAGAAGGAAAACTATGAAACATCACAGGGAATAGGTGCTTCACTGTTCCGTCAGATAGAAGAAGTGGCGGCCGATTTTGCGCTACCGATTGCGAAACTTGTAAATGGCAGATCGAGATGTCCACTCCGGCAAAAGTAAAACACCCGATTTCGATACTTGCAGAAGCTCTGGACTTAGAAGAAACCAGCAAACTAAATAGTAACAAATAATATTATTCTTAAAATCTTAGTACTATGTGGAATTTTTTAGCACCACCTGCTCATAAGCAGGAATTACCGGCAGAGAAGATTGATTCGACGTATAAAAGTTATCGTTGGCAAGTCTTCCTGGGTATATTTATCGGTTACGCAGGTTTTTATATCGTGCGTAAAAACTTCTCGATGGCCATTCCGGAGCTTGCTCAGTTTGGTTTTGAAAAGGGTGAGTTGAGTATCGTTCTTTCTATGAATGCCGTGGCTTACGCTTTGTCCAAATTCTTGATGGGAAGCGTGTCCGACCGCAGTAATGCACGCGTATTCCTTCCGTTAGGATTGATTTTGGCTGCTGTCTCCATGATGTTTATGATTGTACCGGTGCAGTTCTTCGGTCCGGAACAGAAATCACTGGCTATTATCGTAATGGCTGCTTTAAACTTCCTGGTAGGTTGGTTTAACGGTATGGGCTGGCCTCCTTGCGGACGTGTCATGACTCACTGGTTCTCGGTGACCGAACGCGGAACGATGATGTCCATCTGGAACTGCGCTCATAATGTGGGCGGTGCATTGGTTGGTCCGATGGCTGTTTATGGCGCATTGTGGTTTGGTTCCTGGTTCTATGGCGCTGACTCATCCCGTTACTTCCTCATCGGTACGTATGTATTCCCGGCGGCAGTGGCTATCCTTGTGGCATTAGTGGCATACTGCCTGATACGTGACACTCCTCAATCTTGCGGACTTCCTTCCATTGAGAAGTATCGTAATGATTATCCCAAGAATTATAGCGAGAAGCAGGAGGAAGTGCTTACGGCAAAAGAAATCTTCTTTAAGCATGTATTCAATAACAAGATGCTTTGGTACATCGCTATCGCTAATGCATTTGTCTACATGGTACGTTACGGATGTCTCGATTGGGCTCCTACTTTCCTGAAAGAAGCTCAAGGATATGATATGATATCAAGCAAGCCGGTTGGGCATATTTTGCTTATGAATTTGCGGCAATACCCGGAACATTGGTTTGCGGCTGGTTAAGCGACAAGGTATTTAAGGGCGGACGCGCCATGACTACTATCATCTTCATGGCTATTGTAGCTGTGTTTATTTTCCTTTACTGGCATTTCTCCGATAACTATGTAATTGTAACCTTGTCTCTGATTGCTATCGGTTTCTTCATCTACGGTCCGGTAATGTTGATCGGTGTTCAAGCGCTCGACCTTGCTCCCAAGAATGCCGCCGGTACGGCTGCCGGACTTACCGGGTTCTTCGGGTACTTCTTCGGAACCGCCATCCTTGCCAATGTGGTTCTCGGCTATGTAGCCGAAATGGCAGGCTGGGACTGGACTTTCATACTCCTGCTTATTGCTTGCGCCTTGTCCATTTTGTTGATGTCTTTTACGTATAAAGACGAGAAAGCATTGCTTGCAGAAAGAAACAAAAAATAATCTTTTTAAGATAATATAGAATGACTTTAAACCAGTATTTACCTTAAAAATTAAACTATGTTGAAGAATCCAATCAAATTAAGCGCAACCTTGTTAGGTATGGCCTTAGTAGCTTTCACTTCCTGTGAAGACCAAGATTTTACAGATGTGAATAATGATGCAACACGTGTTGAAGTAAACACAATCTCTGCCGAAATGGCAAAAGTGCGCGACTATGTACCCGATTATGCTGTAATGGCGCATCGCGGCTCTACTTTCTGGGCCCCGGAAGAAACAGAGTCTGCCTGGCGCTGGGCACGCGAGATGGGTGCGGACTATCTTGAATCCGACCTTCAGTGTACAAAGGACGGTGTTATCCTTGCCAATCACGATGATAACCTGAAACGTACCACCAACATTGAAAACGTATATAGCGAACTGGTACCTGCAACCCGTAAGGCGTTTTATATGCGTCATGGAATGAGTGAGGCAGAAGCTGAAAAGCTTGTTGCAGCCGATAAAGCCAGTTTTCGTCCTTACTATGCAATGTCCTATATGTATGAGGAATTACTTGCTCTTGATGCCGGTAGTTGGTTTAACGAAACAAGCATTGAACAGGCTCGTGAGTCTTTTTCCGAACAACATCAGTATATCTCGGCTCTTGAAGACCAAATCCGTTATGCTGAAGGGAAAATGTTGGCACGTGATGCCGACGGTGAGCGTATATACACCGTTACCGGTACTTGGAATCCGGATAAACCCCGTGATTGTTTGACGTATAAGTTTGAGTATGTGGATGACCCGCAGGATACCGGTAACCGTCCGGGTGTCTATATTGAGTTTAAAGAGTCATGGCTGAACCCTTCGGATTTTGAAAAACGCGTTTATAACAAACTTGACGAACTCGGCTGGAATATCATTACCAAGCCTTGCGACGGAGAACCTTTCTATAAAAATAATAAAGTTAATGTAGGTAATACTAACGGTAAGGTTATTCTTCAGACATTCTCTCTTGAGAGTCTTCGTCGTACAGCAGAAGAGTTCCAGGGTAAGATACCTATGTGCTTCTTGTTGTGGGAAGGTAATGGGGCTACCGACTTGAAATATGACACACCTCAAGGTTATGCTTCTTTCATTAATCTCGGTTTGGAATATAAGGCTCATATCATCGGTCCTTGTATTGCAGGCGCTCCTAATGACTATCCGGAAATGAATGCTCCATGGCAGGCTTATCTTATTAAGAAATCAGGAATGCTCAATCATCCGTACTCATTCGACTCTTATGCGCAAATGGGAAAATATTTCGGCCAGTATAACTGGGGAAATACCGTACAATATGATGAAGTTCTGCATGGTATCTATGGTGACGGTTTGTTTACCAACCGTTCTGAAATGAGTCTGAAATACTTAATTGACAATGGTCTGCGTAAAGCGCCGGCTCCTCAAACGGTTCCGGATGCGGTTGAAACACTTAAAAGACTTGGTTACTAATTAATTTATTAACACTAATACAGATTATATTATATGAAAAAGTATATTTTAATGCCGGTATTGGCTGCATTGTCACTGTCAGGATCGGTAATCCAAGCTCAGGACTTTGATAATAAGCCGGTTGTTAATGTTAGCAACGCCAAGGAAAACTTGAACTTTACGATTGGTGCACGTTTTATGATGGACGGTGCATACTATCACTCTGACTTCACTCCGGTGAAATCGGGAGCTGCTATTACCGATGCACGCATTCGTACCTCGATGAGTTATGAAGACTGGTACTTCTATGCGGATTTTGATTTTTCCAAGGGTAAATTCTCACAGAAGAATATTTTCCTGCAATACTCGTTGGAAGGTGCAAAGGGCACTCATCGCTTTAAAGCCGGTTACTACAACAATCCGGCATCAATGGCAAACAATACCAGTCGCGGAAGTTTGCACTTCATTTCCCGTTCGGCTGCCGCCAACGCTTTCTCGCCATCCCGTGAGTTGGGGTTGAGCTATATTTTCTACAATGATCATTTCTTTGCCAATCAAGGTGTATTTGCGGAAAATAAGTACAATGACCAGCCTGCAGGCTATCAAGGTATGTCATTCGGTGGCCGTTGGGTATGGCGTCCTATCAATAACGAGGACAGAACATTCCACGTAGGAGCTGCTTTCCGCTATGCCAATATTGCTACCGGTACAGTAGAAAATAACGTATTGAAAACAGAGTTGAACATCGGTTCTTCATTGGAAACTTATGTAGACGCCACTCAGGACTTCTTGTCAGCCCAACTGCCGTGGGCGAAAAACGTATTTGATGTGGGTGCTGAGTTCTTATACAAAACAGATAATTTCTTTACTCGTGGTGAGTATATGTACAAGCATGTTACTAAAGACCGTGACGACCAGGCATTGTTTGAGGCTAATTTGGGCTCTATCGATTCTTGGGGAACACTTGAATCATGGCAAAAAGGTAATCCGCTCGGCGAGAACTCTTTCCATGGCGCCTATATTGAAGCCGGTTATAAAATCTTCGGTGATCCGTATCAGTACAGCAATTCTGATGCTTTGTTGAAAGGTTTGAATGGCAGAGCGCTTGAAGTGGTTGCACGTTACAGCTATACCGGATTAAATGATATCGTTGAAGGTGAAAAGTATGTTCCCGGACGTGACCAATACTACCCTAACGGACTGTTGGCAGACTATCCTTCTACTTCATTAAGTGTAGGCGGCGGTAATATGCATTCCGCTACTCTGGGTGTAAACTACTCTTTCAATAAGTTTGCCCAAGTGATGTTGAGCTACACATACAATCGTCTTGACCGTGATAAATTCCAATATAACAAGAATTTCCACGTGCTTCAAGCTCGTTTGATGTTCCAATTCTAATTGTGTGCATTTGTTTATAATAATGGTTAGTGAGCCTCTGTGGTAGAGGTAACAAAAGGAAAGAGGATGCCGGTTGAGCGAGCATCCTCTTTTTTGTTGTATAGTGAAGACTATGCAGATATTTTCCGCGATATCCGGCATCATAAACGAAAAAGTTATAACTTTGATTACATTTTCAATTCCGACTAAAATGAGTAAACTTATGAAAGCGTTTTTTGCAGGTATTTGCCTGTTCTTTTCCACTCTCGTTTCCTGTCAGCAGAAAGGAGAGGATTTCGAATCCGTTTCGACGGATGAGTTTGCAACATTGATAGCTGATCCCGATATCCAGCGATTGGATGTACGCACGGTTGCCGAATATTCGGAAGAACATATTCCGGGAAGCATCAATATCAATGTGTTGGACGAACAGTTTGCTGTTATAGCAGACTCTACACTTCAAAAGGATAAACCGATAGCTCTTTATTGCCGCAGCGGAAAGCGCAGTAAGAAAGCCGCTACTATCTTGAGCCGGAAAGGCTATAAGGTTTATGACCTTGATAAGGGCTTTATCGGTTGGAAAGAGGCCGGGAAAGAAACGGAGAAATAATTTATCCCTCTATTTTTGATTTTGTACTTTTGGTACATTCAAAATACCGTTACACTTATGGCTTATGTTTTTCTTCGTCCCGCAATTGCGGAACGAAGAAAAACATAAGCCATAATAAGATTTTGTATCGTATATAAGCGTATCATCCATAAGAGATACGGAGATTACGCCTACGGGAAAGTACTATTTATAAACCTTCTATCAGACGTTTCAACACGACTGTTGCAGAAATCTCACGGTTGGCCGCTTCCGGTATCACAATAGATTGAGGACTTTCAATCACATCATCCGTTACAATCATATTACGGCGTACCGGCAGACAATGCATGAAATAAGCGTTGTTGGTTACGGCCATTTGGCGGTCGCTTACGGTCCAGTCACGGTCTTTACTCAGTATCTGTCCGTAGTTGTCGCCGGTATAGGCAGCCCAGTTCTTGGCATATACGAAGTCTGCACCTTCAAAGGGCCTTCATTTGGTCGTATTCCACGCGAGCGTTACCCACGAATTTCGGATTGAGTTCATAACCTTCGGGATGAGTAATGACAAAATCGTAGTCCGTGGCATTCATCCATTCTGCAAAGGAGTTGGGAACGGCCTGCGGCAACGGACGAGGATGCGGAGCCCATGTCATAACAACTTTGGGACGTGCCGTTTTCTTATATTCCTCAATGGTAATAAGGTCTGCAAAACTTTGCAGCGGGTGGCGTGTGGCGGCTTCCATAGAGAATACCGGACGACCGGAGTATTTGATAAACTGATTCAGTATAACTTCATTATAATCGTATTCACGGTCTTCAAAGCGGGCGAAAGAACGCACGCCGATAACATCGCAGTAGCAGCCCATTACGGGGATGGCCTCCAATAGATGTTCCGGTTTGTCGCCGTCCATGATGACGCCGCGTTCGGTTTCCAGTTTCCATGCTCCTTGGTTAATGTCCAGTACAATGACATTCATGCCCAGGTTCAGGGCGGCTTTTTGAGTACTGAGGCGGGTACGCAGACTTGAGTTGAAGAATATCATCATCAGTGTCTTGTTACGTCCCAGTTCTACATATTTGAAACGGTCTTTTTTGATTTCGAATGCTTCGTCCAGTGCAGTTTTCAGATTACCGATGTCCTGCACGCAAGTAAAGTTCTTCATACTTTTTTTAGTGATTAATCGTTATTACTTTCTTACCTGTCCTTCTCCTTCAATAATCCACTTGTAGGTGGTGATTTCTTCTAAAGCCATAGGGCCGCGTGCATGCAGCTTCTGTGTACTGATACCAATCTCCGCACCCAATCCGAACTGTGCGCCGTCTGTAAAGGAAGTAGGAGCATTGACATAGACACAGGCGGCATCCACTTCGCGGCAGAACCAGTCGGCATGTCCCTTATCTTCGGTTACGATACACTCGCTGTGCTTGGAACCATACTGTTGTATATGCGCTATGGCGCTGTCTATGCCTTCAACTATTTTCACGGCCATCTTATAGTCCAGAAATTCTGTACCGAAGTCCTCTTCAGTGGCTTCTTTCAGCAGTTCGGCTGGATAGTGGCCTTGCAAAGAGGCATATGCAAACGGGTCTGCGTAGATAATTACGTTGCTTTCCTGCAACGGCGCACAGAGCGCAGGTAGGTCTTTCATACGGTCACCGTCTACGAGCAGACAGTCCAAAGCATTGCACACGCTGACGCGGCGTGTCTTGGCGTTGTTGACGATGGCTGCCCCTTTCTTTACATCCCCGTAGCGGTCGAAGAAGGTGTGGCATATACCTGCACCGGTTTCTATCACTGGGATAGTCGCATTTTGGCGGACAAAGTTGATAAGATTGCTACTGCCGCGAGGGATAATCAAATCTACATAGCCGTTGGCATGCAGTAATTCTGCGGTAGCTTCACGGTTGGCGGGTAACAGTTCCACGATGTGCAGGTCTACTTCAAATCGTTTCAGCACATCGTGTATCACGCTGATAATGGCGAGGTTGGAATAGTTCGCATCACTTCCGCCTTTCAGTATGCAGGCATTACCGCTCTTGAAACAGAGTGAAAATACATCGAAACTGACGTTAGGACGTGCTTCGTAGATGATTCCAATTACTCCGAAAGGTACACTTATACGTTTTATTTTCAGTCCGTTGGGCATCACTCCCTGTTTTTGTACGCGTCCTATCGGTGAGGGTAGTTTGGCAACCTTGCGGATGTCGTCTGCAATGCCTTTCAAGCGCTCTGCCGTCAGCATTAAGCGGTCGTACTTCGGATTGGAAATATCCATACGTTCCAGGTCTTTCCGGTTCTCGGCGAGAATAAACTCTGTTCTTTCCTCAGCTGCATCTGCAACGGCCAGCAATATCTGGTTAATCTTTTCGTCGTTCAGCGCCAATAGCTTGCGACTGGCATACTGTACGGCGGAAAAAGTCTTTTTTAAATCCATTTTTTGTGATTTATTAATTGATTACTTCTTGCAAATGTAGTGATTATAATCGGTATTAATCGGACTTATTCTATATAAAGATAGTCATAATGCACCACAGGCTTCTTACCATGTTTTCCCATAGCCTCGCGAGCTTGCTCCGAACTGCAATTGGCTTTGCCCACGCCCACCGGATTTCCTTCAAAGTCTATGATACGCACAATGTCGTCCTTTTCAAATTCGCCCCGCACATCAATGATGCCTATGGGAAGAATACTGACAGCCTTGTCGGAAGTAAGCACCTGTGTGGCGCAATCGTTGATGTGTAGCTCTCCTTTGGCAAAACCCTCGCTGTGAGCTATCCACTTTTTTACACTGGACACAGGCTGGGGAGCGGGAATGAAGCGGGTGTATTTCAATGAGGAATGAGGAATGAAGAATGAAGAATTGTGCTGTGCTGTCATATCGGATGAAGGTTCTTCATCTTTCATTCTTGATTCCTCATTTCTCAGGATATTGACAAGGATATTGTCACGTTTGCCGTTGGCGATGATAACTGTAATTCCTTCATCAGCCACCTTACGGGCAATATTGGTCTTGGTAAGCATACCGCCGCGCCCGAAACTGGATTTGGAAGTCTGTATGTATGAGGACAGGTCTTTACCATGCTCTATCTCCCGAATGACTTCTGATGAAGGGTCAGCCGGCGAGCCGTTGTAGATACCGTCAATATTGCTGAGGATTATCAGGGCTTGCACATCCATCATGGAGGCTATCAGTCCGGAAAGCTCGTCATTATCGGTGAACATCAGTTCGCTGACGGAAATGGTATCGTTCTCGTTGACGATAGGAATCACTCCGTTTTCCAACATTACGGTCATGCAGTTCTTCTGATTGAGATAGTGGCGACGGGTAGCGAAGTTCTCTTTCATGGTGAGCACTTGCCCCACGGGAATACCGTGTTCACGGAATAGTTCGTAATAGCGGTTGATAAGTTTGGCTTGCCCCACAGCAGAGAACAGCTGGCGTTGGTCTACGCTATCCAGCTTTTTGGTGGGATGTATCTCGCTTCGTCCCGATGCTACGGCTCCGGAAGAAACGAGGATAACTTCTACGCCTGCTTTGTGCAGTTCTGCCACTTGGTCTACAAGGGCGGACATACGGGTTACGTCCAATGTGCCATCACGGCGTGTCAATACATTGCTGCCTATTTTGACAGCAATTCTCGTTAGTTGTTGTCCATATTTGTGTGTTTCCCGGTGTGGGAAGTTTAATCTCCGTCTTCTTTCTTTTCGTATGAGCGAACAACCTCCATGGCTGCTTCATAATTCGCTTCATTGACGAGCACTGCTACATCGACAGCAGTCTCGGGCAGGACGATGTTGACTACCATCCCATCTTTCAAGGTTGATTCGATGTCATTGTTTCCCAGCAAACTTTTTACAAGTTCGGCTTCCCAAAGCGATCCTTTGAACACTTCGATGAGCTTGCTTTTATCTTCTTCTTTCATAATGGTATGAATTTAGAGTTCTTGTTTTACAAATATAACAAGTTTTTTCGGTTTAATGTTTAATGTCAGGCAATTTGTGCCTACAACTCGATACGCTGTACCGTGACCGCCTCATTCAGAAAGATAGATGCAGATTCGACGAATTTCTCTTCCGCCTCTGTTGTATAATAAGTACATTCGCCGCCTTGTGTACATTTTGCATCTATTTCGGGATGACGGCGGAGATAATCTTTCAAACTGTCCGCCACTAATTTTCCCTGTGATACTATGGTGATACCATCAGGCATATATTGCCGGATTTTAGGCAATAGTATCGGATAATGTGTACAGCCCAAGATAGCGGTGTCTATCTCCCGGTCTTTGGCCAGAAGTTCGTTTATATATTTGCGGATGAAGTAATCCGTTCCGTCTCCTTGCGCTTCGTTGTTCTCTACAAGTGATACCCATAGCGGGCAGGCCTCTCCGCTGACTTTGATGTCGGGGAAAAGTTTATGTATTTCTAAAGGATAGGATTCGGACTTGATGGTTCCGCCTGTGGCAAGCACTCCGACGTGCCGGCTACGGGTTATATTACCGATACATTCCACAGTAGGGCGGATAACGCCCAATACGCGGCGTGCCGGGTCGAGATGTGGCAAATCGTTTATCTGGATACTACGCAGAGCTTTGGCGGATGCCGTATTGCAGGCAAGAATTACCAGGTGACAACCCATTTCAAACAGTTTTGTGACTGCCTGTAATGTAAATTCATAGACAACTTCAAACGAACGTGTTCCGTAGGGAGCGCGGGCATTGTCACCCAGATAGACATAATCGTATTCCGGTAGGGCTTCCCGTATTTTGCTCAGGATAGTAAGCCCACCGTATCCGGAATCGAATACACCGATAGGACCGGGACTGGATGGTAGTTTTTGTTTCATACAATCTTTCTGACGCTAAGAGTATAGTGTGCAGCAAAGATAATGTAATTTGTGAGGATAGGGCACGGATTGCACAAATTTTGTGATACTGCAATTCTACCTTTTGCCGTTCCGTCTTTAATTCATGCTTTACATGAGGAGATTCCTAATTAAGTATCCCCATCACATGTGCTCATGTGACGGGGACAGTTTAAATTAATTACAGCATCAGAATTCGAGCTGCAATCTCATTTGCAATGTGTGTAAATTCTTGTCATATCTGAAAGCATCGCTGTACTGTTGGTCCAGATGCGCATAAGAATAGTTGACTTTCATAGCGATATTGTGTGTGAAATAGTAGTTTACTCCTACTGTAAAGGTGTTGGCTACACCACCTACGACGGAGGTATTGGCCATACCCCAACTCGCCATCATCTCATTGGAGTAGAATTTACCGTTCATGAAGATGCTACCCGGCTCGATATAGTTGAGGTCGGTATGGTTGTAACGGGCAATCAGTTCGAGAGAATTTCTGCCGGGACGGTTCATCAAGGCATCTACCTTGTTGTAACGGTAGTCACCGCCACGAATCAACCAACCTGCCTGTACTTGATAGCCGCTGAATTCCGCGTTGGTATCAGGACCGAAAAATGACTTGTAGATTTCCGGTGTAGGGGTAAAGGTACCCATAAGTGTACCGAGTGATGTTTGGAAGTTATAATCCCAGTCTCTTTCGCGTACATACTTTCCATGTGTATATTCGCCTGTCAGATAAAGATTTCTCCAAGTAGCCAATCCCTCTATATTATACTTGAGGGTCTGTTTAACATTATTGACTTTAGAATAGAGCATGTTTGTCTTATCAATGGCGGATTCCAGTGAAGACGCAAGTGTTACGGAGCGGTTATAGTCATCATTGCCATTGGCGAACCCGTTGGCGTCAGGAATACGATAGCTGAAAGCTCCACCGGCATGAACAGCCCAATCTTCACCGGTGTAACGAGCCAGCAAACGAGCTGTTACGCCCCAACCCATATCACCATTGGAATGAGACTTACCTATTTTCTGAGAGAAAATTCCACCTTCGCCCCATAGATAGTTACTGTAATGACGGTAGGAAACTCCCAAAGCACGTCCGGGTGCGAAGGCTTCGTTGGTGGCGGACTTATTGATAAAGTTATAGTCGAATGTACTGGCTATGTTTTCAGCAGAAAACGGTTCGGCAAATGACCGACGCGCAAGAAGCCGGCACGGTCTGTGTGCCAACGCAAATAGGCATCTTTGATAGATACGCCGGAAGCAAAGTCAATATCGAACTTCACATCAAGTTTACTACCCAATTTGGAGAAGATACGTATACGGGCCGAAGACAGATCGGCACCTGAACTGCGGTCTGTATAGTCATCGATGTAATATGCACCGTCTACCGCTAATCGTCCGCCGACGCGGAAACTATACTGTCCGTCCTGAGATTTGAATGTCACTAAACCGTCATCCATATAAGCATTGAGTTCTGTCTGTGCCTCAGTGGGCTTCGTTTGCCCCCAGCTCTGTGTACTCAGCAGAGCGAAAGCCAGTAACGGGAAAATATATTTCTTCATGATTGTCTTTATTATAATTGGTTGATATTTAGTAGCCTAACTCATCAAGCACTTGCTGTGCGGTCTTTGTACCTTTACCGGCATGTCTGTTACGGGTCTGGTCACGGAAATAGTTCTTACCTGCGTCCTTGTATTTTTGCATTGTATCGTTATAATACCGGATACATAAATCTGTCAGGTTGGTAAATGACATATCCAGATAGTTTTTATCTGCACCGCCTTCTCCCTTTGGATCACTCCAAGGACCTGTATAAGCCAAATATTGCTCATTGGTATTGAATGACCATGCATGAATATCCATGCCTGCCCGACGTATCATTTCTCCTTGCCATATTTTCAGACTGCTTGGATAACCGGTAACATAGTCAATATTGGGAGCCATAATCGTGGCACCGTTTTCAATAGCAAAGTTGATAAGGCGCGCATAAGTAGCAGGGGTCGATTCCATATCTGCATAGAGGTATGCATAAGGAATGGTACGCTTAAACACAGAATTGAAACTTTTGAGACTGGGATCGGAGAATGTCTGCAAAACGATACGTGCCGGTGTATTAGCAATATCAACCAACCCCGGTGTATTGTTTTTGTAAGGAACCCGTTTCAATTGGTTGATGTCGTCGTGATACCAGCCATATTCCACGAAGATATCATGTAAATCCTGTTCTACTCCACTGAAGAGTGACGGTGATTTGGTTTCCACATAGATACCCGGGCGGTTACCATTGTCCGCTTCATCCTCTACATACTTAAAGTCATATTTAACTTTTCCATCGGGAAGCTGTATTTTGTCATACATGCGTTCGCCATAACGATGACCATCCAGTACACCATTGGTATCTTTACCCCAACGCTTAAAACGATAACCTTCCGCAATTTTAATAACATCTTGTACTGTGATAATCTCGAGTCCTCTGAATGATTCCCGCCACTGTTCCGGATTAGCATCCTTAAACCATGAACCGATATCAAGTTTCAACAGTTCTTCGTACGTAAAAGCGCTTACGTAATCGTTCTGACGATTGGGGTAGATAACTTCTACATCGGTTGTACGAAGTAAGCTTTCATCGTGGAGGGTGAGTACAACTCCATCTTTAGTACGCTGTACGTCACATTCAAGGTAGTCCGCGCCCATGTTACGCGCCCAGCGCATGGCGGCTTCACTTTCTTCAGGAGCCCAAAACTCGGTACCGCGATGGGCGATGATACAGTCTTTTGGAAGATAAGCCAGAATCTCTTTCTGTACGTTACTTAAGGGTAGCAATTCTGGGATGTCATTGGTTGAAAACCCATCCGTCCGTATATCATCGGAGCAGGATACAGAAATCAAACCTAACACGGAAACAAATGCTATTTTTACAAAGTGTTTCCCCAAGTGTGTGTAAAAGTGTTTTTTCATACTTTTGTCGATAGCGGTTCATTAACAGGATTAGTTCGGCGCATATTCCAATCTTGTCAATCAACCTGTGATTAATTAATACTATACAGTAAGCGCGCCATGCTTACCATGAAGGACGATTTTAAAATTCTAACGTTTGTTTCTTTCTGCAAGCAATGCTTTCTCGTCTTTATACGTAAAAGACATCAACAAAATGGACAAGGCGCAAGCAATAAGCAGGAGTATGAAAGTCCAGTCCCAGCCTGCCATTTCGGCTACATAGCCGAGAACCACATTGGCAAGGATGGCGGTTCCGAAGAAGTACCCGAAGAACTTGGTACGGGGATAAAAGGTGATAGGATATAAAAAAAGGTTAAGCTGCAAGCAGCTTAACCTTTTCGATGAATTCCTCGTTTAGAGGTATGCGGTTTATTTGATACCGATATTATTTGATACCGAGTTGTGTCTTAACTTTAGCGGTTACATCTACACTTTGTGCACCTACATAAGGTATCGGAGTACGAGCCAAGTCGAAGATATATATTACACCTTCAGCCTTACCTACCGCTTGAATGGCTTCGTCCAATTTCTTATAGATAGGAGCCATAGCGTCTTGCTGTGCCTTTTGCATAGACTGATAAGCTTCTTGTTGGAATTGTTCCTGGCGTTGTGCCATATCCTGCAATTCTTTCTGACGTCTTTCGGCAATGTTTTTCGGCAGTGAGTCAGCTTGTGCTAAGAATTCTTGATACTTCTTATTGAACTCTTCCTGAGTACGCTGCATTTCTGTTTGGTACTCTTTAGACATAGCATCCAGGTCGGCTTGAGCTTTTGTATATTCCGGCATGGTGATAATAACTTCTTGAGAGTTCATGTGAGCGAATTTAGTTTGCGCCATAGCTCCCAAAGGGAGAGCGAACATAACTACGAGCAGTGCGATTTTTTTAAGCATAATGTTTATTATTTATTTTGAATGATTATTCCTTGTATAGGATGCAAATGTATGAAATTAATTTGAATATCCTAATTTTGCAAGCACTTCATTGCTTATGTCAATACTTGGAGAAGCGAAGATGATGCTTGATGCGGATGCACGGTCTACTACTGCGGCATAACCTTTCTGTGTGGATATTTCCTTTACGGCCTCATAAATTTCATCTTGAATAGGTTGCATCAACGCTTCGCGCTTTTTGAAAAGCTCACCTTCCGGGCCGAAGTATTTACGACGTAATTCCGCCGCAGATTTCTCTTTGGCAACAATTTCTTCTTCTTTCTTTGACTTTTGTGCTTCGGAAAGGGTTTTGATAGACGCCTGGTAGCTGTCGTATAAACTCTTGGCTTCCTTGCCCAGCTTTTCAACTTCGCTTTGCCATTGTTTGGAAGCCTGGTTCAACTCATTGGTTGCACTTTGGTAAGCCGGGATATTCTTTAAGATATATTCCATGTCAATCAGGGCAAACTTCTGTGCATTGGCTGTCATACCTACGGTAAACAGCAGAAACATGATTAATAAACTCTTTCTCATAACGTTCTGGTTTTAGTTAAACAAATTAGAACTCTTGTCCTAAGATGAAGTGGAACTGGCTGCCGCCGTACTCACTTCTTCCGAATACTTTGTCGAAACCGTAAGCCCAGTCGATACCCATCATACCAATCATAGGAAGGAAGATGCGGACACCGACACCGGCAGAACGTTTCAAATCAAACGGGTTGAATTTGTTTACATCTTGCCAAGCGTTACCGGCTTCAACAAAAGTCAACGCATAAATACTGGTACTTGTTTCCAGCATCAGCGGATATCTTAATTCCAGACCGAGACGTGTATATGCATAGCCTTCGTATCCATAAGGAGTAAGAGAGCTGTTTTCATATCCGCGCAAGGCAATACTTTCGGTTGCGTAGCTGGAATATCCTGTCATACCGTCGCCACCTACATCAAAGGTTTCGAACGGAGATTTCTTATACTTGTTGTAGTGTCCCAACAAACCGAACTCTACGCGTCCCATCAATACCGGAGTGCGTTTTACGCTGATAGGGTCCATTAACGGGATGTATATTTTGGATTTGAATTTCCACTTGTGGTATTCTATCCATTTATGCATCTTGTTCATGTCGTCCTGACTGCTGGTACTGTATTTGCTGTAATCTGTACCGTCGAACAAGGAGTAAGGCGGTGTCAACTGTGCCGACAGCGAGAATTCGGAACCTTGACGCGGATAAATCGGATTGTCGATAGAGCTGCGTGACAAGGTGAGGTTTATACTCAGGTTGTTACACTTACCGTTGGTAACAGGAAAGTATTGCCAATCACTCAGGATGTAACGTTGGTAGGACAACTCTGCCGTAAATTGGAAGTAGTCATCCGGCCATTTCAGACGCTTACCGAACATCACGGCCAATCCCCACATCTGAATGGATTTGTCCGGGTCGTAATAGTTTTCGTAATTGTTGTAGTTACCGTAGTTGTACATACCATAACCGTACATGCCGCTGTAATAGCTGTTGTAATAGTTATTCATGTATGCAGAATTATAGTAACGGCTGCTGATGTCTGTCTGACGAGAGTAGAACGCAGATACCGAGAACGCATTCGGACGCTTGCCGCCAAACCACGGGTCATAGAATGATACGCTGTATGACTGATAATATTTGGCATTGGTTTGTCCGCTGATAGTCAGCGTCTGTCCATCGCCTTGCGGCAGGATACCGCGATAGTTTTCACCCGGATGCAATAAGTTGGCAACGGAGAAGTTTGTGAACTTCAGGCTCAACTTACCGATGATACCCGTTTGTCCCCAACCGGCAGAGAATTCTACCTGGTCGTTTGCTTTGGAGACGAGGTCATAGCCGATATCTACCGTACCGTCTTCCGGTTTCGGCTGAATGTCCGGTTGGATTTGTTCAGGGTCAAAGTGTCCCATCTGCTGGATTTCACGCATGGAACGCATCAAGTCCTCACGGCTGAACAACTGTCCCGGACGGGTACGAAGTTCACGACGAACTACATTTTCGTATAGGCGGTCGTTACCATTGATGCTAATCTTGTTGATGGTAGCCTGGCGGCCTTCGTAGATACGCATTTCCAGGTCGATGGAGTCACCTACGATATTAACTTCCACAGGGTCGAGCGAGTAGAAGAGATAACCGTTATTATAATAGAGGTTACCGATTGCATCTTCATCTGTGCTGGTACGTTCTTCCAATAACTTCTGATTGTAGACGTCACCTTTCTTCATGCGAAGCAGGAAATTCAATTGCTCGGAAGGATAAAGGGTGTTGCCGACCCAAGTTACATTACGCAAGTAGTATTTCTGACCTTCTTCGATTTCCATGGAAATATCTACCGTACGGTCGTCATAAGGCTTGATACTGTCTTTTACGATCATGGCGTCACGATAACCCAATTCGTTGTACTTATCTATAATCAGCTGTTTATCGGCTTCAAAGTTTTCTTCAACGAACTTCTTGGTGCGGAACAGGTTAAGGAGCTTTCCCTTTTCATTCGTTTTCTTCATCACGCGCTTTAGTTTCTTGGTGGTGATGGCCTGGTTACCGGTAATGGTAATCTTATGTACTTTTACTTTCTCCTTTTTGTCGATGTTGATGTCGACCAAGACTTGATTGGCATTGTTGGGATCGTCTTTCTGGGTGATGATGACATCGGCATTCTTGAAACCTTTGTCGTCAAAGTAACGCTTTATCAGCGTCTTAGCGCGGTCTATCAAGTTCGGTGTAATCTGATTACCTTTAATCAAACCTACTCTGGCTTCCAAATCCTCACGTTCCGATTTCTTCACGCCGTGATAACGGATATCGGAAACACGGGGACGCATTGTCAGATGGATTGTAAGCCAAATCTGGTCGCCCTCGATTTTATCCGCTGTGATTTGTACATCAGAGAACAAACCGTGACGCCAATAACGTTTACAAGCTTGCGTTATCTCATCACCGGGTACGGTAATGGTCTGGCCTTTTGACAAACCGGATAGACCGATGATTACATAATCCTCATAATTCTTGGCTCCAACCACCTTTATATCTGCTATTTCATATTTCTTAGGCGTTCCCGAGTAAAGAATAACCGGCTTTTCGGCTTCATCGGTGTTGCTAATGTCCTGTGCCGAGCTGGTCGGTACACAGCTAAAGAGGCAGATAAACGTTACGAGTATGGAGAAAATACGATAGTACATCTTTTTATTTACTATTTTACAATTTACTATTTTACAATTTGTGTTTGTTCGGTCAACTGATTTGTTCACTGGTTTTTCCGAACCTGCGTTCACGCTTCTGATAGTCATAAATGGCTTTGTAAAGTTCCTCTTCACGAAAGTCCGGCCAATAGGTGTCGCAGAAATAAAGCTCCGAGTAAGCGCATTGCCAAAGCAGGTAATTGCTTAGACGAACTTCTCCGCCCGTACGTATCAACAGATCGGGATCGGGCATAAAGCTGGTGGTAAGATGCTGGGATACCAGATTGCTGTCTATCTGTCCGGGAGTTAATTCGCCTTTGTGTATTAGAGTTGCAATTTGGCGGGTAGCTTCCGTTATTTCCCAACGGGATGAGTAACTGATAGCCAGTACCAGAGACATTCCTGTGTTGTTGGCGGTATGCGCGACACACGTTTCCAAGCGTTCCCGCACGTTGGCAGGCAACTTGGTCAGGTCTCCGATGATTCGGAATCTGATATTGTTCTTCATGAAAGTTTCTTCTTCGATAGAATCGAAAAGAAGCGCCATCAATGCAGCGACTTCATTAGAAGGACGATTCCAGTTCTCGGTGGAGAACGTATATAAAGTCAGATATTTGATGCCTAATTTTGACGCTTCTTCTGCAATGATATGCACAGTTTCGGCACCGGCTTGGTGTCCGAAGCTACGCTCTTGTCCACGCAGCTTTGCCCAACGTCCGTTACCGTCCATGATGATTGCCACGTGTTGTGGAATTCGGCTTAAATCAAGTTCTTCTTTATTTAGCATCTTTCTATACTTACATCTCTTGTCTTGGTTACTATTCTCGTTTTATACCTTATATATAAGGGAAACAGAAATAATAAGATTACTGCACTTCGGCCGACATCAGCTTGTTGAGATGGCCGCGCCAAACTGCATTTGTGCTTCCGTCACCGCCGAAGATTACCCAGATATAGGGAGCATTTACTACAATGGAATAGGGGGCGGTTATTTCTGTCATATCTTTGTCTAACAAGAATTTTCTTTGGGTTTTACGCCAGGATATGCCGTCAACGGAAGTGTAAATGGCATCAAGCTTGTTTTCTTCTTTACTGCCGAAGATGTAATAGTTTTCACCGTAGTACATCACAACAGGGTTGGCGAGTTTAGGGCAATATACATTGTAGGCTGTATTATTAAGTGGAACCCAATAGCTACCATTAGAGGAAACCCAAGGAACTGTTTGCTCTGATTGGTCATTGCCGGACTTGCCTACTATCATAACCTGAGGCTGGTAGTTAGACTCGAAGTTGGTGGAATATATGTTTTCAGTAGGAAAGTTTGTACCGCTGAATTCACCAGTCTCTTTAGTAACTCCATCGTCCTTAGTGGTATAAACGCCATTATCGGTAATAACGGTAAGGATATTAGGGAAACTTGCTATCAATGCTTGGACTTTATCCCCAAATTCAGCTTCTTTCTTCCATAATTTTCCGTCTGAAGAAGAGTGTACTGTATTATCAGCAACAATATATAGCTTTTGCCCGTTATCTCCACTGAGGGTTACAAGAGAACTTAATTGGGCATTATTGGGGAAGTTTGTATATGCTTCTGTCGTCCAATTGCAATCGCTTGGATATTTATTGTTTTCATCAGGTTGTATAGCCGTTTTGTATGCTGCATCTTGAGTGAATACCCATAATTCGTTATTGAATAATACTGCCTTTTGACCACTTGTAGGAGCGGGCACAAGTAGAGGAGAACTCATAAGGTTCCATACCAAAGAGTCCGGGTCTTGCTTATGCATTCTGATTTTGAGAGTATACTCGTTTACAGTAACGCCGTCCGGAGCATGTACTTTAAACTTCATTCCGGTTTCATTGTTTACCGCTTTTCTAAGGTCTACCGAATCGGCTTTGTTGAATATCGTGTCGCCGTTGATGTTCATTTCATCTCTCGAAGTAATCCAGCCGCTTACGGTGAATGTATCGATTAATATGCGGTCAATAATCGTATCCGCTCCAATTGGCAATGAATCCTGATTATAGATTTCTCTGCTTAGTTGATCTATCGTGAATTTATAATATTTGCCGTATACGGTGTCGATGCCAAAAGCATGTACCGTTGCATCGGAGCTTAGTTCTACTGTATCGTCAGAGTCAAGGCACGAGCTTATTGCGATTGATACAAAAAGAAAACTCGCGATTATTGCTAAAAACTTTATTCTCATTTGAAAGATAGTGTTTATTTACAAGTTGCAAAAATAGGAACATTTTTTTCTATAAACAGCTTTATCGGCAAGTTTTATATAAAATTATAGATAATATGGCTGTTTTTCTCGATAAAAATGCCCTTGAATAAGGCTGTTAGCTTAATCTTGCAGCGGTGTAATGTCGAAAACTTCTACCGAAATATTGTTCGTTGGCATAAGGTATTTTATCGCCTATTTCAGGTGCTTTAACACCGGAAAACAGCATTGAAGGGCTCTCTTCAACAAACGCTTCATCCCACAATCCCGCATCGATGAAAGACTGTAACAGGACGTTCCCGCCTTCAACTAATAGCGATTGCAGTCCTTGCGCATACAAATACTCCATGATTTGTGGCAATATATTCTGCCGGAAGTCAATGGGAATGTATTCAATGTTGGATTGTGGAGAATGCGGTTTCTCCGTGAATACGAGCGTACGGACATTTCCATCGAATAATGTAGCTCGGGGAGAGCTTTGCTTTCTGTCTATAACGATTCGTACGGCGACCGTCCCTGCCAATTGCGTATCGTCAGACCGGGGTTGTCCAGTTCGGCTGTACGTGTGCCTACCATAATGGCGCTATGTTCCGCCCGTTTCTTGTGTACCAGCATGGAAGTCAATGGATTGGATAAGATAACCGGTTTTCCGCCTTCCCGGAAGTTGTCGATGTATCTATCGGCGGATTCCGCCCATTTCAGCGTAATATATGGACGGTGCAGGGTATGAAATGTAATAAAGCGGCGGATTAAATTTCTACATTCCTGTTCCAGCACCCCGACGGTGACTTCCCGCCCCGCATCTTTCAGCTTTTGGATTCCTCGTCCTGCTACTTTGGCAAACGGGTCTTGGCAGCCTATCACGATGCGAGGAATTTGCTTCTCTATGATGAGGTCGGCGCAAGGCGGCGTTTTTCCATAATGGGAGCAAGGCTCCAGGCTGACGTAGATTGTGGAGCGTTTCAGCAGTGAAGGCTCTTTAACAGAGCGGATTGCATTGACCTCGGCATGCGCTTCACCGCAACGTACATGATATCCTTCACCGATAATTTTTCCGTCGCATACGACTACTGCGCCCACCATCGGGTTGGGGGCGGCATTGCATAATCCGTTTTGAGCCAGTTGAATGCAGCGGCGCATATATTTTTCTTCTTCCATACTTTGTATTACTCTTAAACTTCCACTATTTTTGCAGCTCGAAATGCCGAACGTTATGAATATTTCCATTGCTCATATTCGCCGTACTTTGCAGGAGAGTTACTCTGCACAAGAAGCTGCCAATCTATCCCGCATTGTCTGTTGCGAAATACTGGGACAGACGGCGGTTGATTATTATCTGGGCAAAGATATAATTTTATCCCCAAAAGAGATGCAGGATTTAGATGGCATTCTCGCTCGTTTGCATAATTTTGAACCGATACAGTATATACAGGGAACCGCCCGCTTTTTGGAACGTTCCTATCACGTGGCTCCGGCGTGCTGATTCCCCGTCCGGAAACGGAGGAATTGGTGGAAACGATGTTAAAGGAGATTGCGCCCGATGCCCGTGTTCTTGATATAGGAACGGGGAGCGGGTGTATCGCGGTCTCTCTTTCCAAAGCCTTTCCGGATGCGAAAGTAACAGCCTGGGATATTTCGGATGAAGCTTTGAATATTGCCCGACGAAATAACGATATGCTCGGAGGAAATGTACGCTTTCTCCGGCAAAACGTACTGACCTATACACCGGGAGACAGTGAATGTTATGATGTCATTGTCAGTAATCCGCCATATGTCACAGAGTCGGAGAAGCAAACGATGGAGCGCAATGTGCTGGACTGGGAACCTTTTTCGGCATTGTTTGTTCCGGATAACGATCCATTGCTTTTTTACCGGCGGATAGCGGAATTGGGCAAGACGATGCTTGCGCCCGGCGGCCGGTTGTATTTTGAAATAAACCGGGCTTACGGAGAAGCTACGGCGACGATGCTTTGTGAGCAGGGATATACCAATCTACGGGTTCTAAAAGATATTTCCGGAAATGACCGAATTGTAATCGCAGAACGATGATAGAAATTACAGAAACAGATGCTTTAAGCCGCCTGGCCGCTTATTGTTCTACTGCAGAGCATTGCCGTGCGGAAGTAACGGAGAAATTGCAGCGTTGGGGTATTTCTTATGACGCCATAGACCGTATCATCAACCGTTTGGAACAGGAAAAATACATTGATGAGGAACGCTTTTGCCGCGCCTTTATCCATGATAAGTACCGTTTTGCCAAATGGGGAAAAATAAAGATAGGGCAGGCGCTCCAATTAAAGAAATCCCCCAAAGAGTTTTCTTTCAGTACCTGAATGAGATTGACGAAGATGAATATCTTGCCGTTCTGAATGATTTACTGGCGGCCAAGCGCAAGAGCGTTCACGCGGAAAATGAGTTCGAGCTGAATAATAAGTTGGTACGTTTCGCTCTGAGCCGGGGATTCGAAATGAAGGATATTCGTCATTGCATTACGCTTTCTGATGAAAATGATGATTTGGAGTAAAAATTATCCGTATTCTTTTTTTTATTCTCGTTAGCTTTCTGTATTTTTGCGGCATATTTATCATAATAGTTAGTTTAGCTATGAAAACTTTAGAAAGATTGTTTGCAGAGAAGTTGCTGAAGATAAAAGCGATTAAACTACAACCCGCTAATCCATTTACTTGGGCATCAGGATGGAAATCCCCGTTTTACTGTGATAACCGTAAAACTCTTTCATATCCTTCTCTCCGTAATTTCGTGAAGTTGGAAATTACGCGTCTGATTCTGGAACGTTTCGGTCAGGTTGATGCTATTGCCGGTGTTGCTACGGGAGCTATTCCTCAGGGAGCATTGGTGGCTGATGCATTGAACCTGCCATTTGTATATGTACGCTCTACTCCGAAAGACCACGGTTTGGAGAACTTGATAGAAGGCGAACTTCGTCCGGGAATGAAAGTGGTAGTGGTGGAAGATTTGATTTCTACCGGTGGAAGCAGCTTAAAAGCCGTTGAAGCTATCCGTCGTGACGGATGCGAAGTAATCGGTATGGTTGCCGCTTACACTTACGGATTCCCCATCGCGGAAAAAGCATTCAAGGATGCTAAAGTTCCTTTGGTGACACTGACCAATTATGAAGCTGTTATGGAAGTCGCTCTTCGTACAGGCTACATTGAAGAAGAAGATGTGGCTACGCTGAACGAATGGCGTAAAGACCCTGCGCATTGGGAAGCCGGAAAATAAGACTTATTTTATATAATGATAGATTATGACGAAAGAGCCATTCGGATAGATTCTGTCCGGATAGTTCTTTTTGTCTTTTAAAGACCATTGGATTATGACAAAATTTGAGAGTGCGGTGAAGGTAATACCTGCTTCGCAAAATGCTGTTTATGAGAAGCTTTCAGACCTTAGCAATTTGGATAAGGTAAAAGACCGCCTACCGCAGGACAAGGTGAAGAATTTGAGTTTTGATGCGGAAACGCTGTCGATAGAAGTACCTCCGGTTGGGAAAATCGTATTGCGGATTGTGGAGAAAGAACCTTGTAAGTGTATCAAGTTTGCAACAACAACCTCGCCTCTGCCGTTCAATCTGTGGATACAGATAGTGCCCGTTACAGAAACGGAATGTAAAATGAAACTTACCATCGGTATGGAATTAAATCCGTTTATGAAAACTATGGTGCAGAAACCTTTGCAGGAAGGACTGGAGAAAATGGCAGAGACCTTGTCACTGATTAATTACTAATTACTGAATCTTATGGCTCAGAAACTTTGGGAAAAATCCGTTCAGGTAAATAAGGATATAGAGCGTTTTACGGTGGGACGTGACCGTGAGATGGATCTTTACCTGGCAAAGCATGATGTGTTGGGCTCTATGGCACATATCACGATGCTGGAAAGTATCGGCTTGCTGACGAAAGATGAATTGTCCCTGCTGCTCGCGGAATTAAAGAATATCTATGCGGCTGCAGAGAATGGGGAGTTTGTGATAGAAGAGGGGGTGGAAGATGTTCACTCTCAGGTGGAGTTGATGCTGACTCGTAAGTTGGGTGATGTGGGAAAGAAAATCCATAGCGGTCGCTCTCGCAACGACCAGGTGCTGCTGGACTTGAAACTCTTTACCCGTACGGAGATAAAGGAAATCGCCGAAGCTGTGGAGCAACATTTTCCATGTGCTTATCATGCAGAGCGAACGTTATAAAAATGTGCTGATGCCGGGCTATACTCATTTGCAGATAGCGATGCCGTCGTCTTTCGGATTGTGGTTTGGCGCTTATGCGGAGAGTCTGGTGGATGATATGCTGTTCTTGCAGGCTGCCTTTAAGATGTGTAATCGTAATCCGCTGGGCTCTGCCGCCGGATATGGTTCGTCCTTCCCTTTGAATCGTACAATGACTACCCGGCTGTTGGGCTTCGATTCGCTGAATTATAATGTGGTGTATGCCCAAATGGGGCGTGGAAAAATGGAGCGTAATGTAGCTTTTGCTTTGGCAAGCATTGCGGGTACGATTTCCAAGCTGGCGTTTGATGCCTGTATGTTCAATAGCCAGAACTTCGGATTTGTGAAGTTGCCGGATGAGTGCACTACCGGTTCAAGCATTATGCCGCATAAGAAGAATCCGGATGTTTTTGAACTGACACGTGCCAAATGCAATAAGCTTCAGTCGTTGCCCCAGCAGATAATGATGATAGCCAATAACCTGCCTTCCGGATATTTCCGCGACTTGCAGATTATTAAGGAAGTATTCCTGCCTGCTTTTCAGGAGTTGAAGGATTGTTTGCAGATGACGACTTATATAATGAACGAAATCAAAGTGAACGAACATATCCTTGACGACGATAAGTACCTGCTTATTTTTAGTGTGGAAGAGGTGAATCGTCTGGCTCGCGAAGGTATGCCGTTCCGTGATGCTTATAAGAAAGTCGGTTTGGACATTGAAGCCGGTAAGTTCTCTCATGGCAAAGAGGTACATCATACGCATGAAGGCAGTATAGGTAATCTGTGCAATGACGAAATCTCCGGTTTGATGCGGAAAGTTGTAGATGGCTTTAATTTTGAGACAATGGAACAGGCCGAGAAAGTATTGCTCGGTCGGTAATCGTAGAGAACTAACTTATTGTGGCGTACGATGTTAACTTCCTCTGCTCAGGATGTTAACTAATCAATGACAGCTCGGTTAACATCGTACACGCTACTTAGTTAACTTTTTTCCGGTGAAAAGTTTGGCTGTAACGGGGAAACTATTTATCTTTGCATCCGTTCTCCGGAAACCTGCGGAAATAGCTCAGTTGGTAGAGCATAACCTTGCCAAGGTTAGGGTCGCGAGTTCGAGTCTCGTTTTCCGCTCTCCTTTTTAAGGATGCTCGAATGGTGGAATGGTAGACACGAAGGACTTAAAATCCTTTGGCCATTGCGGCTGTGCGGGTTCAAGTCCCGCTTCGAGTACAAATTGGAACGCTAATTGCTTTATTATTAAGTGGTTAGCGATTTTTCTTTTATGGCTTTTGGCGTGATTTTTGGCGTGATATTCTTTGAATGTGGTCTTGGGGAATAAAAAAGGCTGCTCCCCACACTTGGAA
>ENA-OQAB01000182-OQAB01000182.1-human-gut-metagenome-genome-assembly--contig:-NODE-182-length-36564-cov-3.209018_pt1 | contig 36564 bp, 43 predicted proteins | sample MGYA00242490_ERZ504517 | MGnify/ENA primary metagenome ERZ504517 (study PRJEB26092, sample SAMD00036298) | human gut metagenome | host: Homo sapiens | study: EMG produced TPA metagenomics assembly of...
ATTTATAGCATGAGACAGGCGATTGAAGAAGGATTCATTTTGGATGTTTGCAGAATTATATGACTTACAGTACCTGTTTCAAAATTGCAAAAGATACACCGGAAAATCCAGAGCTTCCGGAGAGCAGAGCAACAAAGATTATCAAAAAATATGAGAAATGCATCCATATAATATCAGCCAGAAATCGCAAATTATTGTAGAAACTTTTCGGGAAACGACCAAAAATAAAATTGGTGGAAAAGGGAAAATGATGGTAGTCACAGACTCCAGACTGGCTGCAGTTCGATATTTCCATGAAATTAAACGATATATTCAAGAACGGCATTATGCAGATATGGATATTTTAGCGGCATTTTCCGGTAGCGTGCAGGATGGTGACGAAGAATATACAGAGTCCGGATTAAATGTAAGAAAAGATGGAAGTCATATATCAGAAGGTCAAACAAAGGAAGAGTTTCATGATAACTTTAATGTCCTGGTTGTTGCAGAAAAATATCAGACAGGATTCGATGAGCCTTTGCTACATACTATGATTGTGGACAAAAAACTGAAAAATGTAAAGGCTGTGCAGACATTATCACGTTTGAACCGTACCTGTCCTGGAAAAGTAGATACATTTGTGTTGGATTTCGCAAATAAGAAAGAGGATATTCTAGAAGCATTTCAACCATTTTATCAAGAGACAAGCCTTGAGCAGGAAGTAAATGTGGATTTGATTTACCAGACAGAAAAGAACTTTTGGATTATGCGATTTATAATGAGAATGATATTAATGCTTTTATAAATGTATGGAATCATCCGGGAAAACAAGATGCAACTGCCATGGGAAAAATGACGAGCGTGTTGAAACCGATAGCAGACAGATACAATTTGAAGAATCCGGAAGAACGGTATCAATTCAGAAGACTGGTAAGAAAGCTGATCCGATGCTACAGCTATATCACACAGGTGGTTCGCATGTTTGATGAAGATATGCATAAGGAATACCTGTTTCTGAGTTATCTGATTGGACTGCTTCCAGAAGAAAAAGAAGAACCAGTTGATCTGGATGGAAAATTGAAACTGGAATATTATAAGCTGCAGAAAACATTCGAAGGTGCAATAACACTGGAGAAAGTTGATGGTCAGTATGTTCCTTCCAAGAAACAGGGAGTACAGGGAAACAGACAGAAAAGCACATTGGATGAAATATTGGACAAGATTAATGAAAAGTATAAAGGGCAGTTTTCAGAAGGTGATCGGGTAATGCTGGGTGCTTTGCATGATAAATTGATTGCAGATGATAAACTGGCAAGCTCGGCTCGCACTTCTGATCCAAGAATATTTACAGAAAGTATTTTTCCATCAGCGTTTGGAAATGCAGCAATGGAAAGCTATATGGAGGCCCAGGACAGTTATGGAGCACTGTTTGAGGACAAAAGCAAGTACGATGCTGTAATGAGTGCGTTAGCAGGGGTGATTTATAGGGAAATGCGTTCTAAAAAGACCGTGGACTACCGGAAAATCGAACGAAATGAACAGGTTCAAATGGTGGCGGAAGAACCAGCTAAATATGGAAAGTAAAAAAGAAACTATGATGGTATGAAAAGGCAAGGGAGGGTTTTTATGTGGCTAGATAATGCGTCAGATATTGATATTTTATTTTATGAGCCGTATGCAAGAATAATTGCCGATATTGCAAAAAATGAACAATATAATCCATTGACAGTCGGTGTGTTTGGATTATGGGGAGCAGGAAAATCAACCTTATTGAAGTTAATAGGTGAAAAACTTAAGAGTCAGGACGGAATTATTTGTGTAACTATTAATGCATGGATGTTTGAATCATATGACGATGCTAAAACCGCAATTATGGAGGCTTTGTTACAGGAACTTAAAGAAGAAGTTCCTGTAGAAGAAACTAAAAAGAAATTGGGAAAATTAATAAAAAGAGTTGACTGGTTTAAGTTAGGAACAAAAGCAATATCCACGCTTGCACCTGTAGTTGCAAGCGTGGCCACAGGAAATCCATTGCCTATGTTGTTGAATGTAACGGGAAGTGCTGAAGAAATTGGAAATACAGTCAAAAATGCAGCAAATTCCATACAATCATTAAAAGATGAATATTGGAAAGAGGAAGATGTATCAAATGATGAAAGCACGATAAACAATATCAGAAAATTTAGAGAGGAATTTTCTGATGCATTGAAAAGTGACGATATTAAAAATGTAGTTGTAATGATAGATGATTTAGACAGATGTCGTCCAGAACGAATAATTGAAATATTGGAAGTAATTAAACTATTCTTGTCTGTTGACAGGACAACATTTATTATTGCTGCAGATGAAAATGTTATAAAGTACTCTATCCGTGAAAAGTATCCACCAATGAATGGAATTTGATGTAGAACTGGACAAAGAATACATTGAAAAAATTATTCAATTGCCAATATATATCCCGGAGTTATCGGCAAAGGATATACAAAATTATCTATTATTACTGGTCACACAAAGCTATTTGGAACAAGAGAGTTTTAAGCATCTAATAGATAAGATATTTGAAGAAAAAAGAACAATTTCTGGGGATGTAATTACATTAGAAGAAATTAATAAGTTGATTGATGAGTTAGGGTTGAATTGGCAAGATGGGGGAAAAACAGCTTTTAAAGAAACGGCGAAAATTATTGATGAAATAAGGGAAATTGTTGCTTCTACATTGAAAGGCAATCCACGCCAGGCAAAACGTTTTTTGAACACATTTATTACCAAACGCCAGTTGGCAAAAAATTTATTATGGTGATGAAATTGATATTTCCATTTTAGCTAAATTATTAGTGCTGCAAAAGCTGGATAATGACTTGTTTATACAATTGAATGAATGGAATAAAGAATTTGATACTGAAAATTAAAGAATTTAAGGAAATTCGAACAAAAGTGAAGGAAGGAAAGGTTGATGCTCAGAATCCGTGGAACACAGCACAAATAAAAAAGTGGCTAGAATGCAAACCTGTTGAATTAGAAAAATATCGATTGGAAAAATATTTTTATTTGACAAGAGAAAATTTGAAAAGATCTAGTATTGACGAGTCTGGATTCAGTAAAAATACGAAAGAAATTTTAGAAAGAATTGGACGAGCTAAATCTGGTCAAATGGTGGCTATTATAAAAGATATGAAAAAATTGAGTGCAGAAGAAATTGCGGATACATTTAAGGTTGTTGCATCTAAAATCGAAAAAGGTGAAATGAAATTTTTTTGTTGTAAGAGATTTGTTTTTGAATTTTGATGCATATAAAGGAAAAATAGTGGATGCAATTGGGAAATCAACAGTTCCTATTAAAGCAGGTGATATGGCTGCGTTAAGAACAATGTATAATAGTGATATGGAAAATATGAATACTGTATTAGAAAACATGGTAAAAAGAGGAACGTTAACAGACGAGCAGATTACAGAAATAAAAGAGCAGAGGGAAAGCTAATATGGGTACATCAAAAGGATATATAGCACCAACAACACCGCATTGGTCAACCGCAAAAAGAGCAGTGACGGCCTTTATAAATAATAGAGACTTTGATTCTAAAGCAAAAGCGGCCAGTAAATATGCAACCGCAATGAAAAAAGATATGTCGACAGGTGGTAGTTTTCAATCGGCGGCAGCAGGAGTCTTAGGTTTTGCACAAAAGGTTGCCTCTGGAGGCATAGATAATGCATTACGTGAGTATCATCGTGAAGATCTTATTGGAAAATCGTCAGAAGTTGTTTGGACAGAATTACTTCATGAATTTACAAATTATGGTGCATCGGTAGAAGATAATATGGCAGCGGATGCATTGTCACAGGCTATGGAGAATTTAGAAATAGAAGATATTGCGGATATAGGGAATGTTTCAGTTGATATATTACTGAAGGAAATGTTGAAAGAATACATAAAAGAAAACTTTGATTTTCGATATGAAGAAAAAATATCCAAAGGGAAAACACCTGCACAAACATCTGCAATTTTAAATGACATGCATGAATATATAGAAAACAGTATTGACGGTGATTTGAACTTGGATAATTTGAAATCGGTCGATTTTTCTAACATGGGAACATCACAAATTGTGGAGGATGCATTAAGCGATGCCTTATCTGTATTTGAAAAGTATTATGGGGAGGATTAAGGATGCAGTTTTGGATTGATAAAGAACAAGAGAAAAAACCAGATGCTGAATGGAAAGATGCATATGTCTTTTCAATTAACCGAAAAAAATATAGTACGATTTTTACCAATATAACGGATAGCTGGTACCGAATGGATCAACTGCAGATTTCTACAATATACGAAGATTTGTTCATAATAGGTTTGAGTATTTTTGCTTTGGATAAAAGAGTGTCCAGAAGAAAATTTAAAGACTGCTGGACTAGAGAGATAAGCGTATCTATTCCAGTATTAGAATATGAGAAATGGAAGCATACGGAATTACAATGGGAAAATATACTGGGATTTTTGACAGGGGATCATTGGCATATTACATTTAGAAAAAGTGAGATAATATATAGTTATAGGGAACGTGCAAATAGAATTCATTTGAATGTTCAAAACTGTAATTGTGTATGTTTGTTTTCTGGAGGATTGGATTCTTTTTGTGGTGCGATTAAACTATTAGAGCACGGAGATTCTCCTTGCCTGATCGGACACAATGAATATCCTAAACTTGCAAAAAGACAGAATTTGTTCGCTAGGACTTTTCAGGACTTTTATCCAGAACAATCTGTTAAATTTATTAGTTTTACAGCAAATTCCAGAGCTCCTATAAGTGAAAAAGAAGGAATATTGAAGGGGAGCGAAAATCATTCTCGTGGCAGGTCATTACTGTTTTTATGTGCAGCACTTAGCGTGGCTGGTATTTTAGGAGAAAATGTACCGGTTTATATCCCGGAAAATGGATTCATCGGACTTAATATTCCATTAACGGGAGGAAGAAAAGGAACTTGCAGTACAAGAACTACTCATCCACACTTTTTAAGACAATTTAATGATATCTTAGAAACGGTAGGAATAAAGAATTCTATTACCAATTTTTTTGCGTACAATACAAAAAGAGAGATTGTAGGACAAGTTAAAGATACAGATGCATTTAAAAGCTGTTATGCAGATACAATTTCATGCTCACATCCTTGTTTAGCAAGATATAATAAAAAGGGCTCTAAAGAATATCCTGTAAACTGTGGATACTGTTATCCGTGTTTGATACGCAAAAGTTCACTTTTGGACATAGATGAGATAAAAAAATATTCTTATCAGGGAGAAGCTTATGATTTTTTGATAGAATATGAAGAAAGTGAGAAGAGTGCAGATTTAAGAGCGGTGCTTGGAAGTATCTATCGTTGTAAATATTCTTCGGATAAAGAATTAAAAAGATATATTAGATGTGTAGGAGAATTAACAGAAGAGGAAGTTGAAAAATTTTTATCATTATACAAGAAAAGTATAGAGGATTTAGTACAACTTTTTTCCGCAGATCAGAGAATGAAGGAGTATCTGGGATTATGATTCAACACCTTATTGATACACACTTTCATCTGGATTATTACAAAGAGCATCAGAAAATATATGACGGAATAAATGAAAGAAAACAATATACATTGTGCATGACGAATTCGCCTGGAGTATATATATCCTGTAAACGCATATATCCGGAAACAAAATATTTGAAATTTGCACTTGGATTCCATCCACAGGATGTATCACTGAAAGATGCGGATTTTTACGATTTTATGCAATTGGTAAATACAACTAATTATGTAGGAGAAATAGGACTTGATTTTTCAAGACAAAGTTATATTTCGAGTAATAAACAATGTATGTATTTTGAGCAAATTGTAAGAGCGTGTGCAGAAAAGGATAAATTAATGTCTGTGCATCTTAGAAGAGCGGAGGAAGAAGCAATATCTATTTTGAAAAAATATCGTCCTCGTAGGTGCATTATTCATTGGTTTAATGGAAACGGAGAGCAATTGCAACAATTAGTGGATATAGGATGTTATTTTTCACTTAATTCTAACATGGTAACAAATGAAAAGAATAAAGAAAAATTGTATTTGATACCAAAAACAAGAGTATTAATTGAAAGTGATGGACCGTTTACAAAAATTGATGGAAAAAAGTACACATTTAACAACTTAATAAAAATATACGAGTTAGTTGCACGATATTATAATGAACCAGACATTATTAAGATGGTTTATGCTAATTTTCGAGATATTCTTTCAAAATAGTGTTAATTGTAAAGTTAGAGGGTGATTTTATGGCAATACGATCAGTAGAATATCTGCAAAGCCTTGTTCGGGAGCTTGCAAAATTGCCGGACGAGACTGAGTGGGTAGAATTCAAATGTAATAACAAGCAGCCACAGATGATTGGTGAATATATTTCTGCTTTGAGCAATTCAGCAGCATTGTGTGAACGACCGAAAGCATATTTAGTTTGGGGTGTGGATGATGCAACGCACAAAATTGTAGGCACTGAATTTCAGTATCGCAAAATGAAAAAAGGGAATGAAGAATTGGAAGCATGGCTTTCAAGGATGCTTTCGCCAAGGATTAATTTCCGGTTTTTTGAAGTTCCGATGGATGAAGATAATGTTGTGTTGATGGAGATTCCCTGTGCAGAGAAACAACCGGTGCAGTTTGCTGGTGGGGAATATATAAGAATTGGAACAAATAAAAAGAATTTAAAAGAATATCCAGATAAAGAAAGAGAATTATGGCGAACATTTGATTCTACACCATATGAATTGCGTATTGCAATGGGAAATCTGGATGAGGATGAAATGGTGTCTTTACTGGATTATTCTAAGTATTATGACAAACTTGAAATGCCAATCCCAAGAAATCGAGATAAGGTATTGGAAGACCTGCAACATGAAAAATTTATTAAGAAAAATGATGCCGGTACATGGGATATCACGAATATGGGTGCTTTGATGATTGCAAAAGATTTGAAGAAATTTGAATCTTTGCATAGAAGAACTGTTAGAGTGATATGGTATAAAGAAAACTCCAGGCTGGATGCCATAAGAGAAAAAGAATTTTGTGCAGGCTACGCATTTTCGCATGAAGAAATCGTGCAGTATATTATGACAATTATTCCACAGGAAGAAGTTATTGTGGATGCTACGAGAAAATCTGTTGTCAGTTTCCCGGAAATTGCTATCCGTGAGTTGCTAGCAAATGCTATGATACATCAGGATCTTCAGCAAAGGGGAACGAATCCAATGGTGGAGGTGTTTAAAAATCGAATCGAGTTTTCAAATGCCGGAGCACCATTGGTGGCAATCGAAAGAATTGTAGATTCGGTGCCAGTATCCAGAAATGAAAACATTGCCGGATTTATGCACAAATGTGGTATTTGTGAGGAACGTGGTAGTGGTTATGATAAGATTGTTGAAGCAACCGGTAAAAATGAGTTGCTTGCGCCTAGAATTGAAAATCAGAACAATCAATTCACCAAAGCAATATTGTTTGCAAAGGTACCATTTGAATTAACTACCAAAGAAGATCGAATGCGGACTTGCTATATGCAGGCGTGTCTGGCATATGTCAATTTTGAAGGAATTTCTAATTCGGATATTCGGAAAATATTTGGTCTGGGAGAAAAAGAGAAGGCCAAGGCATCGAGACTTCTTACCAGTGCTGTTGAAGGTGGATATATTAAAGTAATGGATCCAGATACAGCACCAAGATATAAAAAGTATATTCCATATTGGGCATAATGTAAGTTTCGCTAAGTTTCACTTATATAAGCACGTGAGAGAATTTTAGTAGAAAAATATGCAAAAAAGGCACTGAAAACAATGGATTATCGGTTTTTTCAGTGCCTTTTCCTTGAGTAAAAAGAAAAAATATAATAAATTTAAGTTTTGCTAAGTTTCACTAAGCTCTACTCGCTTGATTTCCGCCACTGTTTCGACGGTTCCCGTTTACCACAATCATCACAGGTCTGTGGCCAGTTGATTTTCCATTCAAAATATTCATCTCTGGTAATCGCACCAGATGTCAGTTCTTCTTTTCTAAGTGTCCATTCTTTTAGAAAATCATTGAGAATCCCATAATTAAACCACATACCAATAGGCGGATGAGCAGGCCAACTATCAGAATCATAGTAGCGGATAGCGGTATCGCCACTGGAATTTGATTTTTCGCTTGGATAAGTCTCTAATTGAAAGAGATTAATCATGCCAGGATTAAATTCGTCAATCCAGAACAGGATTTCCATCAGTTCAGAAGCATTCATCGTAGTTGGCTCATGCAGTGTCAGTGGATTCACATCCAAAATCCTAGCCATTTCAGTAACCAGATCTTTACGGGGAACCCGGTAATTAGTTTCATATTGGGCAAGGCGGTTTGCACCTTTATCGCCCCAGCCAAGAGCTGCACCGAGTTCTGCCTGTGTCATATTCCGGAATGTCCGGATTTTTTTTATTTTATCACCAATTGTCATATCAGATTTCCTGCTTTCTATTTGATAATTCCATTTTACTATCAAAATCTCAGAATGTAAACAGAAACATTCGCAACTAAGCGAATAAAATGCTTGACATTAACATTAAAGCGAACTATAATAACGGAACAGTAAAGTTCGCATTAAAGCGAAAGTAAAAGCTGAAATGTAAATATTTTGTGAATTATCGCAAAAGCAGGTTGGTAAATCGCTTCTGTCAGGCTTTATTAGTGAAAGGATTTTTTAAAATTCCAAAAATCGAATAACATTTTACCCTCGCAGGGCTGTATAGATGAGGGGATATTTAAAATCCTTCTTGTACCTTGAAAATTGAATGAGCTGTACACCATATTTTCCTTTATAGAAAATGTAGCTAACACAGATGCCAAGATCCATAGCTTTTTATGGGGAGCGTTGAAGATACTCCGGAAACGGTCGGTATGTTTGGAAAGAAGCTGCCGACATTCAGAATAATTCTGATAGAGGTTGATTGTAACATTGACAGCAGGTGTATGAATGGAAGCCAACACGCCGAACGGAATGGAAAATCATCATAAGAAGTCTAAACAAAAAGTAGAGTGTACTGACAACGGGCATAACCGCTGTCTGGGAGGTGATGCAGAAGAATACGGAGGAAAGGAGGTATGTGCATCATGAGAAAAACAACAGAGTATAAGGCTGAGAACCGTCTGACAGTAGATATTGAAGGATTAATGGCAATGTTATCCTGCGGAGAAGTAACTGCAAAGAAAATTGCAGATTATGCAGAAGCAAGAGTGATTATTGGAAGACGTGTTCTTTATAACGTGGATAAGATAAAAAAATATCTTGATGCAATGGCAGTGTAATGAAAGATGAGAAGATAAAATACAACAACTTTCCTTCGGAATGAAAAGCAAAAAAGGGAAAATATTCCTGTAAAACAGGCAAATAAAAATTAGCATTTTGCAGGAATTTACCCTTGGAAATCATAAAATATTATGTTAATCTGTGAGCAGATATCAGACAGTATATGACTGATACCGACAGGACAAAAATCATTCCGAATAACGAAAAATGAAGTGAAAGGAATGATTGATATGGCAAGAAAAGATAATAAAGGCAGAAATTTAAAAACAGGTGAATACCAGCGTCCGGATGGACGTTATGAGTATCGCTACAAAGATGAAATTACCGGAAAGCGTAATTCGGTTTATGCCGCTGATCTGGCGAGTCTGCGAGAAATGGAAAAGAAGATCAATAAGGATATGGATGATCTGCTTATTACAGACGCCTCAGTCAAGAAGCTGACCGTAAATACGTTGTTTGAGCGATACATGGCAACAAAGAATATCAAGGAAAGAACGAAAAAGAATTATATCCGTATGTGGGACTACCGGATACGAAATACTTTGGGAAACATTCGTGTTGTAGATTTTAAGACATCTCACGTAAGGACGTTCTTTTCCGCATTGTCAGATGAAGGACTGGCACACAGTACGATCAAAGGTCTTTATGGCTTATTGAATCCCAGTTTTGAACTGGCAGTGGAAGATGGGATTATCCGCAGAATCGGTAACAGGACACTGGAGATATGGGGCTCCAGCAAAGGAGAAAGAAGCACTGACACTGGAACAGCAGGAAAAACTTCTGAAGTTTGTTGAACAGAGTAATGTGTATAAGCCTCATCTTCCAATGATGCAGGTTATGTTTGGGGCTTGCCTGAGAGTGAGTGAAACCATCGGCTTAACCTGGTCGGATGTGGATATGAAGAATCGGGAGATCCATGTAGGTGGACAGCTTGTGTATTATGAAGGTGATGAAGGATATTGTTTCCATGATTCAGAAACCAAAACGGATGCAGGAATCAGAGACATTCCTATGACACAGATGGTATATGATGCGTTCCGTAAACAGAGAGAGCTGAACCTGATGCTTGGTTTACAGAGTAATGTGGAGATTGGTGGACGCAGTGGATTCATCTTCAATACAAAGCATGGACGTCCAATCATGCCGGCGGGAGTGAACAGCTTTCTGAAAAATATTGTCAATGCCTATAATAAGAAAGAAAGCAAACTGGCAGAAGAAGAGAAGCGAGAGCCGGAGCTGATGCCTCCCATTTCATCGCATACTCTTCGTCATACGGGATGTACCAGATTGGGTGAGAACAATGTCAATCCCAAAGTTATGCAGTATGTGATGGGCCATTCAGATGCACAGATCACAATGAATGTCTACAATCATATTGCAGAGAAGTCTCACGTGGAGAACGAGATGTCTAAAATGAACCTGCCAGAAACCGTACCTGCTGTGGTATAAACCATAAGTCGTTGTCGTAAAATGTGGTAAGAAAATCAGACGAATATATTTTTCCAAAGATTTGTCGTAAAAATGTGGTCAAATCAAGAAAATCGAGTGCGAAAGCAAGTGAAAAATCCCTGTGAAGTCCGTAAAATCAAGGCTTCACAAAATCTTCACAAAATAATTAGCACTCAACGCTTGACAGTGCTAATAATATGTGTTATACCTACAATAGAACAAGAAAAAACAAACTCGCAAAAGGAGGCGTGATGTATGAATATAAATAAATTTACACAAAATTCGATGCAGGCGGTGCAGGGCTGTGAAAAAGTTGCTTATGAATATGGCAATCAGGAGATTGAACAGGAGCATTTACTCTATGCTTTGGTCACACAGAATGACAGTCTGATTTTAAAATTATTAGAAAAGATGGAAATCCAAAAAGAGTTGTTTATCAACCGTGTGGAGGAAGCGCTTAGAAAGAGAACGAAAGTGCAAGGCGGTCAGGTATATATCGGACAGGATTTGAACAAAGCTTTGATTCATGCGGAAGATGAAGCTACACAAATGGGAGATGAGTACATTTCTGTAGAGCATATTTTTCTAGCATTAATTAAGCAGCCAAACAGAGAAGTAAAGGCGATTTTCAAGGAGTTTAATATTACAAGAGAGCGTTTCCTTCAAGTACTTTCTACCGTAAGAGGGAATCAGAGAGTCACCAGTGACAATCCGGAGGCAACCTATGATACGCTTAATAAATACGGCAGTGATCTGGTAGAACGGGCAAGGGAACAAAAACTTGATCCAGTCATCGGCCGTGATGCGGAGATTCGTAATGTCATACGAATCCTGTCTAGAAAGACAAAGAACAATCCGGTGCTGATCGGAGAACCTGGTGTCGGTAAGACGGCGGCAGTAGAAGGGCTGGCACAACGTATTGTGCGCGGGGATGTGCCTGAGGCGTTAAAAGATAAAAAAGTGTTTGCGCTTGATATGGGGGCGCTGGTAGCCGGTGCAAAATATCGTGGTGAATTTGAGGAGCGTCTGAAAGCAGTGCTCGAAGAAGTGAAAAACAGTGATGGAAATATCATTCTGTTTATCGATGAACTTCACACGATTGTCGGAGCAGGTAAGACGGACGGCGCGATGGATGCCGGAAATATGTTAAAGCCGATGCTGGCGCGTGGAGAACTTCACTGTATTGGCGCGACAACACTGGATGAATATAGACAGTATATTGAAAAAGATGCTGCATTGGAGAGACGTTTCCAGCCGGTTATGGTAGATGAACCATCGGTGGAAGATGCGATTTCGATTCTGCGTGGCTTAAAAGAGCGTTATGAAGTATTTCATGGTGTGAAAATTACAGACAGTGCACTTGTGGCAGCCGCAACACTTTCCAATCGATATATTTCCGACCGATTCCTTCCGGACAAGGCGATTGACCTTGTAGATGAAGCGTGTGCATTGATCAAGACAGAGTTAGACTCCATGCCTACAGAGTTGGATGGACTGCAAAGACGTATTATGCAGCTTGAGATTGAAGAGGCGGCTCTGAAAAAAGAGAATGACAGATTAAGTCAGGACAGACTCGTGAACCTACAAAAAGAGCTTGGAGAACTGCGTGATGAATTTGCCGGAAAGAAAGCGCAGTGGGACAATGAGAAGACTTCTGTAGAGAGACTACAGAAAATCCGTGAAGAGATTGAGCAGGTGAATCAGGAGATTCAAAAAGCACAGCATTCCTACAATTTGGAACGTGCGGCAGAATTGCAGTACGGCAAACTTCCACAGCTGACAAAACAGTTGGAGGAAGAGGAAAAGAAAGTGAAAGAGCGGGATCTTTCATTAGTGCATGAAAGTGTGACAGATGAAGAGATTGCGAGAATCATTTCCAGATGGACAGGAATTCCGGTTGCAAAATTAAATGAAAGTGAGAGAAGCAAGACGCTTCATCTTGACGAAGAACTCCACAAACGTGTCATTGGGCAGGATGAAGGGGTTACAAAAGTAACAGAGGCGATTATCCGTTCGAAAGCAGGTATCAAAGATCCTACGAAACCAATCGGATCATTCCTGTTCCTGGGACCTACCGGGGTAGGTAAGACAGAGCTTGCAAAAGCACTTGCGGAGAGTTTGTTTGATGATGAGAGCAATATGGTTCGTATTGATATGAGCGAATATATGGAGAAATACTCAGTGTCTCGTCTGATAGGAGCACCTCCGGGATATGTCGGATATGACGAAGGCGGACAGCTTACAGAGGCGGTTCGAAGAAAACCATATTCCGTTGTTTTGATTTGATGAGATTGAAAAGGCACATCCGGATGTGTTTAATGTGTTGCTGCAGGTGTTGGATGACGGACGTATCACTGACTCACAAGGTCGGACTGTTGATTTTAAAAATACGATTCTGATCATGACATCAAATATCGGATCTGCTTACCTTTTGGATGGCATCGATGAGAACGGTGAGATCAGCAAGGAAAGTGAAACGATGGTCATGAATGATCTGCGGGCACATTTCAGACCTGAATTTTTGAATCGTCTAGATGAGACAATTATGTTCAAACCATTGACGAAACAGAACGTTTATGCAATCATTGACTTATTATTGAAAGATGTCAATAAACGGCTGGAAGATAAAGAACTTTCGATAGAGCTTACAGATGCTGCGAAGAATTTTGTGGTGGAAGGTGGCTATGAGCCAATGTACGGTGCAAGACCGCTGAAACGATATCTTCAAAAGCATGTAGAGACATTAGCTGCAAAACTGATTTTACAGGGAGATATTGGCAGTGAAGATGTCATTCTGATTGATGTAGAAGGGGACAAACTGACAGCGAAAATAAAATAAATTGCAGGAAAAAAGCATGGAACAGATTATTTTTCACATTGATGTAAATTCAGCGTATCTTAGCTGGACGGCAGTAGAACAATTGAAAAATGGAGCAGAAGTGGATTTACGCACAATCCCGGCGATTATAGGAGGCAATCAGGAATCCAGACACGGGGTTGTGCTTGCAAAATCTCCTTTGGCGAAAAAATATGGGATTCGGACAGGGGAGCCGGTTGCACAGGCTTTCCGAAAATGTCCGGATCTTGTGATGGCGCCGCCAAATCATAAGATGTATCAGGAGTACAGCAGGAGACTGATGGAGTTTCTTCAAACGTATACACCGGATATCGAGCAGGTGAGTGTGGATGAGTGTTTCATGGATTTTACGGGGATATCCTATCTGTATCTGTCTCCTGTGGAGGCTGCATTTGAGATCAAAGACGCTGTGTATGAGAAGTTTGGATTCACAGTGAATATTGGAATATCTGTAAATCATCTTTTAGCAAAGATGGCATCTGATTTTGAAAAGCCAAATAAGGTACACACCTTATTCCCGAAAGAAATCCCGGTAAAGATGTGGCCATTGCCTATTTCGGAACTTTATATGGCGGGACGATCCAGTGTAGAGGTACTTAACAAGCTGGAGATACGGACAATCGGGGAACTTGCAAAGGCAGACCCGAATTTGCTGGAGTTACATCTGAAAAGTCATGGCAGGACATTGTGGGAATTTGCAAATGGAATAGACCATGAGAAAGTTCGAAGAGGACACGTGGAGAATAAGGGGATCGGTAATTCGACGACATTGGCAAAAGATGCTGTCACAGAGGAAGAAGCGAAAAAAGTTCTTTTGTGGTTGGCAGAAAGTGTTGGCGGAAGACCTCGCAAGGAAAAACAGAGAGCCGGTATGGTGAGCGTGGAGATTAAATACCACACGTTTCAGACGGTTTCCCATCAGAAACAGCTTGAGACGGCGAGCAATGCAGATCAGGTGATTTATAAAGCAGCATGCGAATTGTTCCGGGAATTGTGGAATCAGGAACCGATTCGTCTGCTTGGTATACGCACTTCAAAACTTCAGGATGAGTCGGCTCCGGTTCAAATGAGCATTTTGACTTTCAGACAAAGCAGGAAGAACAGAGTGTGAAAAACAAGAAACATCAAAAATTAGATAAAGCATTGGATGTGATTCGTAAAAAGTACGGAGAGGATGCAGTGAAAAAGGGACTTTACTCAAGTAGGAGAAGAGTTCCTTTCGTGCTTTACGATTCATTTTTTCGATTGCGATAATAAAAGAAGCAACCAAAAAACATAGAAAGTCCTATGATGATAACGACAACGGTAGAATATGTATCCATCACTTCCAAAATTTTTTCCCAGGAGGCTCCGGCAGCAGCGCCGGCTGAGACGAGAATAGTGTTCCAAAGTGCACTTCCGGCAATTGTAAGGACTAAAAATTACCCATTTTCATGTTCGACATTCCGGCAGGAATAGAGATTAAGCTTCGAAGGATTGGGATACAACGGCAGATGAAAACAGTCATATTCCCTTTTTGTTGGAATTTTTGATCGATTTTCTGACATCTGATTTTTTGAAATGGAGGATTTTTCCGAGCTTTCCATCTATAAGTTGCTCTAATTTTTCCGGAGAGAGTAATTTCCCAATGTAGTAAAGAAAGATGGCGCCAACTGTGGAACCGAGGGTGGAAAAAAAGACAACTCCACCTACTGTCAAATGGGTATAAGTTGTCATAAAGCCGCCGAATGTCAGGATGACTTCCGAGGGAATAGGAGGAAAGAGATTTTCGATCATAATGAGAAGTGCAATTCCGATATAGCCGAAGGAATTCATCATATCCATGATAAAGATGTGCATAGTGATACCTCATATTTGCTTTCTTAAAAATAGTATATAGAAATTTTATTATGAATATTCATAGAGATGTGGTATCCTAATAGTATCTATGAAAAAACAGGAGGCAATAGATGATGAAGCTGACAAAGTTATTAGAACGTTTAGAGTATAAAGTAGTACAAGGAAACGATGATATAGAGATTACAGAGCTTACGAATGATTCAAGAAGAGTCTGCGCCGGCAGCGTGTTTGTATGCATCAGCGGCGCAGTTGTAGATGGTCATGAATTTGTAAAAGAGGTGTTAGAAAAAGGTGCGAAAGCAGTGATCGTGGAAAAAGAAGTGAAAGCTCCAGAACATGTGACTGTGATTAAGGTGGAAGATACGAGGTATGCACTTGCGCTGGCATCTGCGGCATATTTCGGTTATCCGGCAGAGCAGCTGAAAGTAATAGGTATCACAGGAACGAAAGGAAAGACGACGACAACATATATGGTGAAGTCCATTTTGGAGGGAGTAGGACATAAAGTTGGTCTGATCGGAACAATCGAGGCGATCATCGGAGACGAAGTGATTCCGGCAAAGAATACGACACCGGAGTCGTTTACGATTCACCAGTATTTCCGGAAAATGGTTGATGCGGGATGTGATGCAGTGGTCATGGAAGTGTCATCGCAAGGGTTGATGCTTCACAGAACTGCGGGTATTCCGTTTGAGATTGGAATTTTTACAAATCTTGGGGAAGACCATATCGGACCGAATGAACATAAAGATTTTGAAGATTACAAGCGATGCAAAGGTCTGCTGTTCAAACAATGCAGGATTGGGATTGCGAATGTGGATGATCCGTACTTTGAAGATGTATTTCGCGGCGCGACCTGCCAGATTGAAACATTTGGCTTTGCACAAAAAGCAGACCTTCGGGCAGCAGATACAAAATTAGTGTCAAGACCGGGATACTTAGGAGTATCTTACCATGTGTCCGGGCTGATGGATTTTGATGTGGAGATTGACATTCCGGGAACATTCAGTGTCTATAATTCGTTGACTGCGATTGCGGTGTGCAGACATTTTGATGTGCCGGTGGAGATGATCAAGAAGGCTTTAAAAGTTGCAAAGGTAAAAGGCAGAATCGAGATGGTGAAAGTATCTGAGGACTTTACGCTCATGATTGATTATGCGCACATGCGATGAGCCTTGAGAGTCTTTGACAACATTGAAAGAATATCACCCAAAGCGTCTTGTATGTCTGTTTTGGATGCGGATGGAAACAGAGCGAAGGCGAGAAGATATGAGATGGGTGAGGTGTCCGGAAAATTAGCAGATCTTACAATCATCACATCGGACAATCCGCGATTTTGAAGAACCTCAGGATATCATTGATGATATTAAGATCGGGATTGGAAAAACAGATGGAAAATATGTGGAGATCTGTGATAGAAAAGAAGCAATCCGCTATGCGGTTGACCATGCTGAGGTTGGCGATGTAATCGTGCTCGCAGGAAAAGGACACGAGGACTATCAGGAGATCAAAGGCGTGAAGTACGATATGGATGAGAGAGTTCTCATTGCGGAAGTCGTAAAAGAGAGTAAAAGAGGAATTTGATTCGATAAAAGTATAGGAGCAGTTGTGCATGTATGCGAAAGTTATCGTAGATATTACACATGAAAAACTGGATAAAATTTTTGAGTACCGTATTCCGGCAGAATTAGAAGAACGGTTACACGCAGGCGTAGAGGTTGTCGTGCCGTTTGGAAAAGGGAATCGTGAGATCAAAGGGTATGTGATCGGGCTGTCAGAATACTGTGAATACGATCCGAACAAAGTAAAATCGATTCTGAGTCTGGCGGAGAAAAGCGTGGCGATCGAGGGCAGACTTGTGGCACTGGCGGCGTGGATGAAAGAGTACTATGGCGGGACGATGATACAGTCGCTAAAGACAGTACTTCCAATCAAGCGGGAAGAGAACAAAAAGATCAGGCGCTATGTCCGATTGCTGTTAGATGAAGAAGAAGGGAAGACAAAGCTTGAGGAATATCTGAAGAAGAATCAGAAGGCAAGGGCGAGACTTTTGGCAGCACTGCTTGATGAGGAGATATTGGAGTATGAGCTTATCACAAAAAAACTGAATGTCACACGAACAGTCATTCGGGCACTTGAAGAGCAGAATGTTGCCAGAATAGAGTCCGAGCAGGTCTGGAGAAATCCGATTAAAAATCGAAAAAAAGAGTGGAAAGAAGTGGTTTATACTGAGGAACAGCAGCATGCGATTGACACATTTCGGGAAGACTATCTGAAAGGAATCCGCAAGACTTATCTCATATATGGGGTGACAGGGAGCGGAAAGACTGAAGTTTACATGGAGATGATCGCAAGTGTGATCAAAGAAGGGAAGCAGGCGATTGTCCTGATTCCTGAGATTGCACTGACCTACCAGACTGTGATGCGGTTTTATAAGCGGTTTGGCGAGAGGATATCCATTATGAATTCCAAGATGTCAAGCGGCGAGCGGTATGACCAGATGATGCGGGCAAAAGAAGGGGCGATTGATGTGATGATTGGTCCAAAGATCAGCGTTATTTACCCCTTTTGCCAATTTGGGATTGATTGTGATCGATGAGGAGCATGAATCGACTTATAAAAGTGAACAGATCCCCCGATATCATGCCAGAGAGACGGCTGTGGAGCGGGCACACTTAGAAGGTGCAAGTGTTGTGCTTGGTTCAGCAACACCGTCTCTTGAGGCTTTCTACCGTGCCCAAAAAGGAGAATACGAACTTTTAAGACTTCAGAACCGAGCAAAGATGCAGGAGATGCCGACGGTGTACACAATCGATCTTCGAGAGGAACTAAAAAGTGGAAATCGTTCGATTATCAGTGGAAAGCTGTATGAATTGATGGCTGACCGATTGAGAAAGAGACAACAGATTATGTTATTTATCAATCGGAGAGGGTTTGCAGGATTTATTTCGTGCAGATCCTGCGGCTATGTGGTAAAATGTCCACATTGCGATGTCTCACTTGCATCTCACCGCGGTGGGAAACTGGTCTGCCATTATTGTGGATATGAGGAGCCTATGATTTCAGTCTGCCCATCGTGCGGCTCAAAACATATCGGCGGTTTCCGAGCAGGAACACAGCAGATTGAAGAACTTGTAAAGAAGGAATTCCCAGATGCACGTGTACTTCGCATGGACATGGATACGACGAAGGAAAAAGATGGACACGAGAAGATTTTGGAGGCGTTTGTAAATGAAGAGGCGGATATTTTGATTGGAACGCAGATGATCGTAAAAGGACATGATTTTCCGAATGTGACACTTGTCGGAGTACTGGCGGCGGATCTGTCGTTGTACGCCGATGACTATCGTGCAGGAGAGCGGACATTTCAGCTTCTTACACAGGCGGCGGGACGCGCCGGGCGAGGAAGTGAAAAGGGCGAGGTTGTCATTCAGACATACAGTCCGGAGCATTATAGTATTGAAACAGCTGCAAAGCAGGACTATGAAGCGTTTTATCAAGAGGAACTCGCATACCGTACAATGATGGGATATCCGCCGGTGGAACAGCTTGCAGCGATTTTGGTTACGAGTGAAGATGAGTCTTTGCTTGAGACGGCGTGCAGCTACATGAAGAGTTATGCAGAGCGCATGAACCGGAATCAAGTGAGAATCATCGGTCCCGCAAGTCCGTATGTGGGAAAGGTAAACGATGTGTATCGCAGAGTGATCTATTTAAAACATGCCAGATACGAGGCGATGATAGATTTGAAAAATAAATTGGAACAATATATAGAGATTAATTCCGGATTTCGAAAAGTTCGAGTGCAGTTCGACTTTAATCCGATGAATGTATTTTAAATGAGGAGGATAAAAAATGGCAATTCGTAAGATTCGAGAAATTGGTGATGATGTGTTAGAGAAGGTATGTAAAGAAGTAACCGATATGACAGACCGAACAAAGGTGTTGATTGAGGATATGCTGGATACAATGTATGATGCTATGGGAGTGGGACTTGCGGCACCGCAGGTTGGTATTTTAAAACGAATCGTAGTTATTGATATTGGAGAGGGTCCGATTATTTTGGTGAATCCGGAGATTCTTGAGACAGCAGGAGAGCAGACAGGAGAGGAAGGATGTTTAAGTCTGCCGGGAAAATCGGGAACTGTGACGCGACCGAATTATGTGAAAGTAAAGGCGCTCAATGAAGAGATGGAAGAAGTGGTTTATGAAGGAGAAGGGCTGCTTGCAAGAGCGTTCTGCCACGAGATTGACCATTTGGACGGGCATTTGTATGTCGAAAAAGTAGAAGGCGAACTTCACAGTGTGGAGTATGATGATGAGTTTGACGAGGAAGACTAAGGAGGAGACAGCAGATGAAAGTAATTTTTATGGGGACTCCGGATTTTTCGGTGGGCACTTTAGAGGCTTTGATCGAGGCGGGACACGATGTGGTTCTTGCTGTGACACAGCCGGATAAACCAAAAGGACGCGGAAAAGAGATGCAGTTTACGCCTGTCAAAGAGTGCGCGTTAAAGCATGGAATTCCAGTTTATCAGCCGAAAAAAGTCAGAGAGCCGGAATGCATCGAAGAACTTCGAAAATATGAGGCGGATATTATGGTCGTCATTGCATTTGGACAGATTTTGCCAAAAGAAATTTTGGAGATGACGCCATATGGATGTGTCAATGTGCATGCGTCATTGTTGCCAAAATATCGCGGGGCAGCGCCGATTCAGTGGTCCATTATTGACGGGGAAACGGTGACAGGTGTCACGACCATGCAGATGGACGAAGGACTGGATACCGGAGACATGCTGTTAAAGACAGAGATTGTAATAGAAGAAAAGGAGACCGGAGGAAGTCTTCATGATAAGCTTGCGGCCGCAGGTGCAAAGCTCTGTGTAGAGACATTAAAGGCGCTGGAAGAAAAAAGCAGTGACTCCGGTTAAACAGGGAGAATCACCGACCGCCTATGCGAGAATGCTCGACAAGCATCTTGGGAATATTGACTGGAATCAGAGTGCGAAAGAGATTGAGAGACTGATTCGCGGGACTGACACCGTGGCCGAGCGCATATACAATGTGGAATGGAAAAACAATGAAAATCTGGAGTGCAGAGGTGGAAGAGACATCGGGAGAGGGCGATACCTGGAACGATTGTGAAAGTAGAAAAAGAAGCGTTTCTGTACAGACAAAAGATGGGCTGTTGAAAGTGCTGGAACTTCAGATTCCGGGGAAAAAACGAATGGATGCCGGAGCATTTTGAGGGGGTATCAGGTAAAATCAGGAGAAATTCTTTCGAGAGCGTAGAAAAAAGGAGGAAGCAGGATGTTTATCCAAGTTTTATTTGATCCAACATATATATTGATTATCATAGGAGTTATTATCTGCTCCATTGCATCGATGCGGGTGAAAAGTACATTTTCAAAATATTCCGGAATGAGAAACCATATGGGGCTGACAGGAGCGCAGGCGGCAGAACGTGTACTCCATGGGGCCGGAATTTATGACGTGCGAATTGAGCGGGTAGCAGGAAATCTGACAGACCACTATGATCCGAGAAATAAAGTGCTCAGACTTTCCGATGCAACATATGGACAGTGTTCAGTAGCTGCAGTGGGAGTTGCAGCGCATGAGTGTGGACATGCGATTCAGCATGCAAGAGGATACGCACCGCTACAGTTTCGGAGCGCGCTTGTTCCGGTGGCAAATTTTGGATCCATGATTGCCTGGCCACTGATTGTGTTAGGTCTGTTTATCAACAGCCAGTCTTCAGCACTGCTTATCAATATCGGAATCTTGGCATTTTCGCTGGCAGTATTGTTTCAACTTGTGACTTTGCCGGTGGAATATAATGCATCGGGAAGAGCAGTACGCATTCTTGCTGAGACCGGGATGATGCAGGGTGAAGAGATTGTAGCCACGAAAAAAGTGCTGAATGCGGCTGCGCTTACGTATGTGGCAAGTGCGGCTGCAGCAATCTTACAGCTTGTGCGTATCTTGATTCTGACAGGAGGAAGAAGACGAGATGACTAAGTCAATTAATGAACGAGAACTGGTGCTTGGGATTTTGCTGGAAGTGACACGAGATGGAGAGCACAGTCATATCGCACTTCGCAATGTTCTGAATAAATATCAGTATTTAGACAAAAAAGAGCGCGCTTTTATCACAAGAGTGACGGAGGGAACACTGGAGCGCATGATTGAGCTTGATTATATTATCAATCAGTTTTCAAAAGTAAAGGTAAACAAGATGAAACCAGTCATCCGCAATATCATCCGAAGTGCGGTTTACCAGATGAAATATATGGATTCGGTTCCGAATTCCGCTGCCTGTAATGAGGCGGTAAAACTTGCGGTGAAAAAAGGATTTGTAAATTTAAAAGGATTTGTGAACGGACTTTTACGAAATATCGACCGAAATCTGGAACAGATATCATATCCGGATGAGAAAGATTTGGAACAATATCTGTCTGTGAAATACTCGATGCCGACATGGATATTAAGACAGTGGCTGGCAGCATATGACAGGGAGAGTGTGGAGTGTATGCTTCAGGATTTCCTAAAAGAAAAGGACACGATAATCCGGTGTGATTTGGGGCAGATGCCAAAAGAAGAACTTGTGAAGGCACTTGAAGGCGAAGGAGTACATGTCGAGGAACATCCATACCTTCCATATGCACTTCGAATATCTTCTTATAATTATTTAGGAGAGCTTGAGACGTTTCAAAAAGGAGCGTTTTCGGTGCAGGATATCAGCTCCATGCTTGTGGCACATTTGGCAGAACCAAAAGAAGGAGACGAGATCATAGATGTCTGTGCAGCACCCGGTGGAAAGGCACTTCACATGGCAGAGGTACTTTGTGGTACAGGGCATGTGCAGGCGAGAGATCTGACAGAATATAAGGTGGGGCTTATAGAGGAAAACATCTTACGCTCTGGTATGACAAACATCGAAGCAGTCAGGTGGGATGCGACTCAAAAAGATGAAACTGCAGTTGAAAAGGCAGATATTGTGGTGGCAGATCTTCCGTGCTCCGGACTGGGAGTGCTTGGGAAAAAGACGGATCTGAAATATAAGATGACAGAAGAGACACAAAAAGAATTGGTGGCTCTTCAACGCAAGATGCTGTCGACAGTCAAAGATTATGTGAAGCCGGGAGGAACTTTGGTTTACAGCACATGTACAATTCACGAAGAAGAAAATATGGGTAACGTACATTGGTTCTTAGAACAGAATAAAGAGTTTGAACTTGTGCCGATTGCACAGTTATTGTGCGAAGAGTTGAAAAATGATGTTGTGGAACAAGGGTGTATTCAACTTCTGCCGGGGATACATGACAGTGATGGATTTTTCATTGCAAAGTTTAGAAAGGTGAAATGTGAATAAAAGATCATGGAGAAAAAAGATATCAGATCATATACATTTGAAGAATTAAAACAAGAGATGGAACATCTCGGAGAAAAGTCGTTTCGGGCAAAGCAGGTGTATGAATGGCTGCATGTAAAGCTTGCAGATTCTTTTGAAGAGATGACGAATCTGTCAAAAGCACTCAGAGAAAAGCTGGATGCAGCTTATGAGATCGCACCGGTAAAAATGCTTGAGAGACAGGAATCAAAACTGGACGGCACAAATAAATTTCTGTTTTGCCTACAGGATGGACATGTGGTGGAAAGTGTTCTGATGAAGTATAAGCATGGAAATTCTGTCTGTATTTCCTCGCAGGTCGGATGTCGGATGGGATGTAAATTCTGTGCATCTACCATCGGAGGATTGGAGAGAAATCTAAAGGCATCAGAGATGCTGGGACAGATTTATCAGATTCAGAAAATATCGGGGGAACGTGTTTCGAACGTAGTTGTGATGGGAACAGGGGAACCGATGGATAATTATGATAACTTTCTGAAATTCATACATATATTGACCGATGAACACGGTTTACATATCAGCCAAAGGAACATTACGGTATCGACTTGTGGAATCGTTCCGAATATGAAGAGACTTGCCGAGGAAAAATTACAGATTACCTTGGCGCTTTCCCTGCATGGTTCTACGCAGGAAAAGCGAAAAGTATTGATGCCGGTTGCAAACAAATATGAACTTTCTGAGGTGCTTGCGGCGTGCGACTATTATTTTGAAAAGACGGGAAGAAGAGTGACGTTTGAGTACAGTCTGGTACATGGAGTGAACGATAAAGAGGAAGATGCAGCGGAATTAATCCACATTTTAAAACATCGTAATTGCCATCTGAATCTGATTCCTGTAAATCCGATTAAAGAGCGTACATTCGAGAAACCAAGCAAAAAAAATGCCATGAATTTCAAAAATAAACTTGAAAAAAGCGGAATAAATGTTACTATTAGAAGAGAAATGGGCTCTGATATCGACGGAGCCTGTGGACAACTAAGACGACGTTATGTAGAGACAAAGTAAAAGGAGAGCATATGAAGACGTTTTCAAAGACAGATATTGGAAGAAAACGAGAGGTGAATCAGGATTACGTATTTGTATCAGATCAGCCGGTCGGGAATATTCCGAATCTTTTAATAGTTGCAGACGGTATGGGGGGACATAATGCGGGGGATTACGCATCCAAATTTGTTGTGGAAGTTCTGAAAAAAGAGCTTGCCAAGAGCAGAGAAGATGGTCCGAGAGCAATGATGAAAAAAGCGATTGCATCTGCAAATCATCAATTGATCGCAGAGTCCAAAACCGATGCCAGACTAGAAGGAATGGGAACAACATTAGTTGCTGCCACAGTGATTGAGCATACATTATATTTTGCGAATGTAGGTGACAGCAGGCTTTATTTACTGAATGATGAGATCAGACAATTATCAAAAGACCATTCGTTAGTACAGGAAATGGTACGTCTTGGGGGACTTAACGCAGAGGAAGCGAAACATCATCCGGATAAGAACATTATCACAAGAGCCATTGGAGTAAAAGAAGATGTAGAGATTGATTTCTTTGAGCATCGCCTGAAAAAAGGAGATATTATTTTGATGTGCACAGATGGACTGAGCAATATGGTGGAGGATGAAGAGATATTTCAGATTGTTCGCAGTTCCAGAGATGTTGTGGAGGCAGTGGAACAATTAATAGAAAGAGCAAATAGCAACGGCGGAAAGGACAACATTGGGGTTATTGTCGCAGAGCCGTTTGCAGGTGAGGTGAGTATATGATTAAAGAAGGAGTTTTGATTGGCGATCGCTATGAGATCATGGGTAGAATCGGCACCGGGGGGATGGCGGATGTCTATAAGGGGAGAGATCATAAGCTGAATCGTTATGTCGCGCTCAAAGTATTAAAGCGCGAATTCAGAGAAGATGAATTGTTTGTAAAAAAGTTTCAATCAGAGGCACAGGCAGCAGCCGGACTGATGCATCCGAACATTGTAAATGTATATGATGTCGGGGAAGACCGGGGTCTGTATTTTATGGTCATGGAACTGGTAGAAGGAATTACATTAAAAGAGTATATCCAGAAAAAAGTAAGACTGACACCGAAAGAAGTAATCAGTATTACACTTCAAGTGTGTGCAGGTATTGAGGCGGCACATAACAATGGAATTATCCACAGAGATATTAAGCCGCAGAATATCATGATATCAAAAGAAGGAAAAGTGAAAGTGACAGATTTCGGGATTGCGAAGGCTACGACATCGAATACGATCAGTACCAATGCGATGGGATCTGTACATTACACATCTCCGGAACAGGCACGAGGCGGCTTCAGTGATATCAGAAGCGATATCTATTCGCTTGGTATTACAATGTTTGAGATGATCACAGGAGAACTCCCGTTTGACGGAGAGACGACAGTGTCTATTGCAATCAAACATTTGCAGGAAGATATTGCCGCGCCGTCAGAATTGGTACCGGATATCCCATATAGCTTAGAGCGCATTATTCTGAAATGTACACAGAAAAGCTCAGACAGACGTTATCAGAATATGGGAGAACTCATCAGCGATCTGAAGCGTTCTTTGGTGGATCCTGAGGGAGATTTTGTCACGATTGCACCATTTGCAAGCGTTGCGGATACCGTTGCAATCACACCAGATGAGTTGGAGCGCATTCAGAAAGAGGCAGCTTATGACGATGACGGTGAGTATGATGAGTACGACGATGAAGATTACGATGACGATGATGAATACGATGAAGAGGATGACGAGTACGATGAGTACGACGATGAGGACTACGAAAAAGGGAAACGCGGTTCTAAAAAGAAAGATTCAGAAGTGAATCCAAAGATGGCAAAGCTTATGAAGATTCTCACAGCCGTCGTAGCAGCCATTATTGTATTTATTCTTGTGTTTACAGTCGGAAAAGCAACCGGACTTTTGAAGTTTAATTCGAAAAATGTAGAGACGACAGACAAATAAAAAAGTGGAAACTCCGAATTTTGAAGGAAAGACACTGGAGGAAGCAAAGGCGTTGGCGAAGAAAAAGGGGACTGACTTTGGAGGTTGTAAAAGAGGCAACGTCTACAAAATATGAAAAAGGAATTGTCTCAAAACAGATGACCGGAAAGGGAACATCGGTAAAAAAAGGCACAAAGATTCAAGTTTGGGTCAGCACCGGACTTGAGGGTGAGGAGATTACGATTCCGGATGTCAGCGGAATGTCTGAAGATGATGCAAAGCAGAAATTGATCGATAAGGGATTTAAAGAAGCAAATATCTCAGTGGAAGAGCAGGAAAGTGACAATGTGGATGCCGGATTGGTTATCTCGACGACACCGGAAGCAAATTCAAAAGCAACGGAAGATACAAAGATAACAATCTACGTAAGTACGGGTGCTGAAAAAAGTAACAGTGCCGAACTTGGTTGGCAAATCACAGGAAGATGCCGAGAGTGCGTTGTCAGCAGTTGGACTGAGCGGAAGCGCCTCAGAAGAGTATAGTGATACAGAGGCAGGAAAAGTTATTCGTCAGGACATTGACTCAGGAGAAAAAGTAGATAAGGGAACAACAGTCTCTTACGTGGTAAGCAAAGGAGCGAAACCGGAAGAAAAGGTTACTATGCCTCCGGTAGTAGGAGTATATCAAAGCAGAGCAGAATCTTGCTTCGTGCAGCGGGATTGTCCGTTGGAAAAGTAACATCGGAATACTCGGATGAAGATGCTGAAGGAGTAGTTATTTCTGCAAGTTTTAACGAAGGAGATAAACTAAATCCTGGCACTGTTTGTAAACTTGGTTGTAAGTAAAGGTGCGAAGCCATCAGAGCCGGAGACACCAACAACACCGGATCAAGGCAATGGAAATTCGTCAACACAATAGAATCAATAAGGAACTATTTATGCAGGGAAAGATTGTAAAAGGAATTGCCGGATTCTACTACGTTCATGTAGTAGGATTCGGTATTTATGAATGTAAGGCAAAAGGAGTTTTCCGAAAAGAAAAGATAAAACCTCTTGTCGGAGATAATGTAGAAATTGATATTTTAGATGAAGCAGAGAAAAAAGGGAATATCGTTGAAGTTTTGGAAAGGAAGAATGAGTTGATTCGCCCGGCGGTGGCAAATATTGATCAGGCTCTGGTTGTGTTTGCGGTGACCAAACCAAAACCACATTTCAACCTTTTAGATCGTTTTTTAATTATGATGGAAAGTAAGGGAATACCGGTTGTCCTTTGCTTTAATAAGAAAGATATTGCAAAAGAACCGGAGATACAACACTTGAAAGAAATCTATGAGTCTTGTGGCTACCAGATGATTTTTACAAGCGCACTGGAAAAAGAGAATATTGAGAACGTAAAACAACTGCTCCGTGGAAAGACAACAGCCATTGCGGGACCATCCGGGGTAGGAAAATCTTCACTGATTAATATTTTTCAACCGGATGCCAATATGGAGACCGGTACGATCAGTGAAAAGATTGAAAGAGGGAAACATACGACGAGACATTCAGAATTGATTTGTATCGAGGAGGATACTTATATTATGGATACGCCTGGATTCAGTTCTCTCTATACAAATGATTTTGAAAAAGAAGAATTAAAATATTATTTTACGGAATTTGAACCGTATGAGGGAAAGTGTAAATTTCAGGGATGTGATCATGTACATGAACCAAATTGTGCGGTGAAAGCAGCGCTTGAGGAGGGAAAGATACACCACATTCGATATGAAAACTATTTAGAAATGTACAACGAGTTGAAAGAGAAGAGGAGATATTAGTTATGATGATTTTAGCACCATCGATTTTGGCGGCAGATTTTAAAGAACTGGGGAAGGAGATCCAGACAATCGAAGAAAATGGGGCTCAATATCTGCATTTTGATGTGATGGATGGAATGTTTGTGCCGAGTATTTCTTTTGGGGTTCCGGTATTGGAGTCTATCCGTCCTACTACGAAGCTTGTGTGTGATGCACACCTTATGGTGACAGAACCGATTCGCTATGTGGAAGCGTTTGCAAAAGCAGGGGCGGATTTGATCACGGTACACCTGGAGGCTTGTGAAGACATCAATGCGACAATTGAAAAGATTAGAGCATGCGGATGTAAAGTGGGCGTTTCCATCTGTCCGGATACACCGGTGATCTCAGTGAAAAATCTGCTGAAGAAAGTAGACATGATTCTGATCATGTCTGTACATCCAGGGTTTGGCGGTCAGGCATTTATTCCGGAATCATTGGATAAAATCCGTGAATTGAAAGCGATGATCGATACAGAAGGGTTATGTGTGGATATTCAGGTTGATGGTGGAATCTATACACATAATGTGGAAGAAGTCATTGAGGCAGGAGCCAATGTGATTGTAGCAGGATCCGCTATCTTTAAGGGGGATACAGCAAATAATACAAAAGAAATGCTAGAGATTTTAAAGAGATATGAATAAAAAGGGATTGATTATCAGCGGTGGTACCATCAACACTTCGTTTGCATTGCAGACATTGAAGGAAGTACAGCCGGATTATATTATTGGAGTGGACAAAGGTTTGGAATTCCTCTATCAGAATCAGATAGTGCCAAGCCATATCGTCGGAGATTTTGACAGTGCGAATCCTGAAATCGTAAGTTATTATAAAGAGCATACAACGGTTCCTATTCGAAAATTTAATCCGGTCAAAGATGCATCGGACACAGAGATTGCGGTGCGGCTTGCACTGGAGTTGAAGGTGAAAGAACTTTGGATATTAGGAGGGACCGGGACAAGGATAGATCATGTCCTGGCAAATATTCAAGTGTTAAAAATACCGTATGATGCAGGAGTGGAAGCTTATATTGTGGATGTCTGTAATAAGATTTCTCTGATTGGAAAAGAGACATGCCTGGAAAAAAGAGGATGCGTTCGGACCTTATTTTTCGGTGTTTCCGTTGGGAGGAATTGTGGAACATTTTTCACTTGAAGGGGCGAAATATCCACTTTGTGATCATACGCTCTGCCCGTATGACAGCCTGTGCGTAAGCAATCAGATTCAGGACGAAGAAGTGAGGATTACTTTTCCGAAAGGGTTGGTAATATTGATGGAGACAAGAGACGAAGAATCCGTGTGCTTCTGTTGAAAAAGGAAAGTCAATGCGATATGATAAACGAGATCGCATTGGTTTTTTAACTTTTTGATTTGTAAAAACGCGAAGGTTCCTTTAGATTAAGATTCGGAAAATAGATTTTACGAATATTTAATGATGCATGTTGTGTAATTTTACAGGAGTATAGTATCATTACATAAATTGCTAAGAAGAGGTGATATCGTGGATTTTATATTTTTCTTACTTCCTGTATTTATAGCGATGACAATATCCATATTCATGACAAAAAGATGGGGAATGGGTGAAAAAGTTGATAAAGGAATTGCATTTTGTTACTGGAAACTCAGTTATAGAAGAAAATTTATTAGAACATTATGGATGATTCCAATAGAGTTTGTCGTTCTTATTTGTTTTCATAACACATTTCAATCTAATCTTTGGACAGGTTTGGCCGCAACTGCGATGGTGATTTTGTTATTGATTCAAGCTGTATATAATTATAAAAAATGGAAAAATGAAAGGATATGAGATGGTAAGAAGCATAAAAAAATAGATTCCGTTAAGATTGAAAAAACGGAGTCCTTGTGATATACTTTATATTTGCGTTGGACTCTTTTTTTTACGTGAAAGGAGTCTGTTATGGGGAAAAAATTTAAAAGGCAAAGAGTGTGGAAAAGGTATTTTTCAAAGAAAGGACAGTTTATATTTCGCAAGATTTTATGCTAAAAATGGTACGCGTCAAAATAGATATTTCAAAACGCTGCCAGAAGCAAAAAAAATGGCTTATTTCTTGAAGTGGCAGCACATTCTCATTGTGTGATGAAGCAGGAATCAAACGCTTTTATATGCACTCCTTACGACATACTTATGCTACACGCGCGATTGAACGTGGCGTACAACCTAAAGTGCTGCAACAGCTTTCAGGGCACGCAAGTATAAAAACAACAATGGACAGATATGTTCATGTTACGGATGAGTCACTGGTAAATGCAATACGTCAATTTCAACAAGCTACGCCGCCAGTTAAACAAAAAGGGCGTAAAAAGGGCGTACAAGAAATATAGAGAAAGGCAGAAAACCGCAAAATTATAGGGTTTCTGGACAGGTAAAGACAAAAATGAAATTAGGAATCGTTATTATGAGGCCAATTTCATAAATGTCCATATAAGTTGTTAAATGCCTTTAAATGCTGATAGCTAGAGCATTTAGCGGATTTTAGACGTGGATAAAACTCTATATAAATTCATGTAAGTTTTTGAAAAATGGCCCACTTTGTGGCCCACTGACTTTTTGATCGAAGTCCTAATATGGTAAGAAGAAGCGCCTGTATGAGCGCTTCTTTTTTGGAAAAATATTGTAAATATTTTAAGTGATTCTTTGCTGGAAAATTATGAAGTGGCTACAGCTATTAACGAAGTATAAACAATAGTTGCTATTTGTAAAATTCATTGCTATGATATTTATGGAAATGATATAAATAACGGAAAAAGGTTGAGCTTTTACGATGAAAAAGAAACTTACAATAGATGAGCAAATTGAAGATCTCAAGAAAAAAGGAGTTACTTTTGAAATAATGTGTGAAGAGGATGCAAAAAAATTTCTTCGCTACAATAATTATTATTTCAAATTGAAATCATATGCAAAAAATTATCCTATTAATCCGAAAAATGGTAAGTATGTAAATTTAGAATTTGCGTACTTAGTGGAATTGTCGAAGCTAGATATGTATCTTCGAAAAATAATTTTGGGTATGTGTTTAGACGTAGAGCACATACTAAAAAACAAGGATGTTATATGATGTCAGTCGAAATGAAAAAGAAGATGGATATAATATTGTCAAAAAAGTATTTTTGGGGCATATCCTAATACAAAGATAGAAATACTACAGAAAGCAAATTCATATAATTTCACATCTGATTTAGCAGAGAAATCATTCAATGGATGAGGAATATTCCGTTTGGAATTTGGTTGAATTATTATCATTTGGAATTGTGGAGTTATATACCATATATTATCAAGAGTATAAATCAGCAAATTACAGTGATTATTTACAATCTAATTAAATTTTTAAGAAATGCGGCAGCTCATAGCAATTGTTTGATGAGTTCAATTATGAAACCTAAGGGAGAGAAAAAATTTCGAAAGACCATCAAGTTGACAAATGCATTATCTCAGGCTCAAAAGGAAATTAGTTTACATGCTCGTAGTAAATATATGGCTTATCCTGCATTTCATGATTTTGTAGCACTGCTATTTGTTTATAATGACCTTTTAAAGGAGGCTGCTAACCGTAATATGCGTGATAAAACAATGGATGAATTGTACCATTTTTTCTGTGAAAAAGATGGAAGAGTTTTGAAGTACAAAGAGTATTTTGAAAAAAATCAGGTTATTGCTGAAGCGTATAAATTCATTAGTGGAGTAATACAATATATTAAGAAGCAAAATAATAATCCAAAACATAAAAGGTACTTGAAAATTTAGTAGAAAACATATTGACTTTGTGAATGAAATTGGGTAATATATGCACATAGAACAAAAACTTTCGAGGTTTTTATCAGAAATGGTGCTTGCACCAAGTCTGGGTTTGAAAAAAGTCCGTTACAATATGCAGAGGTGTTATGTATATTGTAATGGGCTTTATTGTATTATATTCTAGAAAAATCAGGAGGTGTGTATGGTAATAGGAATTATAGAAGATGACAATTTGTTGAGAAAAGCCTTAGATACATCATTGCAAAATCAAGGTTATACAACGATTCTTGCTGCTTCAAGAAAAGAAGCAATTAAAAATATAGATAGTTCTGTAGATTTGTTGATTGTAGATATTGGATTACCGGATGGAGATGGAATAAATCTATATCAGGAACTTCAAAAAAATGGAAGAATCCCGGCAATTTTTTTAACTGCAAAAGATGATGAAAAAGATATGTTAAAAGCGTTTGATATAGGAGCAGATGATTATGTGGTCAAACCATTTTCAATAAGAGTATTGTTAAAACGTATTGAAGTTGTTTTAAAGAGAAAGTCAAATGAAAATACTTTTATGTGCGGACAAGTCATTTTGTATTCTGATAGAAAACAGGTTTTTGTTGGAGAGACGGAAATATTTTTGACAGTCAAAGAGTATCAGCTTTTAGAATATCTTATTATGAATCAGAATCAGGTTCTTACAAAAGAGATGATAATGGAAAATATATGGGGAATCGATAGTGAATTCATTGATTCTAACACAATTAGCGTTATGATCAGCAGATTGAAAAAGAAATTAAATGATTCATCGAATGTTATCAGTAATGTATTTGGAATGGGATATAGAATGGGAGATTAGCATGGTTGTAGCAATTTTTACAGTACTTTTAGCAGGTTTCATGCTCGGAGGAAGCACTGTATATTTAGTTGAAAATCATTTTAGAACAAAGGAAATGAACAAAATATATAAACTGACCGAATCTTTAATAAATGGCAATGACTTAGATGATTCTGATATAGGGAAGGAAACGCTTTATTCCAAAACTACCAATCAATTAATCCGTTTACAGGAAATGCTAGAGGGAAGAAGAAAAGAGGCCGAAAAAAGTCGATATGAGATACAGAAACTGATTTCTGAAATTGCACATCAATTGCGGACACCGCTGTCAAATATAAAAAATTATACAGAATTGCTGCAAGAGTCATTGGATGAAACGCAAGAAGTATTGAATACAGAATACATGAAAGACTTGCGAACAAGTGAAGAACAATTATGTTTTTTAGTGGAGAGCTTTATAAAAACTGCTCGATTAGAGCAAGGGATTATACAAGTTCACATGCAAAAAGAAAATCTTGTCGAAACGATTCTAAATGCGTTGGGGCAAATACAGAAAAAAGCAGAAGATAAAGATATCTTTTTTCAAGTAGAATTGCCGGAGAAAATCATTTGCGAACATGATAAAAACTGGATGTGTGAGGCGTTTTATAATGTGTTTGATAATGCAGTCAAATATAGCAAAAGCAACAGTACGATCGATATCACAATGAAACAAACGGAAATGTTTTATAAGATCCAAATAAGAGATTATGGAATCGGGATAAAAGACGGAGAAGAAAACAAAATTTTCCAAAGATTTTATCGAGGCGAACAGGCAAGAGGTCAGGAAGGATGCGGAATTGGTTTATATCTTTCCAGAGAGATTGTTCTATTGCAAAAAGGGATTATGAAAGCAACACAAATGAAGCCCGGGTTGCTCATAGAAGTGAATCTTCCGGTATAGACATTTCAATAGACATTTCGTATGCAATCTGTAAGAAGTTTGTAAGATGTACCATGTAAAATAGAGTATGGCTGAAAAAAGGCAACATTTGCGAAGGGAGTTTACAGAAAAGATGGATATAATTAAAGCCATAAATCTTAAAAAATATTATACATCCGATACATATGAAGTGCGTGCTTTAGATGGTGTGTCGTTGACTGTGGAGGATGGTGAATTTATAGCAGTTGTCGGTACGTCCGGATGCGGAAAGACAACACTTATGAACATCTTAGGAGGTCTTGATACTCCGGATTTTGGAGGTGTCTGGATCAGAAATACAAGTTTAAAAGATCTTAACAAGGAAGAAAGAACGATATTCAGAAGAAGAAATATCGGATTTGTATTTCAGCAATATAATTTGATACCTTCTCTTAGTATACGTGAAAATATTGTCCTCCCAATGAGACTGGATGGCAAGGAAATAGATATAGATTTCTTTAATGAGATTGTAGAATCGCTTGGACTAAAAGATAAATTAGAACGTCTTCCGTCAACACTGTCCGGCGGGCAGCAACAGCGAGTTTCTATAGCACGGGCATTATTAACGAAACCGGCAATTGTCCTGGCGGATGAACCGACCGGAAATCTGGATTCTGTTACAAGTATGGAAGTCGTAGGATTACTAAAATCCTGTGCCGCAAGATTCCATCAGACGACATTGATCGTGACGCATCAAGAGGAAGTAGCGCAGATGGCAGACAGAGTAATACGTATGTCTGATGGGAAAATCTATACAAGAGATTGTAACGATTGTTAGGAGGTATCACTATGTTTCATAAGAATATTCCAAATAACAATAAAGACATAATCCGATTTTTGGCTAAAAATTTTGCGGGCACAAAAAAGGTGAGAAATGCGATTTTATTTTGCTCAGTAGTAATCGGTATTGTTGCTATTACCATGGTATTCGGAATCTCCGTTGGGAAAATACAGGCGGAAGAAATAAGGCTGATCAGAGAAAATGGAACTGCTTCTTCGGGCAGAATAGAAGATGGAACAGAAGAACAATATGCAAAATTAAAACAACTGGATTATATAAAACAGGTTGGGAAAAGCATTTTTGTAGGTGAAGCTACAGACGTTTCAGAGGATAATGCAAAAACGATATGCAACGTAGTGTGGGCTGACTCAGAAAGTTGGAACTTTTTTTTAAAGCCTGCATATACCAATATAATTGGAAGCTACCCACAGAAAAAGGATGAAATTCTATTATCTGAGAGAGCATTGAAAAAACTAGGTATTTCTGAACCAGAACAAGGAATGGAAATAAACTTAGATGTATACAAAGGTGTGTTCGAACATTCGAAAGAAAAATTCAAGCTATGTGGCTGGTATACGGACTCTGGAAATAAATTAGCAATCGGATATATTTCACATGACAAAATTAATGAGTTAAACCTGGAAAAGGGTCCCTATACTTTACTTTTCAGTCAGAGCAATCATTTAAGTAGAAGCAAAACAGAAGAAAAATTATATCAGACATTGCCGATGAAGAGTGCAGATCAGAAGATATACGTTTCTGATACAGCACAATATACTGCCGTTTCTAAATTCGCAGGTGGATATGAGCTGGTGATATTGGGAACGCTAGGTATTTTGTGTGGAATATATTTCCTTGTGCGTAATGTTCTTTGGATATCCATGAGTGAAGATATTCAAAATCTCGGATTGCTTCACACAATTGGAGCTACAGAAAGACAGATTACGAAAATTTACCGGAAGCAAATGAGGTCACTTATGTTAAAAGGTTCTGTCTTGGGAAGCTTGCTCTCTGTAGTGATTTTAGTCTTAATGATACCGGAAATATTAGGGTTTCATTTTTATCAGGAAATGGGAGGAAACACGATACTTTCCTTTTTCAGACCGTGGATCTTTTGCTTTCTGTTGTATTTGTAAATGGAATTTTGTGGATGGCATCAGAAGGAGTTATTAGAAAAATAACGAAGCTGTCTTGTATTGAGAGTGCAACTTATGATGGAAAAATGGGTGACAGAAAAATAAAACATCCTGGGAAACTGGTGTTGAAACGCTCTGAAACAGGAGAAATGTTTTATATTGCATTGGGAAATATAATGCGTCATAAAGCACGATTTATCATTACAAGTATTTCCATATTTTTAGGAGTCCTGTCTTTTATTCTAATGAATGTACTTACAAATGGATGCGATTATAAGCATCTTCTTGAGAAACGTCCTGATTTTTTGCTGGCGGGAGAGTTTAGTGAATTCGGGAAAAGCCAGGGATGTGGGGAAGAATATAAAACCAGAGAAATCGATGTTGATCCTTTACTGACACAGGGAGATGGTGTAGAACTGTTGTATGACAATGATTATGATGAATTTTCACCAATCTCTCAAGAGTTAGAGAAAAAACTATACGAGATAGATGGTATTGATTGGGAGAAGTCCAATCTGATTGAAGGAGCCTATGTAGATACGGTTATATCTAAGAAAGGCATTCGTCCCTATGACGAGGGGCTTTCGAATCTTACAAATGACAATATGGTGGAAGGATTCAGCTGGGACACTGTGCAGATTTTAAATGAAAATCAAATCTTGTCGATTAAGAAATACGTGCAGGATAATCAATTGAATATTGACGTAAAATCTTTGGAAGAAGGAAATGGCGTATTAATTATACATGATCATATGCTGACTCCGGAACAACAAAAACTTGCAGATAAAGCAATTGGAGAACCGGTATATTTTAAAACGCTGCTTTCAAAAGAAGATGCGATTCGTAGAAAAGAACAAAATAATTCTGATAGTAAAGAGAAACAACAGGAAGACGATTTCCTAGAAAGGAATCAGAAACATTTACTCTATGCGGTTATTTAGACAGGCAAAGCGAGAATTTCCCGGAAATACATCAATCTTGGCATGGAGAAGGCAACTTATATTATTTTATCAGTGAGAAAGGCTTTCAAAAGATACCGACCGAGAAAAAGATATTAACAATGGAACTAACTGCCAATCCGGAAAAAGAACCTTATGTGAAAACACAGATCAGCGAGCTGATATCCGAGGAAAATAAGAAACGATCCGAAATGACAGAAGTATCCATGGATGAAGGAACCGGCGAAGCAGGAGTTTTTGTTATCTGTAAATCAGATCTGATGCAGCAAAAAAAAACATATATGAGAGGAAATCGAATCCTCTTAGGTGCTGTAAGTATCATATTATTCATTGCGGGATTGACCAATTATTGTAATGTTATATTTACAGGGATGTACGCTCGGAGAAAAGAATTTGATATTATGAAAAGTATCGGGATGACCGATAAGCAAATGAAATTAATGCTTTTTGGAGAAGGCAGTTATTATTTTATGTGTGTGATGGGATTGTTGTTTACT
>ENA-OQAB01000186-OQAB01000186.1-human-gut-metagenome-genome-assembly--contig:-NODE-186-length-36242-cov-8.312114_pt1 | contig 36242 bp, 33 predicted proteins | sample MGYA00242490_ERZ504517 | MGnify/ENA primary metagenome ERZ504517 (study PRJEB26092, sample SAMD00036298) | human gut metagenome | host: Homo sapiens | study: EMG produced TPA metagenomics assembly of...
ATAGGCTTGTGTCCAGCCCTTTTCTTCTCTGGCTCTTTTGAGAGCCGCCCCGAGGCCGTGAAAGTCAAACCTTCTTTCATCTTGGTTCATTCTCATATCACCCTATATCATTGTACATTTCGGGTTGAATTATGAGAATGTAATGAAATTTTACATTAAGCAGTATTTTATTTCACTCCGTCATTATGCGGTGTCAAACTTGTAGTATCCATACAAACAGTTATAATGTATTTTGGATATGAGAAATGTACAATATGACATTAAAAGAAGCCGCCGAGAAATGAAGTATGATACCTTGGAAGGTAAATTATTATCGCGCCAGTGAACGTATACACAGTGCTGTGAAGATTACAGCAATATTGCTAACCCAAAGAATGAAGAAAACCCACGAATAGCAGAAGAAAAAATTTTGAAACGGATTAACAAGTTGAAAGTCTTATAGATGAACAGGAGGTGAGAAAGTGGATGCACCGGATTTTGGAAAAATCTATACAGAATACTTTTCTGATGTTTATAGATATGCTCTGTCTCTTTGCAGAAATGAGACTATTGCCGAGGAAGTAACGCAAGAAACATTTTTCAAGGCCATGCGATATATTGACAAGTTTAATGGCGAATGTAAGTTATATGTTTGGCTTTGTCAAATAGCAAAGAATACTTACTTTTCCTTTGTGAAAAAGCAACACAGATTTGCAACAAATGAAGATGCAGAATGTCAAGACTTCTCCGCTGATCTTGAAAGTTCACTTTTGGATAAAGAAACATCAAAGCAATTACATATTCTTCTTCATGCTTTGAAAGAACCTTATAAAGAAGTGTTTACTTTAAGAGTATTTGGAGAACTACCATTTTCGCAAATTGGAGAATTGTTTGGCAAAACAGACAGTTGGGCAAGACTAATATTTTACAGAGCAAAAAACAATTACAGGAGGAAATGAAATGAATATTTCTTGTGATATTATTAAAGATTTGCTTCCGCTGTACCACGATGAGGTATGCAGTGATGATAGCAAAACAATGATTGAGGAACATCTTTCCCATTGTGAAAATTGCCGCAATGAATTAGCGGCAATGGATACTTTTCCGATTATTTCTCAAAAGGATCAAAATATTACTGAAGCGCATGAGATTAAACAACTTTCAAAGAGATGGAAAAAGGGAATGATTAAATCCGCTCTTAAAGGTGTTTTATTCACGCTCCTGACTATTGCAGCGTTTTTATTGGTAGTTTACTGTTTTGTAGGTTTTCATTTGGGGTAATTTATGATGGTAAATAATATCACTACTATTATCTACAAAGACAAGGAAATTACTCTTATCGGAACAGCCCATGTATCAAAAGATAGTGTAACTTTGGTAAAGCAAACCATCGACGATATTCGGCCTGATACGGTTTGTGTAGAATTGGATGATGAACGATACAATAATTTGCAAAATCCTCAAAAGTGGGAAAACACAAGTCTCTTTCAAGTGATTAAAGAGAAAAAAGCAGGACTACTTCTGACAAACATTGTTTTAGGTAGCTATCAAAAGCGAGTTGCTAAAAAGTTAGATACGACACCCGGAAAAGAAATGCTGCAAGGTATTCAAAGTGCTATTGAATACGGGTGTAATTTAGTTCTTGCCGATAGAGATATCCAGACTACTTTTCTTAGAATATGGCGCAAACTGTCCCTTTGGGAAAAGTGTAAATTATTTGCTTCTTTGCTTCTTGATGGCAGTGAAACAGATAGTGAAATTGACCTAACCGCACTTATGGAAAAAGACAATCTGGAAGCCGCACTATCCGATATTGGCAAAGATTTTCCCCAAATTGCGGAAGTCCTAATCCATGAACGCGACCAACATTTAGCATATAAGATTAAAACTGCTCCCGGAAAAAAGATTGTAGCAGTGGTTGGCGCAGCCCATGTTCCCGGAATAGAAAAAGAACTCTATTGCCAGCAGGATATGAAACAGATCACACAGATTCCGTCTGCGTCGAGCTTAGCAAAGATTATTGCATGGGCTATTCCTGTTGCAACACTTATCCTAATGGGATATGGCTTTTTTACTAATGCACAAACCGGGTTGTATCAAATCAAGGCATGGATATTGTGGACGGGCATTTTAGCTGCGATATTTACCACGATTGCTTTTGGACATCCTCTTAGCATTATAACCGCCTTTGTTTCCGCACCCATTACAACGCTAAATCCGTTTCTGGCTTGCGGTTGGTTTGTCGGCCTGGTTGAAGCAACCGTAAGAAGACCTACTGTTCACGATGTCAATTCGATTTCCGAAGATATTTTCCATATTAAGCGCTTTTTTAGAAACCGTTTTTTTAGGACATTAGGAATTGTAGTTTTTGCCAATGTCGGAAGTTCTATCGGAACTATCATGGCAAGTAAAGATATTATTCAAAATCTATTTTAGGAGGGAAAAAATTGAATTGTGACATCATATGCGGTGAGCATATCAGTAAAAAAATATGGAAACTCTCTCGTTTTGCGAGATGTTTCCTTTCATGTTAAACCGGGAGATATTTATGGGTTGATCGGCAAAAACGGTTCTGGCAAGACCACCTTACTTCGCATTTTATCGGGTCTTATTCCCGATTATGGTGGAAATATTTTCATAGATAAGAGAACTAAAATTGCCGCCGCAATTAACACACCTGCACTGTTCTTGAACATGACTGCATACCAGAATATGAAAACACAAGCAGTCCTTTTAGGTATACGGGATGATAAAGAAATACAGAAAAATCTTAAAAGTGTCGGGATAGAAAGATATGCACATAAAATAGTGCGGGATTTTTCTATGGGCATGACACAGCGTTTGAGAATTAGCATGGCCCTATTGGAAAGCCCTGATGTTTTAATTTTAGACGAGCCTGTAAATGGTCTTGATCCCGACGGAATTGCTGATTTGCGTAGTTTGCTTCACCGTCTTAATCAAGAGCATGGAATAACGATAATTGTTTCAAGCCACATCTTAGGTGAGTTGGAACATACGGCAACCCGCTTTGGCGTACTTCATAACGGCGTCATGGCAAAGGAGCTATCTTTGCAGGACATTCAACAAAGTAATACCACATTGGAAGCCTTATATATGAAGTATACCAAAGGAGGAGATAACATTGATCTCTAAAATAATAAATTGCGATTTCTACCGCATTAAAAAAAGCAAATTATTCTATGGAGCAATAATCCTTTCCGGCTTAGTTGCACTTTCGCTCATGCTGTTAAACAGGCAAGACATTCGACTTGGCATTTCCATTTTTGGTAACTTAACCACCTTCATATCGTCTGAAGATGTCATCAACCTGGGGGTTACATATCAAAAAGGGCTTGGGCTCATTATAGCTATTGTCATCTCGGTCTTTATCGGGCAAGAATATCAATGGAATACATGGCAATATAAATGGCTTATTAGTAAAACAAGGATAGGAATGTATTTGTCGAAAGCTCTGTTATCTGCAATCATATCAACCGTTATATTTCTACTCTTTGAGCTTACAGCGTTGCTTTTTTTCGGGGCAATTTACTTATCTGTTGGAAAACGGTTTTACTCAAAAACTGATTTGCGGAGCTTTCATATACGCTGCATTAGGCTCTGTACTTTGTATGATTTCTGTTCTGATAAAAAACAGCACAGCGTCCATTATAGTTTCTCTGGGGTATGTTCTTTGTGATGAAATGATAATGAGCGTTATGCAAAATATTACAAGGGTATTTCCCGCTGCTAAACAAATTATCAGCATATGGAGCAACCATACAATTTACGGAATGTCTGTTAGCCTATGCAACAGTCCCGCTTCATCAAATATTATCATGTCAACACTTGTTACTTCAATTTGTATATCTTTTTTGGCAATACTGATTGGTATATGGAGATTTAGAAAATATGAACTGTAATAAGGATAACGGCCAATGGCTTTTATGTCCTGTCTGCAAAAACAAAACACGAATAAGGTTACGGGAAGATACGGAACTGCAAAACTTCCCTCTCTTTTGCCCGAAATGCAAACAGGAAACTCTAATCAATGTGAAACAACTGAATACCACAGTTATCAAAGAGCCAGACGCACAGACGCAGAGCCGATAACACACAAGGTAATTTTACTTGTGGTTATCGGCTTTTTTATGAGCCTAAGACACCAGAAGCAGACGCAAGTGTAGACGCTGATACCGTCAACGACGCTACCTCTTTTCTGGAAACATTTTTTAAGCTCTATCCAACAGCCACAGAAAAAGAACTTGCCTATTATGTATCTGGAAATGTGCTTGAACCTATCGGCAGGGACTATCTGTATTCTGAATTGGTAAACCCTATCTTTACAAAGGACAGGGACAATGTAAAAGTTAAAGTAGCCGTGAAATTCCTTGATAATCAGACAAAGGCGACGCAGGTATCACAGTATGAGCTTGTACTACATAAGGATAGTAACTGGAAGATTGTAGGATAAATGATATAAAAAGACCGTAGCCTGTAATACACATTTATGTGCTTTACAGCTACGGTTATTTTTGAAATTGATTGCGTATATTCTTGTCTTTACGAAACGCTATTTTAGCAGACTTCATTAAATCTACTAAGAAACGTACTTCGTATTCATCACAGTCTGAAAAAATATCGTTTGCTTCTTTTTCAAAAACGATTTTAGAAGCAATCACATTATCGCATAAAAGAGTATCGACTGATACAGAAAGTGCATTGGCAATCGCAATCAAGGTTGGCAAACTGACTTTTGTTTTTCCTGTTTCTACATTACTCATGTGAGCTGGTGTAATGTCTATAAGGTCGGCAACGGTTTCTTGTGTTACGCCCTTTTTAATTCTTGCAATTTTAATACGCTGTCCGATTGCTTTGTAATCAACTTCCACAGTTTCCTCTCCTTTCCTGCTTTTTTATATTGTAACCATTCGCAGAGTGTAATATAATACTCTGTGTAAATGAATAATTTATACAGTATATATTCGGACTAAAAAGTTTAAAATATGGAAGAATATAAACGCAAAGGGGGTATGTTTATATGTTAAGATTTCGTAAAAAGGATAGCAAAGAGCTTATAAAAAGAATGGCTAAAACAAATGGCTGTTCGGTATCTGAAATTCGCAGAGAAATGCAGTATGCTATTGATGAAGCTAGAAATAGTGATGACCCAAACAAGCAAGCGGAATTTCAACGTTTATTTGGAAATAAGATACCCAGTCCAGAAGAATTTATTTGTGTAGTTAGCAAGAATTTAAAATTTTAGTAAATACGGAGCGTGAACAATGAAAAAAGCAGAAACGCAGGAACAGGAATTTTTGGAAGTTTGTTCTTCTTATGACTATGACCTTTTAACTGGAAAGAGAGAAATGACATTGAAAGACTATGAACGAATTACTTATTTAGTTAGTTCTCTTGGGTATAGTCAATATCTTCAATTCCTTATTGGAAAATATATGGACTTAGCACAAGCTGACGAAGAACGAGAAGAAAGAGAAAATGAAATATATTTGGAATATCCAGAGTATTATGAGGACGAGAGAATTTTGGAAGAAGAAGAAAAATGGCTGGAAGAATTTTTAAATCAACTTCCAGAGAAGAAAAGAGAATATTTTGAAAAACTTATAAAAGAGAGTTAAAGCTACTAAAAAAAGTTACTGTATTCAGATGTTCTGATCACAGTAACTTTTTATCATTATACAAGGGAAAACAAATGCTAACAGACAAAATATTTTTTTCGTAACTTACATTTTCAATTTTACCGTCAATCTTTTTCAGCAATTCCTTTACAATATACAAGCCCAGACCAGAACTTCCTTTGGTGCGTGATTTATCAACAGTATAAAACTTGTTAAATAATAAGTTTACATCAATATCATCAAGGGATTTTGTTGAATTTTTAATTGTGAACACTCCTTTTTGATTGATAGAAACTTCAATGTAATTATCTGAATAACGAAGTGCATTTACAATTAAATTTTCAATAATTCGTTTACAGATAAGGTTATTTCCGTATATCCATACAGGAGTATTTTCTGTTTGAATGGTTGGTTGGATTTCTCCAAATTCATAATACTTTTCAATTAAGCAATCTGTAACAATTCTATTTATGTCAACACGCTCACATTCAACATCAACTTGCTCATTTTCTATCACAGATAAATCATAAAACTCTTGTACTAAATCCGTGAGATAATCTGTTTTTGCCTTAATGATTTTAATGTATTGTCCTTGTTCCTGTTTATCTTCACATTCTTGCAGAAGTGTTAAATAGCCCTGTATAGATGTCAAAGGTGTTCTTAAATCGTGGCTTATATTAGATATAGACTGTTTTAACTGTTCTTCTTCCTGCTTAATTTGAACCTGTAATTTTTTATGTAGATTATCTTTTTGATTGATTGCATAAGCTAATTCTTCAATGTCCCTATTTGATAAAGATACTCGTATTTTCCGTTGTTGCTTTATTTGCTTATTTATGTTGCGAATTGTTCTGATAATAGAGAATAAGGAAAATGCTAATATGAAGATAAAGCAAATCAATAAGAAATATAACATATTCGCATTTCCCCTTTCTGTTATGATTAGCGTATTTCTTGCTTTCTTAGTATCAATGCTGAAACAAGAAATGTAATAATTACAGTTCCCACGAAATAAATCAAAATATTGATTTCTAAATTATTTATCATATTATAAGAACAGGTATTCATCCAGTAATACATAGGATTTATTTTTAAGTATGTTAGAACTCTCCATGATTGAGTTGACATATTATCCCATGTCATCATATAGATAAGCGGTCCGCTAAATGTAAACAATGACATAGCACCTACAACGATTGCCGTATGTTTGAATATTACACATAACATAAGTGTAATTCCGATAAATGCTCCCATAATCATACAATTTAGTCCTGCAATTTTCAGCATAGGAAACAGTTGTATTGGAATATTAAATTTCGCACATTCTATTATAAATGCAATCATAATAAATGAAAAGTATAGAAATATACTGGTAATCGAAATCACAATATATTTCGCAACAAAAAACTTAATTCGGCTTTGTCCGCTTGCGATTGCAATTTTAATTGTTGAATCCGTATATTCTCTTGAAAAGAAAATGACAGAAAATATAAGAACAATCAGCCAGAAAAATACAGTATAAGATGTGGCTGTCCTTATTATTTCTTCAATCAATGGGTGTGCTGTATCGCTATAAGCACGAGCAAGAAATCCAACAGTTTCTCCTATTTTCCATGTTTCGTCTAAACTTGAACTTGATGCCACAAATTGTTGCTGACCGCCTATGGAGAAAATTCCAAAGACTGCTAAAATCAAAGCAAAGGTTAAGTACAATGCCTTTGTATGAAATAACTTATAAAATTCTGCTCTTATTTGATTAAACATTTTTTCGTCCCCCTATTAGATTTTCAAAGTATGTTTCCAAATTTTCTCCTTGCACAGAAATTTCATCAATAATAACTCCGTTACTGGATAGTAATTTAGAAATCATTCTTACATTATCTAAGCACTCGAATATCCGAATAGAATTATCGGGGTAAACGGAGTAATTGTTAATATTTCCCTTTTGCTCTAATAAAAGAGTGGTTTTTTGGATATTATCTGTCCTTAAACAAATATGGCGTTTACATTCTTCGTTCAATTCTTCGGCAGAAATTTGTTTCAAAAGTTCTCCTTTATGAAGAAATCCGTAACAGGTAGCAAGCTGATGTAATTCACTTAATATATGGCTGGATATTAAAATCGTTACCTCTCGTTCTTTTACTAATTTTTTAAGAAGTTCTCTTAATTCAATAATTCCCGTTGGGTCAAGTCCGTTGACGGGTTCGTCCAAAATCAAAAATTCTGGCTCACCTAATAATGCAACACCTAAAGCAAGCCTTTGTTTCATTCCCAAAGAAAAGTTTGCCACTCTTTTTTTACCAGCATTGGATAAACCTATCAACTCTAAAGTATCGGCAATACACTCTTTGTTTGGAATACCACGCTGTATCCTTTGCACCTCTAAATTTTGTGAAGCGGTCATATCCTTGTATAATGCAGGCATTTCAATCGTGCAACCGATTTTTGTCCTTTCATATTGCAGATTATCTGTATGTCCAAACAGGATTATTTCTCCCTCACTCTTAAAATTAAGTCCCGTTAATAATCGGATTAGAGTTGTTTTTCCTGCCCCATTTTCGCCTACAAGACCGTAGATTTCTCCTTTTGGAATAGTTAAGTTCACATTCTTTAAAGCATAGAAATCTTTATATTTTTTGCTTAGATTTTTTGTTTCGCATATAAATTTTGTCATTCTAAACACTCCTTTCTATGCCACTATATCTGATAAGTCTAAAGAAAATCTAAAGTTATTTAATTTTATAACCGATTCCCCAAATGGTTTGTATATAATCTTCATTTGTAATTGCCTTGATTTTTTTACGAATATGACTGATATGGGTATTTATCGTATCATCATCATAAGCATAAGTTTCATTCCAAATGGATTCATATAAATTTTGCTTTGAAAAAATTTTTTGCGGATATTGCAATAATAGTCTTAAAATCTTTAACTCGGTTGATGTAAAAGATACTAATACCTCTTTGATATAAACTAGAGAGTTATTGATTTCAATATCTCTATATGTCAAAGTATCATTTTGGCAGGACGTATTTGAAGTCCTTTTCAAATTTGCCTCAATACGAGCAAGAAGCTCATGCAGGTCAAACGGCTTAGTCATATAATCATCAGCACCTAATTTTAATAAATCTATTTTTGTCTGTACCATTGTTTTTGCGGAAACAACAATGACAGGAGCATTTGTAAATTTACGCAATCGCTGTAATACATCATTTCCATTTAACTTCGGTAACATAATATCAAGTATTATTAAATCTGGAACAAGCGATTTACATAATTCTATTCCCTCTGCACCATTCAAGGCATAATGAACGATATATTTATTATTTTCTAAGAATTTTGCAATCATATTGCAAATGTCTATATCATCTTCAATAATAGCAATTTTATTCATGTGATTTCATCTCCTTTAATTAGACATTGTATCATAAGGTTTTTATGCTATCCACATGAAACAAAGAAGTCTATGGTACATTTAGAAATTATTTAGAAATATACTTTATGATTTTGGAAAATATTTTTGATGTGTAAATTAGGGAGTATGTTTCATGGAATGTTTTAAAGAAATTTATCGGCTATAAATGGAAAAAGCAATCAATAAAATCGTTAATTAGATATATAAATTCATTCGCTCGTGCAAACAGCCTGTTTTGTGCGGGCTTTTTTCATTCTGGAAAAATTTTGGCTTTTTTGAGTTCTCAACTTAACAAATCACACCTGCCGTTCCCTATATGGTGCGGAAAGAGGGAGAACCACTTTTCACGTCATAGCGGAAAGGGGGTGAGATTGATGAAACCGTCTGACTTCCAGAAAACAGTTCAATGCCGTTTTGAAAGTTGTTTGAAGAAAGTTGTCCGTCATGTTGTTAAGGACTACCAGCAGAAATTAAAACGACGACAAGAGAAAGAAACGCTTTTTTGCGAACTCCCAGAAATCGTTGTAGAAAATATGGCTGTCTTGGACGATTATGAAACGGACTATACGATTTTCAATGTATGCGGTCACGATATTCGTGTTTATGATGATGAATTGGCAGAAGCCTTGAAACAGTTATCCGAGCGTAACCGTGAAACTTTGCTGATGTATTACTTCTTGGAAATGAACAACGAAGAAATTGCAAAAAAGCAGAATATTTCCAGAAGCGGTGTATTCCAAAATCGGCATAACTCATTGGCACTTATGAAAAAATTACTAAAGGAGAAACAGTAAAAATGAAACAAACATTTAAAAAGCCGTCTTACTACTTGCTTTCGCAGGCAATGGACGGGGACGAAAAAGCGATTGAAAAGATACTGGCATTTTATGACCCGTACATATCAAAGTGCTGTTTGCGTCCACTCTATGATGAATACGGCAATGTCTATATTGTCGTAGATATGGAGTTAAAGGGACTTATCAGAGAAGCACTTATCAAAATGATTTTGGACTTTGATATTCCGTTAGAAACCGAAGAATAACAAGCAGTAACCGCAGAGCATGATTTGTTCAATCCCCTCTTTCCTGCTCTGCCCCTGCTTTTATATGAAAGCAATACGCTTTCGCCACAGCTCTTTGACAACTGAATAAAGCAGACAGATACGTTTGTGAGATAGCGAGCCACGGGGACTGTACGCCACGACCTTTTCAAAAGAAAGCGAGCGACCCACGCAGTGATCCGAGAGCGACTGTTGGAAAAGTCGTTTTGCCACGACCTATCCTCACAGAATAATGATACGTCCGCATGGTGCGGTTCTGCCCACAAGAATGGGAATAGTTGAGATACTAACGGAGCTTTCCAAAGCCGTCTGTCTGCTTCTGTAACATTGTGAAAAATACGCATATTGGATAAGCCTATGTGCGTATGTTGAGAATAGATAGCTGACTAAGGGGGCTGATAACTTGGCTAAAAAAGAACCTGCACAATATATCGTAGAACGGGAATTTTTAGGTAAATTTTCCGTAGAGGAATTGCTTGTCCGTATCGTGAAATCTCATGTAAAAAAAGGACTATCAAGAGGGTAAAACCCTTGAAAACAATGGAAAGAAGCCGTACTTTATGGTATAATATTATCATAGGTACGGCAGTTGAATAGGTGGAAAAATGATTTATCAAAAAGGTTCAAACTTATTTAACGTGGCTATTTATATCAGATTATCACGAGAGGACGGAGATAAGGAAGAAAGCGATAGTGTAGGAAATCAGAGAAAACTTTTAACAGAATATGTGAACAAGCATGATGACTTTATCTTATATGATGTTTATATTGATGACGGTTTTACGGGAACGAATTTCAATAGACCAGACTTTCATAGAATGATTGCTGACATTGAAGATAACAAGGTAAATTGTGTTGTTGTAAAAGACCTTTCCCGTTTCGGACGAGATTACATTGATACGGGGCGATATTTGGAAAGAATATTTCCAGAGCTTAATGTTCGTTTTATTTCTGTAACAGATAATATTGATAGTATGAAGCAGGCATACGATATGTTACTTCCTATTAAAAATATATTCAACGAACAGTATGCCAGAGATATTTCTAATAAAATTCAAGCGACTGTAAAATCAAAGCAGAAAGCAGGAGAATTTATCGGAGCTTTTACAAGTTATGGTTATAAGAAATCTCCTGCAAATAAAAATAAACTTGTGATTGATGAATATGCGTCCGAAGTTGTAAAAAGAGTATTTACTATGTATGCACAAGGAATAGGAAAACAAAGCATTGCCAAAATACTAAATGCAGAGGGTATCCTTTGTCCGTCGGAATATAAAAAGCTCAACGGCGAAAATTACAAAAATTGCAATCGTTTAGAGAAAACTTCTTATTGGACGTATTCCACGATTAAAGTGATGTTACAAAATGAGCTTTATATTGGAAACATGGTGCAAGGAAAGAAACATCAACGTATGAGAAGCAAACAGCGTCCAGTTGAGAAAGAAAACTGGATAAGGGTTGAAAATACACATGAACCGATTATAGACCGTCAACTGTGGGATAAGGTACAAAAACTGCTGACGAAAAAGCATAGGGATATTGATTTAGAAACAAATAAAAATATCTTTGCAGGTTTTATCAAGTGTGGCGATTGTGGTCGGGCAATGATGAAAAATTTCTGGCGACGTGCTGACGGAAGTAAGTCCTATTCATTCTATTGTGGAACTTACAAAAGAAGTGGAAAAGATTATTGCACTCCGCACACGCTCCCGTTTCAAGTATTGAATGATATTGTGCTGGGAGATTTAAAGCAGATTATCCGCAATGTAGAGAACTTGCAGGAACTTGTAAAATCACAATCTTTCACAGCAACAAAGATCAGAAAATCAACAGACATAGAACTGACAAAGTTAAAAGCAGAGCTTGAAAGAGTGAAGAAGCTGAAAAAGTCAATTTATGAAGATTACAAAGACGAACTGATTTCTAAAGAAGAATTTCTTTCTTATCGAGAGGACTATCAACAAAAAGAAACGCTTTACTCCAAACAGATTGAAACGCTGGAAGAAAAGAAAAAGGAAAGTGTAACAGAAGATGTTTTTGAAACACCGTGGTTAAGGCGGTTGTTGGAACTGAAAGACATTGAAGAATTAGACAGAGATATTATTGTGGAAATGATAGACCAGATAACAGTTTATGAAAACCGCAAACTTAAAATTTCATACAACTTCGGAAATGAACTGGAACATTTATTTTCAAGCGTTTACTGTGAGGACTTGGAGAAAAAGGCTATCTAATCTCAATACATTTCTAACTCCCCATATATACTGGGGAATACATATCACAATTTGCGTAAACTACAACCAGCACATGGCGGCCAGGATCCGGGAGCTGTATATAAGGGAAGACAGGAAAAGGATGATAATCTTAAACTGGCACTTGCTGTGGGGAATATATTAAAAAATAATGGAATTGACGTTTCTTATACCCGCACAGGAGATATTTATCAGACACCTTTTGAAAAAGCACAGCTTGCAAATCAGGCAGGTGTAGATTATTTTATTTCATTTCATAGGAACAGTAGTCCTAAAGATAATCAGTATAATGGGGCAGAAGTGCTGATATATGATAAAAGTGGGATAAAATATCAGATGGCAGAAAATATTCTGGGAGCTTTAGGGGAAGCAGGTTTTCGGGAAATTGGAGTAAAAGAAAGGCCAGGACTGGTAGTGCTCCGTCGGACCAGGATGCCGGCTCTTTTGATAGAGACTGGATTTATTAATTCAGATGAAGATAATAAGTTGTTTGATGAGAAATTCAATGAGATCGCGCAGGGAATCGCAGATGCAATCTTAGGAACTTTGGATGAAGAGACAGTGCAGGAACCGCTCTATTACAGAGTACAGACGGGAGTATTTAGAAAAAGAGAAAATGCAGACAGAATGTTGTATCAGTTGTTGGAAAAGGGATATCCGTCATTTATCTTGCATGAAGATGGATTTTATAAGGTTCAGACAGGGGCATATCAGCAGATTGGTAATGCGGTAAATATGGAACAGAGACTTAGAGATGATGGATACAGTACCATTATTGTGACAAAATAAATGTATAGTATACCAACTTGCCAATATACCAGAAGGAAGAAATATGCTATAATTTATAGAAAATAATTGATAAAAGATATATTAATGGTTACTGTTCATATATCACTATCCCGCGAAGCGTGTTACTGAGAACGGGATGAACAGTAACTATTAATGAGAACAGGGCGAATAGTGAAAAACAAAAGAGGGAGAGTTAATAAACGATGAAGGATGCATATGCGGAATTTTTGAAAAATGCAGAGGAATTCATTTTTGCAGAGAATACACCAGAAAAATCAGATATTATTTTTGTACCGGGAAATGGTTATCCTCAAATGGCTGAATGTGCAGCGCAACTTTTCAGAGAAGGTATGGCTGAATGGATTTTGCCAAGTGGAAAATACAGTGTGGTGAATGGGGAATTTTCGGGAGTTCTTGAGAAGTCAGATATTTATAATAAAGAATATGAGACAGAATGGGAATTTCTTAAAGAGGTTCTTATAAAAAATGGTGTTCCGGAGGAAAAAATCCTGAGGGAAGATCAGGCAACTTTTACGTATGAAAATGCAATTTATTCCAGACAGATAACTGACCAGATGGGACTGGAAATAAAAAAAGGCAATTTTGTGCTGCAAATCGTATCATTCCAGAAGATGCCTGATGTATTATCAGATTTTATACCCGGAAACACAATTTTATGTAGTACCTGTGGTTGCAGATGGAATCGCCAGAGAGAACTGGCGGGAGAGTGAAGAAGGAATCGATGTTGTTACAGGAGAACTCTCCAGAATCGTGAAACAATTTTCACTGATGCTGGAGAGATGATATTATTTCTGTTCTTCTGTTTCGGTTTTTTGCTCAGGAAGCCAGATGTGGACAAGTTCGATTCTATTTTTGTCCAGATGGTCAACAACCAGGCGGATACCGTTTTCAAGTGTAACTGACTGGCCTTCCTTTGGCAGACAGTCAAGCTGTTCTATAATATATCCGCCAATAGAGTCGTAATCTTCAGATTCCAGATTGATATGCAGAGTTTCGTTGATATCGTCAAGTTTAGCAGAGCCTTGGACTATATATTCTCTGTCAGGCTGTATTTCCTTTATATCTTCGACTTCGTCCTCGTCATATTCATCCCGGATCTCACCTACGATTTCTTCAAGCAGGTCTTCTAATGTGACGAGCCCGGCAGTTGCGCCGTATTCATCAAGAACGATTGCAAGATTGACAGATGCCTTACGCATTTCAATCATGAGATCTGCGGTAGCCTTATATTCGTAAGTAAAGTAAGGCTCACGCAGGATATTGCGGATAGAAAAGGGTTTATCTTTTGGATAAATAAGAAGATCTTTCATATTGATTATGCCGATTACGTTATCTGTGTTATCTTCATAAACCGGAAAACGGGTATGCATATCTTCACTGAAGATCTCCATAAGTTCATCATAAGTGGAATCGACATTCACAAAGGTCATGTCAATTCGTGGAATCATTACGTCTCTGGCGGTAGAGTCACCGAAATCGAATACATTATAGATCATTTGTTTTTCTTCGTTTTCAATAACGCCCTCTTCCTGACCGACATTAACGAGGGTACGCAGCTCATGTTCTGTCATGGCATTTGCTTTTGCATTCGGATCGATATGGAACAGTAAAAGTACACCGGAGGTTATTTTAGTTACGATAAACACAACCGGGGTAAGAATGAACATAAATCCATAAATAATTCTGGCATATGCAAGTGCAAGTTTTTCTGCATGGATGGTAGCCATGTTCTTAGGTGTGATCTCACCGAAAATCAAGATCAGTAAAGTAAGGATTCCGGTTGCGATGCCGACATATGCATTACCGAGAACTTTGATGGTGAGTGTGGTCATAAGAGAGGAAACAGACATATTTACAATGTTGTTTCCTATTAATACAGCACTGAGCATTTTAGGCGAGTCAGAGATTACTTTTTCCAGAATAATAGCCCGCTTATCTCCCTGCTCAGAAAGAGACTGTATCCGGATTTTATTTACAGTTGTCATAGCAGTTTCGGCAGAAGAAAAAAATGAAGAAAGAGCAATCAGTATGATGATTGCCACTGCCTGAAAAACAATACCTGAGTCCAAAGTTTTTTCACTCCTTTTGATTATGATAGTTGAGAGTATGGCTAGTGTACCAACAAGTTGATTTCTTGAACAATCTTACGTCTAAATTTCTTATTTCCGCGTTGTCGTCAATCGCCGTAGCCACCGCTACGCCTCTCTCCTTTGCCTTGAAATAAGAAAATTTATACTGCAAGATTGTTTCAAGAATCAACTTGTCGGTACACTAAATCAAAAAGACAAGGACTTCTTTTCTTAATTGATTAGATTCTCTCAAAAAATATTTAAGCAAAATATACATGATTTCCTATAAAAAATCAAGAAAAAGCTTACTTATAAAAAATAATGCAAAAAAAATTTAAATGAGGGGTGTTGAAAAAGTAAGATTTGTGTTATAATTCATTCGGCTAAAATCAAAAAAAATATTACAAAATATTTACAAAACAATAAAAATTTGATAGTATATACAAATATACGATATTATTATATAATTATAATGCCGTATAAAAAAGAAATATAAATGATACCAAGATTAAAAGTTCAAAAACTGTTCGTGCCTGCACGATAAAGCTTTTGAACTGGTAGTGCCAGATATTGGAAAATAAACTGAATTTGAACGGCATATTTAGGTTCAGCTATAGATAGCAGATGATACGGGTTAAAGATATCTGCTTAATATATAACATATAAACAAGAAAGATAAATGAAAAACAGAGGTGCGAAATGTCTAATAACATAAATAGAATGAAAAGAAATAAATTAACAGGGAAAAAAATGGGAATTCTTGCGGCAGCAGCTTTAACAGCAGCTTTGATCACAGGAAGTGTACCTGTTGTGACCGAACCAGTCAGTGCGGCTGAATCACAGGAAAAGGTGTCTGATGCACTGATACCGGATAATATTACAATTGATCAGCCTACAGAACTTGCGAATATAGCACTTCCGATAACTGAACATGGAACTCTTGAATGGGCAGATGGAAGTTTTGTTCCGACACAGAGAGTACAGGCTTGCGAGGTGTTTCTTATACCAGCAGAGGGACAGAATCTGAGTCATGCAGAAGGATGGGATTCAGAGGCGGGAGCAGTTGTTGGATATATTAATGTAGTGGTGAATGGCATTGATGACAGCAGTTCCACAGATGCGACAGGGGATTCAGAGGATACTAAGGATCAGGAAACGCCATCAGAGACTCCGGCTGAAGAAGAAAAAAATACTTCCGATAACAAAGATGGTAAATCTGATGAAGTGAATTCGGCTGAAGCAAATAAAGATAACACGGATAAGGAAAATAAAGACGAAAACAGTAAAAAAGAAAACGACACACAGAATGATAAGGATAAAAACAGCAAAGAAAATAGTACAGACAAGAGCTCAGACAGCACAGATGTTACCGGCAAATTAGAAATTGCAGATGACACGACACAGGATACTGCTGATGAGAAAAAAAATGATTCAGACAACACAGATAGCAAGGATGATAACATTTTCGACAATCCTGTATTACCAGACGAAAAAGATAACCGTCCGACAGATGTGGAAGATAATCTGTCAGATGAAGAAAAAGAAGAGCGGGCAGAGATTAATCATACCTGTGACGGTATCACAGTAAGTGGCGCTAATCTTCCTTGGTATGTGCAGTTCAGAGTATCAAGCGGGGACAGCTATCAGTTCACAAATGAATCCGATGCGATGATTTTCCAGTCTTATGAATTTGAACTCTGGGATCTTCAGAATGACACAGAATATGAAATTCCAAGTGGAGAGTATGTCAGTGTAACTGTACCGGTGAAATCTGGATATGAGTATACAATTGAGCATCTTCTGGATAATGGTGCAACTGAGACAATCATTCCAAGCGTGGAAGATGGAATCATGGTGTTTAGCACGCATTCTTTCAGTCCGTTTGGAATTGCCGGAAGCAGACAGCTGGTAGGTCCGGATACCGGAGATGATTCAAACAGTGCCGGGACAGTGACACCTACTCCGGCTTCATCTGATACGCAGGAACAGTCTTCTGATACAGGTAAAAATAATACAGTGTCAATTAATACTAATTCTGACAATAATAATACTTCTTCATTATCCGCACAGACAGACAGTTCTTCGGGAAATGAAACCACTAAGAATAATAATGCGGTAAATACCGGTGATACAACAACAATTCTGCCATTTGTAATACTGGTGGTGGCTGCGGCAGTAATCATCGGAGTGGTTGTGTTTGTAAAGAAGAAAAAGAAATAAGATAAAAGTGTAGAAGAAAATAGAAAATAAAATTTTGAATAACATATATTTCTCTCCCATATAGTTTAACAGGAGGGAAGTATATGAGAGTCAGAACGATTTTAAAATCATTATTATTTGCGTATGCACTAACTGGGGTAGCATTACTGCTTCTGGCATTTCTGCTGTTTACTTTTGATCTTGGAGAGACGGCAGTGGACATAGGAATTATCGTTGTCTATGTGTTTGCCTGCTTCATGGGAGGCTTTATGGCCGGTAAAATTACACATAGAGATAAATATCTGTGGGGAGTTGTAACAGGTCTGGCCTACTATGTGTTATTGCTGGCAGTTTCCTTTACAGTAAAGGGGCATTGGGACATGAGTCTGGCACATGCGGTTACTACATTTTTCATGTGTGTGGGCGGTGGAACACTTGGTGGAATGCTGTCGTAAAAAAAAGCTTTCAAAATTAAAAAATATATGATATACTATGCCAAGAATATAATTACATAAGGAGGATAGAGTTATGGAACATATCAAAACCCTGAATACAAAGAATTTACAGAACACAGTAAAGAAAGGTGGATGTGGCGAGTGCCAGACTTCCTGCCAGTCCGCATGTAAAACTTCCTGTACAGTAGGAAACCAGAGCTGTGAGCAGAAATAAGATCAGCTATGGAGAAATGAGATAAGCAGCGGAGTGGAAACTCCGCTGCTTATCTTACGCTTAGAAAGGATTTTAGTTAAAATGAGTCTGATTCACCGTTATAAAAGCAATGGCTTTAATATTGTGCTGGACATCAACAGTGGATGTATTCATCTGGTAGATGAGGTTACATATGAAGCGCTTCCTTACCTGGAAGATGGTCTGGACGCAGAAGCTATTGCAGAGAAACTGGGAAACAAATATAAGAAAGAAGATATCGAAACATCTGTAAAGGAATGTAATAAGCTGAAAGAAGATGGAATGCTTTTTACAAAAGATGTTTACGAGAATGCAATTGAAGAATTTTCAAATAACCGGCAGACCGTTGTAAAAGCATTGTGCCTGCACATTGCGCATGACTGCAATCTGGCCTGCCGTTATTGTTTTGCCGAAGAGGGAGAGTATCATGGCAGAAGAGCCCTGATGTCTTATGAAGTCGGCAAGAAAGCACTTGATTTTCTGATCGCAAATTCAGGATCCAGAAGAAACCTGGAAGTGGATTTCTTTGGCGGAGAGCCATTGATGAACTGGCAGGTTGTAAAAGATCTGGTAAAATACGGCAGAGATCAGGAGAAAATTCATAATAAGAACTTCCGTTTTACACTTACTACAAACGGCGTTCTGCTTAATGATGAAGTAATGGAATTCTGCAATAAAGAAATGGCAAATGTTGTACTGAGTGTGGATGGACGTAAGGAAGTACATGATTATATGCGTCCGTTCAGAAAAGGTGCCGGAAGCTATGACCTGATCATGCCGAAATTCCAGAAGTTTGCAGAATCCAGAAATCAGGACAAGTATTATGTAAGAGGTACATTTACACATCATAATCTTGATTTCTCAAAAGATGTGCTTCATCTGGCAGATCTGGGATTTAAACAGATTTCTGTAGAGCCGGTAGTCGCAGCAGATACAGAGGAATATGCGATCCGTGAGGAGGATATTCCGCAGATCATAGAAGAGTATGATGCTCTTGCAAAAGAAATGATCAAGAGAGAAAAAGAGGGAAGAGGATTTAATTTCTTCCACTTTATGATCGATCTGACAGGTGGTCCATGCGTTTACAAGAGACTGTCTGGCTGCGGTTCAGGAACAGAATACCTGGCTGTAACACCATGGGGTGACCTTTACCCATGTCATCAGTTCGTTGGTGAAGAAAAATATCTGATGGGAAATGTAGACGAGGGTATCATAAAACCAGAGATTCAGAAAGAATTTGGCGGATGCAACGTTTATACAAAGAAAGATTGCAAGAATTGTTTTGCACGTTTCTACTGCAGTGGCGGATGTGCGGCAAATGCATTCCATTTCCAGGGAGATATCAAAGGTAATTATGAAATCGGATGCGAACTCCAGAGAAAACGTGTGGAGTGCGCTATCATGATAAAAGCCGCACTGGCATGTGATTAATCAGCAGGGATGCTGGTTGATAGCGTGATCTGCCGGCTGTTATCATAATAGAAAATGGCCCGGTACATCAATATTTGTTCATAACCGAATCACTTCTTCGATTATGTGCAGGTAGTGAAAGCAGGTAAAGAATATCTGCTTGATGGATGTACATGCAGATGGACACATGACCGCGGACAAATAATCAAGAAGGGAAAAGAACTATGAAGAAAAGTAAAGGAATCGTAGTGCTGCTTCTGACACTGATCCTGACTGTGTTCTTTTGCTTTACTGCAGCCGTAGGTATCGGTCCTACCGGAACCGGTGCAGCAAAACATATCAACACAGGTCTTGATCTTGCCGGTGGTGTCAGCATTACCTACCAGGCCAAGGAAAGTAATCCGACAAGCGAGGAAATGTCAGATACTATCTACAAGCTCCAGAAGCGTGTAGAACAGTACAGTACAGAAGCTCAGGTATATCAGGAAGGATCAGACCGTATCACAGTTGAGATTCCTGGTGTTACAGATGCAGATACCATTCTGAACGATCTGGGTAAACCAGGTTCTCTGTATTTTATCACTCAGCAGGATGCTGACGGAAACCAGAACTTTACAACAGGACAGAACGGCTATGTTCTTTCCAGAACAATGGATGAGATTAAAGAATCCGGAAGTGTTGTTCTGGAGGGCTCTGATGTGGCAGATGCACAGGGTGGTGCCATTCAGAATCAGAACACAAGCGCAAAAGAGTATGTAGTAAGTCTTACACTTACTTCTGACGGAGACAACAGTGGTAAGGCAAAGTTTGCAGAAGCTACAAAAGAGAATGTAGGCAAGCAGATAGCGATTGTTTACGATAATCAGATCATCAGTGCTCCGAACGTAAATGAGGAGATTTCCGGTGGAAAAGCACAGATTAGTGGTATGTCTGATCTGGAAGAAGCACAGAACCTTGCTTCTTATATCCGTATCGGTTCCCTGGGACTGGAACTGGAAGAACTTCGTTCCAGTGTTGTAGCTGCACAGCTTGGTGAGGAAGCAATTTCTACAAGTGTTCTTGCAGGTGCTATCGGCCTTATCATTGTTATTATTTTCATGATCATTGTATACCGCGTACCTGGTGTTGTTGCAGGTGTTGCGCTGATCCTTTATACATCATTGATGCTGATTATACTGAATGCCTTTGACATCACACTTACTCTTCCGGGTATTGCGGGTATTATCCTGGGTATCGGTATGGCAGTGGATGCTAACGTTATTATTTATGCGCGTATTCGTGAGGAGATCGGTGCAGGTGTATCCGTAAGAAATTCCATTAAATCCGGTTTCAGCAAAGCTTTCTCCGCGATCTTTGATGGAAATATCACAACTTTGATCGCTGCATGTGTGCTGATGTGGCTTGGGTCCGGTACAGTTAAGGGATTTGCTTATACTTTGGCTCTTGGTATCGTAATCTCTATGTTTACAGCCTTGATTGTATCCCGACTGATTGTGAACGCGCTTTATGCAGTTGGAGTTCGCGATGCGAAATTCTACGGAGCTGCTAAAGAACGTAAGGTAGTAGATTTCCTTGGAAAGAAGAAAGTATTCTTCATTATTTCCATTATCCTTATTCTTAGCGGTCCGGTAGCAATGTTTATTCATTCAAATGCCGGAAATAAAGCTTTGAATTACAGCCTTGAGTTCTCAGGTGGTACTTCTACAACTGTTACATTTAATGAGGACATGGACATTAAGACAATTGACTCTGAGGTAACACCAGTTGTTGAAGATGTAACAGGCGATAAGAACGTTCAGCCTACAAAAGTAGTAGGAACAAATCAGGTTGTAATTAAGACACGTTCTCTGGAACAGAGCGAGCGTGAGGCGCTTAAAGATGCACTGGTTGAGAAATTTGGTGTAGATGAGAGCACAATTTCCACAGAGAGTATTTCTTCTACAGTAAGTAAGGAAATGCGTCAGGATGCGATTGTAGCGGTTATCGTAGCTACAATCTGTATGCTCCTTTATATCTGGTTCAGATTTAAAGACATCCGTTTTGCAAGCAGTGCGGTACTTGCACTTCTGCATGATGTTTTAGTTGTACTTGCTTTCTATGCAATCGCGAGAGTATCCGTAGGTAATACATTTATTGCCTGCATGCTTACGATTGTAGGTTATTCCATTAACGCTACGATCGTTATCTTCGACCGTATCCGTGAGAATCTGCACAGCGGTTCCAGAGAGAAACTGGCAGAGATTGTAAATGCAAGTATCACTCAGACACTTACAAGAAGTATTTATACTTCCTTTACAACTTTCGTTATGGTAGCTGTTCTTTATATCATGGGTGTTTCTTCTATCCGTGAGTTCGCAGCACCTCTGATGGTTGGTGTTCTTGTCGGTGCATATTCTTCTGTATGCATTACAGGTGCATTATGGTATGTAATGAAAAAGAAATTTGCAGGAAAAGGACAGCCGGCGATTGCCACAGTTTCCACATCCGGAAAATCTTCTTCTAAACCTAAAAAAGCACGTGACGTATCGCAGAAAGATCCGACTCAGCCTAAGAAGAAAAACAGAAAAAGAGTAGCTGAGCGTCTGGCAGCTGAAGAAGCTGCAAAAAATCAGCAAAATGATGATGCTGAACAGAAATAGAATATTCATCTGATTTAAATGTTCAGATACATACCGTCCCGGGGGATAATCCCCGGGACATTTTTTATAAACGTATTGCATAGCCGATGAAAACTGTATTATTATGTAATAATCCGTGGACATTCACGAGAAAGCAAAAGAAATTAGTTTTGTTTAACTATTATAGATAAATGAGGAGAAAATACATGGAAAAATGGGTAGTAGCTGCAAAGAAGGCGGACTTTAACCTGATAGGTAGACAGTTTCATATTGATCCGGTGATCGCAAGGCTGATCAGAAACAGAGATGTGGTCGGGGAAGAGAAAATAAAAGAATATCTGTTAGGGACAATAGATACGATTCCATCTCCCTGGTTAATGAAAGATATGAAAAAAGCAGTAGACATACTGGAGAAAAAAATACAGCAGCAGGCGAAAATCCGGATTATCGGAGACTATGATATTGATGGTGTAACTTCTACATACATTTTATTGAAAGGCTTGACAAGAATCGGAGCAAATGTAGATACTTATATTCCTGACAGAGTCGCAGACGGATATGGGATCCATGAGCATCTGATAGACAGAGCCGAGTCGGATAAAATTGACACTATCGTAACTTGTGATAATGGAATTGCTGCTTGTGCAGAAATTCAGATGGCAAAAGAAAAAGGCATGACAGTGATCGTAACAGATCATCATGACATTCCTTACAGAGAGGAAAACGGAGAACGCCGGGTAATATTGCCGCCTGCGGATGCGATTCTGAATCCGAAACAATATGACTGTTTGTATCCGAATAAAAATCTATGTGGTGCAGTGGTAGCTTTTAAATACATCACAGCTCTTTATGAACGATTTGATATCCAAAAGAAAGAACTGGAAGATTACTATGAGCTGGTTGCAATTGCAACAGTGGGTGATGTCATGGATCTTCAGGGAGAAAACCGTATTCTGGTAAAAGAAGGCCTCAGACGCCTCCCAAATACAAAAAATAAAGGTTTGCAGGAACTGATTCGTGCCAATAATCTGGAGGACTCAAAGATTACAGCCTATCACATTGGATTTGTGTTAGGACCTTGCATCAATGCCAGTGGAAGACTGGACACAGCAGCACGTTCGCTTGCGCTTTTGAATGCGCCGACAAAAGAAGAAGCAGCAAAACTTGCGGGGGATTTAACAGCGCTTAATCAGAGTAGAAAAGCACTTACTGAAAAAGGAAAGGAAGAAGCAATCCAGCTTATAGAAACAACAGAACTGAAAAATGACAGGGTGCTGGTGGTGTATCTTCCGGAATGCCATGAGAGCCTTGCGGGAATTATTGCAGGAAGACTCAGGGAGAAATATCACAAACCCGCATTTGTGCTGACAAGAGGAGAAAAATGTGCAAAAGGCAGTGGAAGATCCATAGAAAGCTATTCCATGTATGATGAACTGGTAAAATGTGCAGATCTGATGGTTCAGTTTGGTGGGCATCCGATGGCGGCAGGACTTTCGATAGAGGAAGAGAATATAGAGAAATTCAGAGAACAACTGAACCAAAATTGTACATTGACCGAAGAAGATCTAAGGCCTAAGATAGTAATTGATGTGGCAATGCCGATTTCCTATATTACAAAAGAACTGGTAGAACAGATTTCTCTGTTAGAACCTTTTGGAAAGGGAAATGTAAAGCCAATTTTTGCGCAAAAAGGATTAAGAGTGCTTGACAGCAACATTATTGGAAAAAATAAAAATGTGGTAAAGTTAAAACTTCTTGACCCTCAGGGCGCCATAATAGAAGGAATTTATTTTGGAGAAGCAGATGATTTTATGAATTTTATACGAGAAAAGGACAGTATTTCTGTTACTTATTATCCGGAAATTAACAGGTTCAGAGGCCGGGAAAGTCTCCAGATCATTATTCAGAATTATTGTTAAGTATAAGAGTAACGATTGATTCTAAAATAAAAAGGTGATATACTATAAAATATTTATGAGTTAATCTATTACTTGACTAAATAGAACAAGTCTCTGTTTTTTCAGCAAAATTGGGGAAATTATTGAAGATTTGTATTAAATATGCCGGAGGAGAGATAAAATGAAGAAAATTGAAGAATACGTAAGAAGTATACCGGATTTTCCAGAACCGGGGATTATTTTCAGAGATATTACAAGTGTTCTGCAGGACGCAGATGGTCTGCAGCTGGCAATCAATTCTATGCAGGACTGCCTGAAAGATTTAGACGTAGATGTGATCGCGGGTACAGAATCCAGAGGATTTATCTTTGGCGTGCCGATTGCGTATAATCTTCATAAACCATTTGTACCGATTCGTAAGAAAGGGAAACTTCCATGCGAAACAGTATCTGCAAGCTATGAACTGGAGTATGGCAGTGCAGAAATCGAGATGCACAAAGATTCCATCAAACCTGGTCAGAAAGTAGTAATCATTGATGACCTGATCGCAACCGGCGGTACTATCGAAGCAGCCATTAAACTTGTAGAACAGCTTGGCGGAGAAGTGGTCAAAGTTGTATTTCTGATGGAACTTGCAGGATTAAAAGGACGTGAAAGACTGAAAGGATATGATGTAGCATCCGTGATTTGTTATGACGGTAAATAAGCACGACTGATCGTGCAGGACAGGCAGGTGGGAGTATATGGCAGAGATGACGAAAGGTACAGAAGCAAAAAAAGATGAGATGCAGGTTGAAAAAGAAAAACTGGAATCTGTAAAAAGAGCAGATGCAGCGGTAAAAACCATGCATGATTTTACAAGTCCGGAGGTGCTTTACAAAGAACTGATAAACAGTGTCTTAAAGTATCATCCGTCCACAGACATTTCTATGATAGAGAAAGCATATAAGGTTGCGAGTGAGGCGCATGAGGGACAGAAGAGGAAGTCCGGTGAACCATATATCATCCATCCTTTGTGTGTGGCAATCATTCTGGCAGATCTGGAGCTGGATAAAGAGACAATCGTGGCAGGTCTTCTTCATGACGCGGTCGAGGATACCTGGATGACTTATGAAGAAGTTGAGAAGGAATTTGGTTCAGAAGTTGCACTTCTTGTAGATGGTGTTACCAAGCTGGGACAGCTGTCTTATTCGGCGGACAAAGTGGAAGTTCAGGCAGAGAATCTAAGAAAGATGTTCCTTGCTATGGCAAAGGATATCCGAGTCATTCTGATCAAACTTGCTGACCGCCTTCATAATATGCGTACTCTGCAGTATATGCGCCCTGAGAAACAGCAGGAAAAAGCAAGAGAGACGATGGATATTTATGCTCCTATTGCCATGCGTCTCGGTATTTCCAAGATAAAAGTAGAACTGGACGATTTGTCACTGAAATATCTGAAACCAGATGTTTATTATGATCTGGTAGAGAAGATTGCTTTGCGCAAGAGTGAGAGGGAACAGTTTGTAGGTGCAATCGTAAAAGAAGTCAAGAAACACATGGAAGATGCCAGTATTAAATCACAGGTAGACGGACGTGTGAAACATTTCTTCAGCATCTACAAGAAGATGGTAAATCAGGATAAGACGATCGACCAGATTTATGATCTGTTTGCAGTCCGTATTCTGGTAGATACAGTAAAAGACTGTTATGCTGCCCTTGGCGTGATTCATGAGATGTACAAACCGATTCCGGGAAGATTTAAGGATTATATTGCCATGCCAAAACCCAATATGTATCAGTCACTGCATACGACTCTGATTGGTCCAAATGGACAGCCGTTTGAGATACAGATTCGTACTTATGAGATGCACAGAACTGCTGAGTATGGTATCGCGGCACACTGGAAATATAAGGAATCTTCTGACGGCAAAGCACCTGTAGGAAAGAGTGAAGAAGAGAAGCTTAACTGGTTGCGTCAGATCTTGGAATGGCAGAGAGATATGTCTGACAACAAAGAGTTTATGAGTCTTCTGAAAAATGACCTTGACCTTTTTGCAGACAGTGTTTACTGCTTTACTCCACAGGGAGATGTCAAGACACTTCCAAGTGGTTCGACACCGGTTGACTTTGCTTACAGTGTCCACAGCGCAGTTGGAAATAAGATGGTAGGTGCGCGTGTAAACGGAAAGCTTGTTCCTATTGAATACGAGATCAAGAATGGTGACCGTATTGAGATCATTACTTCACAGAATTCTCAGGGACCGAGCCGTGACTGGCTGAAACTGGTTAAGAGTACACAGGCGAAAAACAAAATTAACCAGTGGTTTAAGAAAGAATTAAAAGAAGATAACATCCTTAAGGGTAAGGAAATGCTTGCGCAGTATGCCCGTGCAAAGGGATTTAAGATTGTAAATTATAATAAGCCTCAGTATCTGGAGGCTGTTATGCATAAATATGGATTCCGCGACTGGGATTCCGTACTTGCTGCGATTGGTCATGGCGGACTAAAAGAAGGTCAGGTATTTAATAAGCTGGTAGAAGCCTATGACAAGGAGAATAAGAAGTCTCTGACAGATGAGCAGGTTCTGGAAGCTGCATCGGAAACACAGGAGAAGCTTCATATTGCGAAGAGCAAGAGCGGTATTGTGGTAAAAGGTATTCATGATGTGGCGGTTCGTTTTTCAAAATGTTGTAATCCGATCCCGGGTGATGAGATCGTAGGTTTTGTCACAAGAGGACGTGGAATTACAATTCACCGTACAGACTGTATCAATGTGCTGAATATGTCAGAACTTGACCGAAGCCGGTTGATCGAGGCAGAATGGCAGCAGCCTGACAATAAGGAAAAAGAGAAGTACATGGCTGAGATTCAGGTATATGCGAATAACCGTACAGGACTTCTTGTTGATCTTTCTAAGATATTTACAGAACGTAAGATTGACCTTAGAAGTATTAACAGCCGTACAAGCAAGCAGGAGAAAGCAACCATTTCCATGAGCTTTGAAATCGGAAGCAAGGAGGAACTGCGTTCTCTGATAGAGAAAATCCGTCAGGTAGAAAGTGTCATTGATGTTGAGAGAACGACCGGCTGATCACAGAAAACCGATGGATAGAAAGGGATAACATGAAGAACTTAGAGTTACAAGAAATGTATCATTAGGACCTGTATATACAAACTGCTATTTCCTTAAAAATAAAGAAACCGGAGAGCTGATCATTATAGATCCGGCAGACTGTCCGGAGAAGATTGAGCTGAAAGTTTCTCAGATGAATGGAAAACCGGTGGCAATTCTGCTTACACATGGACATTTTGACCATATCATGGCAGCTCAGGCAGTGAAAGAGAAATACAATATTCCGATTTATGCCTGTCGTCAGGAAGAAGAGATGCTTCGGGAACCGGAGATTAATATGACAGCACATTGTGGAAGAGATTGTTCCATTGCGCCGGATGTTTTTCTTGAAGATCTGGACGTGGTTAAGATTGCTGGTTTTTCTGTTCAGATGATTCATACACCGGGACATACCAAGGGAAGCTGCTGTTATTATCTGAAAGATGAGGCGGTATTGTTTAGTGGCGATACTGTTTTTTATGGTTCGGTGGGAAGAACAGATTTTCCGGGAGGAAGTACAGCACAGATCGTGCAGAGTCTGCATAAACTGGTAGATTCTCTTCCGGAAGAAACAGAAGTTTTTCCAGGACATGATGTATCTACAAGCATTGGCTATGAAAAGAGGTATAATCCATTTGTATAAGATAGGCATTCTGTTTGAGAACAGAGAATTTGAACATGATGTTTATGAATTGATTAAAGCATTTTATCCCGAGGCGGAGATACATACTCTTTATGAAGATGATGAAGCAGAGTATGACCTCCGCTTCTGCGTGGAACGGGATAATGAAAATTATTTCATAAAATATGATAGAAAAGAAAATCCGGAAATTAAAGAAACGGAAATAAAAGGTGTAGCTTCTGCGGAAGTGATCACGGATAGTGCAGTGAAAGATCCTCATGCACTGAGAAAAGAGAATAAGGATTCTATTAAGTATGCATTGTACCAGCTTCTGGTGAAATTAACGGGCAGAACACTTCCATGGGGAAATCTGACCGGAATTCGTCCGGCTAAACTGGCAATGGGAATGATCGAATCCGGTATGAAGAACACAGAAGCTGCACAGGAGATGAGAGAAAAATATCTGGTAAGTCCGCAGAAAACAGCCCTTGCCATTACGATTGCCAACAGGGAAAGAGAAATTCTCAAAGATATTGATTATGAGAATGGATACAGCCTTTATATCGGAATCCCGTTCTGTCCGAGTATCTGTCTGTATTGTTCTTTCAGTTCGTATCCGCTGAAAGTGTGGGAGAAAAGATCAGATGAGTACGTAGAAGCCCTTTGCAAAGAAGTAAGAGAAACGGCTCTTATGATGAAGGGCAGAAAACTGGATACCATTTATATAGGAGGTGGTACTCCGACCACATTACTTCCGCATCAGATCCGGAAACTTCTGGATACTGTTGGAGAAGCTTTTGGTTACGAGGGGCTGGCTGAATTTACTGTAGAAGCCGGCAGACCAGATAGTATCACACGAGAGAAACTGATGGCAATTCGGGAATATCCGGTGACCAGAATTTCTGTAAATCCGCAGACAATGAATCAGGAGACCTTGGAGATTATCGGGCGTAAACATACAGTAGACCAGACAAAGGAAGCCTTTCATCTGGCAAGAGAACTGGGATTTGATAACATTAATATGGATCTGATCGTAGGTCTTCCTGGAGAGGACATTCATATGGTAGAACGTACTCTTGAACAGATCCGTGAACTGGCTCCGGACAGCATGACGGTACATTCTCTGGCAGTTAAGCGTGCAGCACGGTTAAATATTTTCAAAGAAAAATATCAGGAAATGTCTTTTGAGAACAATCAGGAGATCATGGATCTCACGATGAAAACAGCATATGAGATGGAAATGGGCCCTTATTATCTGTACAGACAGAAGAATATGAAGGGAAATTTTGAAAATGTTGGCTATGCAAAGGTTGACAAAGCTGGAATTTACAATATACTGATTATGGAGGAAAAACAGCCGATCATTGCACTGGGTGCAGGTGGTTCTTCCAAGCTGGTCTTTGACCATGGCAAAAGGATCGAACGTGTGGAGAATGTAAAGGATGTTTCCAATTATATTTCACGCATTGATGAGATGATTGAGAGAAAACGGACAGCAATAGCTACCTGGCTGTAGGATGTGGAGGTAACACTTTGAATACAGTACAAAAGACAGCAGTGGGTTCGCAGGAGAGGATTCTGGAGTTTGACCTTGCTTCTGAACTGCATCATGGGATGATGGTAAGTAATCTTGCTTATGCACTTGCGGAAGAGATGGGATTGCCGCATGAACAGTGCTATGAACTTGCGATTGCGGGAATGCTCCATGATATAGGAAAGCTGAAGCTGACAAGTTATATCAACGGACAGGAACAGGATCCTCTTGTGATTGAGGAACTGAAGTATGTCCGTATGCATTCAACATTGGGATATGAGGAACTGAAAGGACAGGGATATTCGGACTTTGTATTGGAGAGTATCCTGTACCATCATGAGAATTATGATGGCAGCGGATATCCGGCCAATAAGGCAGGGGAGGACATTCCGATAGGTGCCCGGATTCTCAGAGTCTGCGATGTATATGCGGCATTGATTTCAGACAGACCGTACAGAAAAGCCTTTGACATTTCTGCGGTTATGGAACTGATGATCGATGAGGTCAAGAATTTTGATATGCAGGTTTTTCTGGCATTTCAGAGAGTGGTTCATAATGGAGACGGACAGAGTTTCCGAAAATGAAACAGGGCTGATATATTACTGAGGAGATAAAGAAGGAATCAGTAATGTTGAATACGATAAAAGAGGAGGACAACATGGCATTAAAGAAGAAACCGGTAACCGGTATGAAAGACATTTTACCAAAAGAGATGGAGATTCGTAACTATGTGATGAACATGATTCGTGAGACATACGGAACTTTTGGATTTTCATCTATAGAGACACCATGTGTAGAACACATTGAGAATCTTTCCAGTAAACAGGGCGGAGAGAATGAAAAACTGATTTTCAAGATCCTGAAACGTGGAGAAAAACTAAAACTTACAGAAGCTGAGACAGAGAGTGATCTGGTTGATTCCGGACTTCGCTATGACCTGACTGTACCGCTTTCCAGATACTATTCAAACAATGCAAACGAGCTTCCGGCTCCGTTTAAGGCACTTCAGGTGGGAAATGTATGGAGAGCAGACAGACCGCAGAGAGGACGTTTCCGTCAGTTTATGCAGTGTGATATCGATATTCTGGGGGAGCCTACTTACCTGGCTGAGATTGAACTGGTTCTGGCTACTACAACTTTGCTTGGAAAGCTGGATTTCCACAACTTTACCATCCGTATCAATGACAGAAAGATTTTAAAGGCAATGGCTCAGTACAGTGGATTCCCGCAGGAGAGCTTTGACACAGTATTTATCATTTTGGACAAGATGGATAAGATTGGTATTGAAGGTGTTGCAGAAGAACTGGAGAAAGAAGGATTTGCCAAAGAAAGTATTGACACTTATCTTGGACTTTTCAAAGAAATCACTTCTGATATCGAAGGTGTTCGCTACTGTAAAGAAAAATTAAAAGATGTTCTGGATTCAAAGGTAGCTGAGGACCTTGAAACAATCATTTCTACTGTAGATTCTGTCAAGACAGCAGATTTTAAGATGTCTTTCGATCCGACTTTGGTACGTGGAATGTCTTATTATACAGGACCGATTTTTGAAATCTCTATGGATGAGTTTGGCGGCAGCGTAGGCGGCGGTGGACGCTATGATGAGATGATCGGTAAATTTACAGGAAACAATACATCTGCCTGCGGATTTTCAATTGGATTCGAGAGAATCGTAATGCTTCTTCTTGAGAGAAATTATGAAATCCCGACAAAGAATGGTAAGAAAGCATATCTTATCGAGAAGAATATGCCGGCAGACAAGATGCTGACGATTCTGAAACAGGCTCAGGAAGAGCGTAATGTCGGAACACAGATCAATATTTCTATTATGAAGAAGAATAAGAAATTCCAGAAAGATCAGATGACAGCAGAGGGCTATACAGAGTTTGTAGAATTCTTTAAAGACAGAATGTAATAATTCGTAACTGTTCAGCAACATTGCGGGATAGCAGACTGCTGGATAGTTACAACAATTCTTATAATATAGAAAGCATGAAAAGAGGAAAGAAACATGGCTGAAAGTATGCAGGGACTGCACAGAACATGCCGATGTGCAGAAGTAACAAAGGAAATGATCGGCAAAGAAGTTGTCCTTATGGGATGGGTTCAGAAAGCCCGCGATAAAGGCGGAATTATTTTCGTAGATTTAAGAGACCGTTCCGGTATCATGCAGCTGATTTTTGAAAATGGCAGCATTGATGAAGAAGGTTTTGCAAAAGCAGGTAAACTGAGAAGTGAATTCGTAATCGCTGTTACCGGTGTGGTAGAAGAAAGAGGCGGCGCTGTTAATAAGAATCTTGCAACAGGTGAAATTGAGCTTCGCGTAAAATCCCTTCGTGTTCTGTCTGAAGCAGAGGTACCTCCGTTCCCAATTGAAGAGAACAGCAAGACAAAAGATGAAATCCGTCTGAAATATCGTTATCTTGACTTAAGAAGACCTGACCTTCAGAAGAACATTATGCTTAAGAGCAAAGTCATGATGCTTACAAGACAGTTCTTCGCAAAAGAAGGATTCCTTGAAATTGAAACTCCGATGCTTGGTAAGAGTACACCGGAAGGTGCAAGAGATTATCTGGTACCGTCTCGTGTTCATCCGGGACATTTCTATGGTCTGCCACAGTCTCCGCAGCTGTACAAACAGCTTCTGATGTGCTCTGGTTATGACCGTTATATCCAGATTGCAAGATGTTTCCGTGACGAAGACCTTCGTGCGGACAGACAGCCGGAATTTACTCAGATCGATATGGAACTCTCTTTTGTAGATGTTGATGACGTAATCGATGTAAATGAGAGATTCCTTGCTTATCTGTTCAAGGAAGTACTTGATATTGATGTAAAACTTCCAATCCAGCGTATCACATGGCAGGAAGCTATGGACAGATTTGGTTCTGATAAACCGGATATGCGTTTCGGAATGGAACTTCATGATGTAAGTGATGTAGTTAAAAACTGTGGATTCAGCGTGTTTACTTCTGCGTTGGAAAATGGCGGCAGTGTTCGTGGTATCAATGCAGAAGGACAGGGCGCTATGCCACGTAAGAAAATTGACAAACTGGTTGAGTTTGCTAAAGGTTACGGTGCAAAAGGCCTTGCATACATTGCAATCGCTGAAGATGGCACAAGAAAATCTTCTTTTGCTAAATTCATGACAGATGAAGAAATGGATGCTCTGGTAACAGCTATGGATGGTAAAGCAGGAGACTTACTTCTGTTTGCAGCAGATAAGAAGAAACTGGTTTATGATGTACTTGGCGCACTTCGTCTGGAACTTGCAAAGCAGATGGATCTTCTTGATAAGAATGAGTATCGTTTCGTATGGGTAACAGAGTTCCCGCTTCTTGAATGGAGTGAAGAAGAGAATCGTTTCACAGCAATGCATCATCCATTTACCATGCTTATGGAAGAGGACCTTCCACTTCTGGATACAGATCCTGGAAAAGTTCGTGCAAAAGCATATGATATCGTATTAAACGGTAATGAAATTGGTGGAGGAAGTGTCAGAATCCATCAGGATGATATTCAGGAGAGAATGTTTGAAGCACTTGGATTCACAAAAGAAGCTGCTCACGAGCAGTTCGGATTCCTTCTGGACGCATTCAAATATGGAGTTCCGCCTCACGCCGGACTGGCATACGGACTTGACCGTCTGGTAATGCTTATGGCGAAAGTTGACAGCATCCGTGACGTAATCGCATTCCCGAAAGTTAAAGATGCTTCCTGTCTGATGACTCAGTCTCCGAGCCGCGTAAGCGAGGAGCAGTTAAAAGAACTGGAACTGGAAGTAAGACCGGAGGAAGTAACTGAATAAGGATGGAGCTTACAATTCAGACGTTTTTGATTGTATGCCCGTTGGTATTCCTTGCAGGATTAGTTGATTCTATCGCAGGCGGGGGTGGTTTGATCTCCCTGCCTGCGTATCTGCTTGCAGGGGTTCCGATGCACAATGCGATAGCAACGAATAAATTATCCTCGGCAACTGGGACAGCGATTTCAACAGCACGTTTATGTAAGAATAAATTTGTGGACTGGGGAGTTGCACTGCCATGTATTTCCATGGCTCTTGTCGGTTCTTTTGCAGGCGCTCATATTGCGCTTCTTGCCAGTGATAAGATATTAAAATGGATGCTGATTCCGGTACTTCCTATTGTTGCGTTTTATGTAATGAAGAAGAAAAATCTGGATGATAACAGCAATGTAGAGATTTCCAGAAAGAAACAGTGGATTTTGTGTGCGGTGTGTTCTCTGGCTGTTGGCTGCTACGATGGCTTTTATGGGCCGGGAACTGGTACGTTTCTGCTTATTTTATATACAGGAGTAGCAAAACTTCCCGTAGCGAAAGCTTCCGGAACTATGAAACTTGCAAATCTTTCTTCTAATATAATGGCATTAGTTGTTTTTTTATTTAGTGGAAAGATTGTCATATATCTTGGACTTGCAGCTTCTGTTTTTTCCATTGCAGGGCATTATGTAGGATCTGGAATGGTAATGAAAAATGGAAATAAAATCGTAAGACCGATTATTCTGATAGTTCTGGTTTTACTGTTTATCAAAATTATAACGGGGATGTAAAAAGAATAAGACAAAGATTAAAAAGACCACCATATCATAGAATGATTCGGGAAAGGAACATTTCTGTGATATGGTGGCCTTTTTAGTTGTTTAACCAAACTGCGAAGCAGTTATTTGGTTATGAGCAAGTAGCGGAAGCGGATTGCGAATATCCGATTGACTAATCGTTAATTGGAACTGCTTTCAGTAGAAGTATTATCATCTGTCTGCTTATCTGTATCGGCAGAAATATTTTCATCCTCAGAATCAGAAGTCTCGAGAGGAGAATCTGTCAAAGTACCGAAAATAGCATTTCCCAAAGTATTTCCCTCATCCTGAAGTTTCCAGGATACCCCATCATTGATTAGAACAAAATCTACATCATTGACGGTAGTAACGGTATTATCATTGATGCTGTTCAGAAGAATTTCGAAAGATTTCTCGTATCGTTTCTGGGAGCCATCGATAACTGCGTCAGCAGAAGCCAGATATTTGTCAAGCTTTTCCTGATAATCAGCCAGGATCGAATCACTGTCAAAGGTTGTAATTTCAGTTGTAACAGTGGCATTGTATCCATTTTCACTGCTGGATTTAATGACATAATTAAAATTTTTATGAATCTGTTCGGCAAGTGCTGAGGCAATGGAATTTTTTGCAGTATCGGATGTATTCATGATATTTACTACACCCAGATAAGATGTCATTTCTTTCAAATCCAGTTTCTGTAGAGTGTCAAAATAGACGGTCAGGGTATCTTCCGGTGAAAGGATATCCGGATCTGCCAGATCAGCTATAAGACCGCCGACAAGGTCATCTTCCAGAGAATTGGTACGCTGGATCTTCCATTTTTCCTTTTTATCATTGCCTGTATTGACAAGCTGTATGTTACAGTCTGTCTCAGCTGTATCATAGTCATTTGTGTTTAAAAGATGATTCAGGATCAGATAATGAGCCTCAAGAGATCTGGAAGAATCTTTGATATTTCCTTTTTGCGCCTGGGCTGACTCTGTGATCTGTGTCCGGAGAAGTTCTGCTTTAAAATCTCTGGCAAGAACTTTGGAATCGATTGTGGTCAGTTTGACAGAAACAGTGGCAGAATGATTGGCTGTGCCGACGATGACATCCGAAATTTTGTAATTAAATTTCCGGAAAAAGAGAGAAAAGGTTTCATTGATTTCATCAGTTAAATCAGTGTTCTCTGTGGCATCGGGGAACAGCTCTGTATAGGGTATGTATTTTTGCGTAGTTTCTGAATCGAGATTTTTTAACTGATCCAGTTCATTTCTGACTACACTCTTTACATCTGACTCATTTTTGCGGAAACAGCCGCTGCTTGCAGATACAGCAAAAAGAAAAAATAAGACAGAGAAAAGAAGAATCAGGTGTTTGTTTATATTCATACGTGTTCTTTCCTTTCACAGTGCTTTCTGTGCAACTGTTTGACAGTTACTTTTCTATTTATTTTAACAGATTTTGTACTGACTGTCAAAAAAGTGAAAAAGATGAACGAAATTCATAAAAAAACGTGAAAAAATTGTGAAAAATGTTGCCATTTGATTACAAAGCTTTTATTTTAAGGCAGAATCTGCTATGATAGGAAAGTGAATAATAATGATATAAAAAAGAGTATTGTATAATAGATGTTAGCCTGAACAAGGTGACAATATCAAGGAGGCAATTTATGAAGAAACGTATTATTATCGTTTTGGGAATCCTGATCGCAGCAGGTGGTATCGGAACCGGAGTCTGGTATCACTTTAAAGGAAACGGTCAGAGTGGAACCGGTGATTCTATTGTGTATGTGTCAAAAGTAAGTGTGATCACCGGATCTGAAACAACAGCGGTAAATCGGTTTGCCGGTGTGGTAGAACCGCAGAAAACTGTAAACGTAAAAATAGAAAGTGGACGAAAAGTAAAAGAAGTGGAAGTTAAGACAGGAGAAGAGGTAAAGGCCGGACAGCTTCTTTTTGAATATGATCTCAGCAGTATTGAGGATGATCTGAAGCAGGCACAACTGGATCTGGACAGATTAAAAAATGAACAGATCAGCCTGACAGAACAGATAGCCAGGCTGGAAGCGGAGAAGAAAAAAGCAAAGGCCGAAGATCAGTTGTCCTATACCATTGAAATTGAGACTAACAAAATGAATCTCAAGAAGAATGAATACAGTCAGAAGAGTAAACAGTCTGAAATTGATAAACTTCAGAGCGCAACACAGAATACAGAGGTTCGAAGTGAAATAGATGGTGTGATACAGAAAATTGACACTTCCAAAATGACAAGTGACGACGGTGATTCTGTGGATGACAGCAGTGCAATGGACAGTAGCATGTCGTCAGGTGACGGAAGTTCGGACAGTTCTGCATTTATTACAATCCTCAGTACAGGTGCTTACAGAGTGAAAGGTAA
>ENA-OQAB01000190-OQAB01000190.1-human-gut-metagenome-genome-assembly--contig:-NODE-190-length-35804-cov-3.773271_pt1 | contig 35804 bp, 34 predicted proteins | sample MGYA00242490_ERZ504517 | MGnify/ENA primary metagenome ERZ504517 (study PRJEB26092, sample SAMD00036298) | human gut metagenome | host: Homo sapiens | study: EMG produced TPA metagenomics assembly of...
GGAATGATGCTTGAAATTCCAAGACCCAGGGTCCCGTCAATGTCAAAGAAAAAGTATTTTTTAGTCATGATCCTATCCTTTCTATGCGAAATATACAGGCCTTTTTATTATAGCATAATTCTTTTTGGCTATCCTAAATGACAGCCAAGCGAATGAATTCATATTCGAAATGACATTTTCCCATTGACAGGACAGTCCTTTTTTTACATAATAAAGTGTAAATGTTTATTTATATTTAACGAACCTAAAAAGGAGCGATTTGACTAATGAGCACCATTGATACGACTTGTGTAAATGCCATTCGTGTATTGTCGGCGGATGCAATCCAAAAGGCAAATTCCGGCCATCCCGGATTGCCCTTGGGGGCTGCCCCGATTGCCTATGAACTTTGGGCAAATCACATGAACCACAATGCAAAAGACCCGAAATGGGCGAACCGGGACCGCTTTATCCTCTCTGCCGGCCACGGCTCGATGCTGCTGTATTCGCTGCTTCACTTGTATGGCTACGGCCTTACCTTGGATGATATTAAGCAGTTCCGTCAAGACGGCTCCTTGACACCGGGCCATCCGGAATATGCCCATACGACCGGCGTTGAAGCTACGACGGGTCCTCTCGGCGCAGGCCTTGGCATGGCTGTCGGCATGGCTATGGCCGAAGCTCATTTGGCGGCTGTTTTCAATAAACCGGACTATCCCGTCGTCGACCACTACACCTTTGCCCTTTGCGGCGACGGCTGCTTGATGGAAGGTATTTCGTCCGAAGCCCTTTCCCTGGCCGGAACCCTTGGTCTGTCCAAGTTGGTCATTCTTTATGACAGCAACAGCATTTCCATTGAAGGCAGTACGGACCTGGCCTTCACGGAAAATGTCCAAGCCCGCATGGCCGCTTTCGGCTTCCAGACCATCACCGTCGAAGACGGCACGGACATGGCTGCCATCGGCAAGGCTATCGAAGAAGCAAAAGCTGATAAAGAACATCCGTCGTTCATTACCATTAAGACCCAGATCGGTTACGGCTGCCCGGCTAAACAGGGTTCTGCCGATGCTCACGGCTCGCCTCTCGGCGAAGAAAACGTCGTCGCTATGAAGAAAAACCTCAACTGGCCGAAGCCGGAAGAAACCTTCTACGTTCCCGACGAAGTTTACACTCATTATGAAGAACTGAGCCGGAAAGCCGCAGCTGCCGAAAAAGATTGGCAGAAACTGTTCGACGCTTACGTGGCTGCTTTCCCGGACATGAAGGCCAAATGGGATGCTTTCCATTCCGATATCGATGCAGAAGCCCTCTTCAACGATGAAGCATTCTGGGCTTATGAAGATAAACCGCAGGCAACGCGCAGCCTGTCTGGTACGATGATCAACCGCTTAAAAGACCGCATTCCGCAGCTCTTTGGCGGCAGTGCTGACCTGGCTCCGTCGAACAAGACGGAAATGAAGGGCGAAGGCTCTTTCGGGAAAGCCGATTACAGCGGCCGCAACATCCACTTCGGCGTCCGCGAACTGGCCATGGGTGCCATGACTAACGGCTTGGCCCTTCACGGCGGTGTCCGCCCCTATGCCGGCACGTTCTTCGTCTTCAGCGATTACATGAAACCGATGATCCGCCTGGCTGCTCTGATGGGACTTCCGACGACGTACGTCCTGACCCATGACAGCATTGGTGTCGGCGAAGACGGCCCGACACATGAACCGATTGAACAGTTGGCTATGCTGCGTTCCATTCCGAACGTCAATGTCTTCCGTCCGGCCGATGCTACGGAAACGGCTGCCGGTTGGTACTTAGCCGTTACCAGTCAGAAAACGCCGACGGCTTTGGTCCTCACGCGTCAGAACCTGCCGCAGCTTGCCGGCAGCAGTAAAGATGCCTTGAAAGGTGCTTACGTCATTGCTGACGCTTCGAAAGCCGTTCCCGATGCCATCATCATGGCCAGCGGTTCGGAAGTTGAATTGGCCGTCAACGCGAAGGCTGAATTGGCGAAGACCGGTATCGACGTCCGCGTCGTCAGCATGCCTTGCCTCGAACTCTTCGAACAGCAGGATGAAGCCTATAAAGAACAGGTACTCCCGAAAGCCGTACGGGCCCGCGTCGCAGTAGAAGCTGCTTCCGATTTCGGTTGGGGCAAATACGTCGGCCTCGACGGTGCTACGGTTTCCATGAAGTCCTTCGGCGCTTCGGCCCCGGCAGGCACGCTGTTCAAAAAATTCGGCTTCACGACAGAAAATGTTGTTGAAACGGTTAAAAAAGTTGTGAAATAAAACCGATACTTTCGGTGTCATAAGGTCTGCGGCAGGTCTTTCGGTGATCTGCCAAAGTCTTGAAAAAGGGGATGCTGCATGGGCGGCAGCCCCTTTTCACATTGTCAAGGCTTGATTTTTCTTGAGTATTTTATTATACTATGTACAAGAAGAAACCCTACTGTGTACGTAAATGGTCTCGATGTTTTGAACCAACACTTTTTACATTGGGAGTTCGGTCTCTATATTGCGAGGCAATGCCTTCACTGGACTGTCGACCCATATAGGAGGACACCCACCTGCTTAGGCAGGCTCAAAACTCGGTTTATAAACGGCATGGTGGGGCTCTTTTCTTGTTCACGAATGTATGTATGTTTCCGCCGCTAAGAACCTCTTGGCGGCGTTCTATTTAGTCTGGAGAGCAAACAAATGAGCGGAGACGATTTATTTTCCATGGCCGATGAACGGAGCGGCAGGGAGTATGCGCCGCTGGCCGTCCGGATGCGGCCTGAATCACTGGATGACGTCTATGGACAGGATGAATTGATAGGTCCCGGGAGTTTCCTGCGGATGATGATTGAACGGGATACGATCCCGTCGCTCTTATTCTATGGCCCGTCCGGCGTCGGCAAGACGACGCTGGCCCATGTCATCGCAACGGAAACGGACAGCCGCTTTGTGACCTTGAATGCCGTAACCGCCGGGACGGCAGAGCTGCGAAAAGTCATTGCTGCTGCTAAGGAAGCGGTTCATTTATATCAAAAGCGGACGATTCTCTTTATCGACGAAATCCATCGATTCAATAAGAGTCAGCAAGACGTGCTCTTACCTTATGTCGAAGACGGGACGGTCATCTTGGTCGGAGCCACGACGGAAAATCCTTATTTTGAAGTCAACCGACCTTTATTATCCCGGCTGCGGGTCATTTCCCTTCAGCCCTTGTCAGAACAGGCCGTCGTGTCTGTGCTGCGCAGGGCGCTGACCGATACGGTGAAGGGGTTGGGAAACCTCGGCATTGAAGGCAGCGATGAAATGTTGGGCACCATTGCCCGCCTGGCTGACCGCGATGCCCGCGTAGGCCTTAATCTGTTGGAACAGGTTGCCATGGTCGTTCCTGCCGGCGGGAAGTTGACACAGGACGCCATCGAAAAAGTAGCCGGTCATAAGGTGTATACGTATGATAAGAAAGGCGATGCCCATTATGATACGGTATCGGCCTTTATAAAAAGCATGCGCGGTTCTGATCCCGATGCAGCCCTGCATTACCTGGCCCGCATGATCGAAGCCGGCGAGCAGCCGTCCTTTATTGCCCGCCGCCTGGTCATCTGTGCTGCCGAAGACGTCGGACTTGCCGATCCCCAGGCCTTGGTCATCGCCAATGCAGCGGCTCAAGCCGTTCAATTTGTCGGCTGGCCTGAAGGACGGATCATCTTGTCGGAAGCCGTCATCTATGTGGCCTGTGCACCCAAGAGCAACAGTGCCTACCTTGCCGTCGATGCGGCTCTCCGTGATGTACGTCGTAAAGACTGCGGCGACATTCCGGATCATTTGCGGGACAGTCATTACAGCGGTGCCGCTGAACTGGGCCATGGCTTGACTTATCAGTATCCCCACGACTTTGAGGGCGCCTGGGTCCCGCAGCAGTACCTGCCTGATGCCCTGAAAGGGGCGTCATACTATCATGAAAGGCCTTACGGCCGTGAACAGGCGATAGCCGATGACTGGCATAAACGCCGGCGTGACAAGTAATCTATTAGTGGAAGGTGAACTATTTTGGCAAATGGAAGGACCTCTAAAAGCCCCCGCCGCAAGCGGACGACCCGGCGGACTCGGACTGCCAAACGGGCAGAGAAGTCGCCCCTTTTAAAGTATGAGATTATCGGTATTTTCTGCATCTTATTCGGCGTCTTTGCGACCGTCGGGTTTATGGGCATCGATACCGGTCGTATCGGACATAATGTGGACAATGTCTTATCGTATATCTTTGGCTTGGGACGGATTGTCGTCAGCCTGTCTTTGGTCGTTTTGGGGCTGAAGTATATCGTCGTCCGCAAGGCCTGCCCCGTATCGCGGTCCTGGCTTATCGGCACTTGGATTTATGTGCTCCTCTTAGGACTCATCCATTTGTTGGTCATTCCGGAAGGGACGGAATTCCTGCCGTCCAGCTTGTCTGTCGGAGGAGGTATCATCGGGGCCGTCGTATCCTCGGTGCTGCAGCAGTTTCTCGGCTTTTTTGGGGCCTTTATGGCCATTGTGGGAGCGGCTATCGTTACCTTTCTGATTTGGAAGAATTGGTCGATTTCTCAACCTGTAGCCGTCGTAGCCGATAAGGCCGGTCAGGAAGCGGCCCGCGTTTCCGGAAAAGCCGTCGAAGGCCTGCAGGATGCCTCCCAGTCCCTGCGCCAATGGCATGAAAAGCGGAAGATTTTCGATTTTCAAGCTCTTGATCAGGACCCCAAGGAAGAGCCGGACAAGGCCCCGACTGCCGTTCCGGAAGCAGAGCCCGAGGGCATTCAGATTTCCGATGCCCGGGATCTTGGAAACGGCGTTGAAGAAGTCAGCTTTGATTCTCGTTCTATCGAGGAAAATCCTGTCTTCCGAAGAGGCAGATGATTATTGGGATAACATCCTTGAACAGGCGTAGACGATATGGAAGAGGCTCCCGATTACAGTCAGATTCATGAAACCGTCGTTTCCGATGCGGAACCGACGGCGCACGACGTTCAACCGACCAAGGCTCCGTCCTTAGCCGAAGAACGGGATGTCCTCAGCCATGATATGGACGATATCAAACCGATTGAAGTCGAACAAAGCAGTGTGGCTGTCGAACTCAGTGATGAAGGCAGCAGTGCCGTGCCTAAAGCGGAGGGCAAGAAAATGTACCGCCTGCCGTCTGTTTCCATTCTGAAGCCAGGTCCTCAGCATACGGTCGGTCTCAGTGACGAAGTCCGGGAAAATGCTGCTATTTTAAAAGAAACCCTGCAGAGTTTCAACATCGATGCCAAGATTTTAAATGCCAGCCAGGGGCCGTCCATTACACGCTATGAACTGGAACCGGCTGCCGGTGTCAAAGTCAGTAAAATCGTTCATTTGGCCGATGACATTGCGCTTAAATTGGCAGCGACGGATATCCGTATCGAAGCGCCGATTCCCGGCAAGGCTGCCGTCGGCATTGAAGTTCCGAATAAGAAACTGACCGGCGTCAACCTGCGCGACGTCATCGAAAGTGAAACCTTCCAAAAGGCCGCAAGAGGCGTCCCTGTCTGCTTGGGGAAAGATATTGCCGGCAATCCCATCGTAGCCGATTTGACCAAGATGCCGCACCTTCTGGTGGCAGGGTCTACGGGTTCCGGGAAGAGTGTCTGCATCAACACCTTCATTGCCAGCATCCTCTTTAAGCAGCGGCCGGAAGATGTAAAATTGATTCTCATCGATCCGAAAGTCGTTGAATTATCAAACTACAACGGAATTCCTCATTTGCTGACCCCGGTCGTGACCGATCCCAAGAAGGCTGCCAGTGTCCTGCGCTGGGCCGTTCGCGAAATGGATGACCGCTACAAGCGATTTGCCCTCACCCATACGAGGGATATTTCTCGTTATAACGAACTTCATCCTGAGGAAACGATGCCCTTTATCGTCATCATCATCGACGAATTGGCTGACCTCATGATGATGGCCTCCGATGACGTCGAAAAGTCGATCATCCGCCTGGGCCAGAAAGCCCGTGCCTGCGGCATGCACTTAGTCCTGGCCACGCAGCGTCCGTCTGTAGACGTCCTGACCGGCCTTATTAAGGCCAATGTGCCCAGCCGTATTGCCTTTGCCGTATCGAGTCAGGTCGATTCGCGGACGATTCTGGACATGGCCGGCGCCGATAAACTCATCGGTAAAGGGGACATGCTCTTTTATCCGCTCGGTGCGTCAAAACCGCTTCGCGTCCAAGGCGCCTTTATTTCCGACTCGGAAATCGACGAGATGGTCGAATTTATCAAGGGCCAGGACGGACCTCATTACGATGAATCGGTCCAAAAGGCCCAGTCTGACAATGCCGAAGACAGCGTCGATTTTTTTGAAGATGACCTCATGCGTCAGGCCATCGATATGGTTCTCGAGACCGGCCAGGCTTCGACGTCTATGCTCCAGCGCCGCTTCCGCATCGGCTATACGCGGGCTGCCCGCATGATCGATATGATGGAAGCTATGCACATCGTCGGCCCCAATAACGGCAGTAAGCCGCGGGATATTTTGATGACTGCCGACGAAGTCCAACAGAAGTATTTGGGCTGAACCCCTGTACCCTTTGTCGTATCTGTTATATAATAAAGGATACGATTATAGTAAATAGGGAGAGAAAGACAGTGAAGGAATCTTCGATCGGTGACGTATTACGATTAGCGAGAGAACAACAGGGCCTGACCTTACAAGACGTATCGGAGGCCCTCAATATAAAGCGGGAATACTTGGAAGCCTTGGAAGCCAATGAATATGATGCCATTCCCGGTGCCGTATTCGTCAAAGGCTTTATCCGAAACTACGGCAATTTTTTGGAACTGGACGGCATTGCCTTGGTCCAAGAATATAAGGCCTCCGTTGAAGAACGGACGCCAAGGCCGGAAGTGCGGACCATCGTTCCTGCCAAACATCAAAAAAATAGGAAAGACAGTAAGAAGAAAAAGACGCGGCAGGGAAATTGGCCGGAAATTACGATTGTGGCCGGCATCATTATTTTTCTGTTGCTCATCATTTGGATTTTAATGTAAATAAGGAGCCATATGCGCGAGAATTTCTTAGTAACCAGTCGGGACGATATGAAAAGACGCGGCTGGGATCAACTTGATTTTGTCTACATCAATGGCGACGCCTATGTCGATCACCCCGGTTTTGCCGCAGCCCTTATCGGCCGCGTCCTCGAAAGCCGGGGCTATCGTGTCGGCCTGATTTCCCAGCCTGACTGGCACAGTGCAGACGCATTTAAAGCCTTAGGCCGTCCGCGGCTGGCCGCTTTGATTACGGCAGGCAACCTCGATTCCATGCTCAATGAAAAGACGGCGGCTCGAAAGTTCCGCAGTCGCGACAGTTATTCACCGGGTGGTGAAACGGGGCATCGGCCGGAACGGGCGACGATTGTCTATGCCAATCGCATGCGCGAGGCCTATAAAGACGTGCCCATCATCATCGGCGGTATCGAGGCCAGCCTGCGCCGCTTTGCTCATTATGACTACTGGTCCGATAAGGTGCGCCACTCGATACTCCTCGACAGCAAGGCTGATATCCTCAGTTACGGCATGGGGGAACACTCCATTGTAGAAATCGCCGATGCCCTGGCTGAAGGTAAGTCCGTCGCTGAGATGTACGATATCCGCGGCATCTGCTACGTGACCGGGAAACCGCCTATTTCGGACAAGACCGTCGTCTGTCCGTCTTATGAAGAGGTCCGGGCCGATAAAGCGGCCTTTGCCAAGGCTTTTAAAATGCAGTATGAAGAGCAGGATCCTTTTTACGGAAAGACCATCATCCAGCCGTCAGAAAACCGCTTCGTCGTCCAGACGCCGCCGGCCCTGCCCCTTTCGACGGAAGAGATGGATGCCATTTACGAGCTGCCCTTTCAGCGCCGCTGGCATCCTGATTACGATGCTGCCGGTGGGGTTCCGGCTTTGCAGGAAGTCCAGTTCAGCCTGACCAGTCAGCGCGGCTGTTTCGGCCACTGTCATTTCTGTGCCATTGCCAGCCACCAAGGACGCATCATCCAGCACCGCAGCCAGGAATCCCTCGTTCGCGAGACCGAACGGATGACGAAGCTGCCGGGATTTAAAGGCTATATTCATGATGTCGGCGGTCCGACGGCCAACTTTCGTCACGTGGCTTGTCAAAAGCAACTGACTGACGGCGTCTGCCGCAATCGCCACTGTATCGGCAGTGAAACCTGTCAGAACCTCAATACGTCCCATGACGATTATCTGCAGCTCCTGCGGAAAATTCGTCATGTAAAAGGCGTGAAGAAGGTCTTCGTTCGCTCCGGCCTTCGCTATGATTACGTATTGGCCGACGGCAACAAAGAATTCGTCAAAGAACTCTGCCAGTATCACGTCAGCGGTCAGCTGAAAGTCGCGCCGGAACACGTCGTCAAACACGTGACCGACCTCATGGGAAAGGCCGATGTCAACGCATTTCTGACCTTTAAGGACTGGTTCGATGAAGCCAATCGGGAACTGGGAAAGAAACAGTACTTGGTCCCTTATTTCATGTCCAGCCATCCGGGCTGTACCTTAAAAGATGCCGTAGCCCTGGCCGAATTTCTGCGGGACATGCATATGCAGCCTGAACAGGTCCAGGATTTTATCCCGACGCCGGGCAGTTTGTCGACGGCCATGTATTATACCGGTATCAACCCCTTGACCGGGCAAAAGGTCTACGTAGCTCGCAGGGCAGAAGAAAAGCAGATGCAGCGGGCCCTTATGCAGTACAAGAACCCGGCAAATTATGATATTGTCTATAAGGCCTTATGCCTGGCGGGCCGTCGTGACCTCATCGGTTACGGGCCGAAGTGCCTCATTGCACCAAGGCGTCATCAAAGTCAGTCAGGCCGTCCGCTCGGCAGCGGCCGCCATGGCCGTTCGCCTGTCCGTTCCGGACAAAGGCGGAAGGATTTGAATCGAACTAGAAAATTCAGGTGAATACAATGAAGAAATACGTGCCTTTTGTCGTGCTCAGCGTCTTCGTCATCTTACTGTTGGGTCTGGCGTGGCCCATCTTGATGAAGCACCAGCAGGAAGAAGCACAACGGGCTTATGAAGCCGGCCGTCATCTCGTCATCTTTTCGGATTTACCCCAGGATGTCAATGATGGTTTGGCCCGAGAATTTTATAAGCAGAAGCATTTGCGGGTGCAGATTTATTCTAAGACCGACAGCGATATGCGCCAGTCGTTGGGGAATATCAACGGTCCTAAGCCGGATATCCTCATCGCTTCGGAAGATGATTTGCGCACGCAAAAGCAAAATGGCGTTCTCCAGCCGTATGAGTCGGCCTATACCGACAATATCCCGTCGTCCATGAAAGATGTCGATGGCATGTGGAGCGGGTTATGGTACAATCCGATGGTCTTTGTCGTCAGTCAGTCTTATTATGAACGGCGAGGCCACCTCCTTTCTACTTGGGATGACCTATTGACCGATCCGCAGATGCTGCTGGCTTTTCCGGACTTGGCTGCCATGGATATGGCCGGCGAATTCCTCTGTTCTTTCGTAGAGATGAAGGGGCTCGATGAAAGTGAACGCTACCTCGCGTGCCTTGCAAAGTCACGTCGCTTCCTATTCGAAATCGATGTCGGTCAACGTCCGCCGCGTTGCCAGCGGGGAAGCCGATATCGGCGTAGCCGATGCTTCGTCTGCCAAACAGTATCGAAATGACGGAGCGCCTATTTATATCATCTACCCCCAAGACGGTACGTCGTACTGGCTGACGGGGATAGCTGTCACTAATTGGTGCGAGGATGGAGAATTAGCCAATGCTTTTGCCGATTGGATCTATTCTCCGGAGGCTAATGCCGTCTTACAGCAAAAGCACATTTTCATGAGCGATGCCCTGCCGCAGGCTCAGCCTGAACTCGACGCCAACGGACGGGGACTCGTCTTATTCCCGGTAAAAAAATTATATTCTGATGAAGGCCGCCGCAGCTTACAGGCATGGTGGATCAAATCAATTCGCTTCGGAAAGGAAAAATAACGATACATGGAAAAGATCGGATTTGTCAGCTTAGGCTGTTCTAAAAATCTCATCGATACAGAAGTCATGCTGGGCATCCTCCGCGACCGCCACATGGAGATCACAGAGAATCTTGCACAGTCTGACATTATTATCGTCAATACCTGTACCTTTATTGAAAAGGCAAAGCAGGAATCCATCGATACCATCTTGCAGGCAGCCCGCTATAAAACGGAGGGCAACTGCAAGATTCTCATCGTAACGGGCTGCCTCAGCCAGCAGTATAAAGAAGAACTGATGAAGGAAATGCCGGAAATCGACGCCCTCTTGGGCACCGGTTCATGGGACCGCATCTGGGAAGCCATCGATACCGTCAAAAAGGGCCGTAAAGCCTGCTTCATCGACGATGTCAGTCATTTGTACGATCAGCATACGAGCCGCATGCGGACGACGCCGACGTATAGTGCCTATGTAAAAATAGGTGAAGGCTGCAACAACGGCTGCTCTTTCTGTATTATTCCTCACGTTCGGGGGAAATTGTACAGTCGTCCCATCGAATCGATTGTCGCTGAAGTGCAGCAGCTGGCTGCCGACGGCGTAAAGGAAATCAATCTCATCGCCCAGGATACGACGAGTTACGGCGTCGATATTGCCGGCCATTCCCTGCTGCCGGATCTCCTGCGCCAATTGGTTCCCATCGAAGGCATCCGCTGGATCCGTCTGTTCTACCTCTATCCCCATTACTTTACGGATGAATTGATGGATCTCATTGTGAAGGAAGATAAAATCTGTCCCTATGTCGATTTGCCGCTCCAACACATTGCCGAACCGGTCCTGCGTCGCATGAACCGCCGCGATTCGGAAGACGATGTGCGCCGTCTCATTAAAAAACTATGCAGCCACGGCCGCAAGCTTACCCTACGCTCGACTTTTATCGTCGGGTTCCCCGGTGAAACGGAAGCTGAATTCCAGGCTCTCTGCGACTTTGTAAAGGAAACGGAATTTGATGACGTCGGCGTCTTCACCTATTCTCAGGAAGAAGGGACGCCGGCGGCCATGATGGACGGCCAGATCCCGGAAGAGATAAAAGAAGAACGCTATCACCAGCTCATGGCCATCCAGGCCAAGGTGTCGGAAATCCGAAACCAAGAGCTCGAAGGTTCTGTCCATACGATGTTAGTCGAAAAAGTAGAACAAGAAAAAGGCGTGACTCAAGCCGTAGGGCGCATTGAAATCCAGGCGCCCGATGTCGATGGCCTGACCTATTTGGAAGATGCGGAGGGTGTACAGCCCGGGGATATGATTCAAGTCCGCATTGCCCAAGGCTTTGCCTATGATCTCGTGGCTGAACGGCTCGATTAACCGAGGTGATTGGGAATGATAGTAGAACTTGTTACGACGGGCTCTGAATTATTGCTGGGTGAAATTACCAACTATAATTCGGCCTACTTATCGAAACAGCTCAATGAAATGGGATACTTCGTCGTCTATCATACGACGGTCGGGGACAACCCGAAGCGCATGAAAGACGTCTTGAAGACGGCCCTTTCCCGAGCCGATATCGTTATTACGACGGGCGGTCTCGGGCCGACACAAGGCGACATGACCAAGATTATCGGTGCCGAACTGATGAATTGCCCCCTGGTTTATGACCCGGCCATTGCCGATGCGGTCCAGGCCTGGGTGACAGCCCATCACGGTACCGTAACGATGACCGAAAACCAGAAGCGTCAGGCCATGATTCCTGAAGGTGCCGATGTCTTTGACAACGAAGCCGGCACCGCGCCGGGTGTTGTCATGCAGGGCGGTGGCAAGACCTTGGTCCACTTGCCGGGACCACCCAGCGAAATGCGCTGGATGTATGAAAATCGCCTGAAACCCTGGCTTCTTCAGACTTTTGGCAGCCAAGGGTCCATCCGCTCTCTCTATATCAAGATTTATGATATGGGTGAGGCTTTTATTGAAGAACGGCTGATGGATCTCGTCAAAGACCAGTCGAATCCGACCTTGGCCATGTACGCCCGCCCGGGATTCGTCGAAGTCCGCCTCACGGCCCGCGCCGACAGTGAAGAACAGGCCGAGGAGCTTCTCTTACCGCTCGAAGAAGAAGTACGCCGCCGTCTCAATGACCAAATCGTCAGCTTTAACGACGAAACGATGGCCGATGTATTGGGACGGGAAGTCCGTCAGGCTGGTTATATCGTCAGTGCAGCTGAATCCTGCACGGGGGGCCTGATCGGGTCCCTTATTACCGATGTCCCCGGAGCTTCCGATTACTTCCGCGGTTCGGCCGGGACGTACTGCAATGAAATGAAAGAAAAAATCCTCGGTGTCTCTCATGAGACCCTTGAACGATATACTGCCGTCAGCTCGGAAACCGCTGCTGAAATGGCGGACGGAAGCCGCCGTCTTTATGGGAGCGACATCGCCGTCAGTACGACGGGCATTGCCGGCCCCGGCGGCGGTACGGAAGAACAGCCTGTAGGCCTTGTCTATACCGGCGTCAGCGGCCCTTGGGGAACTCTCGTTCACCGCGACGTTTATCACGGCGGCCGTGCTGAAATCAAGCGGCGCGCAGCCGTACGGGCCATCTACTATGTAGTACGCTATCTTGTGAACCATAAAAACAAATAACCGTTAGGAGGAATGATTTTGGACGCGAAACAGACAGCACTTGAAAATGCAATGCGCAAGATTGAAAAAGACTTTGGGAAGGGCGCTATCATGCGCCTCGGCGACATTGCTGACAAGATGAACTTAGAAGTTATCTCCTCGGGTTCCCTGGCCGTCGACTTGGCCGTCGGCGTCGGCGGATATCCTCGGGGACGAGTCATTGAAATTTATGGCCCTGAATCGTCAGGGAAAACGACCCTGGCCCTGCACGCCATTGCGTCAGCCCAGAAGAACGGCGGCATTGCAGCCTTTATCGATGCGGAACACGCTCTCGATCCGGTCTATGCCCGCCACCTCGGCGTCGATACCAACGAGCTGCTCATTTCCCAGCCGGATAACGGCGAACAGGCTCTTGAAATCACGGAAGAACTCGTCCGCAGCGGTGCCGTTGACGTCATCGTCGTCGACTCCGTAGCCGCCTTGGTTCCGAAGGCCGAAATCGAAGGCGAAATGGGCGACTCTCACGTCGGCCTCCAGGCCCGCCTTATGAGCCAGGCCTTGCGTAAGCTGACGGGGATCATTTCTAAATCAAAGGCCATGGTCATATTCATTAACCAGCTCCGTGAAAAAGTCGGCGTCATGTTCGGCAACCCGGAAACGACGACCGGCGGTCGGGCCTTGAAATTCTATGCTTCTATCCGCATGGAAATCCGTAAAGGGGAAGCCATCAAATCCGGCGGCGACGTCATCGGCAACCGAGCTCGGGTCAAAGTCGTCAAAAATAAAGTGGCACCGCCCTTTAAACACTGCGAATTCGATATCATGTACGGTCAGGGCATTTCCCGTGAAGGGACAGTCCTTGACTTGGGCACGTCTATGGATATTATTGAAAAGAGCGGTACCTGGTACTCTTACAAAGGAGAACGACTGGGACAAGGCAAGGAAAATGTCAAGATTTTCATGAAGGAACATCCGGAAATTACGGATGAAGTCGAAAAGATCATTCGCGATACCCTGGCGGCAGAACCGGAAAAATTCGACGATGTCATGGATGAAGGCCTGATGGAATCAGACGCTGTGGCAGAAGCCGTACCGGAAAAGGACGAAGAAGAATAAATGACCTATAGCGAGGCCTATGAAAAGGCGCTGCAGCTGCTCAATGTCCGCTTCTTAAGTGAAGGCGAACTGCGTACGAAGCTGCGGCGACGGGATGTCCGTGACGACGTTATCGACGAAGTAATGGCCATGTTAAAGGAAGAACACTTCATCGATGACGACCGCCTGGCTCGTCAGGTCTATGCCTACTATGTACGGAAAAAGCAGTACGGTCATCTGTATATCGCCAATTGCCTTCGACGCCGTCAACTGCCGGTACCGGACGATATGGAACGTCCTGATGAATACACCTTGGCAGAAAATCTTGCCGAGCGAAAGTTTTCCCGCCGGTACGATGAAAAGAGAAAGGCGGCGCGATATCTCCAATACCGGGGGTTCTCTCCCTCGGTCATCGCCGAAGTCATCGCTTCCTTTACGGTTGGCGACGAGGGTTGACAATCGGTCAAAATAGGGGCGGAGACGCCAAGTCCATCTTGACATTGATATGAAAAAAATTACAATTAAAGGAGCCGGTTTGATACACTGGTCCATATTTTGCATAATTGTAGGTTTTTTGAACATGAAGTAAATTTTACATACTCATAAAAAAGCCGGACGGTAAGTTCGGCTTTTTTTTGTGAAGGGGAGGTGAATTTGTTACTATGCTGACTACTACTATGGCTGCTGTCGTAGCCATTGTTTGTATCCTCATCGGCGTCGGTGCCGGCTATGTCTATCGTAAGAAAATTGCTGAAGGCAAAATCGGCCAGGCTGAAGTCGAAGCGCAGCGGATCATTGCCACAGCCCAGCAGAATGCGGAAGCCCGCAAAAAAGAACTGGTCCTTGAAGGCAAGGAAGAAATCCATAAACTGCGAAGCGATGCCGAGCGGGAGAACAAGGAACGCCGCACGGAATTACAGCGCTTTGAACGGCGTTTGATGCAAAAAGAAGAACATTTAGACAAGAAGTCCGATTCCATGGAAAAGAAGGAAGACGTCTTGCAGCGCAAAGAAGAAGAAGTGACGCGCATGCAGGAAAAAGTCGAAGCCATTCACGAACAGAAAATGGCCGAATTGGAACGAATTTCCGGCTTGACTTATGAAGATGCTAAAGAACTGCTTTTGAACAACGTTCAAAGTGAAGTAAAACATGAAACGGCACAGATGATCAAGATGCTTGAAGAACAGGCTCATGAAGAGGCTGAAAGCAAGGCTCGGGAAATTATTTCCGTGGCCATCCAACGCTGTGCTGCCGACCATGTCGCTGAAACGACGGTGTCTGTCGTGTCCCTGCCGAACGATGAAATGAAGGGCCGTATCATCGGCCGTGAAGGGCGAAACATCCGGGCTATTGAAATGCTCACCGGTGTCGACCTCATCATTGACGATACGCCGGAAGCCGTCATCTTGTCGTGCTTCGATCCGATCCGTCGGGAAATCGCCCGCATTGCCTTAGAAAAACTGATTGCCGACGGCCGTATTCATCCGGCACGGATTGAAGAAATGGTCGAAAAGGCTCGTAAAGAAATCAACCAGAAGATCCGCGAAGCCGGTGAACAGGCGACGTATGAAGCCGGGGTTCACGGGCTCCATCCGGAACTCATTAAGATTCTCGGCCGCTTGCGCTACCGTACCAGCTATGGCCAGAATGTCCTGCGCCATTCTATCGAAGTTTCCCAGCTGGCAGGCATTATGGCTGCTGAATTGGGTGTCGATGAAAAGCTGGCTAAACGAGCCGGCTTGATTCACGATATCGGGAAAGCCTTGGACCACGAATTAGAAGGGACCCACGTCTCTATCGGTGTCGAAATCGCCAAGAAATACGGCGAATCGAAGCTGGTTGTCAACGGCATTGCCGCCCATCACGGCGATGAAGAAGCACAGAGTGTGGAAGCCGTCTTGGTCGCTGCTGCTGATGCCGTATCGGCCGCTCGTCCGGGCGCCCGTCGGGAAACGTTGGAAAACTATCTGAAACGCCTGACGAAGCTCGAAGAAATTGCTGAGTCCTTTGATGGTGTCGAAGACTGCTTTGCCATCCAGGCCGGACGTGAAATCCGGGTCATGGTCAAACCGGATAAATTGGATGAATCCGATTGTGTCCTCTTGACCCATGACATTATTAAACGTATTGAAGCTGAACTGGAATATCCGGGACAGATTAAAGTTGTCGTCATTCGCGAAACGCGGATGGTCGATTATGCAAAATAACCTTATATGACTTGCAGGGCCGCCGTATAGGCGGCCTTTTGCATGTCTTGTCATGGAAAGAAGAGCGCGACGCGACGCTTCAGTCCGGATTATTCCGAGTGTCCTAATTGGTATTGCAACTAACCCTCCGAAAAAATATTATTGAATTTAAAAAATAATACTTGCCAAAGTCATCGATTTGTAGTAGAATAGTTTTTGTTCGAGGCACTAAGAAATACCGAGACAGCCCCGAAGAATGAAAGCAAATGGCCCCGTGGTGTAGCGGTTTAACATGTCGCCCTGTCACGGCGAAGATCGTCAGTTCAAATCTGATCGGGGTCGCCATACGCTCAGGTAGCTCAGTCGGTAGAGCAGGGGACTGAAAATCCCCGTGTCGGCGGTTCAATTCCGTCCCTGAGCACCACCAATGCGGAAGTAGCTCAGTGGTAGAGCACCACCTTGCCAAGGTGGGGGTCGCGAGTTCGAGCCTCGTTTTCCGCTCCATATATGGCGGCATAGCCAAGCGGTAAGGCAGAGGTCTGCAAAACCTTCATCCCCAGTTCGATTCTGGGTGCCGCCTCCATATTTTTTTTCTTTCGTCATGCCGAGGTGGCGGAACTGGCAGACGCAACGGACTTAAAATCCGTCGGATAGAAATATCCGTACCGGTTCGATTCCGGTCCCCGGCACCAAATCAACAACGTGTAAGCGGCGTTGGCCGTGGCCGAAGTCCTTGCAAAACAAAGGAGCTGTCTTTGGACAGCTCCTTTTCGCAGTCCGTTTAAATTATCTGAAAAATGGGTTATAATGAATCATGACTGAATACAAGTATAGAGTATCTGATTTTGAAGGGCCTTTAGATCTGTTGCTCTATTTGATTGAAAAGAACAAAGTCGACATTTATAACATTCCTATCGTTGACATTGCCGATCAGTTCAATGCTTATGTAGCTGACATCGACGCCTTTGATGTCGACTATGCCAGTAAGTTTTTTGTCATGGCAGCGACCCTTTTGCAGATAAAATCGCGGCTGCTCCTGCCGAAACAGCCTAAAGTGGTTGACGACGAAGAAGACCCGCAGGAAGTCTTGGTCCGGCAGCTCGTAGAGTATAAAAAGATGAAGGCCCTGTCTCAGGCCATGGGCAGTTTGTGGGACGCCCGCAGCCTGATGATGGGACGCCTGCCGGCGCCTATGCCTTATGAACCCCGCTTCGAAGGCCATATCGACACCAAGGCCCTCTACGACGCCTTTCAGCAAGTATGTCAGGCCCTGCCGGAACCGGAAGCCGTAGAGATACGGATTCAGAAAGAAATATACAGCGTCGGCGAATGTATGCGCCGCGTCACCTACGCCCTGCGCCGGGCCAAGGGGACGATGACGGCAGCGGCCATTTTTCAGGCTTGTCGATCCCGCGTCGAACTTGTCGTAACCTTTTTGGCGGTTTTAGAATTGCTCAAGGTCGGTCAATGTATGACCGTCGCTGAGGGAAAGGATGGGAATACCATTGCCTTACGATACACGCCAAAAGGATAACCGCGAGCCGACGGCACTTCTGGAAGCCCTCCTCTTTTTGAGCGGCGACGCCATGACCGAAGCCGATATCAGTGAACACCTGGGATGGCCTTTGGAGGACGTTGAGGAAATTGCCGAGCGCCTGCAGCATCTTTTAGAAGATCAGCGGCGAGGGCTGCGTCTCATCCGCGTTGCCGGCGGCTATCAGTTAGTGACCCGGCCGGATCTTCACGATGCCCTGCAGTGGGTCCGGACGGGGAAGAAGGAACTGTCGCCTATGGCCCTTGAAGTACTGGCCATCATCGCCTTCAAGCAGCCTGTGACGCGGGCTGATATTGAAAAGCTGCGCGGCGTTTCGTCAGAAAGGGTCCTGACTTCTTTGGTGCAGCAGGGATTGGTCATCGACCTCGGCCGCAAGGACAGTCCGGGACGGCCGATTTTATACGGGACGTCTGCTTATTTTTTGGAATGTATCGGCATGGATTCCCTTGCTGATTTAGCCGGCCGCTTGTCGGTAGATACTACGGAGGATGGACTTGATGGAAGAACGGTTGCAGAAAGTAATGAGTAACTGCGGAGTCGCTTCACGGCGCGCTTCGGAAAAGCTGATATTAGAAGGGCGAGTCCGCGTAAACGGTGTCGTCGTCCGGGAATTAGGCACCAAGGTCAATCCTGATAAGGACCGCATTGCCGTCGACGGCAAGACCCTTGAAATGCAGGCCAAGCATTATTACCTGTTTAATAAGCCCAAGGGCGTCATTACCACATCGAGTGACGACCAAGGACGGACGACGGTCATGGACTACTTCAAGAAGGAAAAAGACCGTATCTATGCCGTCGGCCGTTTGGACCAAAATACAGAGGGCTTGCTGCTGATGACCAATGACGGCGAACTGGCTAATATTCTGATGCATCCCAGCCGCCTCGTCGATAAGACGTATGAAGTCAAGGTCAAGGGGCAAGTTGCCGATTCGATTCTGCAGCATTTAGCCGACGGCGTCGAGCTGAAAGACGGGATGACGGCACCGGCTGATGTCGTCTACGTCGACTACGACCCTCGGACGAACCTGACCAGTCTGGAAATCACCATTCACGAAGGCCGCAATCGCCAGGTCCGCCGCATGCTGGAATACTTTGGCTTTCAGGTTCACAACCTGCGCCGTATCCAGTATGCCTTTTTGACCCTGAGCGGCGTCAAGCGCGGAGCCTATCGCTCCTTGACCCGTGAAGAAGTGGCCGAACTCTATAAATATAAATAATAGGAGTCTTTATGAAGGAAATACTCGTCATCGGTGCCGGTGCGGCCGGCATCATGGCTGCGCTGGGCTGCTGCTGAATCGGGCGCCGAGTACATTTATTTGAAAAAAATGATATTGTCGGTAAGAAGATGGGAATCACCGGTAAGGGACGATGCAACTTGACCAACTCCTGCAGCATGGCCGATTTCATCGCTCACACGCCGGGGGCACGGAAAATTCCTGTTCAGTGCTTATCAGCAGTTTACGAACCTCGTATTTATTAGGATAAACTGGAACGGCTGGGCCTTACTGACAAAAGAGGAACGAGGCGGTCCCGTATTTTCCCCCAGTCTGACAGCGCCATCGTAAGTGCGAAAGCTCTTTTACCATAAACTGTGCCGCAAGAGCATCGAACTGCATTTGAAGGAAGGCGTTAAAGCCGTTAAATCTTGGGGACATCGCTTCGTCGTCCAAACAGATTCGAGAACGTATGAAGGCGATGCCTGTATCATCACGACAGGCGGCATGTCCTATCCTGTAACCGGTTCTACCGGCGACGGCTACGGCTTTGCAAAATCGCTGGGGCACGAGGTGACGGAACTCAAGCCGTCGCTCATCCCTTTTACGACGGCTGAATCCTGGCCTCATGATTTGTCGGGACTGTCCCTGAAAAACGTCGAAGGGTCACTATGGCGCCGTGGGAAAAAAATCGATGCCTACTTCGGGGAAATGCTGTTTACCCACTTTGGCGTTTCCGGGCCGATTATCCTGATGCTCAGTACGGCAGCGGCCCATAAAAAGAGCGCCGTTTTCCCCTTAGAACTTCGCATCGACTTAAAACCGGCCTTATCGAAGGAAAAACTCGATGCCCGCCTGCGTCGGGATTTTGAAAAATATATCCGCAAAGAAGCTGTAAACGGCTTAAAGGATCTGTTGCCCCAGCGACTCATTCCGGTCATCCTTCATGAAGCCGGGATTGCAAAAGACTGCCCGGTCAATCAGATTTCCCGGGAACAGCGCCAACACTTGGTCGAAGCCTTTAAGGCCCTGCCCCTTACGGTGACCGGGACGAGGCCCATCAGTGAAGCCATCGTCACCGCCGGCGGCGTATCGGTCAAGGAAATCGACCCTAAGACGATGGAGTCGAAACTCGTTCCGGGCCTTTATTTTGCCGGGGAAGTCATCGATATCGATGCCTTTACGGGCGGATATAATTTACAGGCAGCCTTTTCGACAGGGTTTGTAGCCGGAACGGCCGCTGCTAAGGAGGGCTGACTATGAAAAAATTAACGATTGCCATCGACGGCCCGGCAGGAGCCGGAAAAAGCAGTGTGGCTAAACTTTTGGCCAATAAAGTCGGCTATTTATACATTGATACCGGGGCCATGTACCGGGCCTTTACCTGGGCGGTGCTGGAAAACGGCGTCGACATTGCCGATGACAAGGCCGTCAAGGCCTTGGTGGATTCCGTTGACATCCGCCTTGAACCGATGGCGGACCTGTGTCGGGTCTACGTCGGGACGACGGAAGTTACCGAGGCCATTCGAACACAACGCGTATCATCGCATGTTTCTTCCGTCGCAGCTCTTGCAGTCGTACGGCAAAAACTGGTAAAATTACAAAAGGCCATGGCCAAAGAAGGCGGCGTCATCCTCGACGGCCGCGATATCGGTACCGTCGTTCTGCCCGATGCGGATCTAAAAATATTCCTTACGGCGTCTGTCGCATCCCGCGCTCAACGCCGCTATTTGGAAGTAAAGGCCAAAGGCGGCAGCGAATCGTATGACGACATCGCCGCCAGCATCGCCGCTCGCGATGACATGGATTCCCACCGCCAAGAGTCCCCTTTGAAAAAAGCCGATGACGCTGTCGTCGTCGACAACAGTGATCTCGATTTACAACAGACGGCCGATGTCATCCTCGGCCTTATGAAGGAGCGAGGCTGATGCATGAATTTATGTATAATACGATCCGCAGGATCTTCAATGTCGCAACGTACGGCTTCTTGGACATGGAAGTCATCGGCGAAGAAAATATACCTGAAAAAGGGCCTTTTATCGTAGCCTGTAATCATGCCAGCAACTTTGATCCGCCCCTTTTGGGAACGGCTATGCGTCATCATCTCATCCACTTCATGGCCAAGGAGGAACTCTTCCGCAATCCGGTCATGGGCTGGTTCCTGCGTTATGTCCATACCTTTCCGGTCCATCGCGGCCGCATCGACCGCAAGGCGGTTATGGAATCCTTTAAGGTCTTGAAAAATGGTGCGGTTTTGGGGATTTTCCCTGAAGGGAAGCGGACCCGAGGCGGATCGGTCGGCCCCTTTCATGAAGGCTTTGCCGGAATCGCCATTAAGGCCAAGGTGCCGGTGTTGCCGGCAGCTATCGTTAATTCGGAATTTCTGCCGAAAAAGACGGGGCCTGTTCGAGTCATTTTTGGAAAACCCATCATGGCTCCGGCCGGAAAAGCCTCGGATCACGACGTAGTCACGGCCTTTTCCGAAGAAATTCGCGATTCTATCGTGGCTATGCAAAATCAGTATAAAGGGGACGAAAAATGAAAGTAACTCTCGCCGCAGCCTGTGGCTTCTGCTATGGTGTCCGACGAGCCGTTGAACTGGCCGGACAGGCTGAAAAAGGAACACACACCTTAGGTCCTATCATCCATAATCCGCAAGTTGTCGGGCGTCTCGCCGAACAGGGCGTGTCGCCGGTAGACTCTTTGGATGAGGTGGAAAAAGGGGCTGTCGTCTTAATACGGTCTCATGGAGTCGGACCGGAAATCTATGAAAAAGCCGATAAACGAGAACTAAAAGTCATAGATGCCACGTGTCCGCACGTTAAAAAGGCCCAACAAGACGCCAAAAATATCATCGAAAAAGGTGAAAAGCTTATAATCGTAGGCGAAAAGGCCCATCCCGAAGTAATTAGTATTTCACAATGGGGGCAAATCGTGCTATTATAATAGACAGGGAAGAAGAGGCTCAACAAATTCCCTTTTGCGATTCTATGGGAGTCGTCGTACAAACGACGTTCTCTCAAGAGCAATTCAAGCGTATCGCCGCTATCCTGCAACAAAAGACTAATCATCTCGATGTGCATATGACCATATGCACGGCGACGCAGCAGCGTCAGCAGGCAGCGATAGAATTGGCAGGTCAGGTGGACGCCATGATCGTCATTGGCGGCAAGAACAGCGCCAACACCGGCCGCCTCGCGCAGGTATGCCGTGAACAGGATTGCCCGACATACCACATTGAAACAGCAGCCGAATTGGATACGGACTGGTTCAGTGGTATGAATCATATAGGCATTACAGCCGGCGCTTCTACGCCGGATTGGATAATACAGGAGGTTGTTAAGATTATGGAAAATTTGCAAGCTGAAGGCACAGAAGTAATGAGTGAAGAATTGTTGGACAAGTATGACTATGAAGAAAATCCAAAGAAAGGTGACGTGGTCAAAGGCACGGTTATTTCTGTGAATGATGATGCTGCCTATGTTTCCATCGGTACGAAAGCGGAAGCAATTCTGCCGAAAAAGGAAATGGCTGTTCCCGCTCCGGAAAAAGCAAGTGACTTTGTCAAAGTCGGCGATGAACTGACCGTTGAAATTGCCAACAACATCAAAGAAGAAGGAGCTATTGTCGTTTCCCTCGTCAAGATGAAGAAAGTCGAAGACTGGAAAGAAGTTCGCGAAGCATTCGAAAATGATCAGCTCGTCGAATGTGTTGGTAAAGAAACGAACAAGGCTGGTCTTGTCGTTTCTATCAAATCTCTCCGCGGATTTATCCCCCTCTCTCAGGGCGATATCAAATTCGTGAAGTCTTTGGACTACCTCGTCGGTGAAACCTTCCAGGTCAAAGTCATCGACATTGACGAACACAAAAACCGTCTGGTCCTGTCCCGTAAGGCTGTACTTGAAGCAGAACGCGAAGCAAAACGCGAAGAAGCCCTCAAACACATTGAAGAAGGGGCCGTCATCAAAGGAACTGTCGTTAAGATCATGCCCTATGGCGCATTCATCGATCTCGGCGGTGTAGAAGGCCTGCTTCACATTTCTGATATTTCTTGGAAGCGCATCAATGCTGTCGAAGACGTTCTCCAGGCCGGAGAAGAACTCGAAGTCCTCGTTCAGAAGTTCGATCAGGAACGGAATCGTATTTCCCTCTCCTTGAAAGCACTTCAGAAGAACCCCTGGATTGCAGCTATCGAAAAATTTGAAGTCGGCGATATCGTAAAAGGTGAAGTTAAGAAACTCTTGCCTTTCGGTGCTATCTTAGCTATCGATCCGGAACTGCAGGGCTTGCTCCATATTTCTGAATTAACTGAAAAACGCGGCGTGGCTGTCAAAGACCTGGTCGACATCGGCGATGTCATGAACGTTAAGATCATCGGCATCGATACAGATAAGAAGAAGATTTCTCTCAGCGTTCTGGCTATTCAGAAAGATGAAGAAGAACAGGAAGTTCGCGACTACCTCGCTAACCAGGATAACGAAGAAGAAAACAACTAAGGCTTTGTAAAAAGAGGATAGCCGGGCTGTACCGGTTATCCTTTTTTCGTTTATAGAAAGGATAATGCCATGTATAAACCCTTAGTCGCCGTCGTCGGTCGGCCGAATGTCGGCAAATCGACGCTGTTTAACGCGATTGTCAAGAAACGAATTTCCATCGTTGAAGATATTCCCGGCGTTACGCGCGACAGAATTTATTTTGATGCCGAATGGCTCGGTCGGGAATTTACCATGATCGATACGGGGGGCATTGAATTCGTCGATTCCAATGACCACATCTTCACTAGTATGCGCTATCAGGCGGAACTGGCCATTCGCGAAGCCGACGTCATCTTGTACGTCGTCGACGGAAAAGTCGGGATCCAGCCTCAGGACGAAGAAATTGCCCATATCCTGCGTTCCTGCGGGAAACCGGTCATCCTAGTCGTCAACAAGATCGACAGTGTCGAACAGGAAATGAACATCTATGAATTTTATAATCTCGGCTTGGGTGACCCCATCGGGATTTCAGCCGTCAACCTGATGAATCTCGGCGACCTCCTCGATGAAGTCCTGAAGAATATCAAAGAAGTACCGGCTCTTGAAGAAGATGACGATACGATTCACATCTCCCTCGTCGGCCGTCCGAACGTCGGCAAGTCGTCCCTTACCAATGCCCTCTTAGGACAGGATCGGGTCATCGTCAGCAACGTGCCCGGCACGACCCGCGACTCTATCGATACGCATTGGTCTTATGAAGGAACGGACTTCGTCCTCATCGATACGGCCGGCATGCGCCGCAAGGCCAAAATCGACATGCCTGTCGAACGGTACAGCGTCGTCCGGGCTCTGCGGGCCGTCGATCGGTCGGACATTGCCGTCCTGGTCATCGATGCGACGGAAGGCGTTACCGAACAGGATACGAAAATCGCAGGCTACGTCCACGAAGCGGGCAAAGGCTGCATCATCGTCGTCAACAAGTGGGACCTCGTCGAAAAGGACAGCAAGACGAGCCATAAGTTTGAAGAAGACATCCGTCGAGAACTGGCCTTCCTCCAGTACGCGCCCATCCTCTTTGCTTCGGCCCTTACGAAGCAGCGTATCAATCGCCTGGCCGATATGGTCAAATTCGTATCGGAACAGCAGCATATGCGCGTATCGACGAGCGTCTTAAATGAACTCATCGAAGATGCTCAGCTTACCAATCCGCCGCCGGCTAAAGGCGGGCGACTGCTGAAAATCTATTATATGACCCAGGCTTCGGTCCAGCCGCCGACCTTCATTCTCTTCGTCAATGAGCCCCAGCTCATGCATTTTTCGTATCTGCGCTTTTTGGAAAACCGACTGCGCGAAACCTTTGGTTTTGAAGGCACTCCCATCCGGCTTATCCTGCGTGGTAAGAAGGATGGTGACCGCTTATGATGACCGGTATCCTCTTCTTGGTCCTGGCTTATCTTGCAGGCTCCATTCCGAGCGGCCTTATCATCGGCAAGGTCCTGTATCATACGGATCCTCGTGAGTACGGCAGCCATAATACGGGAGCGACCAATGCTTACCGTGTCTTCGGCGCCGTCGGCGGTCTTTTGGTCCTTCTCTGCGACGTTGCGAAGGGCATGCTCGGTGTCTACCTGGGACAGCTTGCTTCCCAGGCCGGTATCGGCACTCCGGCAGATCAGATCTATCTCATGATTGCCGGCGGGCTGCTTTCCATCGTCGGTCATTCGTGCTCTATTTTCTGAAATTCAAAGGCGGGAAAGGCGTTGCCACCGGTCTTGGCATCATCTTGTTCTTGGCGCCGTGGGAAACGCTCATCGTCTTTGCCGTCTGGGTTGTCATCGTCGCCATTACGCGCATCGTCTCCCTCGGCTCCATCGTAGCCGCTGTTTTGGTGCCGATTCTGATGTACGTCTTTGACGAGCCGCTGCCGCGACGATTTTTCGGCCTCCTGGCCGCCATTCTCGTCGTCGTTCGTCATAAGGATAATATTATCCGCTTGATACAGGGACGAGAACTGAAGGTCGAACGAATTCAGAAAAAAATAGATTGATATGTACTAAAAAAACGTGTATAATTGATTATGTACGAGCAGGTGATCTTATGAGAATCATATCGGGTAGTGCCAGAGGGCGAATTTTGAAGTCGCCGAAAGGAATGCTGACCCGGCCGACCTTAGACCGCACGCGGGAAAGTCTTTTTAATATGCTTGAAAGCAGAGGCAGTCTGGCCGGGGCAAGGGTTCTCGATATCTTTGCGGGTCACAGGTGCCTTGGGATTAGAAGCCTTGAGCCGCGGTGCCGATTCTGCCGTCTTCATCGACCATTATACGCAGGCCCTCATTCGCCAGAATGCGTCGCTCTGTGGTTTTGATGAACGCGCTGAGGTCCTTCGTCTCCCGTCGGCAAAAGCTTTGGCACGGCTGAAAGGGCGGCAGTTTGATTATATCTTTGCCGACCCGCCGTATAACAAAAATTTGGTGAACGATACAATTGTTTTGATAGGTCAATACGATTTGTTGGCTCCTGGTGGATTGATTCTGATGGAATACAGCCGGAATGAAGGCATAACGGAGAACACATTGTATGAGGTCATCAGAGAAAAATCCTATGGAAATGACACGCGGATTGCTTTTATCCGTCGTCGCCGGGAAGGAGTTTGAAAGAAGTGCGAATCGGTATTTGTCCGGGCAGTTTTGATCCTGTTACCAATGGACACATTGATATTTTGAACGAGGGAGCAAACTAGTCGATAAACTTATCGTCGCTGTTTTGAAAATCCCGTAAAGAAGCCGTTGTTTACGATGGCCGAACGAGAAGAGATGCTGAGAGAAACGACGCAGCATATTCCCAATATTGAAGTCGTCAGCTTTCACGGCCTTCTCAATGAATACGCTATCGATCACGGTGCGACCGTCATTATTCGCGGCCTCCGGGCCCTGAGTGATTTTGAATATGAATTCCAACGGGCCCTGCTCATGAAAAAAGTGGAGCCACGCATCGAAACGGTATTCATCATGACGAGTACCCAGTATTCATATATCAGCTCGACGGGCATCCGCGAACTGGCCTGCTTTGGCGGCAAGCTCGATGATATGGTTCCCGATTACGTTGAAAAGAAACTAAAAGTGAAGTTTGCAGACAAGTACAATGCTTAGGAGTGGAGACTACATGAATTCGGATAAACTGTTAGAAGATTTGGAAAGCTTAGTAATGAACGCTTCAAAAGTTCCCTTTACTAACAAAAAAATGGTAGAAGAAGAAGAAATCCTTCAGATCATCGACGATTTGAAAGAATCCATGCCGGCTGAATTGGAACAATCCAAAAAGATATTGGCCGAAAGAGACAAGGTCATTGCCGATGCCCAGCATCACGCTGACGGCATGGTAGCTCAGGCGAAAGACTACATCGCCAAATTGACCGAAGAAAGTGAACTGGTACGGCAGGCTCAGGAACGTGCCAACCAGGTTATCCAAACTGCCAATGACTCGTCGGAACAGCTGAAAAACAGCTCCATTACCTATGCCGGCGACGTCCTCAAATACGTTGAATCAACATTGGAAAAGACCTTATCCAGCATTCAGCAGAATCGCGAAAGCCTGCTGAAGAACAATGGACATCAAGATACGCCGGATCAGCAGTAGTGATGGCTTATGAGGTCCTGTCGCTCGTGCGGCAGGGCCTTTTTTTCCATGTTGATGACAGGAGGTACTATGAACGAAATTGTATCCCGCGATAACCAGTGGGTAAAGATGGCCTGCTCCTTGAAGCAGAAAAAAGGCCGTCAAGCTCATCAGCGCGTCTTTGTCGAAGGACTGCGGGTCATCGGTGATGCCGCTGTTATGGGGATTCCCGATGCCATTTGCTTTGTGTCGCCTAAGGGACGAGACCTTTCCGGTTTTGACGAAGTCTATGCCAGAGGCCTTGAATTAGGATGGACTTTTTATGCCGTTACCGACAGCGTATACGATAAATTAAAGGATACCAAGACGCCTCAAGGGCTGGCTGCCATGCTGCCCTTTTTTGCCTATACCTTTGACGCCTTGCCGGCCATTGCTCCGGAAAAGGCCGTCCTCTATCTGCGTTCCGTCCAGGATCCGGGTAATTTAGGGACTATCCTCAGGACGGCTGCAGCAGCTAACGTCGGAGCTGTCCTTCTCAGTGAAGGCTGTGTCGACGTCTACAACGATAAGACGGTCCGCAGCGCCATGGGGGCGATTTTTAAAGTGCCCGTCGTCCAGGATGTAACCGACGAACAGCTCGACCAATTCTGCAGCGATGAGGACCGGAACATCTATGGAACGGCAGCCGAAGGGACCGTATCCTATGTCGAAGCCGATTACGATCGGCCGGTTATTCTGGCTTTTGGCAACGAAGGGAACGGCTTGCCCGATGAATTTTTGGAATGCTGTGACGACGTACTGACCATCCCCATGCGGCCTGATACAGAATCACTCAACTTATCTATGGCCGTCGGCATCGTCTTGTATAAGGCCTGGGAAAAAAATGGTTTTCACGTATAGTCTGGAGGCGTAATCATGGAAGAAAATAAGGACACCCTTGATCTCGGTTTTGCAAAACTCGATTTACAGCGTCAAGCGCGCTGCGGCTTTCCGGAAGTCGTCTATTGTGCCGGGAAGACGACGGACCAGTCCGTACGGATTTTAGAAATTTTGATGGAAAAGTATGACAATGTCATCGGCACGAGGGCTTCGAAAGAAATTTTTGACATCTTATCGGCTAAGTTTCCGGCTGCCCAATACGACGAGCTGGCCAAGATGGTCTATCAGCACAAGGATAAGACCATCATCAACGGCGACCGCCTCATTTCCGTCATTACGGCCGGTACCAGCGATATTCCTGTCGCTGAAGAAGCGGCACTTACGGCAGAAATCATGGGAAATCAAGTGGAACGAATCTACGACGTCGGCGTTGCCGGCATCCATCGCTTGCTGGCACGAGTCGACGATATCCGAAAAGCCAATGTCAACATCGTCGTTGCCGGCATGGAAGGGGCTCTGGCCAGTGTTGTCGGAGGTTTAGTAGACAAACCGGTTATCGCGGTACCGACCAGTATCGGATACGGTGCCAATTTCCACGGTCTTTCAGCCCTTCTGGCTATGCTCAACAGCTGCGCGGCCGGGATATCCGTCGTCAACATCGACAATGGCTTCGGCGCCGGCAGACTGGCCGATACGATGAACAGTCTGAGGTGAGCCGATGGAAACTTTATGGCAATTGGAAGCCAATATCGACGATATGAATCCCCAAAATATGGAATACGTCTTTTCACGGATTCTCGATAAGGGGGCGAATGACGTTTGGGCTGTGCCGATGATGATGAAAAAAGGGCGGATGGCATCGATGCTCTGCGTTCTTTGCCGAAAAGAACTCCTCGACGATATGATTGAAACGATCGTTAAAGAGACGACGTCTATCGGCGTTCGCTTCTTTCCCGTGAGCCGCATGGCCTGCGACCGGGTCATTACGACAGTCTGCATTGACGGCAGGGATATTCACTGTAAAATCTGCCGGTACGGCGGACAGATTGTCAATATTTCCGCCGAATACGACGACTGTCGGGCGGCGGCAGAAGCGACGGGCATCCCTTTGAAAGAATGGCAGCGCAAGGTGAAGGAAGCGGCATACCGCCAATTTGCCGAATAGTCCCGGGGAGGATATTGTCAAAATACGATTGTCCGTGTATAATAGTCATTAAGCCGATATGCAGTGCATCCTGAAAGGACAGGGAGCGTAAAAGATGAATAGAGTCATTATTAATGCCGATGATTTCGGAATTCATACGGAAGTGAATCATGCCATTATTGAGGCTTGTGAACAGGGCGTTCTGACCAGTACGTCCTTATTGCCGACGGGGCCGGCTTTCGAAGAAGCCGTCTCGCTGGCTCGGACTTGTCCCCGTCTCGGAATCGGGATTCACTTATGCCTCGTCGGGTCGTTGCCCACCGTTTTGTCCCCGCAGGAAGTACCTACCCTGGTGACTGACAGTGGACGGGTACCGGACAGTTATCCTGAAGTCATTAAACGGGCCTGTCAGGGCCGGCTCGATTACGGTCAGGTTTACCGGGAACTCGATGCCCAGATGGAAAAAATCATGGCTACGGGACTTCCCATCGATCACCTCGACAGCCATCAGCATCTGCACGTCTTGCCGCAGATTTGGAACATCGTCCAGTCGCTGATGATGAAGTACGGTATCCACCGAGTACGCATTCCGAGAGAAGCTTATTCGTATAAGCTGTTTTCGGCCAATCCCGTACGCATTGCCGGCCGCGACGGCCTGACCTACTTGTCCCAGAAAGCCATGGATGCCGTGAAGCGCCTTCATTTTACGACGACCGATTTCTTTTGGGGCATGGTAGACGGCGGTAACATGAACGAAGGCAACCTGAAGTATCTCATCGACCGCTTGCCCTTCGGGGTCCACGAAATCATGATGCATCCGGGACGCAGTACGACGGTTCTCAGCCGGAGCTTTTCTTGGGAGTACCACTGGCAGGATGAATTTCAGGCACTTTTGTCACCGGCGATCCGCCGTCAAATCGAAAAAAGAGAGATTCAACTCATTACCTACGGCGATTTGCCGTAAGGTCCGGGAGGACTTGCCTTGCATATTTTAGTTACGGGAGGCGCCGGCTTTATCGGGTCCCGCCTTGTCAAAGCCCTGCTTGAAGCAGGCCATGAGGTCACGGCCTTTGATAACCTTTCCAAAGGAACCTTTGCGCAGGTTCCCGACGAAGCCCGCTGCATCGAAGGCGACATCGGTGATGAAAAGGCCGTCGCTTCAGTGTTTTCCGAAAAGCCCATCGATATCGTCTTTCATGAAGCACCGCAGCGGAAACTTTCCGATTCGCAGGACTTTTCTGAGAACGATGTCATAGGGAGCCTTACAGGTCTTAAGGTCGTCCTTGACCAGTGCTGCCGTCACGGTGTGAAAAAATTCATTTTTTCCTCGTCAGCTGCCGTCTATGGTGAGCCCGTCCGCGTTCCCGTTCGCGAAGAAGATGAGCTTCGCCCCATCAACTTTGACGGACAGGCGAAGGCCGCTGCGGAAGATTGTATCCGCCGGCATCATGAAGCGTACGGCCTGCCATATGTCATTTTGCGCTATGCCAATGTATATGGTGAGGGTGAGGAGGACAGCGTTGTCAGCCGTTTTACCCGGGCTGTGGCTTACGGCGAAGATATGACCATCTATGGCGACGGTGAACAGTCCCGCGATTTCATCTACGTCGACGACGTCGTCCGGGCCAATCTGGCGGCCATGACGGATGAGGGGCCGGCTGAGACGTATAATATCGGCACGCAGATGGAGACGACGATCAACGCACTGAAAGTCATCCTGCTGTATTTTACCCATGCCGGTATTTCTATCTCTTATGAAGATGCACGCCCAGGCGATGTACACTGCTCGGCACTGCATAGTGAAAAAGCCGAGAAAATACTCAACTGGCGTCCTAAAATGAAACTGATGCCCGGCCTTATGGCGATGTATCAATATTTTTGCGAAAGGGAAGATGCCAAGTGAAAGACGATAAGGAGCACAAGTTTTACTTAGTCCGCGAAGATATTTTGCCTGAAGCGATCAAGAAGACCATCAAGGTCAAGGAAATCCTCAAGCGCCATCAGACGCGGACCATCAATGAAGCTGTCCAGATGATGGATTTGAGCCGCAGTGCGTACTATAAATATAAGGATTACGTCTCTCCTTTTTATGACGTTACGCAGGGCAAAATCGTCACCTTGTCGGTCATGATCTTTGACCGTCCCGGCGAATTATCTCAGGTTCTCAATACGGTTGCGGCCAACAATGGCAGTATCCTGACCATCAATCAGGGCATTCCCCTGCAGGGCATGGCAGCGGTCAGCTTGTCCATTGAAACGAAGGATATGACCGTATCGGTCGAGGACTTGATGAAAACGTTGGAAAAACTGTCCGGTGTCAGCAAGGTAAATATTATCGGACAAGCGTAAGTAAAAAAGAGGGGGTAGGTCCATGAAAAGCGTTTCTATTGCTCTATTAGGCTGCGGTACTGTTGGGAAAGGCGTCGTCGATTTATTGGCGATGAACGGTCCGCTTATTGAAGAACAGCTCGATACGAAAATCAATATCAAGCGTATCCTTATCCGTGATTTGAACAAGTATGAAAAGATGGAAGGCCTGCCCGATTCCATTCGGCTTACGACTGATTTTAACGACATCATCAATGATGATGAAATCGAAATCGTCGTCGAAGTCATGGGCAGCGCCGACTTTGCAAAAGACTGCATCGAACAGTGCTTCCGGCGCGGAAAGAGCGTTATCAGCGCCAATAAAGACCTCATCGCAGACTATGGGATTCCTTTATTGACCTTATCCTATGAGCATGACGTCGACTTCCAGTTTGAAGCCAGCGTCGCCGGCGGTATCCCTATCGTTCGCCCCATGTATTCATCGCTTAACAGCAACCGCATCGAAGAAATCATTGGCATCATGAACGGGACGACCAATTTTATTTTATCGAATATGACAGCCCATGGTTCGTCATATGAAGAAGTATTGAAAGAAGCTCAGGAAAAAGGCTATGCCGAAGCCGATCCGACCAATGACGTCAGCGGCTATGATGCAGCCCGTAAAATCGCTATTTTGGCAACCTTAGGCTTCCATTCAGCCGTTACCTTTGACGACGTTGCCGTTGAAGGCATTGAAAATATCTCCAAGGAAGATATTGAACATGCGACGGAAATGGGATACGTCATCAAGCTCCTGGCCATTGCCCGTCAGGACGACGACGGTATTTCACTCAACGTCCATCCGGCCTTTATTCGTGAAGACCATCCCTTGGCCCATGTCGACGGCGCCTATAATGCCGTTTGCGTCCGCGGCAACGGCGTTGGCAACGTCATGTTCTACGGCCCGGGTGCCGGATCGCTTCCGACGGCCAGTGCTGTCGTCAGTGACGTCATGAACGTCATCCTCCACCGCAACTTGAAGATGACCGGTAAGCGCGGTTATGTATGGCACGAAGCGAAATTGAAGCCTCAGGCGGAAATTTGCTCGCCCTACTATCTGCGAATGATCGTCAACAATGCGCCCGGTGTCTTATCGTCGGTATCAAAGGTCCTGGCTGAACACAATATCAGTATCCGCTCTCTGATTCAAAAGGATGAAACGACAGAAATTGCTGAAATCGTCATCCTCATCGACAAATCGGCCGATGGTCTGGTCCAAGGCATCGCTCCAGAAAATCGAAGGATTGTCATGCGTTCGCAAAATTGAAAATGCCATTCGTGTAATTGAGGTGTAAGAAATGACAAAAACATTGCATGCACAGATTCCTGCAACATCCGCTAACGTCGGCTCCGGTTTCGATGCCGTCGGTATTGCGTTGAACTTGTACAATGACATTTATTTTACGGAAGAACCGGGCAAAGACACGATTACCGTGGAAATTGAAGGACTCGGAGCCAACAAGCTGCCCAAGGTTTTTGACGAAAATATGGTCGGCCATGCTATGAAGGCCGTCGCCGTCAAGAAGCGCCAGTCCCTTCCTAAGGGCGGCACGCTGAAACTGGTCAATGCCATTCCGCCGGCCCGCGGTCTCGGAAGCAGTTCGGCAGCCCTCGTCGGCGGTATCCTCATCGGTGACGCCTTGACCGGCAGTACTATGAGCCGCGACGAAATGCTGTCCCTGGCAACGGTCCTCGAAGGTCATCCGGACAATGTGGCGCCTGCCATTTACGGCGGCTTATCCGTTTCTGTCATGGTCGACGGCAAAACGCTGACCAATTCGATTCCCCTTGATGATGAATTGTCTTTTGTGACGGTCAGCCCGGAAATCGAAATTTCTACAGAAGAAGCGAGAAAAGCCCTGCCCAAGACGATTGATTACCAAAACGCCGTCTTTAACGTCAGCCGCGTCAGCTTCCTGGTATCGTCCTTATTTACGAAGCAATACGACCGCATCGCTTATGGCCTGCAGGATAAGCTCCACGTACCTTATCGGTTGAGCCTCATTCCCAGCGGTGATTTGGTCTTGAAGAAGGCTGTGGAAGCAGGTGCCCTTGGGGCTACGATTAGCGGCTCCGGCTCGACGCTCATCGCTTTTGCTACGGGAAATGAAGCAGCCATTATGGAATCGATGATTAATTGCTTTAACGACCATGGCATTGAGGCCACGGGCCACGTGTTGAAATGCAGCAATGAAGGGGCGAAGCTCGTCTGATGATTCAAGATATCGGAGATCATACGTATCATGTTGAATACCGTCCGGTGCCGTTGGCACGGGATGGTATTCTCTTGTCTTATCGCGGTCGGGAGGTACTGGTAAAGCTGACCGGCGAAAAATCTTTCACCTATCCGACATATGGTGATTATGCCGACGTTGAGGCAGACCGTTTTCGCTGGCTCTTTGCCGAAGACCGTCAGCAGTTCTATTTGGCAGAGGAAGCGTTGCCGGAAAAAGACGGCTTTGCTTATGTCAATATCTTCTTTATGAGGGGCGCGTCACCGCGTCACTTGGCCTTTGCCGGCGTCGTCGGCCTGTCCCTGTCCGTCTGGTACAGCAACCATCGCTTCTGCGGCCACTGCGGCCGCCCGATGAAACACAGCGACAAGGAACGGATGGTTCATTGCGACGCCTGCCATACCATGATTTACCCGCGCATCTGCCCGGCCGTCATCGTAGCCGTCCGCCATGGTGACAAGCTCCTGGTCTCGAAATACGCCGGCCGGGAATACAAGAATGTTGCCCTTTTGGCCGGATTTGCCGAAGTCGGCGAGTCTATCGAAGATACCGTCCATCGTGAAGTCATGGAAGAAGTGGGCATTAAGGTCAAGAACCTGACCTTCTATAAGAGTCAGCCTTGGTGCTTTACGGATACCCTCCTCTTGGGATTTTTCTGTGATCTTGACGGCGATGATACGCTGAAAGTCGATCACAGAGAACTGGCAACGGCTGAATGGATCGACCGACAGGATATTCCTGATGATGTAGAAAAAGCCAGCCTGACCATGGAAATGATGACCCTTTTTAAACAAGGTATCTATTAATGAGAACCTTGGATGACGATTTTTCCGCCATTCAAGTTCTTTTTTTGAGGGAGACAGAAATACTGACATCATTGTGTCGGTGAGACGTGAGCCATGACGGTCGTGTCTTTTTTGTGCCTTTTGGGCCTCAGGGACATCGTGTAGAAATCATGCAGGTCTAGGCGGATTATTCGAATCTATTTGAGGAACGCCGGGGACGTCAGGCCGCGAAAAAATGAAAAGGGGGAGATCGTGGGAATGAGAGCTGTTGAAGTATCGGCTCAAAAAAATGACTGTATAGATGCGAAAAGACGGCACGAAATGATTCGTGCCGTCTTTTAATATAAGTAGACTTTTACATGTCAAAGGGATTTTCGTTGGGATAGAGCATGCCTTTTGGCTGGTTGAAGGCGATGTCTTCAATGCCCAGGTACTGGAAGATGGAGAAGAGGACTTTTCCGATGTGGGCAAAAGCGACGGCGCCGTGATGGGGATACTGTTTGGCGATGAGGACGTGGCGGTAGAAGCGGCCCATTTCGGGGATGGCAAAGATGCCGATGCCGCCGAAGGATTGGGTAGCAGCCGGCAGGACTTCACCTTGGGCGATGTAAGCCCGGAGCTCGCCGCCGGCCGTGCTCTGGAGTCGGAAGAAGGTAATCGGGCTTTCGGCAATGTCCCCTTCGAGGGTGCCGCGGGTAATGTCCGGTGTGCCGCCGTCTTCTAAGAGACGGTTTTGGATGAGCTGATATTTTACGCCGCCTTTTTTCAACTTGCACAAAGGCGTGTTGCCGCAGTGGAAGCCCATGAAGGTATCTTTCTGGGTATAGTTCGTCGTCGGTTTGATATCCGATTCGTAGAGATCGCGGGGGACGGAGTTGTTGATGTCGAGCAAGGTGACGGTGTCGCCGCTGGCACACATGCCGATGTATTCGCTGACGGCGCCGTAGATGTCGACTTCGCAGGCGACAGGGATGCCGCGGGATACGAGACGGCTGTTGACGTAGCACGGTTCAAAGCCGAACTGGGACGGGAAGGCCGGCCAGCATTTATTGGCAAAAGCTACATACTGACGAGAGCCTTTGTGAGCTTCAGCCCAGTCGAGGAGAGTCAGTTCGTACTGTGCCATGCGGGGCAGGAGGTCCGGCCAGGGGTTTCCGTCTTTGCCGAGTTCTTCCGTCATATCGGCGACGACGTCGGCAATGCGCGGATCGTCTTTGTGAGCCTGATACGATACGAGAAGGTCGAGTTCGGAGTTTTCTTCGATTTCAATGCCTAAGTCGTAGAGCGGTTTGATCGGTGCGTTGCAGGCAAAGAAGTCCTGAGGACGCGGGCCGAAGGTAATGATTTTTAACTGGCTGAGGCCGATGAGAGTGCGGGCCATGGGCTGGAAGTCGGCAATCATGGAAGCGACTTCTTCAGCGGTTCCTACAGGGTACGACGGGATATAGGCTTTTAATTTACGCAGGCCTAAGTTATACGAACAGTTGAGCATGCCGCAGTAAGCATCGCCGCGGCCATTGATGAGGTTTTTGCCTGTTTCTTCGGCAGCAGCGGCGTACATGACCGGACCATCGAAGTATTTTGCGATTAAGGTTTCCGGCGTTTCGGGACCGAAGTTACCTAAGAAGACGACGAGGGGCATTGCAGCCGGCGGCTTTAGCTTCTTCAACGGCTTTAAGCATAATCTTTTTCGTTTTCTA
>ENA-OQAB01000191-OQAB01000191.1-human-gut-metagenome-genome-assembly--contig:-NODE-191-length-35759-cov-4.554109_pt1 | contig 35759 bp, 30 predicted proteins | sample MGYA00242490_ERZ504517 | MGnify/ENA primary metagenome ERZ504517 (study PRJEB26092, sample SAMD00036298) | human gut metagenome | host: Homo sapiens | study: EMG produced TPA metagenomics assembly of...
CAACAGACGGCGGCCAAGCGAAGGGCTCCGGCCGCAGTATCGAAGGCTTTTCCATCTATGACGCGCTGGAAGCTTCTAAAGACACGCTGCTCCACTTTGGCGGCCACACGCTTGCCGCCGGTTTGGAGCTTGAAAGCGGGAATGTGGACGCCTTTCGCAGCCGCATCAACGGCTATGCCGCTCAATCGGAGCTTCCTTTTCCCGAGTTGCGGCTCGACTGCCGCTTAAACCCCGTTTATCTCACGCTTGATATGATCGATGCGGTCGGCGCGCTTGAGCCTTTCGGCGCAGGAAACCCGCAGCCGCTGTTCGGCCTGTTTCGTATGCGGCTGGAGGCAGTGCAGCCCGTGGGCGGCGGCAAGCATCTGCGCCTGCGTTTTTCACGCGGGGAGACGCAGGTCACCGCGATGCGGTTTCACGTTACACCCGATGAATTCCCCTACCGTATTGGGGATGTGGTGGATTTAGCAGTGCGCGCGGCGCGCAATGAGTTCCGGGGAAAGGCGGATGTTTCCGTTCAGATCCATGCGATGCGCCTTTCCGGAATAGATGAGGACGCGCTCTTCCAGGCTGAGCGGCTTTACGAGGCATATCGCCGCGGTGAGCTGCATACGGTGGAGGAAGCCGCCCTTGCCCTGCCCTCCCGGGAGCAGACGGCGCATGCCTACCGGATGCTGCGCGCAAATTCTGGTTGGCGATTTGGCGCGGAAATGCTCTGCCTGCGCCTCGCGGGCAAGGGCGGAAATTTCTGCCAAGTGCAGGTTTCCCTTGACGCGATGGAGGAGCTTCATCTGATCCAAAAAAACAACGAGGGGAATTTTATCCTCCCACCGGATACAATAAAGGTAAATCTCGATGATTCTTTGATTTTACAACGCCTGCGGGCGATTGGAGGCGATCAACATGGCGGAAGAAAAAAAGAAGCCTGAGGCTGCTCTGCACGACAGCCTGCCGGTGATCCGCAATGATGCTGTGGTGAAGCAAAAAGAGGGCGCGACCGCCCCACAAAAGGGCGACGGCTACATCGCCCTGCGCGAACTGCTCGCCAAAAGCTTCACACCCGAAGAAATCGCCGAGGTGGATGGAGCCTATGCGCTCGCACGACAATCGCACGAGGGGCAGCACCGCTATTCAGGCGAGCCCTATATCATCCACCCGATCTGCGTAGCGCGCATCCTTGCGGAGATGGGGATGGATAAGGAATCTGTGATCGCCGCGCTCCTGCATGATGTGGTGGAGGATACGGACGAAACCTTAGCGGATATCACCGCGAAATTCGGCAAGACCATCGCCCACCTTGTGGATGGTGTGACAAAGCTCGGCAAGGTGCCGCTTTCCACCAAGGAGGAACAGCAGGCGGAGAATATCCGCAAGATGCTCCTTGCCATGTCTCAGGATATCCGCGTGATCATCATTAAGCTGGCCGACCGGCTGCATAATATGCGCACTTTAAATTTTAAGCCCGAGCAGAAGCGGCGCGACACGGCGCTGGAAACGCTTGAAATCTATGCCCCCATCGCGCATCGGCTCGGCATTCGCGCCATCAAGGAGGAGCTGGAGGATCTCGCCATCAGCTATCTCGACCCGGTTGCCTACCATGAGATCGAAGAATCCATCCAGCTTCAGGGCAACGCGCGGCGGGAATTCCTGGAGGAGATCAAAGCGCGCATCCAGGCCCGCGTGGATCAGGTGGTGCCCGGCGCGCGCATTGACGGGCGCATCAAGAGTGTGCATGGCATCTACCGCAAGATGTATATGCAAAACCACAATTTTGATGAAATCTATGATATCTATGCCGTGCGCATCATCGTCGATTCTGTGATTGACTGCTACAACTGCCTGGGCATCATCCACGATATGTTCCGCCCGATCCCCGGCCGGTTCAAAGATTATATCTCCACGCCGAAGCCGAATATGTATCAATCGCTGCACACCACGGTGATCGGCAAGGAGGGCGTGCCGTTTGAAGTGCAGATCCGCACATGGGAGATGCACTACACAGCGGAATACGGCATCGCGGCGCACTGGAAAATACAAGCTTGGTATGTCCGGCAAGGATAAATTTGAGGAGCGGCTCGCCTGGATCCGTCAGCTGCTTGAAAACCAAAAGGACAGCGAAAATGTGGAGGACATCGTCCAGACGATCAAGAGCGACCTCGTGCCGGACGACGTGTTCGTTTTCACCCCGCGCGGCGACGTAATCAACCTGCCCACCGGCGCAACGGTAATTGACTTCGCCTATGCCATCCATTCCGCAGTCGGCAACCGCATGGTTGGCGCAAAAGTGGATGGCAGGATCGTCCCGCTCGACTATCAGGTGAAAACCGGCGAGATTGTGGAGGTGCTCACCTCCGCCCAGCCGGGCAAGGGCCCCAGCCGCGATTGGTTGAAAATAGTGCGCACCAGCGAGGCGCGCGGCAAAATTCGCGCTTGGTATAAGAAGGAAAAGCGCGAGGAAAATATCATCGAGGGCAAGGCGGAGCTGGAGCGGGAATTCCGGCGCAACAATATCCGCCTTGCGGATGATGCGCTCAAAGAGTTCCTGCAAAAAATCGCGGACCGGCAGCACTGCAACTCCCTGGAAGATTTCTACGCTGCTATCGGCTACGGCGGCATCTCCGTCATCCGCATGATGCCGTCGATTAAAGAAGCGTATTATAAGCTCGTCAAGGCGAATCAACCGCCCGAGGTAATTATTACGCCGCCGAAAAAGCGTGTAAAGAGCAGCGAGGGCGTGATCGTGGAGGGCATCGACAATTGCTTAATCAAATTCGCCCGGTGTTGCAGCCCTCTGCCCGGCGATCAGATCATCGGCTTTATCACACGCGGGCATGGCGTTTCCATCCATAAGAGGGATTGCACGAACGTGCCGCAGGTTATCGCCCTGTGCAACGAGCCGGAGCGCTGGATCAACGCCTATTGGGATAAAAATGTGAAGGAAGAATTTAAATCCTCCCTGCTCATCACCTGCCTCGACCGCGTGGGGCTTCTTGCGGATGTGTCCGGCCAGCTTGCCAATATGCACGTCATGATTCATTCCATGAACACGCGTGAACTCAAAGATGGGCGTTGTACGCTGACGATGACAATCACGGTGGACGGCGTGGAACACATGCGCAGCGTAATGGCAAAGGTTTCAAAGATTGACGGCGTGTTAAAAGTAGACCGGTCATAGCTTGCCATAAGGAGAAAAAAACATGTGGAAATTGCTTGCCGTCGGCCTGGGCGGCGCGTTGGGCGCGATCCTGCGCTACCTGATCAGCCTGCTGCCCTTGAAGGGCAGTTTTCCGGTTTGGACCCTGCTGACGAACCTGCTCGGCGCTGTGGCCATCGGGTTTATCGCGGGAGCATCCGCCCGTGGCAGAATGCAGGATGTAGCGGCTCTCTTCTGGAAAACAGGGGTCTGCGGCGGGTTTACCACCTTTTCCACCTTTTCGCTAGAGGCGTTTTCTCTTTTGGAAAACGGCAACAGAGGGTTAGGGGTTCTCTACATCCTGCTCAGCATTCTGCTCTGCTTGGGCGGAATTGCCCTTGGACAGGCTGCCGCAGGCGCACTGCTGAAAACGGCCGCTACATAACGGCAAAAGCTGATATTCAAAAAAGGAAGGGAGCTGCGCCATGCCGCAGGAACGCATTGATAAACTGATCGCCTCCCAGGGCGCGCTTTCGCGCAGCGATGTGCGCAGGCTCGTCAAAAGCGGCGCTATTGCCCTCAATGGCAGCCCCGTGCGGGATGCCGGGCAAAAATGCCGATCCAGAAGCGGATCAAAGTCACTGTTTCCGGCCGGCCTCTTTTTATTTCCAAATATCTTTATCTCATGCTCGATAAACCCGCAGGCATCGTGTCCGCGAGCCGGGATGCAGACAAAAAATCCGTGATCGATCTAGTGCCCTCCGCGCTGCGTCGGGATGGATTGTTCCCCGCCGGGCGGCTTGATAAGGATACGACCGGCTTTGTATTGATTACAAACGACGGTGAATTTGCCCACCGGATTCTTTCGCCTAAAAAGCATATCTCCAAAACCTATCTCGCGCGGCTCGCGCGCCCTGTGGACGGCCGGTCGATTGAAGCGTTCCGCTCAGGGCTTGTGCTCGCTGACGGCACGCGCTGCATGGAGGCGGGGCTGCAAATTTTAGAGGACGATGAAACTCCGCTGGCCGAGGTGGTGCTCCATGAGGGGAGATATCATCAGATCAAGCGGATGTTCGCCGCGCTCGGCAACGAGGTCATCGCTCTGCGCCGTGTTAAAATGGGCGACCTCCCGCTCGATGAAACGCTTGGGCCGGGCGGGTGCAGAAAAATAACGGCAGAAGAATTGCAAAAAATAATCCAGGCGGTTAACGGATGAATCCGGACCGGCATCCAAAACGTGCCCGACACAAGTGAAAGGAGGCCCATGGCGATGAAATGTATTCCATCTGAACATACCTTGAAAAACGGGTCTGTCATTATCGCGCGCAGTTTATGCGCCGCAGACGCGGAGCAGGCGCTTGCGCATCGAGTTCGCGTCTGTGGAGAAAGCGACAATTTATCCCGTTATCCGGACGAAATCCGAATAACGCCGGAGGAGGAACGTACCATTCTGCAAAAGCAGGAGGAAAACCCGAAAGGCATTCTGCTCGGCGCGTTTGTGGAGAACCAACTGGTTGCGATGGCAAGCGTGCTTCCTGTGTCCGATTCGCACGAACGATACCGGCACCGGGGCGGTTTCGGCATCAGCGTCCTCCAGGGCTATTGGAATCAGGGAATTGCCAGTCTCCTGATCCCTCGGGTGTTAGAATGCGCCCATCAGGCCGGTTATGAGCAGGTCGAGCTGGAGGTGCTAACGGACAATGAAAAGGCCATATCTCTTTATCAGAGACATGGCTTCCGAGAATATGGATGCAGGCCCCATGATGTGAAAATGCGGGACGGCTCCTACCGAGACGCGCTTTTGATGCTCCGGCCGCTGTAATGTACACATTGGATCACGGCGGCGTTCCACAAAGCGCAAATCACAAAAAAAGAGAGGGCAAAGCCAGCATGAAACTCTTTCTCAACGGCGGTGGGGACGGGCCCCAAGCCGCCCTGGCATACCAACGCTTCAGCGAAATCATCGACCACGCAAAGCCCTTGTTATATATTCCGCTTGCCATGGAGCCGGAGCGATACCCTGGCTGCCTTGCATGGATTACAGAGGAATTCAAAGAGCTGAGACTTGCCGGGATCAACATGGTCTCTTCCATGGAAGAACTGTATCGGACGGATTTCGCGAATTATTGCGCGCTTTTTCTCGGCGGTGGAAACACCTATCGGCTGTTAGCCGGATTGAAAGCAAGCGGCTGCTTTGAAAAAATTGCCGATTATATCCGTCACGACGGCGTTGTATTCGGCGGCAGCGCGGGCGCGATCCTCTTCGGCGCGGATATCGATAGCTGCGCATGCGACGACAACAATGGCACTGATTTGACGGATACAGCAGGCTTCGATGTGCTAAACGGCCTCTCCCTCCTATGCCACTATACAAACCGTTCGGCGGAAAAGGACCGGCAGAGCACAGAGTATCTTCTGGCCCTCTCAAAGCAGAGAGCCATCCTTGCGCTGCCGGAGGAAGACACGATTTGCATCAACGGGGCAGAAATCGAAGTGATCGGCGCCCGACCCTATTATGTATTCAAAAACGGAGAGCGAATCCAAAGAAAAATTTCATCGCATCAGAGAACAGTGGAATCAAACGAACCGTTCGCCGCCTGTGTAAAAGATGCCGGCCTCCAAAGCTTCTCTGGCTCGACAAGTTGAAAGCCGGGAATTTATGTATTCCCGGCTTTGTCTTCTCTCTCCCGCGGGCCAAGGCCAAAGCTGACGGATAGCGCGCGGTTGATGCGGTTCATATCATCGGGTGCAAGGTTTCCCATTCGCTCGCGCAGGCGGCGTTTGTCCAGCGTGCGCACCTGCTCCAGCAAAACAATGGAATCCTTGGCCAGCCCACAATCGTTTGCATGCACCTGAATGTGCGTAGGCAGATTGGTTTTATACTTCTGGCTGGTGATGGCGGCGGCGATAACCGTTGGGCTGAACTTATTGCCCACATCATTTTGCACGATCAGCACCGGACGGACGCCGCCCTGCTCGGAGCCGACCACAGGGCTTAAATCCGCGTAATAGATATCTCCCCGTTTGATTGTCACGTTTCATCACTCTCCAAAGGAATTTGGTTTTTGTATTTCTATTTTTGACCAGCCACGGCGCAATTAAACATTTGGATTGAATTTCGGGGAGCAAAAATTCAAGCGCCGATTTTTCCTATAGATTTTGTGCAGCGTATATTCGATACAATACAGTGTATTCCATCCGGCCGGAATTGTGAAAAGAGGGCTGTTGCAAAATGCAAAGCATTTTGCAACAGCCCCTGGTCTCTGCGTATTTTTTTATGAAGCGGAGTAGGGGCGCACTATGTGCGCCCGCGGGCGGTCAAGGGCCGCCCTTATTATGGTAAATATTGCTGTGAATTCTGCAAGGCTGTTCATCTGCTAATTCGCCTTGATCTCCTTGAAATTGGTAAACGTCGCCTCCAGTTTGCACACTGGAACGGAAATAGACAACAGCGCGCCCGTTTCCCCATCCTGTACCAGCTCGAACGCACCGGATTTCGACTCGCCCTCATAGTGCCACTGGCCGTCCTTTTCCGTAATTTCAAGCGATTCCAGCCGCGCGAGCGATTCAATGGAATTCACCACCGCCGCGCCTAAAGCGGATTGCGGAAATTGTGACAGATCAACATCGAACGCCATCGATTGATATTCAACACGATAGGTGTCGCCATTCCAAATGATCGTAACGCCGTTAAACATTTTCGGCTCTGTCACCCGGATTTCACAGGAGAGCAGCGCATGGCGGACGATATGCGCTTTGATCGTCTGCTCGGAGATCACCGCCGTCATATCCGCCTCAAATTCCGCAGGCAGGGCGGGCGGCTGACCCTTTCCTCCACCCTCGCCCTTGCCGCCGCATGCGGGCAGCAGGAGCAGGCAAACAAACAGCAGGCAAAGCCATTTCGCCTTTTTCATCACGCAACCATCCTTCCAAAAGGCGGCTATCCGCCAAACCGTTTGAGCAGAACGGCCAATTCCTCCGCCATCAGCGAGGGCGTCATGCCGCACATGGAATAATGCTTTGCAGCGACATCCCCTGCCAATCCGTGAAGATAAACCGCTGCTGCGGCCGCTCTGAGCGGTTCCATTCCCTGTGCCGCAAGGGAGGCAAGCATACCCGCGAGCAAATCGCCGCTGCCGCCCTGCGCCATACCGGGATTGCCCGTTCGGTTGACGAAAAGGGAGGCTGCGTTTTCTCCGGCAATTACGGTATTCGCGCCTTTCAGCACCAGTGTAACGCCATATTCCCGCGCGAACCTGCGCGCCGCACCCGTGCGGTCCGCCTGAATTTCCGCCGCTGTGCAGCCACACAGCCGCGCCATCTCGCCAGGGTGAGGCGTAAGAAGCAACGGAGCCTTTCTGTTCTTTAGCATATCTATATGCGCGGCGGCGATATTTATGCCGTCCGCATCGAGAATGACCGGGCAGGAAGCCTCTTCCAGAAGCCTTTCCACCAGGAATACCGTATCCTCATTTACACCGAGCCCGCAGCCAATGAGCACCGCGCTCGCTTTGCTCAACGCCGCGCGTAGTTCAGGAAGAGCCGCCTGTGCAAACGTCCCCTCACGGTTTTCATGCAGCGGCAGCAGCAATGGCTCCGTCAGCTTTGAAGCAACCGCCGCATATGCCCCTTCCGGAAAAGCGGCAGTAACCAGCCCTGCGCCCATGGCAACCGCGCCTTTTGCCGCCAAAACGGCAGCCCCCGGCATCCTGCGGCTGCCGCACACGCTTAGCAGATGGCCGTAATCACCCTTATTAGAAATCGGATCGCGCGGCGTAAAGCACTTGCGCACCGCATCTTCCTCAATCGAAAAAAGCATACCGTCCTCATCCTCATAGCAGCCCTCCGGGATGCCGATGCGCACCACGCTCACCTCCCCGCTCAATGCAGCCGCCGGATAGAGCACATGGGCTGGTTTGAGCGTGGAAATTGCCGCCGTGCAGTCGGCATGGAACGCGTACTCCGGCGCAAGGCTCACGTCGCAGTTGACGCCGCTTGGCAAATCCACAGCAATCTTCAACGCAGGCGAAGCGGACATCGCTTCAAACAGCCGGGCGGTCTGTGCATTCGGATCCCCGTAAAATCCAATTCCAAACACCGCATCCACAAGTACCTGCGCCGTGCGCAGCTTTTCCAACGCCAAATCGCGCTGCGTTTCATAGTTCACGACTTCAATCGGCAGCGCGGTCATGCGCGTGTACATCTCCAGTGCATCCGCAGCAACCGGATGCCCCGCCGCAAGAACAACGCTCACCTCAGCGCCCTTGTCATACAGCTTACGTGCAATCACGAAGCCGTCGCCGCCGTTTTTGCCTTTTCCACATACAACGGTGGCAGCTGTATTGGATTCCAGCGTAATCTGTGCTTTTTCTGCAACAAAACGCGCGCAGGCGGAGCCCGCGTTTTCCATCAACCGCAGATAGTCAAGCCCCGTATCCACGGCTCGCTCCTCAACCGCGCGAATCTGCGCGGCGGTTAAAATTCTCATGACGTTACCCCCTTGCGATTTAGAACAAGTGTAGCACGGTTATGATAAAAATGCAATTGGCACACATGGGAATAAAAATGCCGGGCGAAACCGCTCCATTCAAAGCGGCTCCACCCAGCAGGGTATCGTATCCTATGCTATTGCATATTACGCTTCGTATCTCCGGGCTTGCAGGTATAAACCCATTCCATCCGGTCGCCCGCCTGTAGCTTATATTGATTGGCGGCCATATTCGGGAACACACCGTTCACCTGATAAAGCCATCCGCTTTGGGGAAAGCTCTGTTCCCCCCGCAGCTTTTCATTCAGGCCGTTGATGGAGCGGACATAGCCATGCTTTTCACTAAGCGGAATTTTCTGCTCTTTCAGCACTTTTTTTAGCACGTCGAGCACAGTTTCACCCTCTGCAATGGGAACCGCGCTGTTTTCATAAATCACGCCGTTGGCCGGTACGATTCCGCTGTAGCCAGGCCAGTTCTGAATGCCGTTCGCCACAGCATTGCGGCAGGTGACGGCAAGCGCTACCGTCGCCTGCTTGGGTGAAACGGCGGCAGTTTCCTGCGGCCTTTCCGTGGTGGGCGCCACAGCCGTTGGCTCAGGCTTCACCGCCCGAGTTGCCGTTTCCCCTATACCCTGGCCCGGGGTAACAGCGCTGTGCGAGTCGGAGCCTCCGATGCTTTCGCTGGGAAGGGTGGAAGCGGATACGGCCGGCTTGGCATCCGCTTGTGAGGTGATCTGATATCCAAAATCAGAAACAGCCTGCGTATCCGCCTGCGTTTCCGGACCTTCCATGATGCCACATCCCGCCGCCAACAATAGGAGCAGCAGGGTAATGCATAGCGCCAAAAAACGCCGGTAGCTTCTCTCTTTATTCATCGCCGCTCATCCGCTTTCTGCTCACCATCAGCGCACCGGCAGAGAGGAGCGCCAGCGAAGCAATCCCTGCCACTGCCAGGCCGGAGCCTGTGGATGGATTTTCCGGATTATCCATTTCCGTTCCGCTTTCCTGCACACTGTCTGTCTGGGGTTGGGTAGCAGGCAATGCTGTTGGTTCTGCTGTGCTTGCCGTTTCAGAGGATTCTGGCTCTCGTGTTAAATCGGACAAATCATAAAACGCTGTGCCGTTCTCCACGAAGCGCGCATAAGCCTCCAGCGCACTCAGCGATTGATAGGTTGTCAAGCTGTTGGAGCTGCCGTCCCATGCGCGCATACCGCCATCCGGGTTGACGAAGGTAAGCAGCGCATCCAGCATGGTTTTTCCGTTTTTCACATATTCCGGCCCGCAAGGGTCAATCCTCAGTGCGGTCAGGCCTACAATAGCCATCGAGATCGTTTCCGCGCTGTCGCTTCCCATAAAGCCAAAACCTGCCGTCTCTACATTTTGATTGGCCTTCAGGAAGGCGAGCGCCCGCTCAATCACACCCGCAGTTTTCTCCTCCGTCTGATAAGGCGCAAGCGCTGCGAGAACCGGCCCCGTCGTGTCTATGCTTCCATCAACCGAATAGGGGTCCTCCGGATTGACACGAAGCGCATAATTAAAGCCGCCATCCTCCCGTTGTGCACTGCAAAGCGCGTCCACCGCGGCCTTGCGCACCGTTTCCGGAAGCTCATACCGCATGGAATCCATTGCAAGCAGCGCAAAAGAAACGCCGTCCGTATAAATCTCCCGCGTGAAATCCGTTTGGGCGATGGCTTCTATCAAATCATGCCCGCCCACATTGCGGGCATCTCCTCCCGCCGCGGCAACCGCCAGCGCGATACGCGCATAGTCGCTTAAATAGAGCTGCGAAAAATTCGCCCTAACCACGCCGTCGATGTACTGCAAATAATCCCCATCAATTTGGTAACCGCCTCTTGCAAGGGCGAAAGCCGCCCAATCCACGATGTTGTCCGGCTCCTGATCCGCCGGATCTACGGCCACATTTTTCAGCAGCCAATTGGCTGCTCCATCCGCTGCGCTTGCACGCCCGATAGCGATTGCGCCCGCCGCTGTGCTAACGGTGATGCACAGCGCGAGGAGCAAGGAGAGAATGGGTTTCCATGTCTTTTCATGTTGTCCGACTCCTTCAAATTATATTACGATAAAGGAAAAGCGAGCCCCTTTTCGGGCTCGCAAAGTATTGGGACAAAGCCTGGAAAGGAAAACTCCTCCTGTGCTCCATCACCGCATACTTCCTCTCCCGCCGAAAGGAATGATACATTTCTAGGGAAACAGCGGTTTCCCCGGGCGCACGGCAGGTCTCCTGGCTCGAAATCATCCGCCTTCTCCATGCCTTCCCAGACAGGTTGTCCAGTGGCCAGGATCTGTGGCAAGCATAAAGCTGGCCGCAATCTCCTGAAAAGCGTCTGCAAGCCACGCATGGCGGCCTGCATTTTTCATATCTCTACGGATACAAAATCACGCTTTCCCGGCTTTTATGCATCATACACATGCGCAGCAAGCCGGTGGGGAATTTGTCCTTCACACAGTAGCGGGGGCTGTCACGGATTCACACCGTGTTCCCTTTTCATCCGCCCCCGCCGCATTGCGCAGGGGCGGAACCGATACGCCATATTCTATTTTTCATCTATCATTGCCGCGTAGAATTCCGTTTTATGGTAAACTTTTGCCCCAACACATTGGCACATCCCTGGGGAACGCACAGCGGCGCATTCGCCTGCTGCGGCACATCCTTCTCTGCAACAGGCGTGAGCACCGGGCTCTGCCCCACAGGCCAGAAGGCCGAATGCTTTCCACAGCCTGCACAACGGTTTGCGCCGCGCAAGCCCTCTACCTTCGCACAGAGATCGGCAAAAATCTCCGCCGGGCTTTCATAGTCCATGCCACGGCTCTCCATGCAGTCGTTCGCCAGCGCCTGAATCATCTGCCAGCCCTCAAACCCACACAGCGGCCGGAACGCTTTGCGCACCACGCCAAGCTTTCGCTGGGCGGAAAGATAGGTGCCGTCGGTTTCCGCAAAAATGCTCCCGGGCAGCACAACATCCGCGCGGCCAGCCGTATCCGTCAGGTAAACATCCTGCACTGCCAGGAATTCCGCATTCTGCGTGCAGGCCTCCGGCAGCATCTCCCCAAAGGAGATAACTGCCTTGATCGTTGTCCAGTCAATCTGGGAAGCGGGCTTCACCCCCAGCAGGGAAAGGCCCTGGCTGTTTGCACCAGGTTTCAGGACGATTAAGCCGTCGCGCGCATGGCCGATATGGCCGGATTTTTTGGCGAGTGATGCTGCCAGCACGGCAGCCTGCCGCGACACCTGCGCATCGTGATAAACAATCATCGCTTTTTTTGCACCGCGATAAATTGCGGCCGCTTGCGCCGCCTCGCCCGTGGCCTCCGGATTTTGGAGCGCCTCAAGCATCGCTGTGAGGAAAGCTGTTTCATCCGTCTGAAAATGCCACTGTGCGAAATCGTCAAACCAAGTCCGGTTCGGGCCGATCAGCATGAGCTTTGATCCCTGCTTCACCGCTTTGCGGATACGCACACCCGCCATTGTTGTGGAAAGCGCCGGAGTCGCCCCAATGAGCAGGATCACATCCGTGCCGTTGAGCTCCTCGAAGGTGTTCAGGGAAGCGTCGATGCCCAGCGCCTCTTTCACACCGCTCTCCATTAGGCCGAAGGAGCAGAGGTTCTCGGTGCCGAGTGCCTCGTTTGCATAGCGCTTGGCCAGATACGCCTCCTCGCAGGTAGAGCGCTCGGAAACCGTGACGGCAACCGCTCCACTTCCATACCGGCTGATGATATCCGCCATGCGCTCACTGACGCAGCCAACCGCTTCATTAAACGGCACCTGGATCAACGCCCCATTTTCCCGCAGCAGCGGCATTTTCAGCCTACCCTCTTCCTGCGCCGCGCCAAAGCCAAAACGCCCACCGGCGCAAAGCATGCCGCTCTCCCCCACAGGCAGAGCGCGCGTCATCATATCGCCGCGCGTACGCAGGTCGACAGGGCAGCCCATGGAGCAGAAGGAACAAGTGGTCAGCGTGGATTTTTCCCCCACCGGCACACTCTTTTGAATTGGCTGAAGCTCCCGCAGCGCGCCCGTCGGGCAAACCGCCACACACTGGCCGCAGGAGATACAGTCCGTCTGTTCGAGCTTCCGGCCAAATTCCGGCGCGACCACCGTATCAAAGCCGCGGCTGACAAGGCCCAAAGCCGTCCGCCCCATTGCCTCGTCGCACACGCGCACACACAGGCCGCAGAGGATGCATTTATCGGCGTTTCGCTCGATAAACGGATGCGTCTGCTCCTGTGGACGGGTATGCTTTTCGCCCTCAAAGCGGGCGGGCGCAACCTCGTATTCGTTCGCATAGTGCAAAAGCTTGCATTCAAAAGAATCGTGGCAGCCGCATTCCAGGCATCGAGAGGCCTCCCGCTTTGCCAGCTCCTGCGTATAGCCAAGATCAATCTCTTTAAAGTTTGTTCTCCGCTCTTCGGGGGAAAGGTGCGGCATCTGCACGCGTGCTTTCCGCTCCCGGTCCGCAAGCATTTCCGGCGTGACGGTGCGCTCCACCACATAAGGCTTGCGGTAAGCAACGGCAGCGCCCTGGAGGAAGTGATCGATTACCTTCGCCGCCTTCCCGGCCTCGCCGATGGCCGCAATCGCAATATCCGCGCCTTTATTCGTCGCGTCGCCCACTGCGAACACGCCGGGGAGGGAGGTGGAAAACGTGCTTTCATCCGCAGCGATCGTGCCGCGCTTTGTCAGCTCCAGCGCTTCAAAGCCCTCCGGATTCGTCCATTGGCCGATCGCCATGATGACGGTGTCGAGCGGCAAATCCTCAAACGCGCCCTCCACTGGAACCGGCCTGCGCCGGCCGCTCGCATCCGGTTCGCCGAGCGCCATCTGCTGAAGCCGCACGCCGCGCACAGAGCCGCCCGCACCCAAATCTCCACGGATTCGTCAGAAATTTGAAGGCGACACCCTCTTCCTCCGCCTGTGCAATCTCTAACGCATCCGCAGGCATCTCATCGCGCGTGCGGCGGTAGATGATATACACTTCCTTTGCGCCCATACGCACCGCGGTGCGGCAGGCGTCCATCGCCGTGTTGCCGCCGCCAACGACCGCTACGCGCTCGCCGATCCCAGAGGGCTCGTTGAGCGCCACATGGCGCAAAAAGTCGATGCCGCCCATCACGCCGTTGAGGGACTCGCCCGGCACGCGCATAGAGCTCGACGTCCACGCGCCGATGGCGACCAGCACCGCATCGCTGCCCTCGCGCAGCTCATCGAGCGTTACGCCGTCGCCAATTTTGGCGTTGTTGATCATGGTAACTCCTAGATTTGCGATCGCTGCGATCTCCTGATCGAGCACCTCCTTGGGCAGACGGTATTGCGGGATGCCGTAGCGCAGCATGCCGCCCATCTTGGGCATGGCGTCATAAATTGCCACGGAATGGCCCATCGTCCGCAGGAAATAGGCCGCGGTCAGGCCCGCGGGACCGCCGCCTACAATGGATATTTTTCGATGTGTATCCGGCGCGCATTCGGGTTGATACGGTGCCCAGCTGCGCAGATCAAGATCCGCCGCAAAGCTCTTCAGATGTGCGATCGCAATGGGATCCTCCACCATCTTGCGGCGGCAAGCCTGCTCGCATGGATGCGGGCAGATGCGCCCAATAGAGGCGGGCAACGGCACCTTCTCCTTGATAAGCTTAACCGCTTCCCGATACTGCCCGTTTGCAATCAGGCCGACATAGCCCTGGCAGTCCGTCCCCGCAGGGCAGTTGAGGGAGCAGGGAGCTTTGCAATCGCCCTCGTGGTCAGAGAGCAGCAGCTCCAGCGCCACCTTGCGCGCCTGTTTGGCCCGTTCGCCCTGCGTATGGATCACCATGCCGTCCGCCGCCTTGGTGGCGCAGGCGCGGGCAAGCTTCGGGCTGCCTTCAACTTCCACCACGCATAGCCCGCAGGCGCCGTAGGCCTCTACGCGCGCGTCATGGCACAGCGTGGGGATTTCAATGCCGTTTTCCCGGGCAATCTGGAGGATTGTCGCGCCCTCCTGCGCTTCGATCTCATAACCATCTATGTTCACACGAATTTTCATGATAATAACCAACCTTTCTCCGCAAAACGGCTAGTCTACAAGGACTGCGCCAAACCGGCAGGCTGCCTTGCACTTGCCGCACTTGATGCAGATCTCCGGATCGATCACATGGGGCTTTTTGACCTCGCCGGAAATGGCCTTGACCGGGCAGTTGCGTGCGCACAGCGTGCAACCGGTGCACACATCAGGGTCAATCCGGTAGGAGATCAGCGCCGCGCATTGGTGCGCTGGGCATTTCTTTTCCCGGATATGCGCCTCATATTCCTTGCGGAAATACCGGATCGTTGTGAGCACCGGATTCGGCGCCGTCTGGCCGATGGCCGCAGAGCGCGCCGTCCTTAATGCTGGCGCACAGCTCTTCGAGCAGTTCGACATCGCCTTCTTTTCCCTCTCCATTGACAATACGGGTGAGAATTTCGAGCATCCGCTTTGTACCCAGCCGGCAGTGCACGCACTTGCCGCAGGACTCCTTGGCGGTGAAATCGAGGAAAAAGCGCGCCATCTCCACCATACAGGTGGTTTCATCCATGACGACCATGCCGCCGGAGCCCATGATCGCGCCTGTCGCACCCAAGGCTTTATAATCAATGATGGTATCGAGCTTTTCCGCTGGGATACAGCCGCCGGAGGGGCCGCCCATCTGCACAGCCTTGAATTCCCGATCACCGCGAATGCCGCCGCCGATGCCGAAAATGACGTCCCGCAGGGTTTTGCCCATCGGGATTTCCACCAGACCGCCCTTTTTAATCTTGCCCGTGAGGGCGAAAACCTTGGTGCCCTTGCTGTCCGGCGTGCCCATGGAGGCAAAAGCCTCGCCGCCGTTTAACAAAATCCATGGGACGTTTGCAAACGTTTCAACGTTATTAATATTCGATGGCTTGTGCCAATAGCCGCTCGCCGCGGGGAATGGCGGCTTGAGCCGCGGCATGCCGCGCTGGCCCTCGAGCGATTCGATCAGCGCCGTCTCCTCGCCACAGACAAACGCACCCGCGCCCTCCTTGATGCGCATCCGGCAGGAAAAGCCGGAGCCGAGGATGTTGTCGCCCAAAAAGCCTTGTTCCTCCGCCTGGCGGATCGCATTGCGCAGCCGCTTGACCGCAAGCGGATATTCCGCACGCACATAGACAACCATCTCGGAAGCCCCAATCGCATAGGCGGCGATCAGCATGCCTTCAATCAGGTTGTGCGGGTCGCCTTCGATCACCGCGCGATCCATAAACGCACCGGGGTCGCCCTCATCCGCATTGCAAATGAGGTATTTCGGCTGGGCCTGCTCTTTGCGCGCCGCATTCCATTTAAACCAGGTGGGAAAGCCCGCGCCGCCGCGCCCCTTCAGGCCGGAAACCTTGATGGTTTCAATCACATCCTCCGGCGCCATGGAGGCGAGCGCTTTGCGAATGGAGCTGTAGCCGCCGTCCGCGAGATAATCCTCGATTTTCTCCGGGTTGATCACGCCACAATGCCGCAGCGCGATGCGCGTCTGCTGGTCGAGAAACGCCTTGTCGTCATCCGTGATCATAAGCGCGGCCAAGGCGCTTTGATCGCCTGTTTCCACCGCCTTTGCAATGGTAGGAACATCCTTTTCCTGCACGCGCACAAGCCTTGTGAGCGCGCCGCTCTCTTCATAAATATCTACAATCGGCTCGAGATAACACATGCCGATGCAGCCTGCGATCGTCAGCTCGTGCGCTGTGCCTGAAAGCGCCTGTGCCAGCGCGTCATAAACGCGCCCAGCGCCCGCCGCGATGCCGCAGCTGCCCTGCCCGACTACAATTTTCATGATTGCGGACCTCCCTTTTGCTCCGATGCACGCGCCTTCAGCTCCCGCAGGATTCTGGCTGTCTGCTGATTTCTTGTAAGGGTGCCGTAGGTCTCATCGTTTATCATCATCACGGGCGAAAGGCTACAGCAGCCAAGGCATGCCACATCTTTGAGTGTAAATAGGCCGTCCGAGGTAGTTTCGCCGTCGTGAATTCCCAACTCCTCCACGATCGCCTGCTCGATCATCTGAGAGCCATTGACGTGACACGCCGTTCCCTGGCAGAGCATGATCAGATATTTCCCCACCGGCTGGAAACGGAACTGCGCGTAGAAAGTTGCCACGCCAAACACCTTCGCAGGCTTTACGCCCGTCTGCTGCGCAATATGACGCAGCACATCCTGCGGAAGATACCCATAGATTTCCTGCGCTTTTTGCAAAATGGTAATCAGGCTGCCCGGCACACTGGCATATTCGTCCAGCACGCCGTCCAAAAGCGTCAGATCGCTTTCCTGTTTCTGTTCACAGCAACAACTCAAAACAAATTGCCTCCTTCAAAAAACGGCTTATTTCGCCGTTTGCATTTCAAAAAAAGCGAACAATCCGCATCCGGTGGGCAATACCGCAGGGTGCGCATGGATTGTTCGTCTCTAGCCTCGTGTTTTATTATACATAGTTTTAGGGGCGCTTTCAAGCATTTCGGCATCAATTACCAGAACCATGGCCGATTTTAGTAGACCTGTACGGAAAAGGCCGTGTTTGCCGCTCCATGTTTTTCACATCAGATGGAATCAGGGGCTAAGGTGTAGGAAATTGAACTTGACCGAACCCCATCGGGGGGGTGCAAAAAGGCCGGATGCACGCCCGCTTGCGCACATCCGACCCTTTCACAGGCTCACAGACTGGCTATGCCGTTTTCTTTTATTTTTTGGAAATTGCGGAATTCTTGCTCGTTGGCGGTGAATGGAATGCCGTCTTTCCGCAAAATTGCCTCCAACGCATGCTCCACACACCGGTTCTGCGAGGATGCGCTGATGCACAGGGATACCGCTTGCCCGCAACCGACTGCGGAAGCTGTCATCCCGCCTCCGCCCGCACCAAGATACATCTCAAAACGGTTGAGCTTCTTTTCCACCACCGGCGCCGGCTTCTGAAATCCAAGATTCGATAGCGTTGTCGTCATCCCTGTGCCCGCAATCACACGGTAAACCCGGCGGATCATGAATTCCTTCACCACACGCGGCGTATAGCGGATAAAAATATGATTGGCCGTTTTCACCGTGGCGGCGATGCCGGAGAGCAGCCGGTCGCGTTGCGTCGCCTCCCGCACCTGCCGATGTATGCAGCGCAACGCCTGCTCCATATCAGCTACCACAGGGATGCGCACATTGACATAGTATGAAAAATTGCGCTGTGTAACGGAGCCGAAAAACGGGCGCAGATTGATCGGAATGGAGAGGGAAACATCCGGCGCGCCTTTTGGGATTTGCACACCGAGCGCAATCGCCAGGAACAACGCCGCGGCCAAATAGTCATTCACTGTGAAGCCCTCCGGCTTTATCCTGCCCTTGATGCCGCCCAGATCAATGGAGAAGCAGGTCAGCCGCACATAGTCGCCATTCGGTAGAAGACGGAAACGGTACGCCTGCTTTTCCACAAAGGAGGCGTTTTTCGTCCTGTCAAAGTTGCGTAGGTAATCGTCGGCCAGCTCGGCCTCTGAGGCCGGGGCCGCCGCGCATGGCTCTCGGCCCTCCATGCGTACACAATAATCCTCTAACAACTGCTGTAAATACGCAATTGCCGCGCCTGCATCCGCATTGGCGTGGAATACGTCCATGGTAATTCTGTTGCCCTCGCAGTAAATTCGAAAGGCGGGCTTAGCGGTATCATACAGCTCTGGCAGCGTGAGATACGGCTCCTCTCGCCCGATAATATCCAAATCTTTTGCCGGAACATGCACATAGCCCAAAAACGTTTTTTTCAGATGCGTATACAGGACGGGAAACCGCGGCCTGAGCGCCCGGACGGACACACCAAGCACCTGCGCATCCACCGCCTCAGTTAAAACGGCGCACAAGCGAAATAGATACCCGCGCCTACCGAAGCTCAGCGCCGGATAGAGCATCGAAACGGCATCCAGCCGCTCATACGGCACAGACATATGACCATCCTTTCACCCGGCAGCACAGAATCGGTCAGGCAGTCGTGTCTGCCTGGCGAATATACATGGAGCGGTTGCCGGACTCTTTTTCCACCATCGTTAAGGTGCTATCCTCAATCGAATAGGTATAGCTTTTCGTGATGCTCTTGCTGTAAATGGAATAATTGATCGTAAGGGTATTATCCTCCCCGATGGAATATGTTCCCTTTACCGAGCCTGTAAACGGGATGTTGACGACCGGCACGGTGAAATTCGCATAGGTCAGCTCCACAATCCCCTCTTCCTGAAATTCATAGCCGCTCATATTGGAGGAATCCATCCATTTGCCCAGCAGCTTCTTCTCCGGGCCAGCACAGGCGGTCAGCGCCGTCAACATCAGGATTGCAGCTAGGAGCAACGCAAGCAGTTTCCATACTTTTTTCATTTCATATCCATCCTTCCAGCAGCGGAGCCCCGACCAATAAAAGCAGGGCTGTTCACCGCTTTTTCTTATTTATTATACGGGATACATACAAAAAAGTCCATCCATTTCTAAGCCTGTGCTTTTCAAGAAAAACACAAAACTCCCGGCAGAAGATTTCTGCCGGGAGGGAACAATAAAAAGGCTTTTATACCGCTTCCATGGAGGCACAAATCGCATCCACCATTGCATCCACATCGGGCATTTGCTCCTTTTTCAACGCAGAGCGGATTTCCAGCGGCTCGCAGACGAGCGCCATATTCTTCATGCCCTCCACCTGCTTTTTCATCAGGTTCGCCGCCGCAGGCGCCCAAGAGCCGTTGCCGATGATCGCCACCTTACGGTTTTGCAGGTTGAGCGCCGCCATCTCATGGAGAAGGCCGTGCATTCCGTAATAAATTCCCATGTTATAGGTGGGCGAAGCGAGCACCATATGGCTCAAACGGAACATCTCTGCAATGATCTCGGAGGGATGCGTTTTGGAAACATCGAAAACGCTCAGGTTTGCAATCCCGCGCTGCGCCAGCTTGCCTGCAAGCAGATCCACCGCATTTTCCGTATTGCCATACATAGAGGCATAGGCCAGCACCACACCGGGCTCCTCCGGGATATATTTGCTCCACCGATCATACTTATCCAGAATATAACCGAGATCCTCGCGCCAAACTGGGCCATGCAGCGGACAAATCATTTTTACATCGACACCGCCAAGCTTTTTCAGGGCGGCCTGCACCTGCGGGCCATATTTGCCCACAATATTGGCATAATACCGGCGCGCTTCCGAAAGGTAGATCCGCTCAAAATCCTTTTCGTCGCTGAAAATATCCCCATCATGCGCACCGAATGAGCCAAAGGCATCCGCCGCAAAGAGGATGCCCTGGCTCTCCTCAAATGCCAACATCACTTCCGGCCAATGCACCATAGGGGCAAAATAAAACTGCAATGTGTGCGCGCCCAGCGGTAGCGAGTCGCCCTCGCGCACCTCTATGCAGCGATCGTCCAGTGAAAAATCATAAAACTGGCGGATCATTTGAAATGTTTTTTGATTGCCTACAATTTTCATTTCCGGATAGCGGCGCGCAAGCTCCTCAATGTTAGCGCAGTGATCCGGCTCCATATGGTTTACCACTAGATAATCAATCGCGCGCCCTGCCAGCAGACGATCCATATTCTCAAAAAACTGCCGGGTGATTGCCGCATCTACCGTATCCATTAAAGCTACTTTATCATCTAAAATCAGGTAGGAATTATAGGCTACGCCCTGCGGCAGTGGAAACATATTTTCAAACAACGCTAGACGTCTGTCGTTGCCACCCACCCAGTGAATTCCAGGTGAAATTTCCCTTGTGTAATCCATACGATTCAGCCTCCAAATTCAGCATGATCTCTGTGCATTATGTTAGCTTATCCTAACAAGGCTCATTTTACGCCAATTTCAGGAAAAAGTCAAACTGTAATGCGTAAAAACACAACCTCCCGCAAAGAAAAAATATACAACAGCTGGCGTTTCGCGCCGACAGGCATTTTTCCAATGCTTCAAACTCTGTTTGAAGCTCTAACCTCTGCGAAATGAGCGGCGTAGCCACAGGCCATCAGTCCGAATCAATGGCTCAATGTTCTTCACAACCCTCAAAATCTTTGATTTTGCCAGCGTTTTGTAAAGTTATTATGCCACACTCCCCCAGCCCTCAATCACGCCCAAGCCGATTTGCGGCAAAAATAAACCACCGTATTTTCCGAAGAAAAACGGCGGTTCACTTCCACTGCGCGCTGGGGGGCTAAGAGAGAACCGGGGCAAGACGTGTTTCCGCTTTTGCAAACGAAAACACGTCACAGTTCTTCTCGCGCAGTTCTTTGGCTGAAATACACACAACATCGCGGCAGGCGCCGCCGGCGAGGCGGACGCGTTCACGCAGCGTATCCATTGCTTTTGCAGCGTGCCGCCCATCATATAAAAGCAGGCCTGAAATCGCCCTGCCGCGCAAGCCCACCTTATGCAAAAAGGCGTTTACTGCGGGCACCGGGCTGCCATGCCAAACAGGAGTGGCCAAAATAACCGTATCATACGCATCAAAATCGATTTCAAACGGATCGATTTGCGACCCCAGGCCCCTGGAGGCCAGATAGGAGCCAACCGTAGCGGCGGAAAGCACGCCTCGATCATAGCGCTCGCGCAGTTCCAAAACGTCCACTTCCCCCTCCCGTGCAGAAGCTTCACAGAGCGAGCGAATATTTTTTTGATTGGAATAGTAAACCAATAATGTTTTCAAAAGATACACTCCCCTAATGAGAAACGTTTTTTACAGGACGGCCTAACGGATGGCCGATCCCATTCTTCCCATATTAATCGGCCTTCGACGCGTTTGCGGGCTCCCCTTCCACAACGCGGCGCGCCCACTCACCGATGAAGGCAAACACAGCCTTCCGATCAGTCTCGTTGAGGATTTCATGCCGATCACCAGGATAGAGCTTAAGCGTCACATCGCCATGCCCCGTCTTTTTGAGATCCCGGTAAACCTGCCGCACACCCTTTCCATAATCGCCCACCGGATCCATCTCACCGGAGATGAGCAGGATCGGGAGCGGATAGGGCACTTTTTGATACCATTTCGGCGCAGACACATGCTTGAGCAGGCTGAACAAATCGCGGTAACCCGCCGCGGTAAATAAGAAACCGCACCAGGGATCTTGAAGATAGCGATCAACGATCTCCTCCTCTTTTGTCAGCCAGTCGAAAGCCGTGCGCGGCGAATCGCATTTTTTATTATAGCTGCCAAAGGCGAGGCGGTTGATGAATTCGCTGCGGTAACGGCTGCCACGGCGCTTCGCCACAAAGGAAGCGAGGCCCACCGCAATCCCGGCCGCTGGGTTTTCGCCGCTTGTGCCGCAATAAATGGCGCCGCTGATCTCATTGCCATAGAGCTCTGTATAATAGCGGGCGGCAAAGGAGCCCATGCTGTGCCCAAAAATAAGGATGGGCCGCCCGGGGTATGCCTTGCGCGCCAGATCTGTTACCTGCTTTGCATCCCGGGCAAAGGCCTTCCAGCCGTTTTCCTCGCCAAAATAGCCCAGCTCCTCGTCGCTTTTCGCGCTTTTACCATGCCCTACATGGTCATTTGCAAACACAGCAAAACCCTGCCCGCATAGATAGGATGCAAACGCATCATATCGTGCGATATGTTCCGCCATGCCGTGCAAAATCTGAATCACAGCGGTTACCTCCCTCTCCTCCGAGGGAGCCCAGCTCTTCGCATAAATATCGGAAAGGCCGGTAACCGATGGAAAGGAATATTCCCTCGTAACAATATCCATGCGGAATGCCTCCTAAAAAATCTGTTTGATCCATGTGATAAGATAGGCACAATCCAACTTGTTGAGCAGATCCGGTGACATGCTCATTGGAACCTTTTGTTGTTATTATAGCACGCGATTACAAAATTGTAACCCTTTTGTTACAAATTTGTAGTAATAGACAAATTAAAGGGCTCTTTTTTTACAAAAAAAGACCCGTTTCATGCCTTATTCGCATAAAACGGGCCTAAAAAATTACAATCCGTTACAAATGTTCTTTTCCCTTTTGCAGACGCTGCGCCAGCTCCCCGGAGGGACGAACGCTGACCGTCCGGTAAGTATCATAAATCACTTTGCCGGGCCGCGCGCCCTGCGGCTTTCGCAGCATGCGCACCGGCGTATAATCCACCGGCACGGAGGAGGATTCCCGCGCCCGGCTGAACCATGCGGCAAGCTGGGCGGCCTGAAGGAGCGCCTGCTCGCTCGGCTCCCGCCCGCCGGTAACCAGAATCACATGCGAGCCAGGGATGTTTTTGGTATGCAGCCATAAATTCTCTTTTGCTGCCGTTTTTAACGAGAGCTTATCGTTCTGCACATTATTGCGGCCGACTAGCACAGTAAAGCCGTCATCCGTGCAAAATTCCATCGGCGGCAGCGCTTTGGGGGCTTTTTGTTTTGCGCCGTTTGCGCCCCGCCTGATTTTCAGATAACCGCTTGACGCAAGCTCCTCCCGAATCTCCAACAGCTCCCGCTCCGATTGGGAGCGGCTCAGCGCGTCAAACACGCTCTCCATATATTGCAGCTCCTGTTCGCCGGCGGCAATCTGCCCGGTAAGCACCTTCTGAGCCGTCTGCGCCTTGCGGTATTCTTTATAATACTTTTGCGCATTGTGCGCGGGCGACAGGGCAGGGTCCGCCGGGATGCGCAAAAGGCGGTTGCCATCATAATAATTTTCCACTTCATAAAACGGAGCGCCCTTTTCCAGCGCATATTGGTAGGCATTGATCAGCTCCGCGCGAATGCGCAGCGCTTCCCGGTCCTCGCTGGCTGCAAGCTCAGCGCGCTGCGCGTTGAGGCGGCGCGTAATGCGCTCCATGGTGCTCGTAACCAGGCGAAATAAATCCTGCGCCCGCTGTTTAGTGCGTTCCGCACGGTCGCGCTCCGTGTAAAAATCATCGAGCAGCGGGGAGAGCGCCGTATACGCACGAGTCCGCATTAGCGCACCATATTGACGAATGGAAAAAAACGCAAAATCAACAGGCTTTTTCTCCTGATCGAGCACCATCTCCGGCTCCGCCCGGCCTTCCCGCACCCGTGTGCATAGCGCCTCCAGCTCCTGCGTCAGCGCCTGCTTCTGCTGCAAATCCAAAGAAGAAACGGGAAGATCCTCCCCTGCCGTGCGGAACGCAAGCTCCCGGCAAACGATGGGCGAAACACCCTGTAGGGAATGCAACAGCGCCGTGGAAAGGCGCGCATCCCCCTCCAGCAGGATTCGCCTGTAAGCATCCTCCGCTCGCTCCTCCAGGAAATTCCCCTTTTCTTGAGCGGGCGGCAACTCATAAGGCGTGCCAGGCAAAATCTCGCGGACGGAAGATTTCGTGGCGTCAATCCGTTTGACCGCATCGACCACAACACCGTTTTCATTCAACAGGATAATGTTGCTGTGGCGCGCCATGATCTCGATGCACAGGCTCGGATGCACCCGGTCGCCAATCTCGTTGCTCGCGTCGAAATCGAGAAATAACACGCGGTCCAGCCCCACCTGACGCAAGCCGGTGAGCACTGCGCCAACGAGCGTTTTTCGCAGGAGCATGCAGAGCATCGGCGGCTTCTGCGGGTTATCCGGCGCATAGTTCGTAAAATGCAGCCGCGGGCTATTGGAGCGCACGCTGAGCAGCAGCTTCAAGGCCCCGGTATGGGAGCCTGCGCCCGCCCGGCTGCGCAGCGAGAGCACCAGCTCCTCCCGGGAAGGCTGGCTGACCTTTTCCACCCGGGCGCCGAGCGCCTCGCGCTCGAATTTCCTGTTTTAAAAAATGCAAAAAAATTCCATCAAGCGCCATTACAATGACTCCTTGCCATCAAATTGAATCCATGTCACCGGATTCTCCTGCCGGATGCGCACCACACGGATGCCAGGGAACCGGGCGGATAGCTTACGCGCCAGCACGTCAACTATAGGATTCTCTGTTTCATAATGCCCCGCCGCAAGCAGCGTAAGCCCTCTCTGCTGCGCCGCCAAAAATTCGTGATGGCTTGCGTCGCCGGTCACATAAGCATCCGCGCCTGCCGCCTGTGCATCTGCCATCAAATCGGCGCCCGCGCCGCCGCAAACTGCTACACGGGTGATTTCCCTCCCTTTGTTGGCCGCAGCCATCCGGACCGCCGCGTGCAAACGGCGGCTGACAGAGCCTGCAAGCGCCTGCGCATCCATGGGCTCTACGCTGCCAATCCGCAGCAGGGGCGCTCCTTCTTGGGCGGGAACCGCCTCCACGGCGGATAACCCCAGCTTCTCCGCTAACACATCATTTACGCCGCCTTGCGCCACATCCAGGCTGGTATGCGCACAAACTGCGCTCATCCCTGCCTGTGCAAGCAAATAAGCGGGCTCTTGCGCCAAAAAATTGCTTTTGCGCATGAAAGATCACTGGATGATGGCTAATAAACAGCTGCGCGCCGGCCTCCCGCGCCATTTGAACCGCCTCTGGCGTCATATCGAGAGCAACGGCGAGCGTATCCACCCGCTGCTTCGGATCTCCCACCAGTAGGCCGCTATTATCCCAGCTTTCCTGCCGGTCAAAGGGCGCGATTGTATTGAAATAATCATAAAAATCCTTTACACAAAGCATTCTGCCAAACCCGTTCCTTTCGCTGGTCATTGACAAAGCCCCTTACAGAGCGTTTATTCCATTGATCCAATCACTGGTTCTGCCATTTTACGCATTGCCCCGCCTATCTCGGCGGCCGCCGCTTCCAGCCGGGCGCATTCTTGCTGCGACCGGCGCGACCTGCGCAAAGCCTCTACGCGGGTGAGCAGGCGCTGATGCTGCCTGTTCAAATAGATAAGCGCTGCTTCGCTATGGCACTCCGGCAGCCTGCCCAAATACGGAAGGCCGGGTGAACAAGCTGTGGGCGCCCCCGTATATTGCGCGCACAGGGCAATATAGAAATGGGAGCCATCCTGCACGGCGTTTTCCTTTAAAATTGAAAATCCATTTTTATAGAGAAACCGGCGCACATCCTCCGCGTGCGTCATCGGCTGGAGGATCAGCCGCTTCCCCTCATTTCGCAGCCAGGGCGCACGCGCAAGGATGGCTGCAATCAATTCGCCGCCCATCCCGGCAATGACAATATCCTGCGCCCAATCCGGAGCAATTTCGTCAAGCCCATCCGACAGGCAGGCGACGATCCGATCCTCTAAATGATAGCGCCGGATTGCCTGACGCGCATTTTCCAGCGGCATTTCACGCAGATCGGACACAACCGCGCGAGGGCATTTGCCGGAAAGAACCAATGCCACGGGCAGATAGGCGTGATCCGTGCCGATATCGGCAACGGCGGCGCCATCCCGCACAAAATCCGCTACCATTTGGAGCCGAGTGCAAAGGGGCCGGTTCAGAGGAAACACATGCATTTCGCCGCCTCCTTTTATTGTCTTCCGTATAAATCCAAAAACTAGGAGCCTCCTGATACAAGGAAAAACCGCCCGGCAAACGTCGGGCGGTTTCAAAGCCTTGCTGCCTATGGCCATCTTTTTTGCACCGGGCAGTTTGGAACTTATTCCTTACCGGCAAGATACGCGTTGATCTCCTTCACCAGCGCGTCGGCGTCTACGCCATGCACCATACAGGCCTGCTCCACGGTTTCGCCGCGGGAGGCAGGGCATCCGAGGCAATGCATGCCCATATTCAAAAAATAAACAGCCGTTTCACGATCCAGATCCAAAATATCGCCAACGGTCATATTTTTATCAATCTGCGCCATTTGGTATTCCTCCTTTACTTACGTGCTTGTCTTATTATAATCCCTTGGCGCGCCGAATGCAATACATTCTATTTTCCTGTTTTTCGGCTTTGTCATACTTTTGTCATCCGCTTTTCTCATAATCTTTTATTTTTGCACACAAAATCGTAACATTTTGCAGGTATACTAAACCAAGTTAAATACAAGCGCTTTTCGCTTACGATCCCCTCAAAAGAGGGAGTTCTAATATTTCTACTTTTTCATTTTTTCTCTCCTTTTTCCCTCATTTTGCAAAATGGGCGCCGAAAAAATCGGCGCCCATTTTGATTTTTTGTCGCTTTCAGCATGAGCCCCCCGGTTCTACCGGGAGTAGGTAAAAAAGCCTTGGCAAATAAATTAATGGAAGCGAGTAAGTAAATCAAAAGAAACGGATTTTTCCTCCAGAAAAAAATTTCATAAGAGGAAATATACAAAAACCTGAGAATCGTTGTAAACTTTAAACCAGACAAGTATGACTGATTTACCAGTTGCAGGGCGAGCGATGCGATGATATTTTTCAGTGCCCCTCTGGGGTCTGTGCAAACCACTAGTTTACTAATGGTTTTGATTTTTTTAATATATCCCAATAGTAGATAATACTGTCTTGCAAATTGAACATGAATTCAGAATTATGTTAGTGCATTTCTACAAAATGTGTGTTCAGTATAATTTTTTATAACTTTTAGTGCAACGTTTTGGTCTCTTTTTACGTTATATAGAATGAGAGGGGTTCTCTCAAACGTAACAATTGAGGAGATGTTGAAATGAAAAAAGTATTGCGGATCATTTCTATGGCGTTGGCAATCCTACTAATTGCTGAAATCTTGCCCGCTCAGGCAATTGCAGATGGCGTCCAACGGCAAGCACAGGCGCAAACCACACAAGCACAAGAATCCAATGTCGGAAACGAATCGGGCATTCTTTATGAGGTTGAGCAGGAACGCAGTGCAAATGCCAAAATCTTTCGAAGAACCGATGGTACTTATACAGCACTCATAGCAGATGAACCGCTTCATTACTTAAAAGATGGAGTATGGGAAGAAATTGATAATACCCTAGAAGAGCAACCCGGGGAAGAAAAAATGGTTTTCGCAAATAGGGAAAACTATTTTCAAGCGTCATTTCCAAGCGAGCTTTCCGATGATGAAGCGATTGCGATTACCAATCGGGGATATACCCTTTCGTTTAACATGATCCATTCCTCGAAGAAGGCTTTTAAAGCAAAAATAAAAGCAAAAACCAAAGAAGAAAAAGAGCTTCGCAAAAAACTCAGCGAAGCCCAAAAACGCTCTAATTTATCAGAAAGACAAGCGACTATCACCTATCAAAACATTCAGACCGATGTGGATTTAGAATACACAGTGCTTCCTCAATCGGTGAAAGAGAATATAATATTCAAGAAGAAGCCGAAGGAGGACGCTGTCTATGAATATCAGGTTTATGCCCCAAAACTAAAAGCCAAATTATCAAATACGGGCGAGATCACCTTTGCCGATGCGGACGGTATTCCGGTTTTCACACTCCCCGCTCCATATATGTATGATGCGAACGGCGCACACTCCGAGGAGATACAGGTTTCCCTTTCTCAGCAAAAGGATACCTATCTTTTGCGTTATACACCGTCTACAGAATGGCTGCACGCAAATGAACGCGCCTATCCGGTTGTATTAGATCCGGTCGTCGAGGCGGAAATGTCACTTCTAGCTGCTGCGGAAGAAGAAAGCGAAACGCCGGATGACGATACCTATACGATCTCATCCCTGCCAACAGCGAACTATCAGAGTGCCACGGAATTAAAAATTAAAGGCGGCGGAACAATTGCGCGGGCATTCTTATTTCCACAAAGCCAGTATATTGTCAGCAGCGGAGTTACCTCTGCCCGGCTGAATCTATATGGTAAGAATTTGGGAAGCACCGCTGCGAAGCTTGCGGTATATGGAATCACGCAGACTTGGGATCCTGCGGCGGTTACTCATCATGCGCAGCCGTCATTCCATCCCTCCCCGATGGATTATGTAACAATCAATGCGTCCAGCGCTATGCAGCACATCGTGTTGGATGTGACAAAGTTTTGTGCGCCGAGCGGCTCGGATATCTCCTATTATGGTCTGCTTCTTAAAGCGTTGGATGAGTCTGTCAACACAGATTTAAGCGTCATATCTTCAAACGATCAGAATAATAGCGATTACCAGCCAACGCTTGAAATTGATTACGCTGGCAATCAGGGAATTGACGACCGGTACGACTACCACACGCAGTCTGTCGGCAGGGCGGGCACAATGTATGTCAACGATTTTTCTAGCAATATCTGCATTGAACGTGAAGATATCGGTCTGGGTGGAAATGTGATGCCGGTACAGATCAAAGATTACTGTAATTTTATCAGTGTGCTCCCGATCCAGCTCATAATCGGTTCCTCCTGGAATATGAACTATAACCAGAACATTCATTATGTGAGCGACAGTGCGGACGCAAAGCCCCGGATTTCCTATAAAAACGGCCAAGGTAAACAAATAAGCTATATTGCTTCCGCGGAAGAAAATGAAGCCCACACGAAGGTGAAATGGATCGAGGAGACGACGAATTATGTTGGAGACACGGGCACAGCCCTTTGGATGCCCAAAACCGTGACTTCTAATTATGGCGCACATTTAGCGGAAATAGAGATTACGGATAACGAAAATCATATCTTACAATTCAACTCAAGCGGCTATATGGTGAGAATGGCCGACGCGAGCCAGCCATCTAATGCGATTTCTATTCTATACAATGGGAGTTATATAGAAAAATTGATCGACGGCGTAGGCCGAGAATACCGCTTTACTTATAAAGATGCAACAAGTATCTTAACGAAAAAACAGCTACAATCCATTCAGTGCTTTGACGCAGATGGAAATGCGATCACTGTAAAGGATGACGCAGGCAACAACGTCCCCTATCAGGTCACCTATGAAAATAACAGCAATATTTTTGGCTCCGTGCTCAAGAGCGTGACCTACCCAGACGGCAAAACCGTCAAGTATGATTATGGGCTCGGTATGACGCTCACCGACGTCGATAACAACCAGATGGAAGCGAGGTTTGATAACCAGGGCAAGCTGCGCATTATTGAGCGGGCATATCAGTCTAATGGAAGCTATGCGGATGGCGCATGGTTGGATATGACCTATGACGGTATGTTCCAGCGCAGGTTTACGGACAGTCTCGGCAACGTGGAAATCAAACAGTTTGACGAATATGGCCGGACGGTCTGCTCCATGGACGGCGAAACAGGCGATTATGTATATGCAACCTATAAGACGGAAGAAATAGAGGGAAAAAAAACACAATATCCTTTCCAATGTTTCCGAAACGCAGCCAACCAGCATGAATTATATCAAAAACCATAGCTTTGAAGAGAATGCCTATAACTGGTCGGTTTATTCAGGCGATAATACGCATGTCCGTTTCCGCAGCGGGCTTTACGCCCAAGCTGGCGCTTATTGTTACCGTGTTGCACGGGATACGTTGGGAACGGTTACACTGCACCAAGATTATACCAATATCAAAGCGGGAGAAACCTATACGCTTTCAGCTTGGATTAACCTCCCACAGGCCCTAACGGGAGACGGCGCGCGGGTTTCGTTGCAGGCATGGAACGGCAGTACTTGGCTGAAGGAAACATCCAGCGCAAAGGTGAAGGATACGCAAGGGAAATGGGTGCGGTTGGAGACAACGCTGACCATTCCCGCCAATGCTACAAACCTACGCTGCCACGTCCGTATGGATAATTCCTTCGGCGCGATCTATGCGGATGCGTACCAGCTTGAAAAGACAAACAAGGCTGCTGCCTATAACTATGTGGAAAACCCGGACTTTACATTTGGGTCTGATTCCTGGCGGGTTATCCCTACAGGCGCGGTGGCTACCGACACAAATAACAACCAGCGTGCTAGCACACTGGATAACAGCGTTTATCGCCATACCGGTTCCATTACCACGCAGCCCTGCCTAATCCAGCGCGTTTTCATTAACGGCAAGGCTGGCGATACGTTTCGATTTGGCGCATGGGCAAAGGTAACGGACGGCCTGCCGCTGGCTTCGGGCAGAAGCTGTGCGTTCCGCATACAGACGGATGACGGCGAAGGGAACGATATTGAAACACTTGGCCGGATCGATTACAATACGAATACGCAAAATTGGCAGTATATGCAGAAGTCATTTACGCTGGATCAGGATACCGCCTTTGTGGATCTCTATCTCTCCTATGACCGTCAGATGGGCTCCGTGATGTATGATGGCGTCCAACTTTATAAAGAGGAAGCGCAGGCCGAATCCTCCGACAGCGGCTCCGGCACAGAGGAGGCGCACTGCACCTGCGAGGGCTGCGAGGAGGCGGATTGCTCCTGCCGCTGCGCGAGCAAGGATGCTTGCACCTGCGTACAGTGCAAGCGCGGCACAAAAGAGACAAAAGATGCGAAGGGCAATGTGACTGTTTCCACACAGACGGATGGCACGAAAAGCATGGAAACCCGCAATACCTACACCGCCTCCGGCAACTATTTGGCCAGCACGACGAATTCCGCAGGCGATACGGTATCCTATGGCTATAACGAGAAGAACGGCCAGCTCGACAGCCAGACGGACGGCAACGGCAATACCGTGCAATATTCCTACAACGCTATGCAGGCGCTGACCAAGGTGTCGCAGCAGGTCGGTTCCAAAACGATGTCCACCGCCTATGGATATGAGAACGACAGGCTTTCGAGCGTGACGCACAATGGATTTTCTTACAATTTTACCTACGATAGCTGGGGCAATCAGACCGGCGTAAAGGTTGGCAGCCAAAGCCTCGTCACCTATTCCTACGGCACAGGCACAAACCATAACAAGCTCAACAGCATCACCTATGGCAACGGCCAGGCCATCACCTATCAATACGACGCCAAGCAGAATATCACAGGCATCAAGTATAGCGGGGATAGCGCCTGGCGCTTCACCTACACCTATGATCGGCAGGGCAACGTAAAAACGGCCACCGACAATATTGCCGGGACAAAGGCGACGCTGGACGGCGACCGCATGGAGGTGCGCAAGCTCTCCGATAACAGCCTTGTCTACTCCAGCGTTACAGCGGATGACGGGAGCGTAACGGAAACCGCCTTTGGCAAAACCTATACCAGAAAAACAAACGATGATAGCTACACGCAGTCCACAGGCCAGACTGTGAAATCCGGCACGGTCACAAGCCCCGGAACCGCCACTGCCCTCTCGGAAAAGACGGATTATTTCGGCCGCACGCTGGAAAAGAGCGTGCTTGCGAAAAACGGCACAGCGGTGACAGGCGGCGTCAGCACGAGCTATGAATACAAGTCCGCCTCCGCCGCGCAGACGAGCGACCGCGTGAATATCCTGCGCAACGCGATCAAAACCGGCGCGAACACGTCTGCAACCAAGGATTTTTCCTACACCTATGATGGCAACGGCAATATCAAAACCGTGCATCAAGTCAATAACGACGGCGGCTCAACGCTCCTGTATACCTACCATTACGATGCTGCAAACCAGCTCACGCGCGTGGATGATAAGGTGCAGGATCTGACGGTGGTGTATGTATATAACGAAGGCGGCAACCTCGTCAGCCGGACAAATTACAAATACACGACGGGAACGCCGCTACTGCTCAAGCGGACGTGGCTGTATACCTATGACAGCACATGGAAGGATCAGCTCGCGTATTACGACGCAAAGCGAATTCAGTATGATACTGTTGGCAATCCGACGAGCTACAATGGCTGGGCGTTCACCTGGGAGGCCGGGCGGCAGCTCGCCTCAATGAGCAAGAGCGGAACGGACGTTGCTTACCAGTACAACGCGGACGGCCTGCGCACGAAAAAGACGGTCACGCAAAGCGGCGCGTCAACCGTGTATGAATACCTCTGGAATGAATCGAAGCTTGTCGGGCAGAAGGTTGGAAACGATGCGGTCAGGATTCTGTATGACGCAAACGACGAGCCGGTAGGCTTCACGGTCAACGATACGGCAAGCTATTACTATGTGAAGAACTTACAGGGCGACGTGCTCGCTATCGTTGACAAAACGGGAGCGGAGAAGGTATCCTATGTGTACGACGCATACGGCCAGATCGTGTCCATGACGGGCGACGCGACGCTCCAGAAGCTGAACCCCTGCACGTACCGTGGGTATTACTACGATGCGGAGACGGGGCTGTATTATCTTCAGTCGAGGTATTACAACCCGGAGTGGGGCAGGTTTATCAATGCGGATACGTCAGAAATACTAAATGCTGTTCAAGGGACAACGGTAAGTTCAAATATGTACGCTTACTGTGAAAATAATCCAGTAAATCATCATGATAAAGGCGGAACCTTTGGAACTCCAATTCAGTGGGCATTTTCAATTATGGGTGCTCTTTTGGGAATACCTTTTGGAAAGTGGATTGCTAACCGGCTTGGCTATTATTCTGGATGGAGATATAATGCAGTTCGCATTGCTGCCGTTGCTGGCGGGGCTGTCTTGGGATGGTTTTCAGGTAGGGCTTTAATAAGCCTAGTTAAAATGTATGTCAGTGCGAATCCTAGCATATTTTTAAGAATATCAGCGAGATATGGCCCCAATGTTCTTATGAGAATTTACAGCGTATTAAACATTAATGGAATCGGATTTTTCGGTGCAAGGACTTTATCAGCAGCTGCATCGGTTGCATCTAGGGTATTATTTGGCCAACAAATAAAAATGCCGCACACCTTATTCAATTAGTCAAAAAATATTTTGAGGCACCAAAGAAAAAGCTTAATACCCAACAGATTAAATACTTAATAACTCTGTGTCAAAAATTTGGTTTAAAAATAGAAGTGAAAAGAGGAGATATAGTGAATGTTGTAAACCATAAATCATGGAATGGAATTCCGCATATCCACATTGGAAATTCCAGAATACATGTTGCACTGACGAAAGATGCGGTGAAATTTATTCGCTCATTTTTCAAGATATGAGGAAGAAATGTAGAACTTTTTGTAAAAAGGAGCATAAATGAAGATTCAATTATTATCTTTTCCAGTGAATACAAAGGCCTCCAATTATATGGGGCTTTACCGTGGGACGAATTATATTGATTTTATATTAAGTAAACAATTAGAAAGTGATTCCTATATTTCAATGTTCCTAAACAGAATTGATGAAGATGGCAAACTCGTTATGAACTCCGAAAACTATATCTTGAGCAAAAAAATATGTTCTTTGCTCTTAAAACAAGGATGGGATGGTGATATGATTTTGTATAGTGATAATGATGAACCGGCCCTTAAAAACGTCGTTTTTTTAGGATATGATATTTGTGGAGATAGCGAATATTATTCGCCATTAGGTGATGCTATGTTACGCGAATTTAATCCACAATTTCCGTTTGATCGGAATCTAGGAAGTGAGCTTTTTGTCCATTACAAAGAAAAGATAAATTCAAATGGTTTATTCTCTAATAAGGAAGTAGCTACTAGCCTCGCAAATTATTGTATTAAAATTAACAGGGAGTTTCCACATGCTGTAGAATCAGAAAACAATTGGCGTCCTTTTGCAATTTATCGAGACATTGTTTCAATTGCAGATCAAAATAAAAGTTTGGCAAAATAATCAGCGCATATCTTGTAAAGTAGGTGATAGTAATGTTTAAAATGGTGGTTCACTCAGATAACGATGACCTCGTTCGATCCAAATTAGCAAAGAGGAAACTTCTCACAACCGATATGCTTCAAGTGGATGGAAGGGCTGAAATTATTCTGAATAATGACGTGTGGTTTTCGTGTGACGAATTCCCTTTAATTGAATTTTTATATCAGTTATTTCATTGGTTTAAAGAAGCGACAGATAACGATTTTAATTACATCAGTATGGAGGTGGAAGAGAATCCTTTAATTACTTTTACAATTCATAATCATATGGTAAAGTGTACATCACCGTGGCAGTTATTTGAAATGGGGTATGATGTTCCCGTTCAGGATCTGTTTTGCGAGATTGATAGTTTAGTGAAAAATTACCAAACTAAATAACTTAAAACTTTTTAATCAAGTAAAATGACAAGTGCCTTTAGACTGGTAAAGTTTAAAGGCATTTTTCACCGCTGTTGGAAATGTAAGTATGATTACAAACTAAGGAGATTGAAAAATGTATGATGTATTATTATTGTCAATTGAACAGCCTAATGAAATAGATGAAAAACTGTCATATGGCAATTTAACAATCGAAACAATGAATCATTTTGGAGATATTCGTGAAAAATACTACTTTGAAAAATGGCCATTTCTTAACAATTTAAACGGAATCTTATATCGCATTTATACCGAAGATCAATTTGGAGAATTTCAATGCGGCGATGGCTTATTTCAATTCAAATATGAAAGTGAGGCTATGGAAGCATTTCTTCCATACTGGTATCATCAGTGGGAAGATAGTGAAGATCTTAAAAATGATTTGATACCAATTTCAATAAAAAAAGAATTTTGGGATTCTTTTCAAAGATTGATTGATTTAATGTTGGAAAAATCACCATTAAAGACAATTCTATTCTTATGCTGTGGGCAGTCACTGGAGCGAGAAATTATTTACGGAAAAATTACGAAAGATGTTTTTTACAATTTATTAGAAACTGGTAGCATCGCTACAAATATTTGTTATATTATTGGTTTAAATTAAGAAGTGAAATATCATTTGGTAGAATAGGAGGACACGTTTTTTACGTATAAAGTATATGGAAATAAATTATACAGATTTGCTCAAAAACTATAACATCATGATAGAATATACATTGCAAAATTCCACAGCCTTCAGTATGATTTTTCATGCTCAAAAGCCGTACGCACAATCGCCGCCTATATATCAAGACGGAGAGGCAAAAATAGCAAAATCGCTTGAGCGCTGTATTGAAAAACAAATTATAGGTATCAAAAAATGGCCTGGAAATGGGACCCGGTCTAATGATAGGGTTTGTAATATCTATCGGTCATGCTCTCAAGCACAGAAAATTTTATTAACTGACAATTTCTTCGGTTCTGTAAATACTTCACTTCCTGAAGATCTCTGTTTTTACAGAAAGGATACCGCTTGGTTTGTAACGGTTTCACATGAAGCGTTAGCTTTCATGTATTTTGAAACACAAACAGATATTGATTATTTACAAAAAAACAGTATTCATTATAGTTTTCCTAGAAACAATATAACATATTCGTACCCAAATGTTTAATCTCACATAAAAATATTTATTGAGAAAGGAAAGAAGTGCTTCTGTGAAGTTTAGAGGCACTTCTTTCGCGCGTATTACGACGCAAAGCGAATTCAGTATGATACTGTTGGCAATCCGACGAGCTACAATGGCTGGGCGTTCACCTGGGAGGCCGGGCGGCAGCTCGCCTCAATGAGCAAGAGCGGAACGGACGTT
>ENA-OQAB01000192-OQAB01000192.1-human-gut-metagenome-genome-assembly--contig:-NODE-192-length-35719-cov-4.139610_pt1 | contig 35719 bp, 28 predicted proteins | sample MGYA00242490_ERZ504517 | MGnify/ENA primary metagenome ERZ504517 (study PRJEB26092, sample SAMD00036298) | human gut metagenome | host: Homo sapiens | study: EMG produced TPA metagenomics assembly of...
TCCCTCATCAGTACCCGCAGGGGAAATTTTCTGCCGTTACCCCCCTGATTTCCAAGGGGGAACCGAGTCTCTTACTCCGTTCTCCACCCGGGCCTTCGGAAACGTCTTTGCGCTGTCATAGATTTCCTGATACTCATATTCCTTTAAGGCGTAGCTGGCAAAGGCGTTTCATATCCTCCCATTTCCATGATTTTATGGGGCGGCCAGCCGCACCCTAGGAGAGCGGCGATGAACGTTTTCTACCCCCTTTTCTCACAGCTCCTATGTAGCAGTAGCCGGCCGCTCCTGTAAATCCTGTTTTCCCTGTCAGAGCTTCCGGCATCATATTTAGAAATGCATTATGATTTCCGCAGTAAAAGGAGCGTTTCCCCGATTCGTCTGAAAACGAGTGGGAAGCCGTTCTCGTCAGCTCCAGAAATTCCTCCTTTTTGGGGGGAAGTCTGAATGCAGTACCGCATGATCCGGGCCAGATCCTCCGCTGTGGTGGAGTGGGGCGTCTGATCGGACTCTCTCGCCTTATCCAGCCCGTTAGGCGTCACAAAGCAGGTATCCTCGCAGCCAATATCCCTGGCCTTCTGATTCATCAAATCCGCAAATCCCTCTGCCGAACCGCCGATGTGCTCTGCTACCGCCTCCGCGGAATCGTTATGGGATTCCAGCATCAGAGAATACAGCAAATCCTTCAGATAATACTTCTCTCCCTCCCTGATCCCCAGCTGCACGTCCGGCATAGACGCCGCGCAGGCGGAAACCTCCACCAGATCCTCCGGATTTCCCTCCTCCAGGGCCAGAATACAGGTCATAATCTTTGTGGTGCTGGCCATGGGCCGTCTCGTCTCCCCATCCTTTTCATACAGAATTCTCCCCGTCTCTGCGTCCATCAGAACTGCCGACTGGGCGTGAAGGGAAAAGGAAGGCTGTTCTTTCTCCTCCCCTGTGCCTTTCGGAAGCTCTGCCAGGCTGCTGCAAAGGGGCTGTTTTAGATTTGCAGCCGTTTTCTCCGCTTCCATTCCCGGAAGGGATACGGCCAGAGCGGCCAGGCCGATTCCCAAAAGCGCGCCTTTCATCTCCCGGCTTTTCGCTCCTTTTCGTCTGCTTTCCTGTTTCAATCTCTCACTGCATTCCTTTCCTGCCAGCTTATTAAAACTATATGCAGACAGAAACTGCCCTATTCAGAAACAGACAGCCGGAGCTTCCTGCCCTTGCCAGCCTGCCGCCCCTGTGATACAATCAATGTCATGAAACAGACATTTACTTATCAAATTACAGAACAGGACCAGGGCAGGACCATTGAACAGTTTCTGCGCCTGCGTGGGTTCTCCCGGCGTCTTCTCGTCCGTCTCAGAAAAACGGATCACGGAATCTGTCTGGGAGCCGGGGGAGAAACCCCTGTGTATACTACAAAAATTTTATCTGAAGGAGATCTTCTCACCATCCGTGTTCCCGACGATTCCCCATCCGGACACATCGTGCCTGTGAAGCAGGAATTTACCATTCTCTATGAGGACGAGGATTTGATGGTGATTGACAAACCGGCCGGTATGCCGGTCCACCCCTCCCAGGGAAACTTTTACAATACTCTGGCCAATGGAGTCGCCTGGTATTTTGCCCAGAAGGGAGAGAGCTTCACCTTCCGGGCCGTCAACCGTCTGGATCGTGACACAACCGGCCTTCTGATCATTGCCAAGCACCTGCTGAGCGCTGCGCTTCTCTCAGAAATGGTGGCAAAAAAGCAGATCCGCCGCCAGTATCTGGCCGCTGTGTCCGGAAAAACAGAGGAGTCCGGCTCTGTCTGCGCTCCTATTGCCCGGGCGGACGGCTCTACCATCGAGCGGTGTGTGGACGAGGAACGGGGGGAATACGCCTGTACCCACTATCAAAGGCTGTACTACTGTCCGGAAAAGGACTGTTCCCTGATCCTTCTCTCCCTTGAGACGGGACGAACCCACCAGATCCGGGTGCATATGAAGCACATCGGCCACCCTCTCTACGGAGATTTTCTCTACCATCCTGACTACCGCTTTATAGGCAGACAGTCCCTTCACTCCTTCCGGCTCTCCTTCTCTCATCCTCTGACTGGAAAGGAGATGACCTTTGAGGCCCGGATTCCAGACGACTTTTCCTTCGCCGTACCGGATGGATGTTCTGTTTCCGGCTGTCCGGCGCCTTCTGGCCGTCCGGACAGGCAGGCGTAAAACTGCAGGCCGGAAAAACACATCTTTCGCAGAAATTTTTTCCTGCAAAAAAGAAAGGAGACCGCTCCGGCTTTCACAACTGGAAGCCCGGAGCGCGTCTCCTTTTCTTTTCATCATATCTGAATGTTTCTCTTAGCGTTTCAGATTTTTTCTTACAAGCTCTGCATACTGCTTTCTGAGCAGGTCTTTTTTGCGCTTTAACTGGCCGCAGAGCTCTCCTCCGATAGACAGATTAGCGCCGAACGGATCTACTACAAATCCGAGCATATCTGGATTCCAGCCTACTACGGAGCACAGATCGTCGAACGTCAGAACCGCCGTCTCGCCTTTATACTCCTTATCCCAGAGAAGCAGCTGGGCCGGTGAAGTAAACGCCGGGAAATATTTCTGTCCCTTGGCATTGGTAAATGTGGTAAAACGCATCTTCTTGCCTTTTCCAGATCCAACCTTGCGGCTCTCCTCCTCTGTCAGCTCTGCCGTCACTGCAGGAACCAGGAATTTTCCAGTCATAACGACTTCTTCCATCACAGCGTTCAGATTCTCTCTGGACGGATTCTTCTCCCACTGGGAAAGAGCCTCGATAAGCTTCTCGTTCACTTTCTTCTTCTCCGGCTGCTTCTCAGCGGCCTTTTTAGGAGCAGTCTTTTCTGCCGTTTTCCTTGAGGCAGTCTTTTTCTCAGCCGTCTTCTTTGTGGTTGTCTTTTTCTCAGCCGCCTTCTTCTCGGAAGTCTTTTTCGCTGCTGTTTTCTTCTCGGCAGGCTTCTTCTCTGTCTCCGGGGTCTCTGCGCTGCCGTTTGTCTTATTTATATCGCTCAAAACATTTCCTCCTTAACTGGTAAAGCTGTCTCTCAAGGCTTTTCGTCAGCCATAAATTCTAGTTTAATATGTATTATCCCAAAAGTCAAATATTTTATTGCTTTTTTAGCGTCTGAGCCCCTTGGGATAATGGTTTTTCAGTGTCTGTCCGGCCAGCTTGGCCCAGCCGATAGGATATCCGCTGCCGTTTCCCGCCACCGTAACAAACGTCCACCCTTTATCGGCCGGTCCGGCGCCCTGCACGCTCTCCTCCTCTGCCAGCTGGGAAAGGCTGACTGCCTCTCCTTTCAGGTAAGCGGCCAGTCTGGGGCTGTCCGGATTCATGCGGCAGAAACGCAGGGCGTCCTTCTCTCCCAGCCAGAGAGCCAGGGCGTGGGAAGGCTCAAACCTGTTCTTTTTCATGGTTCCCAGGTGAAGCCCAGGCCTAAGCACCTTCAGCCCGTCAAAGGAAAGAAGCTCAGGAGGCAGAAGATACAGCTGTTCTCCGTTTAAGGTAAGCTCCCTGCCGTCTAACAGGCGGGAAAGCGCAGAATCCTCCCCCAAATCCGCTATGGTCTCCTTTAAGAAGCTCTCATAATCTCTCAGAGCTTTTCTGTCTTTCCAGTAAGCCGGATACGTTCTCTTTCTGCCGTCCTCCCAGCCCTCTGCCTTTTCCTTCTCCAAATGGCAATAAATGCCCTTCTCCCCCTGTTTTGTGGGGCCAAATCCGTACTGCGCGCGCCAGCTCCGGCCGCTCTTTGGCTCCCCACTGAGGTACGCCGCCTGACAGGCCCTCCGGCTTTTTCACTTCTTTGATATGAATTCCGGATGGCGGTTCCAAAAAGGGCCTCCACTGCCTGCTCGTCCTCCTCCGGAGAAAAGGTACAGGTCGAGTACGCTATGGTTCCTCCCGGCTTCAGCATTCCGGCCGCGCAGTCTAAAATATAGGCCTGCCTCTCTGCGCAGAGCTTGACGTTGTCCGGACTCCACTCTCCTCTGGCCGCCTCATCCTTTCTGAACATTCCCTCTCCAGAGCAGGGCGCGTCCGTCACAATCCTGTCAAAATACTCCGGGAAATGACGAAGAAGGCGGTCCGGCGTCTCATTAAATACAGCGCAGTTCCCGATTCCCATCCGCTCCACGTTCTGGGACAGGATTTTCGCCCTGGCCGGGTGAATCTCATTGGCCGCCAGAAATCCGCGGCCCTGGAGCCTGGACGCGATATGGCTCGTCTTCCCTCCCGGAGCCGCGCACAGATCCAGAATCCGCTCTCCCGGCTTCGGATCTAAGAGAGACACCACCGCCATGGCGCTGGGCTCCTGGATATAGTACACCCCTGCCTCATGGTAGGGATGAAGGCCCGGGCGATCCTCTTTTCCATAATAATAACCCTCCTCTGTCCATGGAATCGGAGACAGGGAAAAAGGCGCTTCCTGTTCAAACTTCTTCCGGCTGGTTTTCAGAAGGTTCAGTCTGAGTCCCTGCTTTCTCTCCTTCTCGTAGCTTTCCAAAAACTCTGTATATTCCGCGCCTAAAAGGCGTTCCATTTTTTCTTTAAATGCCTGCGGCAGTTCCATCATGTTTTCCTCGCTTTGTTCTGTTTCAGTAAACCTTTATTTTTCATTTTTTCAAATCTTATTCTAACATACCTGCGGCGTCTTGGGAAATACTAATCCCTGCGAGGAGGATTTTTTCTATGTTTTTTGATTTTTTCGGTTATTTTGCCATCCCGTTTCTGGCGGCTGCCCTTGCCAGAGAGACGGATCTGTTCGCCACCAATTTTTCTTCCATCCGGACTGCCAGCCACAGGCAGGGAGAATTCCTTCTGTGGAGTCTCTCTCTTCTGGTGTACTTATTTCTGTGCATCCTCCCTCTGTGCTGCCGCCTTCAGGATCAGGGCCGCCGTCCGGGAGCGAACGGTTTCTTTCGAAAAAAGCAGCCCTTCCCTGTAGTTTTCTTCTTCCTCTTCCCTGCCGTTCTCCTTCTGACAGCTGTTTTCACTCCTTATCTGCCTGAAGAGGAACCTTTCTGGTCACAGGTCCACGTCTATACCTGCGTCTGGTCCTCCGTAAGCTTTTTTATCCTGCTGGCTCTGTCTGTTCTGCCAGTCTATTTTCATGCCTCGTCCAGGCGGGAAGGAAGAGCGCTCCTGTGCCTTCTCATCTTAAACGCCGCCTTCTGCGCAGCTTCCTACCTGATCACAGGGATTGTCAACAGCGCCATGGAGATTTTCTATACCTTTGTCTGCTGCGTCTGCGCAAACCGCTTAAGGCTGTTTTTCTCCCGCCCTGTTTTGAAAAAAATCATATAAAAAAGGCACGCCTGAAGCTCTTCTGCCCCGACGTACCTTTTCCGGCCACGATCTTCTCAGCTTTTATAACTGGATTCTGTACTCCTCAGAGCCTGCGCCGTTTACTGCATAATAAGCGGCGTTCTCCTCTGGCTTTACATACACGCTGATGGTCTCGATCTCGCTTTCCTTGTGTCCTGCTGCCACAAAGGCCTTCTTAGCCTCCTCCACAAGGCTGTCAGCGGAGATTTCCTTGCCCAGATACTGGACGAACACCTGCGCCTTTACCTCTTTTTTAGCAGCTGTCTTTCTGGCAGTGCTTCTCTTGGCTGCCAGCTTCTTAGCCTCTGTCTTCCCAGACTCCGCTGCCTCTAAAACAGTCTCTGCTGCAGATACAGCCTGATCCTTTCCTTCCTTTGCCGCTGTCTTAGCTGCGGTTCTCTTTCTTGGTGCTGCCATTGTTCCCTTTCCTCCTAATAAGCTTTTATGTGAATCCCCTTATGAAAAATCCCATGATGTCGCAATTCTCAGGAATTATAAGCCCATTTTTTCGATTTGTCAACCGAGGCAGAAGCTGGAGGAGCAAAAGCTTTGAGCCGGCAGGGATACGGCTCTCACAGCAGAAAAGAAATTTTCCGGCAGCTTCCAGTTGGAACAAGGAAATTTTCTTTCCGGCCTTTCTTTTAGTTGTTCGTTCCCCATCGGAAGTTCGGAACCACATCGCTCCACTTGTCGATTCCGATGACTGCCTTTAAGTCCTCTGTCTCCTCCACCGCTTTTCTGGAATCTATAATCTTGAAAATCGGGTAGATCCTTTTTCTGTCAAAACCAACAGGCGCCGCATTGGCCGGGGAATTGGGATTTGCCGTCCACAGGCCAAACGCCATGCTCAGAGACGCCTCGTGGGGATTATCTACCTGGCGGCTTAAAATAAAGGAGTCGATGTACGGATTGCTGTCTACCAGGAAATACGCGTAGGCAAAGGCTGCCGCCTGCTCTTTCTCCACATTTCCCCTGGCAGGACTCTGGGAAGTAAAGCCCTGCTCTGACAGGATAATGTGGCGCACCTGGCCTGCGCTGTTTAAAAGCTCCGGCCGCTGGAAGTAATCTGTCAGAACATGAAGATTCTTAAAGTTTACCACCTTAGAGTCCACGCTGTCCGTTACCTTTTCATTTTCCAGCCAGAACTCCGGCTCCTGAAGGTTAACCGGGTAAGGATGGTAGGCCAGGTTCCAGTCAATCTGTCCGCCCTTCTTAATCTGGCTGCTGAAGCAGTCAATTAAATCTCTGGCTCCGTAGCTGAGGGTTTTGTTCTCCTGCACCCAGTTGTAATCGGTGGAGAAGTAGACTCTGGCGTTTGCATTCTCGCTGCGGATGGCGGCGTACATCACGCGGAACATTCTCTCATACACAGCCACATACTCCTCCAGCGGCATGGGGCCTGTATAGTTCCAGATCTCCTGATTATTGATCTCATTTCCGATAATCCAGTTGGACACCTGGCCGTAGTTAGGATCGCTTCCATTGTACCGCTCTGCCAGAAATGCCATCACTGCACGGCAGGTCTCAAAGCCCTCGGGAGTGGAGGTATTAAACATATAATACTGGGAGGTTCCCGTCTCCTTCACTCCAGGGTAGAGAAGCTCCGGATGGGAGGTATTCCATCCGTTTAGAATAATTCCCGTAATAATGATTCCCTTATTGGAAAACATGCGGATGGTCTTATCGTACTCCTCCACGCGGCTCTTATTAAAACGGTATGTCTTTCCATTATAATCGTAAGTTAAGGCTCCATTGGGATCCAGAAACTCCCTGACAGAAATGTTGATGGCCGTGTGCTTCACGCCAAGGGACATGGCGTCGTCCAGCATGGACAGCTCGATATTTAACCCCTTCTTCGTCTGAGCCTCCGGAAACGGCTCCTGGTAATCAGAGGTGACTTCCGGGTTCGTCACATAGGCCTCGTTGCTGACAGGCTCGTAAACGCCTCCCCTGTTCACCGCCACCACATATCTGGCAAACAGCGGATCCTCATTCTGGTTCTTGTCGAAGGGCAGCGCAAAGGATAAGCTCTCTGTCTTATCTGCGGCAGCTAAATAGTCGCTTCTGCCTTCCAGAGACGTCTCGTAAGGCATCAGATCAAACAGATAATATTTTCCGTCGTCCGCCGTCTCCGTCTTCTGGCCGGCTTCTCCCTGCCCCTCATCCTCTGTATGAACGGCTGTTCCTGTAATTTTAATCTGGTTTCCATCCACAACGCAGGACGAAAGGTCTTCTGAATCCGCCGCAAACACCGTTCCTGCAAACAGGCAGGCAAACACTGCCGTCGAAGCCGCCGCCTTCGTCCATTTTAAATGTCTCATTCCATCCTCCTGTCTCCTGCTTCAGCTGTTTTTATCACAGGACAAGCTCCTATGACGTGAATAAGCGTCCCGCCGACAGCAGGACGCCCCGTTTCAAGCTTTCTACTATTTCCCCTACCTGCAAACCCGCGCTGCGTGTTGTCTGCTTTCTTATTTGCAGACTCGCAAACCCGCGCTTCGCGCTTTCTGCCTGCTGCGCAGGCTGTTTGCTCGTTATCTCTCCAAAATGCGGCTGCGCTTCGCGCATCCGGCGCTGTCTTCGACAGCTCCCTCATTTTGTCGATACAGCGTCAGGTGAAAATAAATGTCTGCTTCGCAGACGCTTATTTTCCTTCTGACGCTGTATATTATACCGTGGACACTAAGTTCGTATAACACCTCACTAAGTGTCCAGGTATGACTCACACTAGGTTCGTGAAATACCTCACCAAGTGTTCCTATTATACCATAATCCGCGGCGGAATAGTCTTTACAATTTTCTTACAACTTTTCAGCTCTGATTAAGCAAAGACCACGCCATATACGCTCACCAGTCCTGAGATGGTGACAACACCTACCAGCACAGGAGTAAGGAAACGGATGCAGAGAATCCACAGCTTTTTGAGTTTAAAGCCCACTCCATTTTTCTCAATCTCCTCCACCAGGTATTCTGGCTTCCATTTCCATCCAATATAGTAGCACATGGTAAGACCGCCGCATGGAAGGAGAATATTATCTGTAATCATTCCCACAAAGTCGAAGACGCTGTAATTGGCGATCACCACGTCTCCCAGCACGCCGAAGGATAAGGCGCTTGGAATACCCAGAAGGAAAATCAGGGTTCCGATAATCAGAGTGGCGCTTTTTCTCTTCCATTTCAATGTGTCGATGGCAAAAGAGACAGATACCTCTAACAGCGCGATGGCGCTGGTCACGGCTGCGAAGAACACAAGGGCAAAGAATGCCAGAGCGAAGATCGCTCCTCCTCCAATGCTTCCAAATACCTTGGGAAGGGTTCCGAAAATCAGTCCCGGCCCCTGTCCAGGCTCCAGTCCAAAGGCGAATACAGCTGGGAAAATAGCGATTCCTGCCAGAATTGCTACAGTCGTGTCAAGGCCTGCCACGCTGGCGCAGCTCTTGGGAATGTTTTCCTTATCGTTTAAGTAGCTTCCGTAGGTAATCGTGATTCCCATGCAGAGGCTCAGAGAGTAGAATACCTGTCCCAGCGCTGCGGTGATGGAGCCCAGCGTAAAGGTGGATTCCTGGGGAGTGAACACAAAGGCCAGCCCCTTTCCCGCTCCTGGAAGCGTCACGCTTCTGCCGATGATAATCAGAAGAAGCACAAACAGCATGGGCATCATAAATTTGGATACCTTCTCAATTCCGCTGACTCCCTTATAGCAGATCACCGTTGTGGCCAGCATGAAAATAAAATGCCACAGCACCGGCTCTGCGCCGTTGGAAATAAAGGCATTAAAATCAGCCGGAGCGTCAAACGTAGTGGCGTAGCTGACAATATACTTCAGAATCCATCCTCCAATTACGCTGTAATAGGAAAGGATGATAAACGCCGCCAGAACGCCAAAGATACCTACCACTCTGGCGTGTGGGTGGATGTCCGCATAGGCCTGCACCGGATCATGGCGCGTCTTTCTTCCCAGGGACATCTCCGTGATCATAACTGGAATACCTAAGATACAGATAAAGATCAGATAAGCGATCAGGAAGAAAAATCCTCCGTTTCTTCCCATTAAATAAGGAAATTTCCACAGATTTCCCAGTCCTACGGCAGCTCCTGCCGTAGCCAGAATAAAGCCAAGCTTGCTGGCCCATTGATTATGTGCTTTCATCGTAATCGTATTCTCCTATTTTCTCTTTTTCATGAATATAAATACCAGTCCGCTGAGTCCCATTAAAATCGGATAGAAGCAGTACGGAATGATCTCAAAGGGAGTCAGTCCCGTCAGGCTGGCCGCTGCTAAAAGCTGGGCGCCGTAAGGAATCAGCCCCTGTCCCATGGAACTGAACATGTCCAGAAGGGACGCGGAACGCCGTGGCGTCACGCCGAATTCATCGCTGATCTCCTTCGCAATTGGGCCTGCCATGACAATGGCCACCGTATTGTTGGCCGTACACATATCGACTACCAGGGAAAGAGCCGCAATGCCAAGCTCTCCGCCTCTCTCGTCGCTGATCCGCTTCTTAATAAAGGAGAGGACAAATTCAATGCCGCCATACTCCTTCACCAGAGCCACAATGCAGGCAACTATCATGGAAATAACGGTGATATCGTACATTCCGGTAATGCCCGCTCCCACGTGGTTGAACATCTCGGCCACTGTAAAGGCTCCTGTCGCCACGCCCACGATCAGGGACAGCACAGTTCCAGCCAGCAGAATAATAAAGACATTCACTCCAGCCAGCGCTCCGATTAACACAACCAGATACGGAAGCACCTTGAATACGTTGTAGCTCAGCTCGTACTCCATCTGATAATCTGCGTCCTTTGCCAGCACCAGGAACAAAACCATCGTCAAAATGGCAGCCGGAAGCACGATCAGAAAATTCTCCCTGAACTTGTCCTTCATCTCGCAGCCCTGGGTTTTCACCGCCGCGATAGTCGTATCGGAAATCATGGAGAGATTATCTCCAAACATGGCGCCGCCTACCACGGCTCCGGCGCACACTGCCATGGAAAAGCCTGTCTTCTCGCTGATTCCCACCGCAATAGGAGCCAGAGCTGTAATCGTTCCCACAGAGGTTCCCATGGAAATGGAAATAAAGCAGGCAATCACAAACAGCCCGGCCACCGCCACATTGGACGGCAGAATGGAAAGGCCCAGATTAACCGTGCTGTCCACGCCTCCGGCGGCCTTCACCGCTCCGGAAAACGCTCCGGCAGCCAGAAAAATCAGACACATGGTGATAATATTTTCCTCGCCCACTCCCTGTGCCGCCAGCTTTATCTTATCGGCAAAGGAAAGGCTTCTGTTCTGGATAAAGGCCACAAACAGCGCGATTAAAAAGGCCACAATGGCCGGCATGCTGTAAAAATCGCCTGTCAGGAAACCGGAACCCAGGAAAATAAGCAGAAACACAAGGATCGGCAGAAGAGCCGACGCCCTCGCCTTTTTTTGCTCTTTCATAAAAATCCCTCTCTTTTTTTATAGTCACAACCGATTATATCTGTTTTTTCCAGTCCTTTCAAGGGAAAAGTCTCCAATTTTGGAAAAACTGACAGGCCTGCGCCATATATATGAACTATAATCATGGAAGCGAGGTATCAATATGGAAACCTATAATTACGATCCATCCGCCCAGGCAGGCAGTGAAGCCAGAACAGCGGAAAACGAATCAGCGGTCTATCACCGCCCCGGATCCGGCTCGGTCTCTGATCCAAACACAGCTCCCGGATTCGGACCGGCCGGCCCCGTCACCCCCTCTCTGCCCGGAAATACCGGCGGCTGCATAAACTGCGGACCCGGGCAGGGCGGTCTCTCAAACTTATTAGGCAACGTGCTGTGGGCCTGGGGATCCTTCCCTTCTGTCTCTCCCTCCGGCATTGCCCATGTCCGTTTCTACAACGCCGCCTCCATCCGGGAGCCATTAGATATTTACTTAAACGGACGCTTGGTAGTGTCCGATCTGGACTACATGAATTTCACCCGCTATCTCCACATTGTGCCCGGAAACTACCTCTTAACGGTCTATCAGCGGACCAACCCGGGCGGAGAGCCGATTATCAACAACCGCGTCCAGTTCCAGGCCGGCAATTATTATCTTCTGTCTATCCTGGGAGGGCCGTACGACTACTCGGCTCAGCTTGTAATCTCCTAGCTGTTTTTTCGTCTGCTCTGTTCTTAGAAAAAGAAAGAGACAGAACCCGCAGTCATATGCAGGCTCTGCCTCTTTCTTTTTAGTTTTGTATCTGATTCTTCTGGCCTTCCCTTTTTGGATGGCACATACCAGAACAGCTGCACCCGCCGCAGTTTCCTCCGCAGAGGGATTTCCCATTTTTCCTGTCTTTTACAATGCTTCTGACTGCCAGAAAGACAATTCCAGCTACCATCAGGCCCACAATTAAGGTGGATAATCCAGATACCATCAGTTCCATCACAGTCACCCTTTCCAGCTTAAAACTCTATGCGTTTCATTTCCGTGTTTTTAGTATTATATTCCCGTTCCTGTTCCGTATTCCCCGAATCCTTCTTCTCTCCTGTCCGGGCCATACGGACTATCTGTCCGGAAATAAAGTTAGTTTTTTCTAACTGTTATTAAGTTAGCACATGCTAACCCGTTTGTCAACTATTTTTCGCTGTGTTTTTCTTTTATGTTTTTCTTTCCCTGTTTAGATTCGGCTGACTTTTTACCATATTTTTGATATAATGGACAGCGTCAGGATACAAAGGGCAATGTCCCTTGCACTGACGTCAGTAAGGAATAGTAACAAAGGAGAGGGTATATTGAAAATCCAGCAGTCAGCAGAGGACTATCTTGAGACGATTCTGGTTTTAAGCCGCAAAAAGTCCCAGATTCGTTCCATTGATATTGTCAATGAATTGGGCTACTCAAAGCCCAGCGTCAGCGTAGCCATGAAAAATCTTCGGGAAAATGGATATATCTCCATGGACCGGGATGGCTATATCACGCTGGAAGAGCCGGGACTCAGAATTGCCGAGACCATTTATGAGCGTCACACCTTTCTGACAGGATTTCTTGTCTGTCTGGGGGTAAGTTCTGAGACGGCGGCTGAGGACGCCTGCCGTATGGAGCACGTGATCAGTCCGGAAAGTTTTCAGGCCATGAAGCGTTTCGCTGAAAAAAAGTCTAAAAGAGCAGGACGTGCGGTAAACGATCTGAAAAGAGAGAAGCTTCCGGCCAAAACAGGCGTGGGAATCTTCTCTCTTTTGCTTTTTTCTATTTTCTATTTTTTTCCAATTACATGCAGCGTTTCTCAAGAATGTCCGCAAGGGCGCTCTGGCTGCTGGATGTGGCAGCGCACCACCTCCGTTCTGGTTCCCCGCGCTCCCTCCACAGCTGCCCGCACCATTTTATGGGACTACTGTGTTCGTAAAACAGAACCAGCAGATCTGGACTTCCTACCTGTTTTCCGAATTCGGCGCTCATCTGGTAAATACCTTTGCTTTACATTTAAAATTTCTGCAGATCTGTTTATACTGGCTGACCATTCTGTCATGTCCGCCTACGATCACAACACTCATGTGCCTCTCCCTTCTCTATTTTATGATTCCGCCAGCTGTCTTCCCAGTTCCTTCAACGCTTCCTCTGCACTGGCATCCGGCGCTCCGCAGCAGATGGCGTCCTCGCCGCCCAGCACATAGGCCCCCGCCTGCTTCATCCGGTCGCTCCAGTCTCTCATCCACTGACCGTCTCCCCAGCCGTAGGAACCGAACAGGCCGATGGTCTTTCCTGAAACGTTTTTTTCAGCCGCCTCCACAAACGGCTCCATTACGCTCTCCTCCAGCGTCTCATCCCCCATAGACGGGCATCCAAAAGCTGCTGCCTGGAAGGAAGACAGCTGTTCTGCTGCGGCTTCCTCCGCAGGAATAAGAACCGGCTCTTTTCCAGCCTCCCTGATGCCGGACGCTACCATCTCCGCCATAGCCGCCGTATTTCCTGTTCCGCTCCAGTAAACAATTAAAATCTGATTCATTTTCGTATTTCCTCCTGATAATTTTTTTCTGTTCAGACTGCTCTCAGACACAGACCGCCTGCTTTAAGCCGCCGCCGTGAGGCTGTAAACCGGCTGTCCCAGAAGGGACGCGCAGATCTGCCCCAGGCTTTTTCCCCGCTCCGCTTCCTTCACCACCCGCTCTCTGACCGCCGTATAAACTGCGAAGCGTTTTCTGGCTTCCTCCGGCTCCCGGTATACCTTCCAGTAACCGGAAAAAAGAAAGTCTCTCCCTTTATGCTCGATAAATCCCTTCACATCCCAGATGGGATATTCTAGTATCAGGCCGATTTCATGGGGAAATTCTCCTTTTCCCTCTGCATAAAGCCCGTACCGCGCCGCCAGCCCTGAAAGCGCCTTCGAAAGCTCCATAGAGCTGTAGCCAAAGCCCTGAAAAAAGCTTCTGGTCTCCCTGCTTTTAAGAATCTTTTCTGTCTGCTCTCTCCGGTACAGAAGATAGACAGTTCGTCCCTCCCCTGCCCAGAGACATTTGCAGTCAACTCCCGTTCCGCGGAGGACAAAGGCCACGTCCTCCTCTGTTCCCTCTGTTGTAATTAATATATTGGAGGCCTTCACGCCGGCCAGCACCTGCGCGCAGTGAAACGCCGCCTGCTTCTGAATTGCATTCTGCTCTCTGCTGTATAACCTCTGATCCATCCGCTGTCCTCCCTGCTCTTTGCTTTTCATTTATTTTCCCTTAATCTGTCTGTCGCTGTTTCTTTAATTCGTTTGGTTAGCCTTATCTAACTCTTGCAGTTAGTATACACTAACCCATGCCTTTTGTCCAGCACTTTTTATTTTTTTCAAAAAAAGAAGCGCTTCCTCTGTACCTAGCCAAGAAACGCTTCTCTTCTTTATTCCATATCCAGTTATGATTTTCCTGCCCCGGCCAGCACTTCCTCCATCTGGCCCTTCAGGGTCCGGCCATAAATGCGGTTAATGGCGCTCTCCGCCTTTTTGCGCAGCCGTTCCTGTTCTTCAGGGCTGGCCCCGGCCATCTGGTCAATGTATTTCTGCGCCTCGTCTGCCAGCGCGTGATCTCTCCTGTAATCGCCTACCGTATAATTGGGGGAGAGGACATGGGAATCGTCATAGCCCTCCAGGTACTCCCCCCGCCCCTCCTTTTTAATATCTTCCTTCTCCGCTTCCGGCGCCGCAAAAGCCGCTTCCGGAAGACCTGCCGTCAGTCCCTCCATGGCCTGCTTCCAGATAGAGGCCGGATAGGAGGAACCGTAGAGAGAGGAGAGAGTCCGTGGGGTGTCGTAGCCAACCCACACGGTCACTGTGTAGTAAGGCGTCATTCCGCAGAACCAGCCGTCCTTGCTGTTGTTGGTGGTTCCCGTCTTTCCGGCCGCCTCAATCCCGCTCTTCCAGCCCATTCCCCGGGCGGTTCCCCTCGATATAACGCCCTTCATAACGTCTACCATCACGGCCGCCGTCTGCTGGGAATAAACCTCCTTCGGCTCCCTTCCTGTGTAGATGTCTTCCCCGGCCAGATTCTCCATTCTGACAATACAGTCCGGTTCCCGGTACACGCCTCCGTTTTCCAGGGCGCTGAAGGCGCCGGCCATCTCCTCTGCCGTCACGCCGTAGGTAAAGCCTCCCAGGGAAGCCGCCATATTGTAATCGTCCGGCACAATTTTATCAAACTGCATCTGAGTCAGGTAGGAGAGGCCCTCCTCCGGCGTCACCTCATTAAACAGCCACCAGGCCGCTCCGTTCCGGCTCTTCTCTACCGCCTGGCGCAGGGTAATCCAGTTGCCCGGAAGGGAGGCCACATCCGCCTTCGGTTCCTTCGCAGCGTCCACGTTTATATCCTTCACGCTGGAAATGAAGCGTAGCCCTCTTCCAGAGCCGGAGCGTAGACAATCAGAGGCTTAATGCTGCTGCCCGGCTGGCGGAAGCTCTGAAAGGCTCGGTTCAGGGTATAGGTGCTGGTCTCCTGGCTTCTGCCTCCCACAATGGCCTCCACCAGGCCGGTATCGTTATTGACAGCCACCGCCGCGCCCTGCAGCGCGTAAATGCCGTTGTCCGCCGTCTCCGCGTCAAAGGAGAGCACCTGATCCACCGCGCTCTGCAGGATTTCCTGCTTGGCCGGATCCAGGGAAGTATAAATCCTGTAGCCGCCCGTATACAGCTCATCCTTAGCCGCAGCGTAGCTTTCCTCGTAGGCTGCCTGGTAAGACTTGTAATCGTCGTAGCTGGAAAATCCATACTCAAACGAAAATCCCTCCCTCTCCATCAGCCAGCGCACCGCGCAGTCGATGGCATAGGTCGTCTCATAATTCCGCATCTCGTAGGAATTTCCTGTCACCGTGATCTCCTCAGCCACCGCCGCGTCATGCTCCTCCTGGGTAATGTAACCCCATGGGTCAGCATGTCTCCGAGAATCTTATCTCTCCTTGTCAGGGCATGATCCGGATGGCGATACGGATTATAGTAGGACGGCGAGTTTGGGATCGCGCACAGATAGGCGATCTGGCTTAAGCTCAGCTCGTCTGCATCCTTTCCGAAATATCCCTTGGCAGCCGCCTGCAGACCGTAATATGTATTGGCGTAATTGATGTCATTGACATAAAATTCCATGATCTGTTCCTTAGAGTACTTCTCTGTCAGATCCATGGCAATCAGGATTTCCTTCACCTTGCGCTTGATGGACACGTCTCTGGTCAGATACCGGTTTCTGGCTAACTGCTGGGTAATCGTGCTGGCCCCGTGGACCTCCTCTCCCTTTGTGAGAATAAAATTAATTCCCACCCGGAGAATCCCCTTAAAGTCTACGCCGCAGTTCTCCCAGAAGGTTCTGTCCTCAATAGCAATAAACGCGTTCACCGCATCCTGTGGAATTTCCTCATAGGGAAGGTACTGGGAGTCCTCATCCCCTGAAATCTTGGCCAGCACATTGCCATTTACGTCGTAGAAATAGGACGCCTGGCCCGGCAGAAAATCTGCCTCCGTGCTGTTTGCCACCAGTCCGTCCACCTCTTCTTTGCAGATGGTGTAAAACTTCCATCCCAGAAAACCGCAGCCTGCGGCAGCCACAAAGAGGATCAGAAGAAACATCAGAAAGAACCGCTTCCACAGCCGTCTCCAGCCCTTTTTCTGTCTGGCGGGGCGGCGTCTGCGTCCAGCCTCTTCCTCTGTCCTTGCAGCTGGTTCCCGACTTAACGGATCCGGTCCGGCGGCCTTTTGCTGTCTGGCGCCTTCCTGCTCCCCGGTCTCTTCCTCCAGAATGCTCTGAATCTGTTCGCCCAGCTCCTGCTGCACGGCTTCCTCTGCCCTTCTCTCCTGAAGCCGTTTCGCTTCCTTCCTGTCCTGTCTCTTCTGCGCGTCTGCCGGCCCCGGCGTCTTCTGCCCCTGCCGGCCCCTGGTGTGCCCGCGTTCATTTCTCTCTCTATCCATGTTACTCCTTTTTCTGCCTGTACCAGTTTCGTCCGTGCATCGTCTTCTCCTGCCCTCTTGTTCTCAAACCCATATTCTGTGAGAGGGGCAGAGCTTTTGTCTATTTTACCGCGTTTTCCTCCATAATACAACCTGTTTGCAGTTCCCTGCACGACAAACGCCAAAAATGCGGCTATCTGCGCAGCAGTACAGCTATTTCATGGACGATTACGGGAGCGGCCGCCAAAGGCAGAAGAAATCCCCATTCTGACAGGGAAAGGACGCAGGTTCCAAAAGCCTGTGTCAGAGCCGGAATCTCTGTCACCGCAGCCTGGAGAAGCATTCCCAGTCCGAAGGCCAGAAGCATCAGCCGGTTGGAGCACAGGCGGGATCCAAAGACTGAAGAAGAAACGTCCCGCATCCCCACTGCGTGAAACAGCTGGGAAAGGCTCAGCACGGTAAAAGCGTAGGTCTGGGATTTTAATAAAACCTCCGGATTCTGCAGACATTCCCTGACTGACGAAAGCTCCATGGAACCAGCCAGCTCCATGGGAAGCCGGAAAAATGCCGTGAGGCTGACTGCTGCAATCAGAAAACCGTATCCCCAGGGTGACGAACCATCCTCCGCCTGCAAACAGACTTTCTCCAGACTGTCTCGGTGGCTTCTCCATCAGACGCCTGCCGTCATTTTCATCCACTCCCAGAGCCAGGGCAGGAAGCGAATCTGTGATCAGATTGATCCACAAAATGTGGCTGGGCTTTAAGGGAGAGGCCACCCCGGCCGCAATCGCTGCAAACATGGTGGCAATTTCCCCGAAATTGGAGGACAGCAGAAAAATTACTGAATTTTTTAATATTCTCGTAAACGCCACGCCCCTCCTCCATGGCTCTCTCAATGGTGGCGAAATTATCGTCTGTCAGAATCATATCGGCCGCCTGCTTGGCCACGTCGGTTCCCGTCTTTCCCATAGCGATTCCAATGTCTGCGTTTTTCAGGGAGGGCGCGTCGTTGACTCCGTCTCCCGTCATGGCCGTGATGTGGCCCGCCGCCTTAAAGGCGTTTACAATTCTCACCTTGTGGCCAGGGGACACTCTGGCAAATACCTTTAAATGCTTTATTTTTTCTTCAGCTCGTCGTCCTCTGTCCGCTCCAGCTCCTCCCCCGTCATGCACTGAGTCCTGTCCTCTGCAATTCCCAGCTCTTTTGCAATAGCCAGAGCCGTGTCCACATGATCCCCTGTGATCATGACGGTATCCACCGACGCCTTCCGAAACTGCCCGACCGCCTGTTTCGCCTCGTCTCTGGGCGGATCCATCATGCCGGCCAGTCCCAGGAAGGTAAGCCCCTTTTCCTCCGGTCCTGCGGCATCCTCCTTCGCTGCCGCGGCCAGCACCCGAAGCGCCTGGGAGGACATCCTTGCGGCTGCCTGCTCCGCTTCCCTGCGCTCTGCCTCAGTCATGGGAACCGAGCGGTGGTTTTTCCAGATATGTGTACACTGCCTGAGCACGCGGTCCGGCGCGCCTTTGGTGCAGGAAATGCCTGTCTTTCCCTGTCTGTGGAAGGTCGTCATCATTTTCCGGTCCGAGTCAAAGGGAAGCTCTCCTTTTCTGGGCATTTCTCTCTCCCTCTCCTCCTTTTCAACGTCTGCCAGGCTGGCAAACTGGAGAAGGGCCAGCTCGGTCGGATCTCCTTTTTCCTGCTCTAACCGGGCGTCGCTGCACAAGGCGAAGCACTCTGCCAGGCGTTTTGAGGGTTTTTCCGCCGCTGCGTTTTCTAGCGTCCTGATTGTCCCGTCCTCATACCACTGCGTTACGGTCATCACATTTTTAGTCAGGGTTCCCGTTTTGTCTGTACACACTACGCTGACAGCTCCCAGCGTTTCCACTGACGGCAGTTTTCTCACAATAGTTCCCGCCTTAACCATCCTGGTAACGCTTAAAGCCAGCACAATGGTGACTACTGCCGGAAGTCCCTCCGGCACGGCGGCTACTGCCAGCGATATGGCGGTGATAAGCATTTCCATCACGTCCCGCTTCTGAATCACCGCCATGAGAAAAAGAGCGGCGCACAGGGCTACCGCCGTCAGACTGAGCACCTTTCCCAGTTCTCCCAGACGTTTCTGAAGAGGCGTCTCTTCCTCCGGCGCCGCGTGAATCATGGCCGCAATCCTTCCGATCTCCGTTCCCATCCCCGTGGCTGTTCACAATCCCTTTTCCGTCCGGCCCCTCGAGGGTCCACATTAGGAGGGTCATCATAGGCCATATTTTTTTCCCCTTTTTCCGGGATCCGTTTCCGGTTCCGGACTCTGTACGCCAGATAATCAGCGGACTTGGACACAGGAACCGACTCTCCCGTCAGGCTGATTCCTCAATTTAAGGCCTGCCGACTGAATCAGGCGCATATCGGCCGGAACCTGGCAGCCGGCTGTCAGAAGCGCCAGGTCGCCTGGAACCAGCTCCTTGGCGTCAATTTCTATCTCCCTGCCGTCCCTGACGACGGATGCCTTCAGGCGGGTCATCTGCTTTAAGGAATCCAGAGCCTTCTGCGCTTTTCCCTCCTGCACTATCCCCACAATGCCGTTTACAGCTACCACAATCATGATAATCACTGCGTCGCTGTACTCCCCCAGAAGCACGGAAATCCCGGCCGCTGCAAACAGCACGAAAATAAGAGAGTCGCAGAGCTGCCCGGCAAACCGTTTCAGAAGCGTTTTCTGCTTTTTCTCCTCCAGCTCATTGCTTCCATAGTGTTTCTGCCGCTCTTTTACGTCCTCCTCCCTCAGCCCCCGCTCTCCGTCAGCGCTCAGTTTCTTTAACGTCTCGTCTATGGTTTTTCCTTCATACATGAATGTTCCCTCCTTTGGACAGCCGTTTTGCCTTTTGACACTTTATGAAGGGCAGAATTGTTTTAGAACTGCGTGGAAGATCGGAAAAGAGCCGCCGGGAAGCAGGTGAATCTGCACCTTGCTTCCCGGCGGCTCTTTTTCTCTTTCTATGCCATTTTCTATCGTTTCCAGATCCGGACTTAGGAAAGTCCTGGACCTGACGGCTTTTCAGGATTGATCTGAACGATTCCGTTAACCGTCCACTGCCCCTGAGCATTTACTGTATAGCCGTCCGGTGTCTTTCCGTTCTTTACCATGGAGCCTGCAGGCTGTCCCTCTGCCGAATCCTTGGTGAAGTAATAGCAGTTGTCTCCAATCCAGCGCCATCCCGTATACATTGCTCCGATCTTGGCGTCGTTCTGGTCATGAAGGAAATAGGTATGGCCGTCCTTATCTGTAAACCAGCCTGTCTCCATATAGCCTTCTGCGTTGAAATGGTACCAGCCTTTCTTTCCGTTCCAGGAGCACTCGAACCAGCCGTCTGCCGGATAGCTTCCGTCCAGCTTTGCGAACCACCAGCCTCTGCCGTCCTGCTTCCAGGAGCCGTTGGGCTTTTCTGTCCACTCAGACCTGGAGTTTCCACGTCCGCTGTTTCTGTCTGAATCGTCGTCCTCTGTGTCCTCATCCGGAGTATCTGGAGCCTCTGGTTCAGGAGTTTCCGGATCCTCCGTCTCTGGCTCTTCCGGTTCCGGCGTCTCCAGAATCATCTCATAATCCTCGTACTCGCCGAAGTTTGTCACCTCCAGCTTCTCATGGAAGCTGTTCACGCCCTGGAAATCATCTCTGTCCACAGAAATCCTCACATTTTCCTCGGAATCCACTGTGATGGTTCCCAGATCCAGCTCCTCGCCCTTTTCCAGTACCGGATCGCGATCCGCCACATAGACAGTCATCTCCTGGGCGTCCTCGTCGTACCGTGTCTCGTACACAGCTGGATCCAATTTTGACTTTATGTTCTGTGAAAACTTAAACGCCGGATCCTCAGACATCGGCTCGTCGCTTTCAAATATAAACTTCAAGCTGAAGGCTGTAAAGCTGTCGGCCGGTTCCTGGTCCTGAAGCTTAAGTTTCAGCCTGACCGAATTTTTTCCTGTTTTTTTCCCAGGTGATCATCTGGTTTCTTTCCGCCATGGAATGCATGGACGGAAGGAGCGCCAGGTCTGAGCGCCGAAGCGCACAGACCGGCTGCAAATGTCGTCTTTTTCATTCGTCCTTCTTTCTCTCCTTATTTTATGCGGCTGCCCTACGGCTTAATTTCAATGTCCGGAAGATTTTTCGGCAGCTCCACAAACAGCGTGTCGCTGACAAGACGATCTCCCTCGTTTGTCTCTGCATTGTCGACGCGGTACATCTCCGCGCGGACCTTACCAGGAAGCGTTACGCCGTCCAGCTCATCCGGCTCGATGTAGTACACCCAGATTCCGTCTGTGATCTCGCCCAGCTGTCCGTTCACCGGATCCGGGGCAAAAATCAGCTGATGGGCTGTGACTGCGCCGTCTGCGTCTCTTCCGCCCACTACGTTTCCATCCTCGTCATAGAGAATAAATGTGTTGTAGGCTGGATTTCCTTTGTATTTTCCAGTAAAGATCACAGAACCTGCCGGAATCTTGTCTGCAGTCTCTTCTCCTGTCTCTCCGGAACCTGCGTCAGTTAAATAGAAATCTTCCTTCAGGATTCCGATTCCAGCCTCCGCTAACTCCACATTGTCGCCGGTCGGGCCGAGAATATCAAGCTCCGCTGCCGCAAAGCTCTTGGATCCTGCGGCTGTAATCTTTAAGTAAGCCGTCTCGTACACATGGTAGCGCGGATCGTCCTTCAGGTCAAAGTAAATGAGAGCAGAACTGCTTCCCTCCTGGAATTCAAAGGTTCCGGACTTAATCTCCGTCCACTTCTCTCCGTCCTGGCTGATGGAAAGCCTGTAATTTTTCACTGGATTCTCTCCGTCGTAGGTGTACTTAAATCCTGCGATGGACTCTGTTTTTCCAAGAGAAATCACTGCCTCAGCTTCCTTCTCTGTGGTAGTTCCCACATACGCCTGATCCAGCTGATTGTCAATCATCATGCCGGCGGCGCTGATGGTTCCGGAGCACGGAGTATCGGTCTCGTCCTCATTGTCCGGCTTCTCATCGCTTGGAGAGGTGGTGTTGACGGTGATCTCCCAGTCTGTCTTATCTAACATTCCCTCGTGTAAGAGCTTGAACTCATCGGAAATCCGGTAAGTCTCTGTCGGATTCATGCACTGGTCAATACCCCGAACCTCGTAGGATACGACTCTGTTGTTCGTCGTCATCACATGATCCGTAAAGGTATCGCTGGTGGTAAAGCCAACCACCCGTCTCTCTTCCTTTCCGTATCTGCGCTCGATTCTGGTAATCTCATAGCCCAGAAGCTGATCCCGTTTTCCCTCGTCGCTGAGGCTCATGGTGAGATGCACCTGGTTGGAGGCCTGAGAATCCTTCTCTGCCTCTGCCTTCACTGTGACAGATTCGGCAATGCTCTCTCCGCCTTCCAGACGGTATACTCTGGAATCGTCGTTCTCATAGTAAATAGCGCGTGTTTCCTCGTCAAACTGTCCGGCGTACTCGTCTGTCGTCTTGTCAGGCGTCAGTCCCCAGCGAATGAAGAAGTCTCTTAAATCCTTCTCTGCCGCCGCGCAGGCCAGACGGATCATCTTGTTGTCCTTATCCGCGTTGTCAAGCGTCAGCTTAATGCCGCCCGGCGCAGGAGCGCGGCTTGTATCTCTCGCATAGGAGTCAATCCTTGCAAAGATCAGGTTTTCTCTCTGATCCTTATAATTGTCGTATGTCTTAAAGTTGTATCCTCCGTTGTCGTAGGCCATATGCAGCTGCCAGTACATAGCCAGGCGCTCGCTGCCGCCTCCCTTGGTTCCGGAGGTTACCTTCTTATATACGTCCTCGTAAGAAAATCTTGTGGTATCGTTGCTGTCCCGGGACTTGGCCAGCTGCGGGTAGTAGTTGTTTGTCGTCTCCGCGTAGGCGTATGCTCCCTCGTTGATAATGTGGCCAATCTCGTGGGAAATTCCCCAGCCGAAGTACTGGCCGTCCTGGTTTTCTAAGGCTTTTCCGTTTTCGTCGGTCTCAATCGGCTTGGAACCGCCCAGAGCAGGTACGGATCCCCACTCAATACCAATGTGCAGTCCGCCTGCGTACATGAACGCGCCGGCAAACATACGCTGGTAGCGGATGTTGAGACGGCTGGTAGGCGTTCTGTCCTTGCCGTAGGTCACTCCGTCCATCACCGGATTGTCGCTCAGTCCCTTGTGCTGATAATATAAGTCTATCATGGCGTCCATAGCGTTCAGGGAATCTGTCAGCTGCTGGACGGCGTCCTCCTTCTTGTCAGAGCGTTTTGTCAGCTCGTCATAGAGAGGCTTAATGGCTACGGAATACATCATCTGATCCAGAACGATATCCGTTGCTCCCAGGATACAGTTCTTCTCGTCGTATTCCTTGCCTGAAATATGCCTGTGAGAAGTCTCGCTGTCCGGATCCGCGTTGTGAAGCGCTTCCAGTTCCTTCACCCGCTCCTCCATCTCAGTGAAATAAGTTTCAATCAGCTGGGCTCTCTCATCCTCGTTCTCAGCCTTAGTCAGGTCAAGCACTGGGTAAGGTGAACCGCCGCTGACGCGGACTGCGTAGGAATCATTTATATTTCTTCCAGTGTACTCCACATAGAGGGCGCCGCCCTGCTCGCAGTCAATGCTGGAAATCTTCGGAATGATGATCTCGTTGACGCCTACCTTCAGATCTGACGCATATTTGTAGAACGGAGAGGATTCGCTGTGGTACTGGGTTGCAACCAGCTTTAACGGAGTGCTGTCTCCCTGAGTCTTTCCTGGCGCGCCTACATAGATCGTCACCTTCTCGCCTGCCAGAGCCGCTGTACCCAGAGGCTGCCATGCGTTCAGGCCTCCCAGGAAGGTAATATGGCTGTCATAGGATTTGGATACAGAGGTATCGATCTGAACCGCTTCCTGGCTTACGCCTGTCAGCAGAATACTCTCAGCCACACTCAGATCCTTTAAAGCCAGCTCCTTCTTCGGATGCGTCTCGCCGCTGGCCGGATCAAGTTCATTAGCTCTCTCCTTCAGCGCCTTGACGTCGTCCATCGTTACCTCTGCCTTCAATGCTACATGGAGAGCGTCTGTAAACAGCGCGTCAATATCGTTTAAAAGGCTGTTGTATTCATAGAAGCGGATCTCGCCGATACTGATATATCTGACATTTCCGCTGGCGCTCAGATTGATCTGAACCTTTTTTGCTGTAAACGGCTCGCTGGCAATAAATTCGTAGTACACGCTAACCATTGTTGTCCATACTGGCAGTCGTGAAAAACGTCCTGGAATCTCTTTTCCGCTTCCTGAACCATCCTCAGTCTCCCATGCAAGCACCTTGATTGCACTTAAATCAGATTTCTGAGCCGGCCCTGCCGTAAAGCGGATGGTATCCATCTCATAAGGCTGGTCTAGTGTGATAATCGGACCTCTGGAACCGTAATGCACGCCGGAATCCCAGTCCTCCAGCAGCCAGTAGCTGGTGGGATCTCCGTCCACGATTACTGTCGGAATGGCGGTTTCCTCATCTGCTCTGTTATAGTTTGCTCCTTCTATATTCTCAACCTTTTTAATGTGGTTTGTCACATCCTTGCCCTTGTCCGGGCCGTCATTGAGCAGGCCGTAGGCGGGCATCTTAGCTGTAGCCGCCGGAGCTGTCCTTCCGGAATACATCGTGGAATCAGGGCTGTCTCCCAGCGGATTGTGGCCTACCATGTAAACCTCATATTCCGTGTTGTCTGCCAGGTGCTCTAAAGTGAGGCTGGTCTGGCTTCTGTCGATATTCTCCACCGCTGTGAACTCCTCGGTTCCCTTCTGGCGGTAGAACAGCGTGTAGGACTGCGTATCCTTCATCTTCTTCCAGGATACGTTCAGACAGCGGTAAAAACCGTCGATCTTAATGTATTCCGGCGCTGGCGGCGGACCGCTTGGCTCCGGCGTCACAGACAGCTCGCTGCTGTAATTGCTCTTCCAGGTTCCGTTGACAGAACGCACTCTTACCCGGTAGGTCTCATAGTTTAACAGCTTCTTTCCGCCGAAGCTGTTGATCGTAACAGAATTCTCCTCGGAAGCCATGGTCTCTGTCTCTCCGTCATGAGAAATAGAAATCTCGTAGCCGGTTACGTTATTCTCCTTGTCCCAGATCAGGGTAAACTCTGCGCTTCCAATCTCTGCCTGCAGATTCTTCGGAATATTCTGCACTGGCGGCGGAATGCGGTCCTTCATGTCCTCCATAAATTCCACCTGGCTGATCTCCGCCAGGCTTCCCTGGCTTACCGTTCCGGTTACGCGGATCGTCACCTTCTTCACCGGCTTCTGGCTCTTTAAATTGACTACGATGGAGCCGTCCGGCTGAATCTCTGCTGTACCGCCGCTTCTTCCGAAGCGGGCCTTTCTGGCCTCTCCGGCTTTTACAATGGTGAGCGTCTCTTTCTTCTCTTTTCCATCGTCGTCCACCGTCACTTCTATTTCTCCGCTGGTGATGGCGTTCTCCGATCCGGACGGAGACTGGATAACAAATCCCTCTGCCTTCAGCTCTGTCTCGCTGTGGGTGAAGTCCAGAGTCAGCTCAACAGGATTTTCCTCAGAGATCTTCTCTCCGTCTTTTCTCGCCACAGTGACAGACGACTCCTCGCTGTCATGGTCAAAGAGCGCTTCCGGCTTTCCGTCGATCTCCACCGCGTCGCTGGGACTTGCAGTGTCGTCAAACTTTACCTCTCCCTCCTTGCGGGTTACAGACCGCTCCACTGTGGAAATATGCTTGCGGCTGCTGGAATCATAATCGTAAAAGCTTGCGAAATACTGAAGGTCAGACAGGTTCAGCTCCCCATCCTGATTGAAGTCCATCGCGTTTACGCCTGGCTCCTCTGCGTGGATGGCGTCCAGAAGCTCCTCCAGATCCTCGTCGTCGATGATATCGTCGCCGTTCACATCTCCCATTCGAATCAAGCCTGGGTGGGCGCTGGAAGTATACTGCTCCTCGTCGTAATAATCATTAAACAGCATGACTTTGCAGGTATCCCCCTTGATTTTAATCTCCTGCTTATAAGGCTCATACCCTTCTGCGTTTACTGTCAGCACGTACGTCCCGTCCGGTACATAATTGGACTGGAACACTCCCTTTCCAATCTCAGACATCTCTCCGGGCTGAACGGTGAACTGACCGTACTCGTTCACTTCTGCTTCCTGTCTGAGGAATTTTGCCAGCTTAGACGGCTTCTCTGTGAGATGAACCTCAAATGGAATCTCTCCCTCCACAGGGAGCACCGTGCGGATCTCCACGATCACATTGCCGCGGTACGGGTTCTCCAACGGAGCGTCAGGCGTTGCCTCAGGCAGGGTTTCCGTCTCCTCTTCCTGTCCGTTTGAAGGACTGGATACGGGAAGCCATTCACTCTGACTGCCGCCTGTCACTCCTGCTGCCAATGGCTGGGCCGCGTAGGCCTCCAGCGTGCCGAGGGGCTGCTGCAGTCCAATCCAGGCAGCCAGCACAAATGCCAGTTGTCGTTTCATGTTTTGCTTCTCCTACTCTCTTGTATTTTTTTTGCTTAAAATCGGTTTATTATACCAGTTTTTTCTTATTTGCACAAGGAAAAATCCGGAGAAAAATCGAGAAGAATTCCTGAAAAGTAACAGGTGGAATCGAAAAAAAATGAAGAAAGAAACTTCCTGCTGTTTAAAATTGAAACAGGAATTATTCTTTTCTTACTTCTCTCTATCCGCTTATTTCGCCTGTATTATGCATCCTCGGCGCTGATCTCGTACGCGCCGTTCTTTCTCTCCACAACCCAGACCGTGCCGCCGTCCCGGTATCGTCCAGGACTCTGGATTTCTCCGGAACGGTTTACCAGATAATCCTTATCGTCTACCGTCCTGATCTCATATTTTCCTACGTCTTCCGCTCTCTGCAGCGCTCCGGCCCGGTAGAGCTTCCCCTGATGGGGGCCGTGAACCGCTTTTCCGCTTCCGTGGAATTCAAATGTGCAGGTTTCGCCCTTTGACACAAGTTCCACAGTTCCCGTCCGTCTGGCTCCGCTCCCCTCGTCGAAATACATCAGATCATACTCTTCCAGATAGTTTTCCAGATCTTCCACGCTGCAGTCTGTACTGTCTCCTGCACAAATCAAGGTTTCCGCATATTTTTTGTCTTTGGTCACAGCCACCAGGCCAGTCCGCATAATTCCTGCCTGGTCGAACAGATACTCCTTCCCCCGATGTTTCTCATCCGGTTCTGAACTACCGTTCCGTCGGAAAGTCCGTAATACCATCTTTTTATATGGTTCTCGCTGGCATAAGAATCCTGCGACGCTTTTGGAACCCGCTCAATCCACTGTTCTGTCAGCGTGTTTGGACTGCTTCCCAGCTTTTTCGAGGACCGCATCATTCCGTTCTCGTCGAAGGTATAGCGGTATCTCCCGTTTTCATCGCTTTCCGTGATGCTGGTGTCCGCCGCCTTCTTTCCATTAGAATAGAAGTAAAACCAGCGCTGTTCTCTGCCTCCGTTCTCTCTCTGGACAGGAAGGCAGCGCCATCCCGCCGCAGTCACGTCATATACAAAGTCTGTCAGCACGTAAACCGGCATAATGACCTTATCGGACTGATCTCCGCTGCCGCTTCCGTCGCCAGTAGATCTGGACGCTCCTGTTTTTCCGGCTTCTCCGGTCTCGCCCTCAGCGCCTGCCTCTCCGGCCTGGCCCGAATCTCTGAAAAGTACAGACTGACTTCCTCATTCTGCACAATACTGCGGTTTTCCAGATCAAGTTCCGTCCCGTCGGCCAGGCGCATCCTGCTGCCTGACGCCAGAACCTGGAACGCTGTCTCGCCGCCTGAAATACGCACGATTCCTCTGTCAATATACGCAAGCTCCGCGTAGCCCTTCAGGCTCTCCTCTGTTCCGTCCGGAAATGTAAGGCTGATCTCCGGGGAGGAGACCAGATACTTCTCCTCCTGCATTTTCCAGATATTGTCCTGGAATTCCAGAGGCGTTCCCTGGTTGTCCAGCAGATATTTGTCCCCCTGGCGGTTCATAACAGACTCGGCTCCCAGGCTGTAGTAATTTAAAAGCCCCTTCTTCAGCTCATTGCACTCTACAATCACGCCTTTGTGGAACGTGCTGATGGAATCGTCTGCATAGTGGATAAAACTGTCTGCAGGAACCTCCTGTTTCTTCCCGTACATATCCTTGAAGCTGATATTTCCGGAATAATTCTCCTTGTACCGGGTTCCCGCTTTAAAATACAGCGGTTCGGGAACAACCGATCCGTTCTCCCCGTTTTGGTATGACAGCACGTAGCCATCCCCCCAGAAGGCCTCCGCATTTTGGACATGGCGGGAAATCCCGAATGCCGCCGCGCCTCCTGCAATCAGCAGTACCAGAATCATAATGACAGTATAAATTTTCTTACTCATTTGTCCTCCCCTTATTTCAAGCTGCTATGGATGAACTGTTTTTACACACGGAAACAAACAGACCGTCATTCTCTCCTGTCTGTCTGCCTGTAACTAGTATTTTTATAAAGAAACACTGCATTTTTTGCGTTTATTTTATTCCCAAAAGATGTCAAAAATCAATAATGTTTTCTAATATTTCTCAAAAAAGACAAAAATCCCCTGCGGGCCGTTAAATTAACAGTCCGCAGGGGATATGTCTTCTTATATCAGCGTCTTACAGCGCAAAATCTTTTTTTATTCAGCAGTCTCTGCCGCCTCGCCTACTGTGCCGTACATGAAGTACCAGTAGCCGTATGGAGAATGCCAAGTTCCCTGAAGCTCAGGCTTCTGTAACCAGAAATCGTTCTGGTATGCAATCGGAATCATGGCCATATCGTTTAACAGCAGCTGCTCTGCCTCATGGAGAAGCTTGTAGTGCTCTTCCTTATCTGCCGTCATTCTTGCATTTGCGATCATCTCGTCGTACTCTGGACTGCTGTACTTGCCGTCGTTGTTTCCATTCTCTGTCTCAAACAGATTCAGCATATTGGACGGATCGTCGTAGTCGTATACCCAGCCATTTCTGGCAATATCAAAGTCACCGTTTCTTCTGGTTGGTGTGAAAGTTGCCCACTCAACCACCTTGATATCCATAGTAATTCCAAGCTCGCCCCATGCACTCTGCAGATACTCTGCCAGAGGCTTATGATAGCCTGCGTCATTTGTCATATACTCGATGGCCGGGAATCCCTCTCCATTCGGATAGCCTGCATCTGCCAGAAGCTCTTTTGCCTTAGCCAAATCGCCCTCAAAGTCATCTGTATGGAAGAACTCACCGTTCTCTGCGATAGTCACTTCTGCGAAGGAAGAACCTGGCTCTACATCGGAAACGCCTGGCCCTACGAAATTAGTAGCCGGGGAATATGTTCCCTGCATGATAGTGTCCGCAATATAAGCGCGGTCAAGAGCAAGGCTTAATGCCTGGCGTACCTTTACATCCTTAAAATAGTCTCTGTTTAAGTTCAGGCTGATGTAGTAGGTTCCAAGAAGCGGATCTACATGGAACTCAGGGTTCTCTCTGAGGTTCGGAACCTCCTCAGTCGGAACGTCCTTAATGAACATAACCTCGCCTGCGTTGTATGCGCTGTAGGCTGCGTTCATGTCCTCCATCAGGACAAACTTGATGGTATCTGCTGTTACGGCGTCTGCGTTCCAGTAGTTCTCGTTCTTCTCCATCAGGATGTGGGAGCCTGGCACCCACTCTTTGATCTTCATGGAACCGTTGCAGATGTAGGTAGACGGATCAATCGCCCAGGACTCGCCGTTTGCTTCGATGGTAGCCTGGTTGACCGGGCTGAGAGTTGCAAACGCACAAATCTTATCAAAGTATACGCATGGGTAGGAAAGCTCTACCACAAAGGTCTGATCGTCAGGAGCTGATACTGCTAACGCATCCAGATCTCCTGCTGCCGCCTCATCGTAGCCCTTTACCATGCACAGAAGGTCATAGCCATAAGGAGCTGCTGTCAGCGGATCTGCCACACGCTTGAATGTATATACGAAATCATTTGCTGTCAGCGGTGTACCATCACTCCACTTTAATCCGTCTCTTAAGTGGAACGTATAAGTGAGGCCGTCCTCGGAAACCTCCCAGGTCTCTGCCATACCGCCGATGATATTGTTATCCTTGTCAAAGTTTAACAGCGGCTCAAATAAGTGAATAATCATGTTGGCTCCGTCGATGGCGCTGTTTAACGCCGGATCGATGGTCTCAGGATCCGGGCCAATCTCTACTACCAGATTATTTCCGCCCTCTCCTGTCTGTGCTGCCTGTCCGTCCTCGCTGGCCGCAGGCTTTGTCTCCTCAGAGCCGCCTCCGCCGCAGCCGGTTAAAACGGTTGTGGAAAGCATTGCCGCTGCTAACATAAGCGCAAATTTCTTTTTCATAACATTCTCCTCCTTGAGATTTTTTTGAAAAGCGCACAGCCAGACGCCGGCGCTCAACCTCTTTTTCACTGTCCTTTGGTAAAGCACGAAACAGAAAAGATAGTTCAATAATACCACAGAATCAAAAATATGCAAGAACTTTTTTATTAATACATCTATTTTTTGCCGCAAATGCTAAACCGTCAAAAAAAGGCCCGGGATTCTGTTTTCCCAGACCTTTTTTTGTATATTGTTTACTTTCAGCAGAAAATTTTAATTATTTTCACACTTTACTTCGTTTCCTCTGGGGACTCAGCCTCTCCTACGCTGCCGTACATGAAGTACCAGTAGCCGTACGGAGTGTGGTAGGTTCCCTGAAGCTCCGGCTTCTGCAGCCAGAACTCGTTCTGCCATGCAATCGGAATCATGGCCATATCCTCTAACAGCATCTGCTCTGCCTCGTGAAGCAGCCTGTAATGCTCCTCGCGGTCAGCCGTCTTGCGGGCTGTCTCTGTCTTTGTGTCGTACTCCGGATTGCTGTACTTTCCGTCATTGTTTCCGTTTTCCGTCTCAAACAGATTCAACAGGTTGGATGGATCGTCGTAGTCGTAAATCCAGCCGTTTCTGGCAATATCATAATCTCCGTTGCGGCGGGTCGGCGTAAAGGTCGCCCACTCCACGATCTTAATGTCCATGTTGATTCCCAGCTCGCCCCACGCGCTCTGCAGATACTCTGCCAGCGGCTTGTGATAGCCTGCGTCGTTGGTCATGTACTCGATCATCGGGAAGCCTTCGCCGTTCGGATAGCCCGCGTCTGCTAAAAGCTCCTTGGCCTTGGCCAGATCGCCCTCGAAATCGTCTGTATGGAAGAACTCGCCGTAGGTCTCGATGGTCACGTCGGAGAAGGAGGATCCCGGCTCTACGTCGGAAACTCCAGGTCCCACAAAGTTCTTGGCCGGAGTGTAGGTTCCCTGCATGATAGTGTCCGCAATGTACTGGCGGTCCAGCGCAAGGCTTAACGCCTGGCGGACTCTCACATCCTGGAAATACCCGCGGTTCAGATTCAGGCTGATGTAGTAGGTTCCCAGAAGCGGCTCCACGCGGAACTCAGGATTCTCTCTGAGTTTTGGAATCTCCTCTGTGGGAACGTCCTTGATAAACATAACCTCGCCTGCGTTGTATGCGCTGTAGGCTGCGTTTGCATCCTCCATCAGGACAAATTTAATGGTATCTGCCGTCACGGCGTCTGCATTCCAGTAATTCTCATTCTTTTCCATGAGAATGTGGGAGCCTGGCACCCATTCCTTAATCTTCATGGCTCCGTTGCAGATATAGGTCGCCGGATCGATGGCCCATGCCTCCCCGTTGGCCTCCACAGTCGCCTGCTGAACCGGGCTCAGCGTGGTATAGGCGCAGATCTTGTCAAAGTATACGCACGGATGAGACAGTTCTACTACAAAGGTCTGATCGTCCGGAGCGGACACTGCCAATGTGTCCAGATTTCCGGCAGCCGCTTCGTCGTAGCCCTTAATCATGCACAGAAGATCATAACCGTAAGGAGCCGCTGTCAGAGGATCCGCTACCCTCTTAAAGGTATAGACAAAATCATTGGCTGTGAGCGGCGTTCCATCGCTCCACTTCAGGCCCTCGCGCAGATGGAAGGTGTAGGTCAGACCGTCCTCGGAAACGTCCCAGGTTTCCGCCATTCCGCCGATGATATTGTTGTCCTTGTCCATGTTCAGCAGAGACTCAAACAGATAGATAATCATGATGTTTCCATCGCTGGCGCTGTTTAACGCCGGATCAATGGTCTCCGGGTCCGGGCCTACCTCCACGACCAGATGATTCCCCTCTTCTCCTGCCTGGGCCTCCTGGCCCTCTCCTCCGTCTGGCTTGGAATCGTTTCCTCCGCATCCTGACAGTACGGCTGATGACAGCATCGCTGCCGCCAGCACAAGCGCAAGTTTCTTTTTCATCCTATTCCTCCTTCATATCTCTGGGGATGAGGCCTGTGCCGCCTGGAGAAATCTCTTCTGCCCAAAGAAAAAAACCTCCCGGACGCCGTATCGGCGCCTGGAAGGTTTTTCCTGCCTGTGTCTGATTATTATATTATTCTGCCGCCTCTGCAGAAGTCTCCGCCTCTGCAGGCGCTGCTTCCTCCGCCTGTCCTGCGTCGCCATAGGAAGCATACATAAAATACCAGTAGCCATATGGAGAATGCCAGGTTCCCTGAAGCTCCGGCTTCTGAAGCCAGAAATCATTGTTATAGGCAATCGGAATCATGCCCATATCGTTTAACAGAAGCTGCTCTGCTTCGTGAAGAAGGGAGTAGTGTTCTGCCTTGTCTACTGTCTCTCTGGCGCTGGCAATCAGGGCATCGTACTCTGGATTGTTATATCGTCCATCATTGTTTCCGTTTGTAGACTCAAAAAGATTCAGCATGTTGGATGGATCATCGTAGTCATATACCCAGCCGTTTCTTGCGATATCATAGTCGCCGTTTCTTCTGGTTGGAGTGAATGATGCCCACTCAATAATCTTAATGTCTGTATTGATACCCAGCTCGCCCCATGCGCTCTGGAGATACTCTGCCAGGGCCTTGTTGTAGCCTGCGTCGTTTGTCATGTACTCGATCATCGGGAAGCCTTCGCCGTTCGGATAGCCCGCGTCTGCCAGAAGCTCCTTGGCCTTAGCCAGATCGCTCTCAAAATCGTCAACGTGGAAGAACTCGCCGTACTCTGCAATGGTGGTCTCCTGGAAGGAGGATCCTGCCTCCGCGTCGGAAACGCCTGGTCCGATAAAGTTCGTAGCCGGAGTGTAGGTTCCCTGCATGATAGTATCTGCAATATACTGGCGATCCAGGGCAAGGCTTAATGCCTGGCGAACCTTCGGATCCTGGAAGTATTCTCTCTCCAGATTCAGGCTCACATAGTAGGTTCCCAGAATCGGAGCTACATGGAATTCCGGATCTTCTCTCAGGTTTGGAATTTCCTCTGTGGGCACATCCCTGCTGAACATAACCTCACCTGTCTTATACGCGCTGTAGGCTGCGTTCATGTCCTCCATCAGGACAAACTTGATGGTGTCTGCTGTGACTGCCTCAGCGTTCCAGTAATTCTCATTTTTCTCCATGAGAATGTGGGAGCCTGGAACCCACTCTTTAATCTTCATGGGACCATTGCACACATAAGTAGCAGGATCAATGGCCCAGGACTCGCCGTTGGCCTCCACAGTCGCCTGGTTGACCGGGCTTAACGCTGCGAACGCGCAGATCTTGTCAAAGTATACACATGGGTAGGAAAGCTCCACCACAAAGGTCTGTGCATCTGGAGCGGAAACTGCCAGGGCGTCCACGTTTCCGTTCTCAGCCTCGTCGTAACCCTTTACCATGCAGAGCAGGTCGTGGCCGTAAGGAGCCGCTGTCATCGGATCTGCCATTCTCTTGAAGGTGTATACAAAGTCCTCGGCTGTAAAGTCAGAGCCGTCGCTCCATTTTAATCCCTCTCTCAGGTGGAAGGTATAGGTGAGACCGTCCTCGGAAACCTCCCAGGTCTCTGCCATTCCGCCGATTACGTTGTTGTCCTTGTCCATACTTAACAGAGGCTCAAATAAATGGATAATCATGTTGGACGCGTCGATGGCGCTGTTTAACGCCGGATCCATGGTCTCAGGATCTGGTCCAAGCTGAACTACCAGGTGATTTCCTTCCTCTGCCACAACGCCTGCGTCTCCTGCGCCTGCGCTACTGTCCTTGCTTCCTCCGCAGCCGGACAGCACAGTTGTGGAAACCATGGCCGCTGCCAGGAGAAGTGCGAACTTCTTTTTCATAATGTCTTCCTCCTCAGGTCGTAAAAAAATATTATAACATGAATTCACCTCCCTGCCGGACGGCAGAGAGGCAAACTGTTAAGCTTTTTAGTTGATTTTATCTAAGTGGTGGCAGGCTGCGTAATGGCCCTTGGAAACCTCACGCCACTCCGGCGCCTTCTCAGCACAGAGCTCAGTGGCGTAGGGGCATCTGGTCCTGAAGGTACAGCCGCTGGGCGGATTCACCGGGCTTGGCACGTCTCCGCTTAACACAATACGCTTAGACTCCCTGCTTGTCTTTGGATCTGCAATCGGAATCGCAGAAATCAGGCTCTTGGTATAAGGGTGAACGCTGTGGAAGGTCAGCTCATAGCTGTCAGCTAACTCTACCAGCTTACCCAGATACATAACGCCGATACGGTTGGAAATATGCTTTACAATGGACAGATCGTGGGCAATAAACAGATAAGTTAAGCCCATTTCCTGCTGAAGCTCCTCAAACATATTTACTACCTGTGCCTGAATGGACACGTCAAGGGCAGATACCGGCTCATCGCAGACAATGAACTCCGGATCTACAGCCAGAGCGCGGGCAATGCCGACACGCTGTCTCTGTCCGCCGGAGAACTCGTGAGGATAGCGGTTGGCATGCTCAGAGTTCAAGCCTACCCTCTCCAGCATACGGATGATTCTCTCCTGGCGCTCCTTCTTATTGGAAGCCAGCTTGTGAATGTCGATGGCCTCGCCTACAATGTCGGCAACCGTCATACGGGGATCCAGGCTGGCATAAGGATCCTGGAATACAATCTGCATCTTTCTGCGGTAGGGAAGCATGTTGACCTTCGTCTTATGGCCGAACTGAACCTCGCCCTTCTCGTTTAAGACAGGCTGTCCGTTCTCATCAGTCAGCGGCACATCTCCGCTGTCAAAAATAGTGGTTCCATCATAAGCAATGCGGCCGCTGGTCGGCTCATAAAGGCGCAGCAGGGTACGTCCTGTGGTGGTCTTTCCGCAGCCGGACTCTCCTACCAGTCCCAAAGTCTCTCCCTTATTAATAAAGAAGGAAACGTCGTCTACCGCCTTTACCACCTTTTTCTCGAAAAGCTTTCCGCTGGCAACAGGGAAATGCTGTTTTAAATGCTCGATTTCAAGCAGCTTCTTATTCTCCATTACTTGTCACCTCCCTGTGCCTTTAAAAACTCCTCCTTCTGCAGCAGCCAGCAGGCGCTGTAGTGGATGTCGGACAGATCTGTATACTCCGGCATCTGCTTTAAGCAGATTTTCATACAGGACTCGCACCGGGGCGCAAACGGACATCCGGCAGGCGGGTTCAGCATATCGACCGGTGAGCCTTCGATCGGAACAAGTCTCGTCTTCTCCTTCTCGTCCAGACGGGGAATGCTGCGCAGAAGTCCCTTGGTGTATTCGTGGGACGGACGATAGAAAATATCGTCTGTGGTTCCGTACTCAATGACCTTTCCGGCGTACATAACGGCAATTTTGTCACACATGCTGGCTACCACGCCCAGGTCGTGGGTGATCATGATAATCGCCATTCCCAGCTTCTGCTTCAGCTCCATCATCAGCTCCAGAATCTGAGCCTGGATGGTTACGTCGAGGGCCGTCGTCGGCTCGTCGGCAATCAGAAGCTTCGGCTCGCAGGCCAGGGCGATGGCAATCATAACACGCTGGCGCATACCGCCGGACAGCTCGTGGGGATACTGCTTTAAGCGCTTCTCCGGCTCGTTGATTCCAACGAGAGTCAGAAGCTCCTTCGCTCTCTCCCTTGCTTCCTGCTTAGTTTTCTTGGTGTGGAGCAGGATCATCTCGCAGATCTGATTTCCAATGGTGTAAACCGGGTTTAAGCTGGTCATCGGATCCTGGAAGATCAGGGAGATTTCCT
>ENA-OQAB01000199-OQAB01000199.1-human-gut-metagenome-genome-assembly--contig:-NODE-199-length-35154-cov-2.822737_pt1 | contig 35154 bp, 25 predicted proteins | sample MGYA00242490_ERZ504517 | MGnify/ENA primary metagenome ERZ504517 (study PRJEB26092, sample SAMD00036298) | human gut metagenome | host: Homo sapiens | study: EMG produced TPA metagenomics assembly of...
GTCGCTTCGGGCGTACCGTAACGGAGTCCCATGCTGCGAGCATGTCGCCTTCGGCCGTGATGCCCAGTCCCGTACGACGTCCTTTGCGGGCCATCGTGCGGATCTTTTTCCAGAGTTCGAGTTCCACGCGGCGAATGTCTTCGTCTTCGGGATCGGCGGCGATCTTATTGATGATCAACTCGATTTTTCCAATTCCAAGTCGATGATGTCGTCCATCATACGCATCGCCTTCTCGACGTGTTGCTTGAATTTCTCGAAGTTGAACGACGCTTCTTTGGTGAAAGGTTTGTCCACGTAACTCAACAGGTTGATCGCCAGCAGGCGGCACGAGTCGTAGGGGCAGAGCGGAATTTCGCCGCAGGGGTTGGTCGCCACGGTCGTAAATCCTTCGTCGGCATAGCAGTCGGGAATACTCTCGCGGATGATCGTGTCCCAGAACATTACGCCCGGTTCGGCCGATTTCCAGGCGTTGTGGATGATCTTGTCCCAAAGTTTCTTGGCGTCGATATCCTGCTGGTAGAGCGGTTTGTCCGAGTGAATCGGGAACTGTTGGTGGTATTTCTTCCCGGCGAGTGCCGCACGCATGAATTCGTCGTCGATTTTGACCGAAACATTGGCGCCGGTCACCTTGCTCGTATCGACTTTGGCATCGATGAAACGCTCTGCGTCGGGATGTTTGATCGAAAGGGTGAGCATCAGAGCTCCCCGGCGACCGTCCTGGGCCACTTCGCGCGTCGAGTTCGAGTAACGCTCCATGAAGGGGACGATACCGGTCGAGGTGAGCGCCGAGTTGAGCACCGGACTACCTGTGGGGCGGATGTGCGAAAGGTCGTGCCCCACGCCGCCGCGCCGCTTCATCAGTTGCACCTGCTCCTCGTCCATGCGGAAGATGCCGCCGTAGGAGTCTGCCGGATTCTTGTGGCCGATGACGAAGCAGTTCGAAAGCGAAGCCGCTTGGAAGTTGTTGCCGATACCGGTCATGGGACCGCCTTGCGGGATGATGTAGCGGAAGTGGTCGAGCAGTTCGAACACCTCCTGCCGGTTCATAGGATTGGGGTACTTCTTTTCGATCCGTTCGATCTCGGCGGCGATGCGCTCGTGCATATCGCGCGGAGTTTTTTCGTAAATATGGCCGTACGAATCTTTCAGGGCATATTTGCTTACCCAAACCGTAGCGGCCAGGTCGTCTCCGTCGAAATATTTTTTCGACGCTTCGACCGCTTCGTTGTAGGACACTTCGGTCGGGAGGCCCGGTTGTTTGTTGCTTGACATGATATCTTGAGTTTTATTTCTTTATGTCTTTACAGGAATCGGGACCGATGCAGGCTTGTTCCGTTCGGTCCCAACTATACAAATTTCCTGCTTTTCTTCGGGATTTTTCGAATCTTCCCGCGACAAATTATTCCAAAGTTATCAACAATGGATAAAACGTGCGTCCCAGTGATCCGGGACGCACATTTTGGAAAATGGCGGAGTCGTCAGTCCTCGTTTTTCGCCCGGCAAGCCGGTTTGCCCGTCGTGCATCTATACGGCGAAGTGTTGAGCTTACTACCTCTGTAACATGATTATATAACTTTGTTGCCCCTGTGTTTGATGCTCCCTGTCGGGAGTTCTTTCCCGCTCTGCGGTCCGGTTTCCCTCCGACCGGATAGAAAACGGCGCGTCGGATTCGCGCATATGCACGCCGATCGCAGGCGGTTGCGGACAAGCCCGGAAAACAACGCGGAATCTCGCGTCGTTCGAGTATATATAATCGTTTTTATGGGCGGCGAAGCGCGGTCCTTCCGTCCGTGTTTCCGCTGACCGGACGCGTTTTACTTGACGGCGACCGCATCGATCTCGACCTTCGCACCCATCGGCAGCTTGGATACCTGATAGCAGATGCGTGCGGGCATATCCTTCGTAAAGAACGTGGCGTAAACGGCGTTCATCGCGGCGAAATCGGCGATGTCGGTGAGCAGGACCGTCGTTTTCACGATATCGGCGTGGGAATAACCCGCCTCTTCGAGGATGTGCCCCAGATTGGTGAGCGACTGGCGCGTCTGGTCTTCGATGCTTTCGGGCATCGCGCCGGTGGCGCCGTCGATCGGGAGCTGTCCCGAAATGTAGAGCGTGTCGCCGCACTTTACTGCCTGCGAATAGGGGCCCACCGCTTTGGGGGCTTTGGGAGATGCGATAATGGTTTTCATAGTGTCGTATTATTTTGATTCGTTAAAATTTATGGTTGAATTTTCTTTTTCGTTGTACCCGGTTCTCGTTTGATCGGAAATAGGGTGCGTGCTTTTTCGGTCGCAGGGTATGTCGGCAACCCCGTTTTTCGCCCCGTTTCGCATGAATGTTCGATTTTAAGTTCTATTTTCCTGCGACCGGGCCGTTTTTATCTTCGGGAACCGTGGCGGAGTACAAAGTTACGATTATTTTGGTTATGTTTGCACATATTTTGCTGGATAAAGATTCAAAATCGATAGCTTATGACACGTTTTATGAAACTGGCGGCACTCGCCGCCCTCGTGATGCTCGTAGCCTCCTGTTGTCCCTGCCGTAAACATCGGAAAGGCGACGGCAAACCTTTTGTCGGCACCGAATGGCAGCTTGTGCAGCTCAACGGTCGTGCCGTACCGGTGGAAGGCGACCTCTTTACCGTCGTTTTCGGTGAGGACGGACGTCTTTCGGGGCTCGGAGCCTGCAACCGGTTTATGGGTTCCTACCAAACCACGGAAACAGGCGGTCTGACCGTCGGTCAGAACATGGCTTCGACCCGGATGTTCTGCCCCGATTTGGATCGGGAGCAGGCTTTCGGCGACGTTTTGTCGGGAGCGACTCATTATGAAGTGGACGGCGATATGCTGATGCTTCTTACCGACGGCGAACTGCGGGCTGTTTTGCAGGCCAGATAGCCGGATTGCGCGGATTTTGCGGCGGAGGAACCTTTCGGGGTTCCTCCGCCGGTATTTACAGGGAGTTGTATTTCCTCTTTTGTCCGTTGTTTCGATCATCGGGTTTTTCGTTCCGTTTTTATTATTCTATTGTGTGAAATTTCTGTTACAGAGAAATAATGCGTCTTATATTTTGTTATATTTGTAACAATATAGGATGCGTGCGGGCTGCGTTGAAGTAGATCCGCCTGGCGTTCGGTTTTCATTCGTTAGTCACATGGCCGGACTTTATTTCCATATTCCTTTTTGCCGCAGGATTTGCGCCTATTGCGACTTTTTCAAAAGCGCCGAGGTGGGGCGTGTCGATTCCGTGCTGGATGCGATGGGGCGCGAATTGGACGGAGCCGTCGATTGGCTCGCCGACCGTCGGATCCGCACCGTCTATTTCGGCGGCGGGACCCCGTCGCTCTGCGATCCCGCCCGGTTGCAGGGACTGGCGGACCGGGCGGCGACGCTGCTGGATTGCAGCGGTGTGGAGGAGTTTACCGTCGAGGCCAATCCCGACGATATGACCGAAGAGTGGCTGGAGGCGCTGGCCCGTACGGGTGCGAACCGGTTGAGCGTGGGCGTGCAGTCTTTCGACGACGACGAGCTGCGGCTGATGAACCGGCGCCATACCGGTGCGCAGGCTGTCGAGGCTGTGCGGAGGGCACAGGCTGCGGGTTTTGCGAATCTGACGATCGACCTGATCTTCGGCGTTCCGGGTTTCGGCGGGAAAGTGTTGCAACGTAACCTCGAACAGGCTCTGGCGCTCGGCGTGCAGCATATTTCGGCATACCATTTGACAGTAGAGAAAAATACGGCCTTCGGGCGTCGCCTGGAGCGCGGGCGGTTCTCCGAGGTGGACGAACAGGTGAGCGAACGCGAATACCTGGAGGTGCACCGAACGCTGACCGGGGCTGGATTCGAGCATTACGAAGTGTCGAATTATGCGCTGCCCGGTTGCCGGGCCCGTCACAATGCCGCCTATTGGTCGGGCGACGAGTATTTGGGCATCGGGCCTGCAGCCCACTCCTTCAACGGGAAGTCGCGCCGCTGGGCCGCTGCGTCGATCGACGGCTACCTGGCCGGTGCCGGAACGGAGGCGATTTACGAACAGGAGCGGCTTACGGAGCGGGATCGCTACAACGAGTATCTGATGACCCGCCTGCGCACGGCCGAGGGACTCGAGTTGGCGACGGTCGAAACCTGTTTCGGAAAAGAGCGGGCGGAGCGGCTGCTGCGGCAGGCGGAGCCTTTCATGCGGGTCGGAGAGTTGTGTCTCGCGGCCGGTCGGCTGGCGATTCCGGCGGAGAAGTTTCTGGTGTCGGATGCCGTGATCGGCGCGTTGTTCGAGGCGGACGACTGATTGTTGAATAATCAAACCTTTGAAATATGAACGATATGAAACTGAAACCCGACTGTCTCTTCGAGATCAGTTGGGAGGTATGCAATAAAGTGGGCGGTATCAACACCGTGATAGCGACCAAGGCCCGGACCGTATGCGGAAAGTACGGCGATCGCTATTTTACGATCGGTCCCGATCTGGGGCAGGGGGCTGACCGGGAGTTCGAGGAGGACCCGGCGCTGCTCAAGGGGTGGCGGCAGACCCTGTATGAAAAGGGGATCCGTGTCCGAGTGGGCCGTTGGCGCATCGTCGGGCGGCCGCAGGTGATCCTGGTCGATTTCTCCTCGCTGATTCCCCGCAAGGACGACATCTTGAAGTTCCTTTGGGAGAGCTACCGCGTGGATTCGATTTCGGGCCAGTGGGATTACATCGAGCCGGTGCTGTTCGGCTATGCCGCCGGACTGGTCGTAGCCTCCTACGTCGAAACTTTCTGTAAGTCCGCCGACCGGGTCGCGGCTCATTTCCACGAGTGGATGACCGCCGCCGGAGGACTTTATCTGCGCCGGGAGTCGCCTTACGTAGCCACGTTGTTCACCACGCACGCTACCGTGCTGGGACGCAGCATCGCCGGAAACGGAATGGCGCTTTACAAGGATTTGACTACGTTCAATGCGGACGACCTGGCCCGTCGTTTCGGCGTGACGGCCAGCATTCGATCGAAAAGAAGGCGGCGGCCAACAGCGACGTTTCCTGACCGTCAGTGGAATTACGGCCGTCGAATGTCGGTATTTGCTCGGTCACGAAGCGGATGCCGTTACGCCTAACGGCTTCGAGGACGATTTCGTCTGGCAGGGCGACGACTATCGGGTCAAGCGCGAGGAGGCCCGCACGGCCTTGATCGCCGTGGCGGAAGCCTGTCTGGGACGCAAGTTGCAGGACGATCCGCTGATCGTCGGCACGAGCGGCCGGTACGAATTCCGCAACAAGGGGCTGGATGTGCTGCTGGAGGGTATGAAGCGGCTGGCCGGTTTGGAGCGTCTGGAGCGTGAAGTCGTGTTGTACGTCATGGTGCCGGCCGCCAACCGGGGGGCCCGCGCCGACTTGCAGAAACACCTGCAGGATCCCTCGCAGCCGATCGACGGCTCGCAATGGCCCTGGGCGACCCATTATCTGGAGAATATGCAGTGGGACCCGATCGTGCGGGCGATCGACGGCAGCCCTTTGGCCGATCCCGCGTCCAAAGTGCATGTGATTTTCGTACCTTCGTATTTGGATGACCGGGACGGTATTTTCGACAAGAGCTATTACGAGTTGCTCGTGGGCATGGATTTGACGCTGTTTCCCTCCTATTACGAGCCTGTGGGGCTATACTCCGCGTCGAGTCGATTCGCCTTTTCCGTGCCGACCGTCACCACGACGCTGGCCTGGTTCGGTCTTTGGATTGACCGGCGGGAGGAGCATCCCGGCGTAGCGGTGCTCTGCCGCGAGGACGGCAACGACGACGAGGTGGCCTCTGCGCTGGCCGACGCCGTGCTGCGGTTTTCGCAGTTGGAAGCCGCTCGTGTGGAGGAGATGCGTCGTGCTGCGGGCGAGTTGTCGAAAGAGGCGCTTTGGAGCCGGCTGTTCAAGGCGTATGAGGAGGCCTATGCCCAGGCGATCGACAATGCCGATGTGCGGATGAACCATGCGGCTGCGGATACGGCGCAGTTGCCAGAGCAGCAGGTTAAATTGGTGTATCAGGTGCTCCGTCCCGAACGTCCCGACTGGAGCCGGACGATGGTGGAGAAGAATCTGCCCGATCGGCTCCGCCCTCTCGAGGAATTGGCTCATAACCTTTGGTGGTGCTGGAATCCCGGAGCCAGAGATCTGTTCGAAGAGATAGATCCCGACCTTTGGAACCGGAGCGAGCGTAATCCGATCGCTTTTCTCGACTTGCTCAGTGTGAATCGTCTGAAGGAGTTGGAGCGGGACGAACGGTTTCTGGTGCTGCTCGATGCGGTATATGCGCAGTTCAGGAGCTACATGTCCGAGAAACCCGATCCGGCGACGCCGAAAATCGCCTATTTCTCGATGGAGTACGGCCTGCACGCTTCGCTGAAAATCTACTCGGGCGGGTTGGGAATTCTGGCCGGCGATTACCTCAAGGAGGCGTCGGACAAGAACGTGCCGATGGTCGCGGTCGGACTGCTTTACCGGTACGGTTATTTTACCCAGAAGCTTTCCGCTCAAGGAGCGCAGGAGGCGACTTACGAGGCCCAGAATTTTTCGAAGCTGCCGATCGAGCCTGTACGCGATGCGGTGGGTAACTGGGCGACTGTGACGATTCCGTTGCCGGGGCGTACGCTGACGGCCCGCATTTGGCTCTGCCGGGTGGGACGTACCGATTTGTATCTGCTCGACGCCGACTACGAGGCCAACCTCGAGGAGGATCGTCGGGTGACTCACTACCTGTACGGCGGAGACTGGGAAAACCGTCTCAAACAGGAAATTCTGCTGGGTATCGGCGGGGTGCGGGCGCTTCAGTCGCTGCATATTGCGCAGGATATTTCCCATTGCAACGAAGGACATGCGGCGTTCCTCGGCCTGGAACGTATCCGCAATTTGGTGCTGCGCCGCCGCCTGACTTTCTCCGAAGCGCTGGAGATTGTCCGCTCTTCGTCGCTGTTTACGACCCATACACCCGTTCCTGCGGGACACGATGCCTTTCCCGAGGCGATGATCCGGCAGTATCTGTCTCATTATCCCGAGGAACTGGGGATCGGCTGGGCGCAGTTCATCGGTCTGGGACGTGTCGATCCGGAGGATCCGAACGAGAAATTCTCGATGTCGGTGCTCGCCTGCAACCTTTCGCAGGAGGTCAATGGGGTGTCGTGGCTGCACGGCGAGGTTTCCAAAGAGATTTTGGGGAATTTATGGCCGGGCTACTTCAAAAACGAGCTGCATATCGGTTACGTGACCAACGGTGTGCACTTCCCGACCTGGACGGCGACGCGCCTGCGTCGTCTGTATGCCCGCTATTTTCCCGAAGGGTTCGAGGGGCACGAATATCGTATTTCCGAGTGGAAGAAGGTGTACGACATCCCGGACGAAGACCTGTGGCGGGAACGTCTGGTGCTCAAGGAGAAACTCGTCCGCATGATCCGCCGTCGCTATTGCGATCCCAGCCATGTGCGCATGGATTCGCCCCATCAGGTCATGCAGGTACTCGAAGGGATCAAGCCCGACGTGCTGAAGATCGGTTTCGCACGCCGGTTCGCCACTTACAAACGAGCGTTGCTGCTCTTCACCGATTTGGATCGCCTGGCGGCCATTGTCAATAACAAGGAGCGTCCCGTGCAGTTTATCTTCGCGGGCAAGGCGCATCCCAATGACAAGCCGGGGCAGGATCTGATCAAGCGAATCATCGAAGTCGCAGCCATGCCGCAGTTCTCCGGCAAGATCATCTTCCTGCAGAATTACGATATGGAGCTGGCGCGTCGTCTGGTGCAGGGGGTGGACGTGTGGCTCAATACCCCGACTCGTCCGCTCGAGGCGTCGGGTACGTCGGGTGAAAAGTGCGTGATGAACGGCGTGCTGCAGTTTTCGGTGCTCGACGGCTGGTGGGTCGAAGGATACAAGGAGGGTGCCGGTTGGGCACTGCCGATGGAGACGGTCTTTTCCGATCCGCAGTATCAGAACGAACTCGACGCCGAGATGATTTACAATACGATCGAAGAGGAGATCGTGCCGAAATACTACGACCGGGATGCCGACGGTATTCCCCGTGCGTGGATGGCTTCGGTGAAAAAATGTATTGCCGAAAATCGCTTCGAACTTCACGACCAACCGGATGCTGCGCGACTATGAGGTGCGTTTCTACACCGGCTGCGGCCCGCAAGCGGGAACTGTCGGAGAACGACTTCGCCGTTGCGCGCGAGATCGTCGCCTGGAAGCACAAGGTGCTGGCTGCGTGGCCTGCCGTGAAGATCGTGGACGTGCAGCGTGCCCGGGTCGGCGACAAGCCGATCTTCATAGGACGCAGTTACCATTTCGAGCTTACGCTCGACCTGGCCGGACTCGCTCCGGAGGACGTGGGGGCCGAACTGGTCGTGGCCCGTCCCGTGGAGCCGGACCGGGTCGTGGAGGTCATCCGTACCGTGCCGCTCAGCCAGGTGCAGGTTTCGGGCAGCCAGGTGACTTTCGCCTTGGACTATGTTCCCGAACAGGCCGGGATGTTCGATATGGCGCTGCGCATTTTCCCGCAGAATCCGATGTTGCCGCATCGTATGGATTTCGCATTGGTGAAGTGGGCATGAAATGATTGTTGAAAAAAAGGTCGTTTTCTGATAATTTTTTGATTTTTCGCACGGTTTGGACTTGATGGTCTGCGAAAAAAAGAGTGTCTTTCAGAAAAGATCGTTCAAGCGGACCGGAACTTTTTCTGATCCGGTCGGCGGAGAAAACGAAATAAACGATTCGACGGGTCCGGCAGGAGTACGGGCTGATTTTGCCGTTCCGCTCTGTCGGAAATGAACATAAAGAACAAACAGTTATGTCGGTACTTACATTTGATAAGAAGGAACTGGGAAATCTGGAGTATTCGTTGCAGCGCGAAATGCTGGCTACGGATCGCAGAGGCGGCTATATGAGCACGACCATCGTTTGCTGCAACACGCGCAAGTATCATGGCCTGATGGTGGCACCCATCGACGACAGCGACCGCGCTTACGTGCTGCTCTCGTCGGTGGATGAAACCGTCGTGCACGACGGGCAATCCTTCAACCTGGCGCTGCACCGTTTCCCGGGAACCTATGAACCTCGGGGGCATAAGTACATCACCGATTTCGAATATACGCCGACACCGACGATCACCTACCGCGTGGGAAGCATCGTGTTGCGGAAAGAGCTGCTCTGGATACACAACCGCACGCAGTTGATGATCCGCTATACGCTGCTGGAGGCGCCGTCCGATGTCCGGCTTAGGCTCCGGCCTTTCTTCGCCTTCCGGGACAAACATGCGCTCACGCATGCCAATATGGAGGCCGACGGACGTTCCCGGCCGATTCCGGGCGGGGTGAAGTGTCGGTTGTATTCCGATTTTCCCTGGCTGTACCTGCAAACCGATTGTCGGGATGCGGAGTTCGTGCCGGCTCCCGACTGGTACTATAATTTCGAATACGCCAGAGAGATCGAGCGAGGATACGAGGGAGATGAGGATCTGCTTACGACGGGTTATTTCGAACTCAGTCTCGGTCGGCGGCAAAGCGTGATTTTCTCTGCGTCCGTCGAAGCCATTCCCGATCCTGCGGCCATCGGCGGAATGTTTGCGGAGGCTCTGAGCGCCCGCAGCCGCAAGGTCGATTTTCTGAGCTGCCTGCGCCACTCTGCCCGGCAGTTCGTCGTCCGCCGCCGGGACGGGCGGGCCGAGGTGCTGGCCGGGTATCCCTGGTATGGGCAGATCGGACGTCAGACGCTCGTAGCGCTGCCCGGCATCGCGCTGGAGCAGGGACGCACGGAGGATTGCCTGGATGTGCTCGATACGGTCGTGCGCGGACGCCGGAGCGGTATGTTTACGGGTTCTTTCGTCCGGTCTGCCGAGGCCTGCGGATGCTCCGCTTTCGGTTTTTGCTTGGGTGGCTTCAGCAGTTGTCAGCGGACGCTGGGTGGAGGAGGAGATATGGAAGCGCTACGGTATCGTGATGAAAGAGCTGCTGGCGGCTTATCGCCGGGGCGTCGGCGGCGTGGCCGTGCACGATAACGGTTTGGTGTGGGCCTCGGCGCCCGACAAAGCCCTCACCTGGATGAATGCGCTGGCGGGTGGTGTCCCCGTCGTGTCGCGGGACGGGTATCCGGTCGAAATCAACGCACTTTGGTACAACGCCGTGTGTTATGCCCTTGAGCTGGCTTCCCGTTTCGGCGAGGAGGAGTTCGTCGGCGAGTGGAAAGCGTGGCCCGAGCGGATTCGGAACGCTTTTCGGGAGATGTTCTGGAGCGGCGACGACGGGTATCTGGCCGATTTCGTAGGTCCTGAAGGGCCGAATCGGTGGATTCGTCCGAATATGGTGGTGGCGTGCGGTTTGGATTACAAGATGCTCGATGAGGAGCAGCAGGCTTCGGTGCTTCGGATCGTGGGGCAGCATTTGCTGACACCCAAAGGGCTGCGTTCGCTTTCGCCCCGCAATCCTCGCTATAAGAACCGCTGCGAGGGCGATGAAGCCGTTCGTGCGGAGGCTTCGATGAACGGCTCCGTATGGGTTTGGCCGCTTTGGTTTTATGTCAAGGCTTCGTTCGACCTCGGTGGCCGTGAGTTTCTGCCTCGGGCGGAGGAGCTGCTCGCCCGTTTCGGCGAGGAGATTCAGAGTTACGGTATCGGATCGATCAACGAGCTATTCGACGGCGATCCTCCGCATGCGCCTTGGGGCGCCGTGTCGCAGGCGTGGAGTGTCGGGGCGGTGTTGATGATCCGTGAAACGACCGAACGCTGGCGTCGTCGCCGGGGACACGGGTTGTTGCCGGGTCTTCGGAAAAAGCGCTAAAGGATGCGAAGGAAAAGAACTTGCCGCCGCGTAAGGTGTCCGAAATTTTTTCTGTCGGCCCGGGCAGGCCGGGATGGAGGTTGCCGGGAGGGGCGACCGGTGTTTCGCGAAGTCGAATAAGTTACGAAATGAAACGTGATTATATACTTTGAGTGTACCTTTTCGGGGGCGCAGTGTCCCAAATTCCCTCCGAGAAGCGGATTTAGGGGAAGGGTGCATGGCGGACACGGTTTCGGGCCGCGAATAAGCACTCCTCGGATTCGATGCTGCGACCGTCGGATAAGGGTACATGGAAAGATATAATTGTTAGAATAAAAAAATAGAATACAAATGAGAGTGTTGATGTTCGGTTGGGAGTTTCCTCCCCATATCGCCGGCGGGCTGGGTACGGCCTGCTACGGTATGACGCGCGGTCTTGCACGCAACGGTGTGGAGGTCGTTTTCGTCATGCCGCGTGCCTATGGCGACGAGGACCAGCGCTTCGTCCGCGTGGTGAATGCGAGCGACGTGGAAACGATCGGTACGCGCGATCATGAGTTTTCCGAAGAGCTGCTCGAGAAGGTTTCGTTCATCCACATCGATTCGAACATGTTGCCCTACATCTCTCCGGAGGAGTATGCCGCCTACCACGACGAGTTCGTTCGCAGCGGCCGGACACACGAGTGGACCGACGTATGGAAACAGCGCTACACCTTCTCCGGAAAATACGGCGCCAACCTGATGGAGGAGGTCGCCCGGTATGCAATGGTGGCGGCGCAGGTGGCCAAAGACCTCGAAGGGCAGTTCGACGTGATCCATGCCCACGACTGGCTGACCTATTTCGCCGGAATTGCGGCCAAGCGGGTTTCGGGTAAGCCGCTGGTGGTGCACATGCACGCCACGGAGTTCGACCGCAGCGGCGAGAATATCAACCGTCGGGTCTATGCCATCGAAAAGGCGGGTATGCAGGCTGCCGACCGGGTGATCGCGGTGTCGGAGCTGACGCGTCGCATCGTCATCGGCAAGTACGGCATTCTGGCCGATAAGGTCGTGACGGTGCATAACGCCGTGCGTTTCGGCGAGTCGGAGGAGGCTGCGCCGGAGCGGGCGGTCAAGGATAAGGTCGTCACCTTCCTGGGACGCATCACCTACCAGAAAGGTCCCGATTATTTCGTCGAGGCTGCGGCCAAGGTGCTGCAACGGGTTTCGGATGTGCGTTTCGTCATGGCCGGCTCGGGCGATCTGATGAACCATGTGGTGCGGCGCGTGGCCCAGTTGGGGATCGCCGACCGCTTCCATTTCACGGGGTTCCTCAAGGGCGGGGAGGTGCAGCGGATGTTCCGTCTGTCGGATGTCTATGTCATGCCTTCGGTGTCGGAGCCGTTCGGTATTTCGCCGCTCGAGGCCATGCGTTCGGGCGTTCCCGTGATTATCTCGCGGCAAAGCGGTGTGGCGGAGGTGCTGGATTACGCCATTAAAGTGAATTACTGGGACGTGGATGCTCTGGCCGATGCCATTTACGGGCTTCTTACTTATCCGGCTCTGGGTAGGATGTTCGCTTCGAAAGGGCTGGAAGAGGTGACCGGACTCAAATGGACCAATGCCGCAGCGAAGATCAAGACGGTTTACGAAACTGTCGTCGCGGAGGCGAACAATTAAAATATTTGCGGAGTATGAAAACGATTTGTTTCTATTTTCAGGTACACCAGCCCTGGCGGCTGAAGCGTTACCGTTTCTTCGATATGGGCCGTGACCACAACTACCTGGACGACCTGACCAATCGCTCGATCATGCAGAAGGTCGCGCGTGAGTGCTATCTGCCGATGAATGCCTTGCTGTTCAATCTGATCCGGCAGAGCGAGGGGCGTTTCCGCTGTACCTTTTCGCTGACGGGGCTGGCCGTCGAACAGATGCGGGCGTATGCGCCCGAGGTGCTCGATTCGTTCCGCCGCCTGGCCCGGACGGGCTGCGTGGAGTTCCTGGCCGAAACTTACTCCCATTCGCTGGCTTCGCTTTCGTCGAAGGAGGATTTCATGCAGCAGGTTGCGCTCCATACCGAACTGATGAAAAAGGAGTTCGGCGTTGCGCCGACCGCCTTTCGCAATACCGAACTGATCTATTCCGACCGGATCGGCTCCGATGTGGCCGAGATGGGTTTCAAGACCATGTTGGCCGAGGGAGCCCGACACGTACTGGGATGGAAGTCGCCCGGCTATGTTTATGCCAATGCGCTCGACCAGCGCTTGAGGCTGTTGCTGCGCAATTACAAGCTCTCGGACGACATCGCGTTCCGTTTCTCCAACCGAGGGTGGGACCAATGGCCTCTCACGGCGGAAAAATACACGGGGTGGCTCGCTTCGGACGAGCTGGAGGGGGATGTGGTCAATCTCTTCGATGGATTACGAAACCTTCGGCGAGCACCAGCGTGCCGATACGGGTATTTTCGACTTTATGAAGGCGCTCGTTCCGGCTGTTCTGAAGCGGGAGGGGTTGGAGTTCGCTACGGTGAGCGAAGCCGCTGCGAAATACCAGCCCGTCGCCGTACTCCATTGTCCGCACGTGATGTCTTGGGCGGACGAGGAACGTGACATCACGGCGTGGCTGGGCAACGAATTGCAGAACGAAGCTTTCGGAAAACTGTATGCCCTGCGGGATAAGATCGCCCGGCTGAAGGATCCCGATTTCGACCACGTGTGGAACTTCATGCAGGCTTCGGATCATTTCTATTATATGGCGACCAAGTGGTTGTCGGACGGGGACGTACATGCCTATTTCAATCCTTACGAATCGTCCTACGATGCCTTTATCAACTATATGAACGTGCTTTCGGATTTCGAGATCGAAGTGGAGAAGGCGTTCGACCGGAAGCCGCCGGTCCGCAAGACCAAACCGTCGCCGAGGAAAAAGGGTTCCGATCGGGAGAAAGCCGGGGTGCGATAATCTTTCGGTCGAAAAAGGCGGTGCGTCATAACAGGCAAACTGCTTCGTTATTATCGGTGTCACGGCTCGATCATGTGCGTCGGTACACACTCTTCGCCGTGAACCTCGATGCCTTGTATTTTACCTGTTTTTACATACCTGAAAAGGGATGCGCCGAATTTCTCGATTTGACACGTCCCTTTTTTATTCCGGGATGCCTCGGTCCGTCAGCTGCCCTTGCGCTTGAACCGCGACGGGCTGTAGCCCGTGTGTTGTTTGAAATATTTGCCGAAGAACGACTGGGTCGAGAAGTTGAGGTGATAGGCGATCTCCTGGATGCTCATGCCCGAATAGCGCAGGCTAGGCTTTTTGCCTCGAGGATCACCGCTTCGTCGATCCACCGGGCGGCGGTTTTGCCGCTCACGTCCTTGGAAACGGTGCGAAAGGTATTTGGGGGTTATGTTGAGGCGGCGGGCATAGAACCGGACGTTCCTCTCCTGTTTGCTGTATTGCCGGACTAATTCCATGAACTCTTCGAAGATCACCTCGCCGCGCCCCAACTTGACCGTGTTTTTCTGCTCGCGCATGTTCAGCTCGGTGATGATGTAGAAGACTGCGGTGAACAGGCAGCGGATGATCTCCTGTCTGTAATGTTCCTTGTCGCTGGCAAGAATCGTCTTGATGAGTTGGAACACCTGTCGGATCTCGTGCGTGTCCTGGGGTGTCACCCGCAGGCAGGGCTGTTTGCCGAAACGCATATAGACGGGCAGCGAGGCCGAAAGGTCTATCTGGATCTCGTTGATGAACGATTTGGAACAGGCGACGAAATAGGCCGCCGCATCGCTGGTGCTGGCCACCGTGCGGATCACGCGGTCGGGGCTGAAGAAGACGATCGTGTCGGGCACGACTTCGTACTCTTCCGTATCGATCGCTACGACGGCCGAACCGCTGGCCATGATGATCGCCGAGAAGCCGTCGATCAGGGCGGGGTAGTTGCCCAGCGTATCGCGGTGGATGTCGAACGAAGCGATCACCAGGTCGTCCGACAGGTAATAAACGTCCCGCATCTCCTGCTTGATGCGGGAGATCGAAACTTTTTGCAGGGTTATCTCGTCCGCCACCATGCCAGTTTGCTGATCAGATTCTTGAAATAGGCGAACCGGCCCCGGCGGGGTGCCTCCGACAGCGGGCAGACGACGCGGAGCTCGTTGTGCAGACATTCGATGTGCAGCGGGAAATCGGCCCCCTTCTGTCCGTCCACGTCGGTAGGTTCGTTGATCGGCGAGGTGATGTCGAGCGTGCGGGCTCGGAAATGTTTTACCTGCGAGGGCCGACCGCCCAGCAGGTGACGGAGCATCGATACGACCGAGAAGAGCATGTTGCGCCTTTGCAGCAACAGACAGTCGAACATACCGTCCTTAATGCTCGAGCGGGGGGCAAGGTGGAATCCTCCGGCCGTTTCTCCGTTGAATATCAAGGCCATGAGCGATTCGAGGTCGAAGGCTTTGCCGTCGGCGAGAATTTGCAGCGGAATGCCGTGTACCGAGCGGAACTCCTTCACGCCCTCGATCAGGTAGGCCAGCTTGCCGATCTGGTGCTTGCGTTTGTCCGGCGTGCGCTGGGACGTGGTGGTGAAGATGCCGAAACTGAAGATATTAACGAAATAGTGGTCGTTCACGCGTCCGCAATCGACCCGCTCTTCCGTGCCGCCGAGGAGTTGCGCCGCCGCCTTGACCGGGTTTTTCTCCATGCCGAGCGCTCCGGCGAAGTCGTTGGCCGTACCTGCCGGGATGATGCCCAGCAGCAGGTCGAGGTGCTTCTCCTTCATCCGATTGACCACGTAATTGACCGTGCCGTCGCCGCCCGCCACGACCACCAGATCGACCGTTTCGTGTCCATTGAAAGGGTTGCGGCTGAAATCGATCGGGCCGTCTACGATCGAGTAGCCGGCCTGCCGGACATTCGCCGATGCTGGAATCTTTTCGATTTTCCTTTTCCCGACTGGGGGTTATAGAGAAATAGAACTTGTTTCATTCGTACGCAATGGGATTATTCTGGAATCATCATTTCTTGCATCGCCGGCGAGCAGTAAATTTCGTAGGCCGTCTTTCCCGTCGTCGAGGATAAAATAGACCTTCGCGTCGGGAATTTTCCGGGAGAGGGCGATGGCCTTGTTCGCGCCCAGGCTCAAATACATGGTCGCCATGGCGTCGGCTTCGGCGCAGTTGTCCGCGACCACGGTGGCGGAAAGCAATCGTGACGTGACGCTGCGGCCCGTTGTCGGGTCGATCGTGTGGGATATCTTATTGCCTGCGGCGTCGCGGTAGAAGCGGCGGTAGTTGCCCGAAGTGGCCAGGCCTCCTTCGCTCATGCGGATACGTCCGGTGAGATAGGCGCCGTCGGACATATTGCCGTCGAAGGGAGTTTCTATGCCGATCCGCCAGGGAATGCCTTTGCTGCTGACACCCTGGCAGCGGCATTCGCCGCCGATCTCCACCAGATAGTTCTTCGCGCCGCAGCGCTCCATGAGGGCCGCGACCAGATCGACCGTATAGCCCTTGGCGATCGAGTTGAAATCGAGCTGTACGCGGGGAATCGTCCTTCACGAGCCTGCCGTCCCGGATATGGACGCGCCGGTAACCTACGAATTGCAGGAGCGAATCGAGGTTCGGGGTGCGTTCCGCCTCGTGCCCGGCGAATCCCCAGGCATCGACCAGCGGCTTGACCGTCACGTCGTAGTGACCTTCGCTCAAGCGGCTGAACCGTTCGGCCAGACGGAGGTTGTAGATGATATGTTCGTCGAGCGAGTCGGTCTCTCCCCGGTTGATGCGGCTCAGCAGGGAGGTGGAGTCGAAAATCGACATCGAAGCCTTGGCTTCGGCGTCGATTTGCATAATGGCCCGGTAGAGTTCCTGTGCGGTGCAGTCCGTGATGTCGCCCGTTGCCTGGAAAGTCGTACCCAGCATCGCGCCGCTTGCCGTAAGGTACTCTGCGCGGCGGTCGCAGCTCGCTGCAAGGACCAGAACGATAACGGTGTAGAGCAGCAGGGCGATCTTTTTCATGTTCTATGTGTCTTCTTTTTTGGCAAAAATAGTGTTTTCGCTCCGGATTTGCAAAAAAGAGGCTCTTCAGACTAAAAAATTGTATTCGTTTAAGTGGTTATTGTGAATTAAGTTCGTACCTTTGCGCCACGCTCTGGCGTTATTCACGGTAAGGGGAATGCGTCGTAGAGTGGAACTAAATAAACTTTTGAAAATGGGTTATTTATCAGCTGAAAAAAAGCAGGAGCTTTTCGGTAAGTACGGAAAGTCCAACACCGACACGGGTTCTCCCGAGAGCCAGATCGCGCTGTTCTCGTTCCGTATCAACCACCTTACGGAACACCTTCGTAGCAACAAACACGACTTCGGTACACAGCGTGCGTTGCTGCGTCTGGTCGGCAAGCGCCGCCAGTTGCTGGAGTATTTGAAAGAGGTCGATATCGAGCGCTACCGAGCAATCATCAAGACGCTCAATCTCCGTAAATAGTCCCGGAGGCAGAAAAATGGGGTTGGCCAAAGTTTCTTTTGGCAGCCCCATTTGTAATTTGGAACATACATTTTGACGTAAAAATATCTATGGAAGAAAAGAAGTTGTACAATGCAGTCCGGAAGACGATCACGCTGGCAGACGGCCGCGAAATCATGATCGAAACGGGCAAACTGGCCAAGCAGGCCGACGGCTCCGTCGTGGTGAAGATGGGAGATACGATGCTCCTGGGAACGGTGGTAGCCGCCAAGGACGCGAAAACCCGACACTGATTTTATGCCGCTCCAGGTGGAGTATAAGGAGAAAATATGCCGCTTGCGGTCGCTATCCCGGCGGTTTCATGAAGCGTGAGGGCAAGGCTAACGACAGCGAGATCCTCGTAGCCCGTCTGATCGACCGTGCGCTGCGTCCCCTGTTTCCGTCGGACTATCACGCCGAGGTATATGTGACCGTAAACCTGATTTCGGCGGACAAAAGATATTCAGCCCGATGCTCTGGCCGGACTGGCCGCATCGGCTGCACTGGCTGTTTCGGACATCCCGTTCGGCGGTCGATTTCGGAGGTGCGTGTGGCCCGTATCGGCGGTCAGTACGTCATCAACCCGGCCTTCTCGCAGATGCAGGACGCCGATCTGGACATCATGGTCGGCGGTACCATCGACAATATTCTGATGGTCGAGGGCGAGATGAAGGAGGTGTCCGAGGAGGTGATGCTCGGAGCTATCAAGTTCGCTCACGAAGAGATTAAGAAACACTGTGCCGTACAGATCGAACTTTCGAAGGAGCTGGGCAAGGACGTGAAACGGACCTATTGCCACGAGGTGAATGATGAAGAGCTGCGTCAGACCATCATTCGGGAGCTTTACGACAAGGCTTACGCCATCGCCACCAGCGGTACGATGAAGCATGAGCGCGAAGATGCCTTCAATGCGCTGGAGGCCGAGTTCGCCACCCGTTTTTCGGAAGAGGAGCTGGTCGAGAAGGCACCGCTGATTCACAAATATTTCCACGACGACGTACAGAAGAAGGCCATGCGCAACATGATCCTCGACGAGGGCAAGCGCTTGGACGGCCGCCGCACGGACGAAATCCGCCCCATCTGGTGCGAGGTGGGCTACCTGCCCGCCGCTCACGGTTCGGCGATCTTCACGCGCGGTGAAACGCAGTCGCTGACTACGGTGACCCTCGGTACGAAGATGGATGAGAAGGTCAAGGACGAAGTGCTGGTACAGGGTACCGAGCAATTCGTGCTGCACTATAATTTCCCGCCTTTCTCGACGGGCGAGGCCAAAGCCGCCCGCGGCCTGAGCCGCCGCGAGATCGGTCATGGCCATCTGGCATGGCGCGCACTGAAGCCGATGGTTCCCGTCGGAGAGGAAAATCCTTATGCCGTGCGTGTGGTGTCGGATATTCTCGAGTCGAACGGCTCGTCGTCGATGGCGACGGTTTGTGCCGGTACGCTGGCGCTGATGGATGCCGGCGTGAAACTCAAGAAACCCGTTTCGGGTATCGCCATGGGTCTGATTTCGGATTCCGCTACCGGTCGTTGGGCGGTGCTTTCCGACATCCTGGGCGATGAGGACCACCTGGGCGACATGGACTTCAAGGTGACGGGTACCAAGGACGGTATCACGGCTACCCAGATGGATATCAAGGTCGATGGCCTTTCGTACGAGGTGCTGGCCAAGGCGCTGGAACAGGCTCGCGTGGGCCGTATGCACATTCTGGGTAAGCTGACGGAGTGTATCGCCGAGCCGCGTGCGGATTACCGTCCGTTCGTGCCGCGTATCGTACAGATCACCATCCCGCAGGATATGATCGGTGCCGTGATCGGTCCCGGCGGCAAGGTGATCCAGGATATTCAGAAGACGACGGGTACGACCATTACCATCACCGAAACCGACAACAAGGGCGTCGTGGATATCTTCGGTCTGGACAAGGAGGCGATGGATGCAGCCCTGTCCCGCATCAAGAGCATCGTGGCGCAGCCCGAGGTCGGCGATGTATATAACGGCAAGGTTCGTTCGATCATGCCGTTCGGTGCGTTCGTCGAGATCATGCCGGGCAAGGACGCCCTGCTGCACATCTCGGAGATCGACTACAAGCGTTTCGAAACGATGGAGGAGACCGGCCTGAAAGAGGGGGATATGATCGAGGTGAAAGTCATCGGCATCGATCCCAAGACCAACAAGCTCAAGCTGTCGCACCGCGTGCTGATTCCGCAGCCCGAAGGCTGGACGGAGCCGGAGCGCCGTCCCCGCGAGCGCGGCGATCGCCCGCGCCGCCGTCCTGAGCACAAGGAGTAGAACTCTGCGGGTCCGGATCGCTGCTACGGAGATAATTTCGGTTTTGTTCGGAAATTTTGGCCGGAATATTGTACAATGTTTGTAGATAATTTTTATATTTGCATTACTCCGTAGCTTTTGTGGGGCAGATAAAACAGGCATAAATAGAAAAAGAAAGGATTTAACATTTAATTTTTAAAAGATTAGTTTATGAAAAAGCTGATGAAATTGAGCTTGCTGCTCGTGGTCGTTGCTTTGACGTTTTCGAGCTGTAATTGCTTCAAGAAGATGGCAAAGAACAGCGATGATGTATCGCTGACGTGTGCACCTGAAGTGCTGGTACTGAATAACGGTGTGGTTGCCGCCGACATTACGGCACAGTTCCCCGTGAAGTACTTCAACCCCAAAGCTATCGTGAAGGTTACTCCGGTGATGGTATTCGAGGGCGGAGAAGTTGCCGGTACTCCGAAATTCTTCCAGGGTTCGAAAGTGAAAGAGAACTATACGGTCGTTGATAAGAAGACGGGCGGTGTGTTCACCATGCATGTCGAGTTCCCTTACGATGAGCGTATGCAGATTTCCGAACTCCAGTTGCGTGTCGAGGCTAAATGTCCGGGTAGCGACGAGTTTACGCTGGTTAATGCCAATACGGGCAAGGTCGTGAAGGCCAAGGAGCTCGAGGCTAACCCCGCAATCGTACGCGAGTGCGGTCTGGTCGTTGCCGAGGGTGTGAATACCCTGCAGCAGGATCTGGCTTACGCCGATGCGATGGCAGCTCTGCCGAGCGACTACAAACGCGTGACTACCAGCGTGGACAAGACCGAGATCCTCTATGCGATCAACAAGGCTAACGTAACCAAGAAAGCGCTGAAAGACGCCGATCTGGAGGCATTCCAGGCGAATGTGGATGAGAACCTGAAAAACGACCGTGCTACCCAGCATGTTGCCGTGAAGGGTTATGCTTCTCCCGACGGTCCCGTGAAGTTCAACGACACGCTGTCGAAGGAGCGTAGCGAATCGGGCGACAAAGTTCTTGCGAAACTGCTGAAAAATTCGGGTCTGGATATCGACGTTGCCGCTTACGGTGAGGACTGGGAAGGTTTCAAGGAGCTGGTTTCGAAGTCGAACATCAAAGACAAGGATCTGATTCTCCAAGTTTTGAGCATGTACTCCTCTTCGACGCAGCGCGAGGATGAGATCAAGAACATGTCTTCCGTATTCAACGAGCTGAAGAAAGACATTCTGCCGCAGCTCCGTCGTTCGGTGATCGTGAACACCATCGATCTGGAGGGCAAGACCGACGCCGAGATGATGGCGCTTGTCGAGGCTGGCAAGCTGGATCAGCTCAACCTGAATGAGCTGCTCTTCGTTGCGGAGTCGATCGCACAGGACAACGCTACCAAGAACATCGTATTGGCTTATGCTGCCGAGAAGTATAACGACGCCCGCGCTTACAACAACCTGGGTATCGTTCTTACGGAGGAAGGCCGCACGGCTGATGCTTTGAAATGCTTCCAGAAGGCCGCTCAGTTGGGCGAGGCTTCCGAGGCGCTGAACACCAACCTGGCTCTTGCCAACTTGGCGAACGGCAATATGGCAGAGGCTCAGAAGTATGCCAAGGGCGCTGATGCAAAGGCGAAGAGCCTGGTCAATGCAGCACAGGGTAACTACAACGACGCTGCCAAGCAGCTCGACGGTATGAATGCCGCTATCGCTAACACGATGAACAAGGATTATGCGGCTGCAAAGCGTGCTATCGCTAAGGATATGAGCGCAGAGGCCGATTACCTGCGTGCCGTGATCGCTTCGGAAGAGGGCGATATGAGAACGGCAGAGGCACAGTTGAAGAGCGCCGTGAAGAAGGATGAGAAGATGGCGAAGAAAGCCATGAAGGATATCCACTTCAAGAAACTCTTCGAAGAGGGTCTGAAGTTCTAATCCGTTCGGATTCGATGAAAAATATCCGCACCGGAAACGGTGCGGATATTTTTTGTCTCGATTTATTGAGCTTGTTCGATTATTGGTCGTATTTTCGTCCGCCTTTCTTCAAGACAGGCATTTTTAGGCCCATGTCGGTTCATAAATACGGTTGGCGACCGGGAGGATCAGTTCCGAATTTGGATCCCAACAAGGATTCCGAGACATCACTTTTTATTTTTATGGACGTCGGCTGGACAGGATCTGCACGATATTTGCAATATCATACAGGATATCGAAAGAAATACGGAAAAGATCTAAAATTTTATTATTTTTGTCGAAAGAGCGTTGAGTTCGGCCGTATTTACTTGTTTTTGCCAGGTTTTGATCGGTTTCGGTGCAAGCCGATTTGTTGAAGGGCTATCCCGAACGAGGGATTTGCTTTCGGCGGAATGAATTTTTTGCACGCGGTCTGTGTAATCTTGTAAAGGGAATTGCGGAACGGGAACTTCGATATTTATTTTTATTGCGCTTTGAAGGCGAACCGCTTGTGTAAATAATAGAAAATTATGGAATACGCGAATCATTTGAAAGAATATGCGTCGGCTATGAGCGAGGCGCAGGTGGCCGAGGAAGTGGATCGTATCCGCAAAGCTGCGGTACGAAACCATACTCCGGAAGTTTACAAACTCTGTTATTCGGCGGTGGATTTAACTACGCTGTCGTGTACGGACTCCGTGGAGTCGGTTACGGAATTTGCCGGCAAAGCCGTCAAGTTTTACCAACAGTTCCCTCATCTTCCCAATGTGGCGTCGATTTGCATCTATCCGCCGTTCGTCGAAACGGTCGGTGTGGTGGTCGATGGTACGGATATGCGTATCACGAGCGTTGCGGGCGGATTTCCTTCTTCGCAGACGTTTCTCGAGGTGAAGGTTCTCGAAGTGGCTATGGCCGTCGAGAACGGAGCCGACGAGATCGATATCGTCTTGAACGTGGGTAAGATGTTGGAGGGGCATTACGACGAGGTCGCTAACGAGGTCGAGGTGATTCGTACCGAGATGAGTCCCGAGGTCGTGTTAAAGGTCATTATCGAGTCCGGAGCTTTGAAAACTCCCGATCTGATCCGCAAGGCATCGTTGCTTTCGATGTTCGCCGGGGCCGATTTCGTCAAGACTTCGACCGGCAAGATCGATGTGTCCGCCACGCCCGAAGCGGCGGTGGTGATGTGCCAGGCGATCCGGGATTACTATCGGAAAACGGGACGTAAGGTGGGCTTCAAGCCGGCCGGCGGTGTCCGGAGTGCCGAAGATGCCGCTTTGTATTATACGATCGTCGAGGAGATTTTGGGCAAGGAGTGGCTTACGCCCGAATTGTTCCGTATCGGAGCTTCGTCGGCGGCCAATAATCTGCTTACGGCTATCGAAGGCCGGGAAGTCAAGTTTTTCTGATCCGAATGGGCGGATGAATTAAAAAATAGCGGCACCAAGAAGTGCCGCTATTTTTCTTGGGAAAGGTTGGGGTAATTACCGCATCGGTACCTCGATCAGAAGCAGGCTGGCTTTCCCGTCCGTATGGAGGGTGATGTCGTTCTGCTCCCAAATGCCCATGCCGTCCCGGGAGGCCAGCTTTTCGTTCTCGACCGTTACGTCGCCTTCGAGGACGAAGACGTAAAGACCGTTTCCTTCCCGGCGCATGGCGTATTCATAGGTATCTTTCTCCAGGTTCAGGGTGTGGAACCAGGCCGACTGATGAATCCAAGCCGTATGCTCGGAACCATTGCCTTCGGGAGCCACGATCGTGCGCAGCTCATTGGTGCGTGCCGGAGCGAGCGTGATCTCCTCGTAACGGGTCGGAAGTCCGCGTCGATCCGGGAATACCCATATCTGGAGGAATTTGACGGGACGGTCGGGGCTGTTGTTGAATTCGCTGTGGATGATTCCCGTTCCGGCCGTCATTACCTGGATTTCCCCGGTGCGCAGCACCGAAGTATGTCCCATGCTGTCCTGATGTCGTAGTTCGCCCTCGAGCGGGATGGAAACGATCTCCATGTTGTCGTGGGGATGTGCGCCGAAACCCTCTCCTCCGGCTACGGTATCGTCGTTGAGTACGCGCAATGCGCCGAAATGGATGCGCTCGGGATCGTGGTAGTCTGCAAAACTGAACGTATGGTAGCTGTCGAGCCAACCGTGGTCGGAATGACCTCGTGTGCCGGCTCTGTGGATTACTTTTTTCATAATATAATGGATTGATTATAAGAAGGTGTTGCAAATAGTGTTCCACGATACCGCTTGTAGGGCAGGGCTGTCCGAATATAGGTTGCCGAAGGGGAGTGATCGTGCGGTCGAGCGACAAAGAGAACGGTCCGGGCGTTAGCCCCGGACCGTTCTCTTTGTGAAAATAGCTTGCTGCTCGTCGTCTTATTTGAGATGCGGACCTGCAGCTACGAGTTTCTTGCCTTCGGCGTTGCCGGTGAACTTCTCGAAGTTCTTGACGAAACGACCGGCCAGATCTGCCGCCTTCTCGTCCCATTCCTTGGCGTTCTTGTACGTGTCGCGCGGATCGAGAATCTTGGGATCCACGCCCGGAAGTGCGGTCGGGATCTTGAAATCGAATACCGGCAGCGTCTTGGTCGGAGCCTTGTCGATCGAACCGTCCAGGATGGCGTCGATGATGCCGCGCGTATCCTTGATCGAGATACGTTTGCCCGTACCGTTCCAGCCCGTATTGACGAGGTAGGCCGTAGCGCCCGATTGCTTCATGCGTTTTACCAGCTCCTCACCGTATTTGGTCGGATGCAGCGAGAGGAACGCTGCACCGAAGCAGGCCGAGAAGGTCGGCGTCGGCTCGGTGATACCGCGTTCGGTACCGGCCAACTTGGCGGTGAAGCCCGAGAGGAAGTAGTATTTGGTCTGTTCCGGAGTCAGGATCGAAACCGGGGGCAGTACGCCGAAGGCGTCGGCCGAAAGGAAGATCACCTTCTTGGCTGCCGGAGCTTTCGATACGGGCTTCACGATGTTATCGATGTGGAAGATCGGGTACGATACGCGAGTGTTCTCCGTCACGGACTTGTCCGCGAAGTCGATCTTACCTTTCTTGTCCACCGTAACGTTCTCCAGCAGGGCGTTGGGGCGGATCGCGTTCCAGATATCGGGCTCGTTCTCTTTCGAGAGGTTGATGACTTTGGCATAGCATCCGCCCTCGAAGTTGAAGACACCGTCGTCGTCCCAACCGTGCTCGTCGTCGCCGATCAGCTCGCGCTTCGGGTCGGTCGAAAGGGTGGTTTTGCCCGTTCCCGACAGACCGAAGAAGATGGCGGTGTTCTTGCCCTCCTTGTCGGTGTTGGCCGAGCAGTGCATCGACGCGATGCCCTTCAGCGGCAGCAGGTAGTTCATGTAGGAGAACATACCCTTCTTCATTTCGCCGCCGTACCAGGTGTTGATGATTACCTGCATTTTTTCGGTGAGGTTGAACACGACCGCCGTTTCCGAGTTGAGTCCGAGTTCCTTGTAGTTCTTGACTTTGGCTTTCGAGGCGTTCAGCACCACGAAATCGGGTTCGCCGTATTTCTCCAGCTCCTCGTCCGTCGGGCGGATGAACATGTTTTTCACGAAATGCGCCTGCCAAGCGACCTCCATGATGAAGCGGATCTTCAGACGGGTGTTCTCGTTGGCTCCGCAGAACGTGTCCACGACGAAGAGCTTCTTGTTCGACAACTCTTCGACAGCGATCTTTTTCAGCTCCTTCCAGGTCTTCTTCGTCACCGGTTTGTTGTCGTTCTTGTATTCGGGCGAGGTCCACCAAATAGTATCTTTGGTGGTTTCGTCCATGACGAAGAACTTGTCTTTCGGGGAACGACCCGTGTAAACGCCGGTCATCACGTTCACGGCACCCATTTCGGTTACCTGACCCTTTTCATAACCGCGCAGGCCCTTGCGGGTCTCCTCGCGGTAGAGTTCGTCGTACGACGGGTTGTAGATTACTTTCGTAGTACCCGTGATGCCGTACTGTTTCAAATTGATTTTAGCCATAATTATTGATTTAATTAATCCTCTATTTCACTTGACAGCGGTTGTTCGTTTATGAACGATGCTCGCAAAGTTAAAGATTTTTTTCGAATGTGAAAATATTAACAGTAGGTTTATCGTTTTTCCCCGCGAACCATTCGGCTGTCGATGGCGTTTACGATCACCGCGATCGCACCGTCGCCCGTTACGTTGGTCGCCGTACCGAAACTGTCCATGGCAATGTAGGTGGCGATCATCAGTCCGATCATATTTTCGTCGAACCCGAGCATCGACTCCAGCAATCCGATCGCAGCCATGATGGCTCCGCCCGGTACGCCCGGTGCGGCGATCATCGTGATACCCAGCAGCAGGATGAAACCCGAGTAGGTGCCCATCGAAACGTCCAGCCCGGAGAGCATCATCACCGCGAGCGAGCAGGCGACGATCTTCATCATCGAGCCCGAGAGGTGGATCGTGGCGCAGAGCGGGACGACGAATCCCGCCACTTCGGGGCGGACGCCGATTTTGACCGTCTGTGCCAGCGTCACGGGGATCGTGGCTGCCGACGATTGCGTACCGAGGGCCGTCATGTAGGCGGTCATCATCGTGCGGAGCATCTTCAACGGATTCTGCCTTGCCACGAGGCCCGCGATCGAGAACTGGATCAGCAGCAGGACGACCGTCATCACGAAGATAATCACGATCAACTTGAGGAAAATGCCCAGAATACCCGATACCTGCCCCGACTGAGTCATCGAGAGGAAGATGCCGAAGATGTAGAAGGGCAGCAGCGGGATGATGACCTTCGAGATGACACGCTCGATGATGAGTTTGAAATCATCCATCATGCCCTTGAGCTTGTCGCTGTGGATGTAAGCCATGCCCAGTCCCAGCACGAAGGCGAGAATGAGGGCGGTCATCACGCCCATCAACGGGGGGCATTTCGACCGTGAAGAACGGTTGCATGGGTGTTGCGGCGGTTTCTCCCGGGGCGCTCATCTCCGTACCGCCCAATAGCCGGGGTAATATCCCGAAACTTGTGAAGAAAGTTCCGAATCCCGAAAACAGGGTAAAGGCATAGGCCAGGGCTGCGGTGATTACCAGCAGCCGTCCTGCCTTGCTACCCAGGTCAGCGATGCCCGGAGCCACGAGGCCCAGGATCAGCAGCGGGATGACGAAGTTCAGAAAATTGCCGAAAATGTTGTTGAAGGTCAATGCGATTCGGGTGAACCACTCGGGAACGAAGAGGCCGAATACGATGCCCAGCGCGATAGCCAGGAGCACTTTGGGAAGTAAGCCGAATTTATGCTTCATAAGGTGTCGTTTCATTGGTTTTCGGTTGGACGATTCATGCGTCGGGGCCTTGGGCCGATCGTGTTCCCGATTCGGACCGAATTCGTTTTTCGGAGGTCCCGTTGCATGCCGTTTTTCTATTAACGTATAAAAAGGGAGCAATATTTGTGCAAAGAAGAGAATATTTTCTAATTTTGTCAATATGACTGCACTGTATAGCGATATTATTTTCGGCCCGATCCATTCCCGCAGATTGGGTCTGTCTTTGGGTGTCAATCTGTTACCCACTCAATCGAAGTTGTGTAGCTTCGATTGCATTTATTGTGAATGCGGCTGGAATGCCGAACATCCGGGCGCCCGCCGGTTCAATTCGCGCGAGGACGTGCGTACCATGCTCGGAGCGACCCTGCGTCAGATGGTTTCCGAAGGTACGCCGCCCGACGTGATTACTTTCGCCGGTAACGGCGAGCCGACGATGCACCCCGATTTCGAGGCGATCATCGACGATACGATCGTCTTGCGGGACGAAATTTGCCCTTCGGCGCGGATTTCGGTGTTGAGCAATGCGACGCAGATCGGCCGCGAGAGCGTGCGCCGGGCCTTGCGTCGGGTCGATAACAACATCCTGAAACTCGATTCCGCTTTCGACGATACGGTTCGGCTCATCAATAACCCGTGCGGGACCTATTCGGTGGCTGAGGTGGTGAAGAACATGAAACTGTTCGACGGGCAGATGATCCTGCAGACGATGTTCCTGCGGGGCGAGTGCGAGGGCCGCACGGTGGATAACACGACCGAGCGGGAGGTCGCGGCCTGGTTGAAGCTGGTCGAAGAGATCCGGCCCCCGTCAGGTGATGGTCTATTCGCTCGACCGCGACACTCCGTGCAAAACCTTGCAGAAAGTCCCCCGCGAAGATTTGCAGGCGATCGCTGCCCCGGGTCGAGGCGCTGGGGAATCCCCTGCTCGGTGGCGTAACGCAAAGAAGAACGACGGGGGATTTCAGACCCTTCGAAGAATTTGTCGATCGGACGTTACTTATTGTCTGTATTATAGAGGGGGCGAAGATTTTATCTGTGTCTTGTTACATTGTTTGCTTTGCTCTCGTTGGCACTTTTCGCATGTGACAAGGGCATCCGGGAGGAAGCGATCGATGCCGAAAATATCTTGGGTAGGTGGCGTGCGGTCGAGGAGCCGGATTACGATTGGGATGATTCGGACGACGATGGAGCCTGTGATGTGCCCATGCTTTGGGGATTATGACTTTCGAACACGATGGACGGGGTGTGGCCGATAACGGGGAGCATTTTGCCTGGAGTCTGACAGGAAGACGGATAACTGTGGATTACGGATTTATTCCGGCACGGCTTACGGTGTCGGAAATTTGCGAGCGGCGAATGGTGTGGAAGGTTCTCGCAACAGAAGCAGGCTCGGTAAAGTATTACGGACGGATCGTTTTCGAGCGGTTGTGATTATTCCGTCGGGAAGAAAAATAAAGCGAGAGGAATCGATTCCTCTCGCTTTATTCGTTGTCGCAGTGTGGTTTATTTCTCCAGCACGACGCTCACTTTTTCGAGCTTCCCGCCCAGCGGGGGCGCCAGCTTCGAAACCGTACAGCGGATATGGCGGATTTGCGGAAACCGGGCATAGAGGGCATCCATGATGTTCATCGACACGCGTTCGATCGTGCGCTGGGTGACGCGCATCTGTTCGCGTACGGTTTCGTAAACCAACAGGTAATTGACCGCTTTTTCCACGCAGTCCTCGCTCGCCACTTCCCCCAGCTCGGCCGTGATCTCCAGATCGACCGTGAAGCGGTTGCCCACTTGCTGTTCCAGGTCGTAACAGCCGTGGAAAGCCCGGAACTCCATCCGGTTCAAAACGATACGGTATTCCATCTTATTCGGCGATTACCAGGTAGTAGTTTTTCTTGCCTTTCTGTACGAGCAGGTATTTCCCGTCGATCAGGTCGCTTTCGGCGATTGCACGCATGGGGTCGGCCACCTTCTCCTTGTTGAGGCTCACGCCGCCGGCCTGTACCATCTTGCGGCATTCGCCCTTCGAGGGGAAGATATCGCTCCGCTCGGCGCACAGCTCGATGAAGGGCAGCCCGATCAGTTCCGCACGGGCGATTTTGTATTGCGGGACTCCTTCGAAAACCTGCAGCAGGGTCTGTTCGTCGAGTTTGCGAAGCGCTTCGGAGGTAGCCCCGCCGAAGAGAATGTTCGATGCCTCGACCGCTTTTTCGTACTCCTCCTGAGAGTGGATCATCACGGTAACCTCCTGCGCCAGCCGTTTTTGCAGGATTCGCAGGTGAGGGGCTGCGTCGTGTTCGGCGATCAGGTCGTCGATGGTCTGTTTATCGAGCAGCGTGAAGATCTTGATGTAGCGCTTGGCGTCCTCGTCGCTGGTGTTGAGCCAGAACTGGTAGAACTTGTAAGGCGACGTATAACGCGGGTCGAGCCATACGTTGCCGCTCTCGGTCTTGCCGAACTTGGTGCCGTCGGCTTTGGTAATCAGCGGGCAGGTGAGGGCGAAAGCCTCGCCGCCGGCCTTGCGGCGGATCAGCTCCGTGCCGGTGGTGATGTTGCCCCACTGGTCGGCGCCGCCGAGCTGCAGTTTACAACCTACGGTTTCGTACAGGTGCAGGAAGTCGTAGGCCTGCACGAGCTGGTAGGTGAATTCGGTGAACGACATCCCTTCGCCTTCGCCGTTGAAGCGTTTCTTTACCGAATCTTTGGCCATCATGTAGTTCACGGTAATCAGCTTGCCGATGTCGCGGATGAAATCCAGGAAGGTGATTCCCTTCATCCAGTCGTAGTTGTTCACCAGCATCGCCGCGTTGGGAGCGTCCGATTCGAAATCGAGCAGCTTGGCGAGCTGTTTCTTGATCGCCTCCTGGTTGTGGCGGAGGGTCTTTTCATCGAGCAGGTTGCGCTCCTGCGATTTGCCGCTGGGGTCGCCGATCATGCCCGTCGCGCCGCCCACCAGAGCGATCGGACGGTGTCCGCACATCTGGAAGTGCTTGAGGATCATTACACTCACCAAGTGTCCGATGTGCAGCGAATCCGCCGTCGGGTCGATGCCCACGTAAGCTGTAGACATCTCTTTCTGAAGTTGTTCCTGTGTGCCCGGCATGATCGAGTGAATCATACCGCGCCATTCCAATTCTTCGACAAAGTTCTTAATTGCCATTTGTGTATTTGGTTTTACTTTATGCTTTATTCTACCTCCAGGTCGAGCGCCCGGCGCAACTCGGCCAGCAGAGGATTTTTTTCGGTCATATACTTGACCCGGTCTTCGAGTTTGATCGGGCGGGCGGCCCGGATCTCTTCGTTGATCGTGACGTCGAGCTCCAGCATACCCTGCACGCCGGACGTTTCGGCGATGCGGAGCAGCAGTTCGGTTTTGTTGCGCAGGATCTCTTCGCGCAGGGCTTCCGACGGAACTGCGATACGGATCACGTGTCCCTGAAATTGCATCCGTTCGAACGCCGCGACGAAGCGCGGACGCATCTCGCGGACGAGCGTGAGGATTTTTTCACGGGTCGTTTCGAGTTTTTCGGCGCTGAGCGGGTCGATGACCGGCTGGGGTGCTGCGGCATGCACGGCGGTTTCTGTATCCGGTTCCGGGGCTGCATCGTTTATCAGCGCCGAAATGGAGATTCCCGATGCGAGTCTGGACTGTACGGGACGGGGACGCGCCGTTTGCGGTTGTGTCGAAACCGGCGTTGCTGCGGCCTGCGTTCGTTCCGGGACCGGCTGAATGGACGGCGTCGGCATTGCGGATGTACGGGCAGCGGCCGATGTCGCCGGAGGTGCGGGATCGGCTGCGGCTTTTGCCGCAGGCGTTGCAGCCGGAGCGGATGCCGCGATTCCGGGCGAAGATTCTGCCGTCGCAGCCGTCGGCCGTTGGACCGTAGCCGGTTGAGGAGCGGGCGCGGGAGCCGTCTGTTGTGTCGATTGCGGACGGGCCGGTGCGGATTGCGCGGGGGCGGTCCGAACCAGTTCCGGCAACGGAAGATTTACGGGATCGACGGGGTTATTTTTTTTTGACCGAGACCGGCGATCTTCATCAGTCCCAGTTCGACGAGCAGCCGTTGGTTGGACGATTGCCTGATTTTGCCGTCGAGGTCCGTGAGCAGCGATATGGCGCCGAAAAGAAATTCGGGAGGGCAGGCGGCCGCCTGCGTCCGGTATCGTTCCATCAGCGTACCGGTAAATTCCAGCAGCCGGAGCGAAGGCTCGTTGCGGGCCACCAGCAGGTCGCGCAGGTGGCGGTTGAGTCCTGCCATGAAAGTCTGGCCGGAGAATCCCCGCGCGAGCACGTTGTCGAAAGAGAGCAGCGCCTCGACATAGTTGCCCGACAGGAGCGTTTCGGTCATGCTGAAGTAGGTGTCGTAGTCCAATACGTTGAGCGTCTGGGCCACCTCCTGATAGCGGAGTTCCTGCCCGCAGAACGAAACGGCCTTGTCGAACATCGACAGGGCGTCGCGCATGCCGCCGTCGGCTTTCTGTGCGATCAGGTTGAGCGACTCGTCGTCGGCGGTGATTCCCTCCTGCGAGGCGATGTATTTGAGGTATTCCACGGAGTCCTCGACGCGGATGCGGTTGAAGTCGTAGATCTGGCAGCGGGAGAGGATCGTAGGGATGATCTTGTGTTTTTCGGTGGTCGCCAGGATGAAGATGGCGTGTGCGGGCGGCTCCTCGAGCGTCTTGAGGAAGGCGTTGAAGGCGGCCGCCGAGAGCATGTGGACCTCGTCGATGATGAAGACCGAGTAGCGTCCCACCTGCGGGATGATGCGCACCTGTTCGATGAGCGAGCGGATGTCCTCGACCGAGTTGTTCGACGCGGCGTCTAGCTCGTGGATGTTGAGCGAGCGCCCGTCGTTGAAGCTGCGGCACGATTCGCACGCGTTGCAGGCTTCTGCCCCTTCGGGATGCAGGCAGTTGATCGCCTTGGCGAAGATGCGGGCGCAGGTCGTCTTGCCCACGCCGCGCGGCCCGCAGAAGAGGTAGGCGTGGGCCAGTTGGCCGCGTTCGATCGCGTTCTTCAGGGTCGAGGTAATGTGCTTCTGCCCCACGACCGAAGAGAAAGTGGCGGGGCGGTATTTGCGTGCGCTGACGATAAAATCACTCATGGCGGAACAAAGATAGTGAAAGCCGGGCGAAATCGGGAAAATTTATTTTCGAAGATTTCCGAGGCGCTTCCTATCTTCTGCAAAGATAGTGAAAGCCGGGTGCTGCGCCAAATTTATTTGCACTTTGTCGGGTGGAATAGGCGGAATGAAGCGCGGTGTATCGTTTTCGAAAATCCGTTTCCCGCACCGGCGATCTGTTCGGTAATTTTCGCAGGTGACTCGCTTCGGTGCGAGTATGCCTCAAGAATAAAGAAAGACGGAAGCCGAAACTCCCGTCTTTCGCAGTGTGTCGCCGCAGGTTGCCTTACTCTTCCATCTGAACCGATCCGTCGGGCAGCACATTGAAGGTGACTTCGTAATACTGGACCGATTTCTTGCCGGCGCTTTCGACGATCTCCTTGCCGTTTTCGGTTATGTTCATACTGAACTCTGCTTTCACTTCGCCGAACGTTTTATTTCGGTCGAGGAATTCGTTGCCCGAAGGAACCGTTTCCTGAATCAGGTAGTCGCCGATGCTCTTGAACGTATAGTTTTCGGGGATCATGGCTTTGGCCTCTTCGTACTGTTTGCGGATGGCTTCGACGTTGATCGAGGCCGGAGTCAGGCCTTTGACTTTTTCGAAATCGAGTTTCCCTCGCAGCCCGCCTGCTTCGTTCAGGTCGGAGATGTTGCCTTTGCCGGGACCGGAGAGCGTGAAGGTCTGCGAGAAACAGTCGCCGGCCTTGTTTACCATTTCGACGAATAAAACTGTCAGGTTATTCTCCAGCTCGTCCGCCTCCATCCAGCGGATTTCATATATTTTCCACTCGTCGAAGTTGATATTCTTTTCGAGAGTTTCGACGATGAGTTGCGTCGCTTCGTCGGAATCCATTTTCGGAGCGTTGATGCCCAGGTTGTTGCATGAAGAGATCAGAGTCGCGATGCAGAGCGATGCCGTAATGGCGAGGATAAGTTTTTTCATTCTGTCTGATTAGATAATTTGGTTTTGTCCTGCAAAGGTAGCCATTTTGTCATTACGATGTTGTCCGGGATATGACAAAATCGGACAGGACGGCAGAAGTTGCAGACTTGGCAGATATTTTGCGATAGGTAAGTCAAAGAAATGAATTGAAAATAATATAATGCACTATGAACATTAATTCTTTAACTATTAAGGCGCAAGAGGCGCTGCAGGCTGCGGTGTCTCTTGCCAGGGAGCAGGGCAATCAGGCCGTCGAACCGCTGCATCTGCTCAATGTGCTCGTGCGCGAGGACGATTCGCTGTCGGTATTTCTGCTGGGGCGTGTCGGCGTAAACGTGCGGGGACTGCGCGGCGAAGTGGAGCGGGCCGTGCGGGGGCTGCCCCATGTTTCGGGAGGCGGCGAACAGTTCTTTTCGCAGGATACGACCAAAGTAATCCAGCGTGCCGTCGATTTTACCAAGAATTTCGGGGACAAGTACGCTTCGGTAGAGCATCTGCTGCTGGGACTGATCGCCGAGCGGGGTACTGCCGCCGATCTGCTGAAAGGCGCCGGGGCGACTGAAAAGGAGTTGCTCGAGGCGATTCGGGTGTTCCGCAAGGGGGCGACCGTCGATTCGCAGACGGCGTCGCAGGAGTTCGATGCCCTGGGCAAGTATGCGATCAATCTGAACGAGATGGCCCGCAGCGGCAAGCTCGATCCGGTCATCGGCCGCGACGAGGAGATTCGCCGTGTATTGCAGATTCTTTCGCGCCGTACCAAAAACAATCCGATGCTGGTCGGAGAACCCGGCGTGGGTAAGACGGCCATTGCGGAGGGTATCGCCCACCGGATCGTGAACGGGGACGTGCCGGAGAACCTGCGCTCGAAGGTGATCTATTCGCTCGACATGGGCGCGCTGATCGCCGGGGCCAAGTACCAGGGTGAGTTCGAGGAGCGTCTGAAGGCCGTCGTGCAGGAGGTGACCGCCAGCGAGGGCGAGATATTGCTCTTCATCGACGAAATTCATACGTTGGTCGGAGCCGGCAAGTCGTCGGGTGCGATGGATGCCGCCAATATTCTCAAACCGGCCCTGGCGCGCGGTGAGCTGCGTACGATCGGTGCTACGACGCTCGACGAGTTCCAGAAATATTTCGAGCAGGACAAGGCGCTCGAGCGTCGTTTTCAGAAAGTCATGGTCGATGAACCGACGGCCGAGGATGCGATTTCGATCCTGCGCGGACTGAAGGATCGTTACGAGAACCACCATCAGGTGCGGATCAAGGACGAGGCGATCGTTGCGGCCGTCGAACTTTCGCAGCGCTACATCACCTCCCGTTTCCTGCCCGATAAGGCGATCGACCTGATCGACGAGGCGGCTTCGAAACTCCGCCTGGAGATGAACTCCGTGCCGGAGGAGATCGATGTGCTGGATCGTCGGGTACGTCAGCTCGAGATCGAGCGCGAGGCGATCCGCCGCGAGAACGACAAGGAGCGTGTCGAGCAACTGACCCATGAGATCGAGGAGCTGGGGGCCAAACGCGCCGAGCTTCGTGCCAAGTGGGAAGGCGAACGGGACGTGCTGAAGAAGATCCAGGAGAACAAGGACCGGATCGAACACCTGAAGATCGAGGCTCAGCAGGCCGAACGGCAGGGCGATTACGGCCGTGTGGCCGAGATTCGTTACGGCAAGATTCAGGAGGCCGAGAAGCAGATCGCGGCTCTTCAGGACGAATTCCGTGCGGCTTCGGCCAGCGGGGCGATGATCAAGGAGGAGGTCGATGCCGAGGATGTGGCCGAGGTGGTATCCCGCTGGACGGGGATTCCCGTTTCGCGTATGCTGGCTTCCGAGCGTGAGAAGCTGCTCCACATGGAGGAGGAGTTGCATCGCCGCGTAGTCGGTCAGGATTTGGCCATTGCCGCTGTGTCGGATGCCGTGCGCCGTTCGCGGGCCGGACTGAACGATCCCCGCAAGCCGATCGGCTCGTTCATCTTCCTGGGTACGACGGGTGTAGGTAAGACCGAGCTGGCGAAGGCGCTGGCCGAGTTCCTCTTCAACGACGACAACATGCTGACCCGTATCGACATGAGCGAGTACCAGGAGCGTCACAGCGTATCGCGTCTGGTCGGTGCGCCTCCGGGATATGTCGGTTACGACGAGGGCGGACAACTGACCGAGGCTGTGCGGCGCAAGCCTTATTCGGTCGTGCTGCTCGATGAGATCGAGAAGGCGCATCCCGACGTGTTCAACATCTTGCTGCAGGTGCTCGACGACGGACGGCTGACCGATAACAAGGGGCGTACGGTCGATTTCCGCAATACGATTATCATCATGACCTCCAACATGGGGGCACAGGTCATTCAGGAGAATTTCGC
>ENA-OQAB01000200-OQAB01000200.1-human-gut-metagenome-genome-assembly--contig:-NODE-200-length-35119-cov-11.693901_pt1 | contig 35119 bp, 33 predicted proteins | sample MGYA00242490_ERZ504517 | MGnify/ENA primary metagenome ERZ504517 (study PRJEB26092, sample SAMD00036298) | human gut metagenome | host: Homo sapiens | study: EMG produced TPA metagenomics assembly of...
GAATCGTATGTGTTTCACTGTTTAGTTATCAAGGTTGTCTGTCTTGCGACAGCTTGTTTACTTTATCACATCTCTTTTTCTTTGTCAAGCACTTTTTTCAAGTTTTTTCAAAGTTTTTCGAACTCTTCCGGATTTCGGAACTGTTCTTCTGATCTGTGATTGTCGGCTCTGTTCAAGCGACTTGATTACTTTAACACGTTCGTTTTAAGTTGTCAAGCACTTTTTTTAATTTCTTTTTTCTTTCAGAAATTATCTTAAATTGTCTCTTTTCAAGAAACAATTATTTCCGACAGCTCAACTAATATAACACCGAAAGCAGCCCCTGTCAACAGTTAATTTCATAATTTGACAAACTTTTTTATTTCCACCTTAGAGCATGTTTCAAACACACTCCACGATCCACCCAGTCCACATCAGACATTCATCCCATCTGACATCTGGATTCCATCCCTCAGTGCCATGTACAGGAATTGTTAATACACTGACAACCATCGCTATGCCTAATAATATTTCTGATCTCTCAACTGAAAAGCAGACAACCGGATTATAATTCCAGTTGCCTGCTTTGTATAAATCAACCTTTCAGTCTGCACACCATATCCCACAGTGCTTTTGCAGAGTTAAAATTCTCCGGGATAATATCTGCCGGAGTGATAGTAATATCATAGGTATCCTGCAGTTCACTTACAATAGACAGGATTGCAAAGGAATCAAGAATTCCATCGTCAATCAAAGTATCACAGTTTTCAAAATCTGCATCCGGCTGGATCTCTTCCAGTAATTCAATTAATTCTTCCATTTTTTCATATCTCCTTATTTTTTGTTTTTTCAGCAATTCCATTATTTTTCGGTATTGCCATGGTCTTTTATTTCTCTGAATTTAAAAGATCTGTATGTACACCATCCCGCACCATGCGCAGTCCTTCTCCCTCTGTCCAGAAATAGATTCTCGGAAGAGGACGGCTCAGGAATAAATAGATTCCTTCTGTAACGGAATAAGCACCTACCCGTTCAAATACCAGTATATCATGAAGTTGCGGTTTGTGAAGTGGAAATCGCTTTACGACTACATCGCTGACCGTGCAGAGTGCACCGCAAAGATTCCAGGATTCTTCTTCTCCCCCTGTCTTCTCATTTCCTTCTGTATCAAGCTGTGTACAGTACGGCTGTTTCATTGCCATCGCCTGTCCATAATAATTCAGATGATTGATACCACCGTCCATGATCACATACGGCTGTTCTTTATTCACCTTCATATCCACGATTGATGTCACATAATATCCACAGGCTGCTGCCAGAAATCTTCCCATCTCAAGAACAACCTTACCCTTGAAATTAAGACTTTCCAGAAGTGCTCTGAACTCACTCAGAACATTCTCCACGTCCTCACTCTTATCCTTCTTAAAATATGGAACAAAAAATCCCGGTCCATACTCAAGCACCTGTGCTTCAAATCCACTTTCAGATTTCAGCTCCCCGATAAATTCATCCAGATGCTCCAGCTCTGTTTTCATCTGACTGAGCTCTTTCTTCTGAGTTCCGGAATAGAACTGAAGACCTTCTATCTCAATCCCCCGATAATCTGTTCTGTCAGAAATAATCTTCCTGATATCAGATTCATCTACACCAAACTGATTTCCGCTTGTCACGCGGATCAGCACCGTAATCTTCATGCCAAGTCTCACTGCAGTATCATTCAGAATCTGTAAATGCTGCAAAGACTCTACAGTATACACTCCCTTTCCGCCATATGTAGAAAGTACATATTCCACATCTTCGGGGTTCTTATACACACCCGAAAGAACAATTCTTTCCATTGGCACACCAACACGCTCGCAGATTCTGAATTCACCTGGTGAGCACACTTCAAATGTCGGAACTACATCCATCATGGGTCCTGTAAGAAAAGGATTTGCCTTCATAGCATAACATAACTGTGCGCTCTCTCCAAGACAGCTCTGCACTTTTTTTACAAATTCCTTCATCCTATCCAGGTCAAAAACATAAGCTGGAGTTGGAGTATGTTCTTTCTCAATCAGTTCTTTTATAAATCCATAGGAACTCATTTCTTTTCCTCCTGATACATAGCTGTAAGAGCTTTTCTGTCAATCTTTCCATTCTTTGTAAGAGGCATTCTCTCCACCTGGCGGAATACATTCGGAACCATAAAAGCAGGTACATACTGCCCCAGCGCTTTTGCCAACGGTCTTCTTTCGATATCTCCTTCATAAAAAGCTACGATCTTGCTCTTAACTGTATCAAAAATACAGCAGCTTCTTACAATCTCCGGAACCTTATCCATAGCAGCCTCGATTTCTCCAAGCTCAATACGATGTCCCATATGCTTAATCTGGAAATCCTTACGTGTTGCAAAGCACAACTCACCACGCTCATTATAATAAGCAAGATCACCGGTTCTGTACATTGGCTCCAGATATCTGTCATTCAGTGGGTTCTGAACAAAGACCTTCGCAGTCTGTTCTCTGTTTTTGTAATATCCCAGTGCAAGTGCACTTCCGGTTACGCAGAGTTCACCATTTTTATTTTTCTCTGTGATCAGCTTGTCTTCTTCATCCAGAAGGAATACTTTTTCATTTGGAAATGCCTTGCCCATAGGAAGTACATCTCCAGGCTGGAACTCCCTGTCTACAATATAATACGTACAGTTACATGTGATCTCAGTTGGTCCATAAATATTTACATACATAACATCCGGCAGATATTTTCCCCAGATATTCAGATGTTTCACAGGCATAGCCTCTCCTGAGAAAAGAATCTTCTTAATCTTATCCGGAACTTTATATTCAAATCCATTCAGCGTTGAGATGATGCATAGCGCCGATACCGCCCATACCAGAGTTGTCACTTCTCTCTCGATCAGATAATCAATCAGTTTCATCGGGAAAGAAAACAGCTGCTTCGGAATGATCTGAACTGTCGCTCCTGTCTTCAGTCCGGAATAAATATCCTTAACAGATACATCAAAATCCCAGGGTGCCTGATTTCCCATCACATCTTTATCTGTAATATCAAAAAGCTCTGTAAAACAATCGATAAAATCAAGCACTGAACGATGTCCTACCACAACACCCTTGGGAACTCCTGTTGACCCGGAAGTAAAAATTCCATACAGCGGATCCACATCCAATGCCTGTTCTCTAATCTCATTCAGCACAGCTTCATTCTCCTGCTCAGCTGCAAGATCCGGAGCCATCAGAACCTTTCCTTTGAACTCCAGTTTCTCCAAATCCTTCAGATATTTCTCAGATGTAACGATCACATCACTGTCCAGAATTCCAAGGATCTGCTGAAGTCTGCTCGCCGGCTGTTTGGTATCCATCAGTACATAAAAGCATCCTGCATAAACAGCGCCCATGAAAACCCCGATGGTTTCTACGCTCTTCTCCATAAATACAGGCACCGGATTTCTCGGTGTGAAATGTTTCGCAAGTGCAGTCCCTGTTCTGCGTGCAGTCTGCTCCAGTTCCTTAAATGTGCAGGATGTATGTTCATCTGCAAAAGCTGTCTTATCCGGATATTTCCGTGCGGATTCTTCAAGATATTCCAGAATACTTGTCTTCATATATAATTCCTCCCCTCTGTACTTCACAAGGTTTTTTATTCATTTTACTACTGTCTGTCCTATTTTCACAATATCAACAAGTAAATATTTACAATTAAAGCAGGATACTTATTCGATTCAAACTAAATCTGGTAAGTTCCTGCTTCAATTACCAGTAACGATAATCCGTAGTTACTATTAACTGATCAATTTTTCTGTCCAGTGCTCTCTAAAACTTGTGCCAGCACTTCAGAATATTCTTTTGCGGCATCTCCATTCATATGTCCGTCATAATCTGTATATGCTTTCAGGTCATGTGTAAATGCCTTAAAATACTGCGTATTAAAGTTAAGATACTCTACGTCCTGTTCTTCAAAGAACTGCCCGAAATATTTCCATGCTGCATTATAACTGTCACTGTAATCCTTCAGAGTATTTATTGGAATTGGCGTAGTTACTGCAACAAACTCTATATCATTTTCCTTGCAGAATGTGATCAGCTTCTTCAGATATTCCATGTTCTCTTCGTTTACCTTACCCTCTTCATAGAGCTTAGGTTCTGATTTCTTAAGCTTTGTCACATCCACCGGATATCTCTCAATAAATCCACTTTCATGATATTCCTGAGAATCACTCTTCAGATGAGATACGTCATAATCACCCGTTACTTTCTGAGTAAATGTATCTTTGACTTTCGGCAATTCATAGCTGAGAGAATATTCATACCATGGGAAAAGCACAGTACGGAAATTACATTTCGCAATAGAATTCCAGAAATATTCTACCTTTGCTTTTGAAAATGGAAACTCATGATAAAAAAGCAGGTAGTTATTTCCTTCTTCCTTTTCAGATACAAAATATCCCGGGTCAACCTCATAGATAATTCTCTTCGGATTCTGTTTCTCTTTGATCAGTTTAGTCAGATAATACGCATCGATTCCATACTCGCCGCCAACGCAAAGATTATGTCCACTGTGTCCGGTAACTTCCTGCATCACCTCCGGATCAATATCCATCTTTCCATGGGAAGTTCCCACGATAATGTCATCAAACTGCTGTGTCACAACTGCATGCACATCATTTCTCATAAATGTACATGGATAAAGTGCCAGGTCAAGTGCTGCCAAAAGAGCCACACACACGACCAATACCAGGAACGTTTTTAAAACTTTCTTAAAATTGTGCATAAATAAATCCTCTCGCTACTGCTGTTGATCCAAAGAATCCGATGGATGCCAGCAGACAAAAATAAATTGCTACAGTAATTGGCAGACTCAGTCCTGCAAGTGATTCTCTTATCTTCATGCCACGTTCCTGAAGGACACTTACAATAAACAGAATGATGCAGCCTGCTGCCAGGATTGCCAGCGCATAAGGGGTAAAAGCAGTTCCTTCTTTACCGGCCGGGATCAGCAGTAACTGTGACGGTGCAAACTTTGTGACAGAAAGCTTCATCATATGAAAAGCCTGTCCTACTGTGTCCGCTCTGTCAAAAAACCAGCTGATATTTACAAGGATAAAAGTACGGATGATCATAAATACATGATACCAGTTCTCTTTTCCAGTGATGTTGAATTTCTTTTTCCAGTTTCTGTAATGCTCTGCCATAAGTCCGCTGAAAGCAATGATAATACCATTGTACATACCGTATACAATGTACTTCCAGGCAGCACCATGCCATACACCAACAACGAAGAATACGATCAGATTCGCCAGACAGATTGGTAATGTACGTCCGGTCTTTTTGCCAAATACCTTCTTGCCCCATTTGCCAAATTTTCCCATCCACTTGGATAATGTCACAGGATAGAACACATAATCCTTCATCCAGGTACCAAGAGTAATGTGCCAGCGGTGCCAGAAATCTGTAATGGAAATGGAGAAGAACGGACGCTTGAAGTTCTCATCCAGCTCAATTCCAAACATAGACGCAATACCAATTACCACATCCATACCACCGGAAAAATCTGCATATAGCTGAACTGTGTAAAATAATACACCAAAGATTGCCAGTCCGCTGTACTGATCCGGATTGTCGAAAATCGCATCTACAAACACTGCCGCCCAGTCCGCCAGGATCATCTTCTTAAAAAATCCCCAGAGAATGCGCTCAAAGCCTCTGGTAATATTCTTACCTTCGAATTTATGAGATTCATAAAGCTGATGTGCCAAACGACTGTATCTTCCGATTGGTCCCTGCAGAATCTGTGGAAAGAAAGAAACAAACAATGCATATTTTACAGGATTCCTCTCCGCATCACATCTCTTCCAGTACACATCCAGAAGATATCCGGAGGATTGGAAAGTGTAAAACGATATTCCCAATGGAAGCAGGATTTCCATTCCTCTTAAATTCATATGAAACAAAGCATTGAGGTTCTCAATCATAAAATTTGTATACTTTATCACTCCAAGCATACCAAAATTCAATATTAATCCAAGCACCAGAAAATTTCTTGCACTTTTGTGGCTTCCACCTGCCTCTGCCTTTTCAACTGCAAGTGCAATCCCCCAGGTAACCAATGTGGAAAACAGGATAAATCCCACGTAACGGACGCCACCTGCCAGATAATAAATATAGCTGAAACATAACAAAACCAGCCACTGAAATTTGTGCGGCACAATATAATAAACAAGCACACTCACCGCCACAAACAGTAAAAACAAGTTTGAAACTAATGACATGATCTTTCTCCCTAAATATGTACAATTCTTCAGTTGTACTTATAATAAGGGCACTGCACTATGTTATTCCCTCAGATAATGCAGTGCCCTGTTTTATTATACTTTTTAATGCATTTTCCTTTTACAACTGCTGAATCTGATTAATTTAATAACCCATTATCCAGACATCCGTCTCCACCGTCATCAGAACCACCATCATCAGAACCATCATAATCACCGGAATCATCATTACCATAATCATAATCATTACTGTAATCATAGTCATTGCTGTAATCATAGTCATTGCTGTAATCACTACTGTTATCATAACTCTGAGTTGTTTCAGAAGCTGCCTGTGCAGCTGCCTCAGTTGGCTTCGGAGCTAATGCTTTCTCTGTTTCCAGAGTATTGTATTCTTTCTTCTGGCTGATACTGTCAAATACCAGATATGCTACTTCACCTTCCAGATGAAGTTCCGCTTCCTCTGTATCACCAAATGGGAAAGTGTGGATCTCAGCAGTTGTTCCATCCTCGAAAGTTAACTGAATATTATATTTCGGGATTTCCTTCTCAGCATCATCCTTATCTTCGCCTTCTGCTTTTTCATCTGTTTTGGCATCTTCTGTTTTTGTTTCTTCAGTATCTGTGGTCTCTTTTGTATCATCTGAAGAATCCTTGTTTTCCTCATCTGCTTTATCTTTAGCATTCGGATCAAACCAGAGAACTCTTTCCTCATCTGCTTCGAACTTATCTTCTTCTTTCAGGAAATTATCCGGATATTCTTCGTCTTTTTCATTCTTAACAGTAACACCTGTGATAACTTTACCTGTAAGATTTTTCAATTTTACAGAAAAAACACCCTCTGTGTCCTCTTCCGGTTTTTCACCAATTGTCTTTAAATCTTCTTTCTCTTCATCAGCTTTATCTGCATCTTCTGCTACATCTTTATCTTCAGATTCTGTGGCATCCTTATCCGCATCTTCTGAAGTTTCTGTTTTTGCTGTAGTATCTGCTGCCATCACTGCCTGACTGAATACAAGACTGCTTCCAAGTGCTGCCATCATAAATGCTGTTACAACTTTTTTCTTCATTGTCTTTAAATCCTTTCTGGTCATTCTTTATAGTTCTTGTTTGCCTTACTGTTAAACAGATAAAATCATTCACTTCGTTACTTGCTCGTAACCAAAGTCAAAAACATTTCAATGCTTAGTTAACTCTCTTATAATTTACATATTTCAGAGTACGTTTCGCACCATATGTAAGTTTATAACCATTCAGTTTGTATTCCTTCTGAAAATTCGGATCATACACATAAGTTTTCTTTTTACCATTCACCTTCTGATCTATTTCAACCCACGCATGTGCTCCCTTCTTACCACCGGATTTCTGGAAATATCCTTTTACATAATGAGCATCATATCCTGCAACTTTAGCCATCCAGTAGAAAGTAGCTGCCATTACATAACAATCGCCACTGCCTGTTTTAAATCCATATAAACCATATTCTGTAGGTGTTTTTTTAGAAACCTTTACATTGCCTGCATACTGCAGAGAAACAGACCAGTTGAATGCCTTCTTCAGATTTCCTTTACACTTCTGAAGTCGGACTGCAGCCATAGTTTCTACTGCTGACAGCTTTGTTGCCTGTCCATTCTTTTTAATCTTATAATAAGTCTTTGCATTAACCTTATAATACGGTTTATTAGTCACAAGTTTTCCGGTTTTATCAAAACAATACGTATATTTACCGATCTTCTCTACCTTGTTTGTAATTTTCTCACCATTTACATAATAATATTTAACTCCATCAACAGTTTCCCATCCTTCCTTCTTCTCCGGAAGTGGTGTCGGAGTTACATCTGGTGTCTCAACTGTACTATCAGTTGTTCCATCCACATAATCAATGATCGTTGACTGTTCTGCCATAGCCGGCATTGCAGGTGTAAATGCCATTACTGAGCTAAGTAATAATGCTGTGATTTTTTTCCTGTTCATAACTCTGTTCCTTTCTTTTTTGTTAACTTACTATCTGCAAATTGCTTCAGCTGCTTTATAATTTTTCACAGCCGAAGCAACCGATTAACCTGGATAATTATCGTCTTACCGTGATACTCGCAACAACTTCTGCGCTGCTTCCTTTTCCTGTAGGACGCACAACATTTAACTGTACATAATCGTATGTGTAGGTGACATCCTTGCCGTTTCCATCAAGCATACAGGTATTGCCTTTACTTATTGTACACTTTTTATATTTTCCCAGAACCTTCTTAATCTTTGACGCATTGTTCTGTTTTGCCAGAGTAGATGTTGCCGCATATTTTCTGTATAAAGACGTCTTCTTTTTATCTACAGCTCCTGTTTTTGGATTAAAGTAATACAGCTTCGGAATCTCATACATGCTGACACTTCCTACACGTATTCCCTTTACTGTGTGACCACTTACATCAAACCCATAGTACTTACCATTAATCTTCTTCATCAGAATACCATACTTACCAACCATATCCTGATCAGCCTGATAAGCAGCTCCATTTTTTCCGAAATAATAACGGAAACCCTTTGCTGTTACTCCCCACTGCTGAGTGACTTTCTGGTTATTCTCATCATATCCATATCTCTTTCCTGTCTTTTTGTCCAGTTTTACCTTAACAGTCTGCGGCTCTGCTGCCTGTACTGTCACTGTTTCTGCTACAACAGCCAACGGTGTCAGCATAAGAAGCATACAAAGTACAACTGCAAGGAATCTCTTTGTTTTCTTCATTCTCCATACTCCTTTTCTTAAAATTTAATTTTATGTTCTATTGTATATGCAGGACGTGTAGCTGCGCCAAACAACGTTCCGTACATATTATCATAATAGAGCCCGTTAATCATAACAAAGCTGTGTCCATCCGGAATTGTAATAACATAGGGTTCATATCCCAGTTCCTTCGCGATTGCAGCCACACTGCTGGCAATTCCATAACAGTTTCCTGTAAGACCGTTCTGGAACATCTGAAGGGAATATTTATAAACCCAATCTTTTGTCTTAAACTCCTGAGGTGTAGGATCCATGTATCCTACAAAGTTTGTATAGGCCATAATATAATAAAAGCAGGAACGGAATTTTTCATAATTACTTGCATTGGCATTACTGTGACGTGCAATAAAGTTCCTTGCCGCAAGCTTGCATCTCGCCTGTGTCAGATTTGAAGCATATCCGTTCTTATTAAATCTTATTCCACCTATAGTTTCATTTGTTGCACATTTACCGTTCTTATGCACATAGTACATTCTACCATTAAACTCATTCCATCCTGTAACAGGTCTTCCCTTGGCATCAACAAAATACTTTACACCATTAACCTTTACAATTGATTTCTTACCCGGAATTATTCTCTGTGCATTCTTATTAAACAGATAAAAAACTCCTTTAATCTTGTAATGTCCATCATGAGCTGCAACTCCATTGGATTTAAACCAGTAGTATTTACCATTAATCTTTTTCCATTTATTTCTGACTGGTTTATTATTTACGTAATAGCGATATACTTTCCCTTCCTTCAACAGTCCATTTTTAGGCACTGGCGTCGGTGTCGGTAATGGCAGTTCCGGCGTTATCTCCGGTGAGGGTGTTATTGTAACTGTCGGCTCACTTCCACCCTCCTGTGACAGGTCAACCGCATAAGCACTTCCTGCTCCAGATGTAAGTGCTGCCGTCAACATCATCGCTGTGAGTGTAACCTTCAGTGCTGTAAATCTTTTCCTCTTCATTTTCTATTCCTCCTGAGAAATTTTGCTCGAAGTTTCCTCCCTTCCTTTTGAAATATACTCTCAGAGTACATTTGAATTTTATACTACAATTATAGTATATTGAAGAGTTCATTTCAATTAATACGACGACTTTTATACAAAAACTTCCAGTTTTTTATAATCAACCTTTCACAAGATTCCACCACTTTTTTCTCTGTCTTTGTACAATTCTTCCATTGGCGCTAACTCCCTTTCAAGATATATCATAGTCCTGTGTGGGATCTTTACCTGTCCGCATATGCAGCTACTTTCCATAACGGAATCGTTGATCTTCACCAGATTCTTATGATCAAAGGAATTAATAATAATCTGCCAATGACACGCTGATACTAATTTACTAACAACTTACTAAAAAAGAGGCTTCGTTACCACAAAGTTTAACGAAACCTCTTTTTTATATTGCCAAACGTATATTCTCAATCGCCGCATCCATCCTGTCACAGTAACAGTCGCAGACTTCTTTCATTTTGGAAATATTCTTCCTGTTTTCTTCATCATAGACACCAATAACCACAAATCCTGCTTTTTTTGCAGTTTTCGCTGCGTGAAGCGCATCCTCAAATACAAGTGTCTCATTCGGTTCTGCCTGCATAGATTCTGCTGCCTTCAGGTAGATCAACGGTTCATCTTTTCCTGCACCTGTTTCTGTACAGGTGTAAATCTGCTCAAAATAATCCAGAATCCCGTTTCTCGCAAGTGCTGCTTCTGTCAGTTCCCGGTTTCCAGATGTTGCAACTGTCATCTGTATATTTCTCTCTTTAAACCATTCCAGAGTTTTCTTCACTCCTGGTTTCAACGGTGCTTCAAACCGGTAAAAATCACTTACAATTTTCAGAACCTCTTCTATAATCTGTGAAATGGACTTATCCAACTGATATTTTTCTTTCATCCAGGCGGCTCCCTGCTCCAGACTCATGGTGCGCAGAGCAGCCCGGAGATTTTTCTCCGCTGTGATATTCTGACTCGCAAGATAACGTTCTCCAATATCCTCCCACACAGACATAGAATCCAGCAGCGTTCCATCTACATCAAAAATCGCTGCCTTCATCAGTCTTCCATCATATGAATCGCATCTACTGTATTATTGTACTGCTCTTCCACTTTTGCCAGAAGTTCTTCACAGCCTTCAGTATCTCTTCCTCTGAGCTTCTCTGTAATATCAAAGCTTGCCTTATACAGATTATCAAATCCAAGGTTCTGGCATACACCTTTTAAGGTATGAGCTGCACGAAAAGCTTCTTCCCCATTTTTCTGTGCCAGATTATCCTTCAGACTCCGGAAACTTCCATCATCCAGAAATTTCTTTGCAAATTTCTTAATAAGAACCTCACTTCTCAGTCTTCCAAGTACACCTTCATAATCTGCACCCATCTGTTCATAACATTCTTTTACTGTCATATTTTTCTCCTCTTTATCCCCATCTGCACTGTTAAACCTGCGTTTTCGCAATGATATCATTATATCACGCCATATAGCTGTTCTCAAGTGCTCTTTCACAAAAGCACCTTAGAATCTTTGTTACTGTTCACATACCACTATAATATAATCAACCCGCCGCAGTGTGATCCTGCCCGGAGGGCTTTATTATGCTATAAGAATATTATGGAATGGTTTCCCATAGCATAATAAAGCACTTTCACATGTAATTCTCTCACATATGAAAGTGCTGATATCAGGCAGATGAAATCATCCGCATCACTACACACTATCACAGATTTTATATCCGGATATCATATAATTTTATTTTCTGCCGGTATTATCTGAAAAATCCCTGATTCTCAAAGTACTGGATAAATGGATTCTCACTTTCCTCTGTATCATCGGAGTCCATACTATCCTCACTGTCTGTATCTTCGTCTACATCTTCATCAGCATCTTTTGAGGATTTCTTAGAATCCTTTTTAGATTTCTTACTGTCTTTATCGTTATCATCACTGTCATCAGCATCTGTATTCTCATCCAGAGTTACTTTAACAGTCTCTTCTTTATAACTTGTTCCATGAGGAACCTGCACAGTCAGCTCTACCTCTTCATCTGGTTCATAATAGGAAAGATATTCGATCAGCTGATCACTACTTGAAACAGCTTTTCCATTAAATTCAGTAATAACGCTGTTTGCTTTCAGACCTGCTTTATCAGCAGCTCCACCTTCTGTTACTTTTTTTACAAAAACTCCTGCCGGAATGCCATACATCTGAACTGCCTCAGAACTTACAGAAGAACCTTCGATTCCAAGTACACCATGTTCAGAATCATCCAGTTTATCTCTTGATGTCTCATTCATCAGATTCTGAAGAATGTCAGTCACGTCTGAGATTGCAATTGCATAACCCATACCTTCTACTTCAGTAGAAGCAAGTTTTGCAGAGTTGATACCAACAACCTCGCCTTCCATATTCAGAAGAGCACCGCCACTGTTACCAGGGTTGATAGCCGCATCTGTCTGGATCAGGTTTACACCGTCACTGCTGTCATCACTTCCATCTGTTACTGTGTTATTGTCAGAATCCATTCTGCGGTTCTTGGCACTTACGATACCGGTTGTAACAGACTGTCCATATCCAAGAGCATTACCGATTGCAACTACCTGCTCGCCTACCTTCAGATCATCAGAACTGCCAATATTCGCAATTGAAATGGCGTCCATTGTATCATCTTCAACATCATCCAGAGATACAGATACAACTGCAAGATCTCTCTCTTCATCAAATCCCTTTACGGATGCCTCCACTGCATTTCCATCTGTAAATGCAACTGACAATGTATCCGCACCTTCTACTACATGATAATTTGTAGCAATCAGAAGTTCATCATCATTCTTACCAACAATAATACCGGAACCACTGCCCTCTACTTCCTGTTCCTGCTGCTGTGGCGCATATCCATACATTCCATACATTCCGAAGTAATTCTGTACCTCCTGAACTGACTTGGTTGTAATAGATACAATAGATGGAAGTGCTTCTGATACGATTTCAGACACATCAAGGCTTCCTTTTGCTGTGCTACCTGTATCTTTGCCGGTATCTGATTTGGAATCACTGGCATCTGCATCCTTCTTCTCGGATTTTGCATATGTCAGGGTTGTCTCGTCCTTATTTGAAGCAGCTTCTACCGTTGTGGCTCCACTCCATCCTGCAAGTTTATTTACTCCCTCAAAGCTTCCTGCTGCCAGTCCTCCTGCAAGTACTGCACATAAGCTGAATGTAAGACCTTTCTTTGCAATCTTTCTGATTTTATCATTTCTGTTATCTTTGTTCATCATAATAAAGTCCCTCCATGAATCTATGTCATTTATCTATGTCATTTATTTATCTCTGTTTCCTTTTGATGCTTCTAAGTATAGGAATGATTTGTGTTCTTTGTGTGGGAAAAATGTGTTTAATTTGTGACAATTTTATACATTTCCAATATGACAGCAATTTTTAAAATCAGTCCTGTCTGTCAGTTACATCACTTTCGATACATGGAGGAAATTTTTCCGGTACTATATCCCGGAACCAGTGATTTCCAGTTTCCAACCTGACTTTTTAGTACCTTTTCTGTATATTTCAGGGAATTGGAACTATCCATATTTTTAAAGACATTATACGCTGTTTTCTTTTTCCCATTGGCATCCTTCAATCCCATTGCCAATCCCTGAGCCACCTCATGGGCTTCATCTTTATAGCTTCTTATAATAAATGCATCAATCATTGGATTGCAGGCAGCCTTATAATAGGCCAGTGCAATTGCTGCTGCCTGATTTGCCTGTCCTCCATAAGTGGAAGAAAATCCCTGTTCCGAAAGAATGATCCTTGTATTGGAACCAAATCTGTTTTTCACATAATCTGTAAGTGTCTGGATATTACGCATAGTGATAAACGTGGTGGTGTTCGCATCACTGGTAAACATGGATGCATTTGCACCTGACCAGAACTGTGAATCTGAAAGCGGCTGATTATATGCATGATATGCCAGATTCCAGTTCACATCTTTCTGCATATCAGAAATCTTCGCCGCAAAGCTTTCCAGAGTTGATCTTGCACTATAGCAGATAGTAAAGGCATTTTTCTGATTCCAGCAATTATCCAGACAGATAAATACTTTGGAACTTCCCCGGCTGCTTTTCACTGCATTGTAAAGGCAGCGAAAAGCTTCACTGTACATGGAGATAAATTTTGAAAAACTGACATTCCCTACATAATAATATCCACTTGCACTGTTTACTTCATTTCCCAGGATCCAGTTACTTATATAACAGTTATTTTTTCCAAACTTCTCTCCCAGATATGCAAACATTGCTTCCATAGTCTGTCTAGTTGTGCTGTTATCTGTGTTCCATCCATAATAAGCTGTTTCTGCATAAGGACTGTTTCCCGTAATAAAGCTCTGCGTACTGGCATTCCTGTCAATACTGATCTGTGCAGTCACCTGGATTCCCTTTGCATTACATTGCTGAACAAGATATACATATCCGTACAGACCATTAAAATGATATGTTTTCCCATTATATTTATATGTTTCCACACCACTGTCTTTTCGCATCAGGTCTGAAATATATAAGTTAAAAAATACTGTTTTGGATTTTGTATCTGTCAGCTCGTTGATATCTGTAGCCTGAATTCCTTTTTTGGTCCCCGGAACAAAATATGCTGCTGTATTTGTACTGAGTTTCTCCGGATTGCTGACATAGCTTTTCGGACTGATCACACTATACGCAGATTTAGATTTTTTTATCCCTATGGCAAATTTTCCCTGTGCATATTCCGGATGTCCGGAAATGTTCAGCTTAAATGTAATCTTCCCTTTTGCCTTCTCCGGCTTCTTTACTTTACCCACCGTTTTTTTCACTTTACCGGAATTAGAATCTACATACACCAGATAGTAATAACCATCCGAACTTTTCACATAATTTGAAACAGTTGCGGATACAGTGATGGTATTCACCTTTGTTCCTTTTACATAATCCAGTGATGCAGCTTTCGCCGAAGGACTGATTTCCTTTGTCCATTTTGCATATAAAGTAAGGGAACCTTCTGAACCCTTTTCAATCACACTTATCTGATTTTTATACTTACTGTCTGTATACCATCCCACAAAATGATATCCGGAACGCGTCGGCTTTTTAAATTTAATCTCATCTTCTGAAGTATAAGTTTTGGGATTAGCAGTATTATTTTTTCCTTTATTAAGTTTATATGTGATTTTATATTCGGATGCTTTCTCCCAGATTGCATACAGGGTTATTGCTGTTGTATCTCCTGCTGCAATAGCCTTATCTGTAGATATATCCGGGCTTGTTCCATCATTTTCTGTGTCTGATATCTGCATTTCTGCCTTATCAGTTTTTTCTTCCCATGATGCGCTGTCCGTCTGTGCCACATCATTTTCTTCCTGCATCACATCTTTTTCTGGTTTTATTTCTTCTCCGGCTTCTGTCCTCTCACTGGTTTCCTGAGCCTGCTTTGCCATATCTGCTGTTTCAAGAAGTTTCTTAATAGAATCTCCCGGTTTATAAGTTTCACCGGTTCCATCTTCTTTCGTATTCCACTCTTTAAAAATGTAACCTGTCTTTCCCTTCAGTGCTTCCGGTACTTTAGCAGTATCCGCATCTGCATAGGGTATCACATATGTTTTTTCCAGTTTACCATCACTGTAAAGCAGAATGTTATAACCTTCCGCACTCTGTCCGGCATTTACTGAATCTTCTGTCTCCGACTGTTCCGGTTCCTGATCTTTTAACTCTCCTGTTCCAAACTCATCTCCACTGTTATTCTCATCAGATATTTTATTTCCTGCCTCACTTCCTGTCTCATATTCGGCACCATCTTCAAAAACATCTGCTGCTGATTCAACACTTCCTGCCGAAAACTCTGAAGCCCACAATGTCTGCGGTATACAAGACGGAACTATCATAGATACCGCCAGTCCCATTGCTATAAACTTTTTCCATTTTTTCATATTCGTCTTCCTTTCTCTTTTTACATTTTACGGAATTGTTGTAACTATCCAGCATTCCATTTTCTTCATTTTCCTCCTGTCTTACAGTATAACATTTGAAAAATCCACAGACAACAAAAGACTGTCAAAATCAGGACACTAATATGTGATTTTCCTGATTTTAACAGTCTTTTATAAAATTTCCAAATTACCTGTAACCACCCGGCAGTTTAACCGAATCAAGTAAGTCCCCTGCGGAGGTTGCGACAAGCAATAAGCAGTGGGTGGGGACTTGCTTGTATCAGGAGGAGTGCAAGCTCCTTCTGATAAACTGCGTAGCAGTTATTCGGTGTAGAGCTGCGTAGCGAAGCGGATGATTTTATCCGCTTGACTTTTGAAAATATGGAACCGTCACGATTATTTTACAGTTCCTATCTTATTTAACGGCCAGTAACGAACTGCTACTTCTGCCTCTATTGCATCTTCCTCTACAAACGGATTTTGCCAGTATCTGGAATCCATACTGTGGTTTCTGTTATCTCCTAACATGAAATAACATCCCTCCGGAACTGTATACGGTCCAAAGCTTCCTTCCGGTGTTTCCGGACAAAAGCTGTCATCCAGCGGTTCTTCGGAATCATTGATATACACTTTTCCATCTACAATGTTTACTGTTTCTCCCGGAAGACCAATTACTCGTTTTACAAAAAGCTGAGATGGATCATCCGGATATTTAAATATTACAATATCAAATCTCTCCGGATCATCTTTTATATATGCCAGACGATTTCCAAATACTCTGTCACCTGTCATAATTGTTTCTTCCATAGAACCTGACGGCACTCGTGCATTAATATATACAAAGTGTCCCAACAGAAACGCTATAACAAAGACTGCAATGATAATCTTTGCATAGTCCCACAACTCCCTCCACACAGACCTGCTTTCGTCTGACTGTTCTGTCTGGTTTTTTTCCTCATTTTCCATTTTTCGTCATACCTCCAGAAATTTATATCACAGCATCATTTGATGATATCAGGGGCAAAATACTTTTAAACCTAACCTCATTTACTGTTATCAGAATAATAACTATTTCGCAAATAACGCATTAAACATAGTTTATCACATCTGATAGTTATTCACCACTTAATTTTTTATAAAATTTTGTCACCATTTGATTCTTGGTTACTGTTCACTCCGTTCTCAGCAACACGCTTCGCGATGCAGGAAATATGAACCTCCTTGTGCAATGCCCAAGGAGTATCGTTTGCTTCGCAAACTTAATTTATGCTAATCGCATAAATTCGTGCGGTATGTCTTGAGTTTTCTGTGACCTTCGCTCACAAAAAACACCTCGCGGGATATTACCAGTGAACAGATTCTTGGACAATCTTGTCGGCACATTATGTTTCACGTGAAACAAACATATTGTATTCCTGTAGTAATTCCACAATTTAACCGAATCAAGTAAGTCCCCTGAGGAGGTTGCGAAAAGCAATAAGCAATGGGTGAGGACTTTCTTGTATCAGGAGAAGTGTAAACTCCTTCTGATAAACTGCGAAACAGTTATTCGGTTATGAACAAGCAGCGAAGCGGATGATTTTATCAGCTTGACCCGAGTCAAACAAATCTACTGCAGCACAATTATTCTATGTAGAGCTGCGTAGCAAAATGGATGATTTTATCCGTTTAACCAAAAGTTTTTATAATATCAGGAAATGGGTACTATGTTTCACGTGAAACATAGTACCCATTTCTCACTGACAGATTATATTTCCTGCTGGTAATATTCCAGAAAATCTCTGATTTTTCCTGCTGCTTCTTTTAATACTTCTATTCTTGGTAAATAAACCACTCTGAAGTGATCCGGCTGATGCCAGTTAAATCCACCGCCATGTACAAGCAGAATCTTCTTCTCTTTTAATAAATCTAATGCAAATTTCTCATCATTTACGATATTAAATTTCTTTGTATCGATCTTAGGGAACATATAAAATGCAGCTTTCGGTTTCACAGCGGTAATTCCCGGAATATCTGTCAGCGCATTATAAATAAATTCTCTCTGCTCATAAATACGTCCACCAGGAACAATATAACTCTCCACACTCTGATGTCCGCCCAATGCAGTCTGAACAATTGACTGCGCCGGTACATTAGAACAAAGTCTCATATTAGAAAGCATCTTGATTCCTTCTATATAATCTTTTGCAACTGCCTTATTGCCACTGAGAATCATCCATCCGATTCTAAAGCCCGCGATCATATGTGATTTGGATAAACCGCTGAATGTTACACAGAATAAATCCGGAGCCATTGAAGCAATGGAAATATGTTCTGCTCCGTCCATTACAAGACGGTCATAGATTTCATCAGAGAAAATGATCAGATGATGTTCTCTGGCAATATCTACTATCTGTTGTAATACCTCTCTCGGATACAACGCACCAGTCGGGTTATTCGGATTTATAATAACGATTGCTTTTGTTCTGCTGGTAATTTTCTTTCTGATATCATCCATATCCGGATACCATTCTGCCTGCTCATCACAAATATAATGTACTGCTTTTCCACCAGCTAAAGTTGCACATGCAGTCCACAACGGATAATCCGGAGATGGAATCAAAATCTCATCTCCATTATCCAACAGAGCTGACATACAGAGATTAATCAGTTCACTGACACCGTTTCCTGTATAAATATCCTCAATTGATACATTAGGGAGCTTTTTCAACTGTGCATACTGCATGATTGCTTTTCTGGCAGAAAACAAACCTTTTGCAGGAGAATATCCCTCACACTCTGTCAGCTGCTGTCTCATATCATAAATCACTTCGTCCGGTGTTCTGAATCCAAATGGTGCCGGATTTCCGATATTCAGTTTCAAAACCTGAGTTCCTGCGTTTTCCATACGTGCAGCTTCTTCTACAACCGGTCCTCTTACATCATATAATACGTTATTTAATTTAGATGATTTTTTAAATTCACGAACCTGTACTTCCTCAACTGTCTCCCTGGTATTTTCTTTCATATTATTATAATTGTAATCAAATTTCATATTTTCCATTTGAATTCCTGCCTCATTTGTCTCTTTCTTTAAAGTGTCTACAGATACATCGGTTCCTTTCAGCCATTCAGTTTCTACTCCTAATGTTGTCGCCAGAAAATTAAGAATTTCTGATCTGGGAGTTGTTTTTCCACTCAGATACTGGCTCACATGACTCTTTCCAAGTTTCACGCCCTTCTCTGCCGCCTTTTTTACAAGGTCGATCTGCTTCATATTCTTCTGTTCCATTGCTTTTTTTAATCGTTCAGCAAATATATTATTCATAAATACTATCTCCGTTCTCTGTAAAAACAAATTACATTGTTATAATCAATGGTTATTGTTATATTTCTTAATTCTTTCGCATATATGTTATAGAAAGAACAGATATATTATATTGTTTATGCGGAATCAAAATACATTCAGACATACAAACATTAATTAAGTTCAAATGTATTTCTTTCAGCATCATACACGAATATATGTTCTGTTCATTTTTAAATCCCGCATTTTATCAGCTTTTTCAAGTTTTTTTCTTTGCTATTATACTATAATTGAACTAATAATTCAACGGCAAATTTTATTATTTTCAATTTCATCAGCATGGTTCAACTTTTGGTTCATTTTATAGTTCATTGTTAATTGAACTATATTGAACATATTAATTGTTTCGTTATACAAGTTCAATTAGTTTAATTTATGTTTTTGAACTATATATTGAACTATAATTTAACTTCTCTTGTTTTGGTTCAATATGCGTTCAATTTTAGTCTTGATATTTTTGAAATTCCTTTTATTTATGCGGTTTTCATGTCATTCCGCAGATTCTATTTGTTCAATTTCAAGTTCAAAAAAGCACATGTTTTCGTCGGAGATCAGACTCCTACTGAACAATTCTGTCTAAGAAACTTTTTCTATACAATCAAATTTACATGCTTTTCCCCGTCCTTTCTTTCCTTATTATCCCGTCAAATGATTTATTATGTGATATGAAACATATTACAGTGTCATTCTCTGACACAAGAAAAATCCTGCAAGCAAGATTCTCCGTCTGCGACACGTAGCTTCAGCGACATAATTCCTCTACACCGCAGTACGCTCCTGCCTGGAAGGCTTTACTTTTTCTGCATCTTTATGTATGTTATAGGAACATTACAAAGTAATCTCCTATAACATAAAATAAGTCCACTGCTTATTCCTTTTATAAATAATGCAGTGGACTTATCCGTTAATTTTATTCTTTTTTTGTTATTCTGTAGTTTCGTTGCTCATCTGTACGATTTATATCGCATTGATTTTATTGTACGTTTTATTTCTCTGGATTTACAATTTTACCAGCAATTGCACACGCTGCTGCTGTTTTTGGTGATGCAAGGTAAATCTCTACCTTAGATGTTCCCATTCGACCAAGGAAATTTCTGTTATTTGTAGCTACTACACGTTCACCGTCGGTAAGGATACCTCCTGCACGTCCACAGCATAATCCACATCCAGGATGTGTGATCATTGCACCTGCTTCTGCCAGAGTATCCATAATTCCCTCTGCAATTGCCTGACAGTATATTTTACGACTTGCAGGAGTTACAATCAATTTAACGTAATCTGCTACCTTTTTGCCCTTTAACACCTCTGCTGCAGTTCTGAGATCCTCCAGACGGCCATTTGTACAGGAACCGATAAATACCTGATCTATTTCTGTTCCTTCAAGTTCACTTACATTTTTAATCTTATCTACCTGAGACGGACATGCCATAACCGGTACAAAATCCTCTGCGCGATAAGTGATTGTTTTCATATAGGTTGCATCTTCATCTCCTGTAAGGCTCTTCTGGAACTCATTCAACTCTATGTCACAATATTCTGCAGTTTTTTCATCCGGTGTAAACAGTGCACATTTTGCACCTGCCTCAATCGCCATATTTGCCATAGTCATACGGCTTGCTACTGTCATATTCTTTACTGTACTGCCGGTAAATTCAAGTGCTCTGTATGTTGCTCCATCAGCTCCCAGATCACCAATCAGACGCAGGATGATATCTTTGGACATAACATTTCCCGGAAGTTCTCCCTCGATCACAACCTTAATTGTCTCAGGAACTTTGATCCACATAGTTCCTGTTCCCAGAATACTTGCCATCTCTGTATATCCGATACCGGAAGAGAAAGCGCCTACACATCCGTAGGTAGTGGTATGGCTGTCTGTACCAAATACAATATTTCCCGGTTTTACATAACCTGCCTCTGTCATTAACTGGTGGCAGATTCCATCACTTCTGTGAACATTTTTCATGCCATATTTCCTGGCAAAAGCATCTCCCGCATGGAAATGTCTGGTATCATCTAACTGACTTGCAGGAACCAGATGGTCATATATGAGTACTGCTTTATCTGGATCCCAGAGCTTCGTAAAGCCCATTTCTTCAAACTTTTCTGCTACAAATGGAATAAATATATCATGAATCATAACCCTGTCTACATTGACCGTTACAATGTCTCCAGGCTTTACTGTTTTTCCAACATTGTTTCTTATAATTTTCTCAATAACTGTCTCGCCCATTTTCCTCTCCTTTCCAAATCAATCCAGCCCATTCAGTTTGCGCATGGCTTTTACAAGTCCGCCAGCCTGAATAATGCTCATCAGATTTTCCGGAAGAGAAGCAATCGGGTACTGTTTTCCATTGTAATCTACATGTTCATTCATTACCACAGTGACTTCATCACCTTCTTTGATATCATCATGAAGATCTGGCTGCTCGATCAGCAACAGACCATTATTAATAGAATTTCTGAAGAAAATTCTCGCAAAAGATTTGGCAATTACACACTGAATTCCCAGTGCTTTGATAATTTCCGGTGCCTGTTCTCTGGAAGAACCACATCCAAAGTTCTTTCCTGCAACAATAATGTCGCCTTTCTGAATCTGTCCTGCCAGTTCCGGACGCAGAGGACTGAATCCGTACTGTTTCATATCGTCGATTGTTTTCAGTGCGAGATATTCTGTTGGAATAATAATATCTGTATCAATGTCATCATCCAGAACCCACACTTTTCCTGTGAATTTTTCCATAATCTTACCTCTTATCTTCTATCTTCACTTGTAACTGTTCAGTACTTTCACAGTCACAAGTTAAAATTCATTCAAACGAATTGTGAATATCCGCTTTGCTACGCGACTCTATACCATACCGAATAACTACTCCGCAGTTTATCAGAATGAGCTTGCTCTCCTCCTGATACAAACAAATCTCCACCTGCTGTCTATTGCTTTTCGCAACCTTCGCAGGAAATTTACTTGATTCGGTTAAATGTTTCACGTGAAACATTTATAATTAACATCACACCTCACTTGCCAGCGCAATCTTTCCTGTAATGGCAGATGCTGTAACAGTAGCTGCTGATCCCAGATATACTTTGGAACTTGGGTGTCCTGCACGACCTTTGAAATTACGTGTTCCTGTACTGATCAGAACTTCATTCTCACCGATCACACCCTGGCAGCTTCCCCAGCATACACTGCAGTTCGGATTCATAACAATGGCTCCAGCCTCCATAAACGTGTCAATAAGCCCCTCTTTTAATGCCTGACGGTAAATAGTCTGGCTTGCAGGCACAACGAGAAATCTGACGCCCTCAGCAACCTTCTTGCCCTTGATGATTTCTGCACCGACACGCAGATCTTCAATACGTCCGTTGTTACAGGATCCCAGAAATGCTTCATTGATTTCAATTCCGCAGGCTTCTTCTGCAGGCACAACATTGTCTACAAAATCAGGTTTCGCAACTACAGGACGGACTTTTGATAAATCAAATGTATATTCTCTCGCATAAACTGCATCCGGATCACTGTGATATACAGCCTTTGGCTCACGTCCATGTTCTTTCAGATATTCAATAGCTTTCTCATCTGCTTCAAAGATACCTGTCTTTGCACCGGCTTCTACTGCCATGTTGCAAAGCGCCATACGATCACTGATACTGAGTGTTTTCGCACCCTCGCCTGTAAATTCCATTGCCTGATAGTTACATCCATTTGCTCCGATTTCCCCAATGATTGTAAGAATCAGATCTCTTGCGTAAACTCCTTCCGGAAGTTTACCTGTCAGATTAAATTTTACGCTCTCAGGAACCAGTACCCATGAAGTACCTGTTACCATACCATAAAGGAAATCTGTACATCCTACGCCTGTTCCAAATGCACCTAATGCACCGTATGAACAGGTATGGCTGTCTGCACCAAAGATCAGTTCACCCGGACGGACATAATTCTCGATCATAACCTGATGGCAGACACCTTTTCCTTCCCAGAAATCAATATTATGTTCTTTTGCAAAATCTCGCATCTTCTTCTGAGATGCTGCTGTTTTCGGGCTGTCAGATGGTACATTATGATCCACGATAAACACCAGCTTGCTTGTATCTGCAATGTGCGGATTTTTCAATTTATTGTTATACATATCAACCGTAAGATGTGTGGTTCCATCATTACTCATGAGACGATCGAGTTTAACTGTATGGATATCTCCCGGTTTTACGCTGTCAACACCTGCTGCCGCAGCAATAATCTTTTCTGCAATTGTCATTCCCATTTTACTTCTCCTCCTTGTTCAGAGATGCGATCAGACCCCCCTGATTCAAAATATTCTGCATATATTCCGGAAGCTTTGTACAGGAATATGTTTTTCCGTTAGCTTCAACTGTTCCCTCTGACATATGAAGAACCATCTTATCTCCGGTATTTACTTCGTCCGGAAGATCTTTGCAGACAATTACCGGCAAACCAATATTAATAGAGTTTCTGTAAAAGATTCGTGCAAAAGATTTTGCTACAACTGCCTGTACTCCCAACGCTTTCAGAACACCAGGCGCCTGCTCTCTGGAAGAACCACATCCAAAGTTTTCTCCACCTACCACGAAATCTCCCGGTTTTACTTTCTTTGAAAAATCCGGATCCAGAGATTCAAATGCATGACCTTTCATCTCATCCAGATTAGGAAGTAACAGATACTGTGATGCTATGATCTGGTCTGTATCCAGGTCATTATGAAATTTAAAAATTGTTCCTGTTTCCATAAAAACTGTTTCCTTTCTGTATCATTTTATCTTTTTACAATTTATCACTTGTCTCTCTTTAACGATTTAGTCAGATAAATTCTTTTCCTATTTTAGCACAAAAGACAGGAGATTGAAAACGCCTGTTTTCAATATTCCTGTCTTTTTTTACAATCGTTATTACATTAACTCTTTTAAAACAGAATGTCCAATTGTTCCCTCAGGCATTGGCACTCCAAAATTCTCCGCCACAGAAGCACCGATCACAGCAAAAGTATCTTCGTCTTTTATCGCACCGCCATTTTTCATTCTCTTTGAGTAAGCAATGAATGGTACATATTCTCTTGTATGGTCAGTTCCTGTATAAGTCGGATCATTTCCATGATCTGCAGTGAGAATAAGCAGATCATTCTCTCTCATTTCTTCTAACAACACACCCAGATTTTTGTCAAATTTCTCAATCTCTTTTCCGTAACCTTCCACATTTCTTCTGTGTCCCCATAATGCATCAAAATCTACAAGATTAACAAAACATAACCCTCTGAAATCTCTCTTGCAGATTTCAATTGTCTGCTCCATTCCATGTACAGAGCTGTCTGAATGATGAGTTTCTGTAATGCCTTCTCCGCAAAAAATATCATGAATCTTTCCAACACCGATCACATCAAATCCATGATCTTTCAACACGTTTAACGTGGTAAGTCCGGTGGGTTTCAATGCATAATCATGGCGGTTACTGGTACGTTTAAATTCACCTTTTTTCTTACCAATGTACGGTCTTGCAATAACTCTTCCAACTCTCCATTCATCCTTCATGGTAATTTCTCTTGCAATTTCACAGCAGCGGTACAGATTCTGAAGATCAAAAGTTTCTTCATTTCCGCAGATCTGAAGAACAGAATCTGCTGAAGTATAAACAATCATTGCACCCGTCTGAATCTCCTCTTCGCCCAGTTCCTCAATAATCTCCGTTCCGCTTGCGCTCTTGTTTCCTATCACTCTTTTTCCGCATCTTTTCTCCAGTTCTGCGATCAGTTCCGGCGGGAATCCTGTTTCTGTAAAGGTTTTAAATGGTTTTTCTGTTTTGATTCCCATCATCTCCCAGTGTCCGGTCATGGTATCTTTTCCATTGCTAGCTTCACCCAGATGCGTATATCGCCCCTTGGGATTCTCAACACCCGCCATTTTTCCTGCCGGATGAAGATTCAGCATTCCCAGTTTTCTAAGATTTGGAATCTCCAGAGAACCCATTTTCTCAAGAATATGTCCAAAAGTATCCACCCCGATGTCACCAAATTTTGCTGAATCCGGCATTGCCCCGATCCCCAGAGAATCAAGTACAATTACAAAAATTCTATCGTAATTTTTCATTTATGTTTACTCCTTCTCTTACATTTTATTAATCGCTGACCTTTTCCTGTTCCCTTTCATTGGTCATTCACTTTTTTTACTTTTCGCAATTAAAAATCACTTGCAATGATGGGCGTTTACCTTATATTTCTCGGGAATTTATCAGATTTCGTAGTCCAAATCCCAGCGGTAGCAAATCCTTCAGTGTATAGATATCATAATGCTCTTTATCTATTGCCAGAATAATCCGAAATGTCTCCGGATCACAGAACTCCATCATTACCTGACGGCAGACACCACAGGGAGCTGTATACTCTGTCAAAATCCCATCTTTTCCACCCACAATACAAATTGTGTCAAACTCTCTGACGCCTTCGCTCACTGCTTTAAAAATTGCGGTTCGTTCTGCACAGTTCGTAGGTGTATATGCTGCATTTTCAATGTTACACCCTGTATAAATCTGTCCGTTTTTTGTAAGTAATGATGCACCAACCTTAAAATTTGAATAGGGTGTATAAGAAAATTTGAGCTGTTCCATTGCAGTCTCAATCAGTTTGCTAATCATTGATTTTTCCAGATTCTGCATTCTCTGTCACCTCCGTCCTTACAGAACTTGTCCCTGATCTTCTTTAATCATTCTGCGGATTGCCTCTACAGCTACCCGGATTGCCATGTCTGTGTCATGTACAACCGGATTCTCAAGACCCAGCTTCTCTCTCTCCTGATTTGCCAATACCAACAGACAGGAACCCATTCTCGCCCTGAGTTTACCGGCTACGATGAAAAGTGCCGCAGATTCCATTTCAGAAGCAAGACATCCCATTCGTTTCCAGGCTTCCCATTTATTGATCAACTCATAACCTGCCGGCATTGCTTCCGGCTCATGCTGTCCATAGAAAGAATCTTTGGACTGTACCACACCTGTATGATATATAAATCCTTTCTCCTTCGCAGCTTCAACAAGAGCATTGGTCACATCCAGATTTGCCACTGCCGGATATTCAATTGGCGCATATTCTCTGCTTGTTCCTTCCATACGTACTGCTGCTGTCGCAATTACAATGTCTCCACTTTTTATTTCCGTCTGCATTCCACCACAGGTTCCGATTCTGACAAAAGTATCCGCTCCGCAGCGATACAGCTCTTCCATTGCAATGGACGCTGATGGGCCACCAATACCGGTTGACGTTACACTGACCTTCACTCCATCCAGTGTTCCTGTATAAGTGATATATTCCCTGTTGTCTGCGATCAGCACAGGATTATCAAAATACTGTGCAATCTTTACACATCTTTTCGGATCTCCCGGAAGGATCACATAACGGCCCACTTCACCTTTTGCCACTTGAATATGATACTGTCTGTTTACATCTTCTGAGTAATTTTTCATAATCATCCCATCCTTTTCGTTTTCACGTGAAACATCGGTTGCCACTGTTTAACAATCCTCTTATTAATGCATTTAAGACAGTTCAACAGGATTTCATGTTCTGATGAGCTGAATCAATATACATTATTTACAAGAATTACTATAGTATCTTCCTTTTATTATGATTATAAATCATATACCTGTATGAGAAAAGTTCTTTTTTAGACCTGAATCCAATATCCGTCCATCTGCAAATATATTCCTTGCTTTCGCACTCTGCTGAACTGTCTTAAATGCATTATTTACGAGGATTGCTATAAGTCAAAAATCAAATACGCTGCATCGAATATTGCTTCCATCCCATCTGAAATCTGTGGTTTATAATTGTTTTCTCTCATTATTAAACATACTCCTCTTATACTCTCTTAAATGTTCTTCTGCATTATTACAGATCTTGTCAAAGACCTTGATACACATATGCCTTTCCTCTTTTGTCAATCCGCTTAAAACATCTTGTGCAAACTGTTTTTGTGCGTTGAGCCCTGCTTCCACAATTAGCGCTGCCCTGTCCAGCAAAACAATCTCAATATGCTTTTTATTATCTTCACTTTGTATTCTTTTAACAAATCCTCTGTTTTCCAGTTTTTTCAATGAAGTTGAAACATGTGATTTTGTTGATTTTCTAATCTTTACTATTTCCGCAGCGGTATTAAGCTGTGGATTATTATGCAGGAACATAAGTATATCATATTCCATCTGTGTTAACTCATACCGGTCACATACCTCGCCGGAAAGCAATTCATAATAGCTTGTAATTGCTTTATGCTTGTCCCAGAAATACATCTTAACCTCCATAATCGTTCTTTTTAGAACGCTTATGGAGTAATACTTCTTCTTTGTCAATTATTTTTCACAAAAATCGAATTGTGTTAGCTGGAAATTGATTATTTTTTATGGAATTTCATGATACGAATCATGAGTGAAATCAATAAAGCCGGTACTGGATACAAAATCCCGCACCAGCTTTATTGATTGTAATTAGCATTATTTTTCTAATAGTAAAATGGCTGATTTACCTATCTGTACTCAACGATTTCTTTCTCTCTTTTTCTCTGACAACTTCTTTATCCTCTTTTCTTTGAAATATGAAAGAAAAATTATCCCTTCATATAACGAAACGCTCAGAGCATGTTTTACAGTGGTCAAAAGCAATCTTTCGAAAATTTCTGCATTTTACTTGAAATTCAGTAAAGAATCGGGTTGCCTGTACATAGTTTCCGCTTTCAAAAATAAAAAAATTTGTGTTTTTGAAAGCGACATCTTGCATATACTTTTAGCAGACAGTATACTAAGTACAACGAAGCGGTTTCGGAAAATGAAAAAACTTCAATTTTTGAAAGTGGGGGACTATATGAAAACAATCACGAGAGCAAAATATCTCGATAGAATCATTGAACTGAATGGCACTCCTGACATCAAGATCATCACAGGTATTCGTCGATCTGGTAAGTCCAAACTGATGCAGGCGTATATTGCGTATCTGAAAAGGCAACTTTGAAAACATCAATATTATCTTCATTGACTTCATGGATTTAGCGTATGAAGAAATCAAGGAATACCATGCCTTACACGCCTATGTGGAAGAACATTATCAAGAAGGCAAAACGAACTACCTGTTTGTAGACGAGGTTCAAATGTGTCCCAAGTTTGAGCTGGCAATCAACAGCCTGTACTCTAAGGGAAAATACGACATCTATGTAACAGGCTCTAATGCTTTCCTGTTGAGTGCGGATCTGGCAACTCTGTTTACCGGACGCTATATTGAAATTCATGTGTTTCCTTTCAGTTTCCAGGAATATTGCCAATTTATGATGATATTAGCGACAAAGATAAGCTCTTTGATGAGTACGCTATCAAAGGCGGTTTAGACAGGTTCCTATGCCTATCGAACCGAAAAAGACAGAACAAACTATATAAAAGAAGTCTACGAAACCATTGTTACAAGGGACTTGGTACAGAAATATGCTCTGCCGGACACTTTGGTTTTGCAGCGTCTGAGCGAGTTCTTGATGGATAATATCAGCAACCTGACTTCTCCGAATAAGGTTAGTCAGCTACTGACAGCAAATGAGACTCCAACCAATCATGTAACCGTTGGAAAGTACATTAAGTATTTGTGCAATGCTTTTGTATTTTATGATATTAAGAGATACGACATCCGAGGTAAGAAATACCTTGAAAGCTCTGAAAAGTTCTATTTGTGTGACAGCGGTATTCGATATGCAATACTGGGAAGCAGAAATATGGATTATGGCAGAGTATATGAAAACATTGTTTGCATCGAGCTTCTTCGCCGTGGATACGATGTCTATGTCGGCAAGCTCTATCAAAAGGAGATCGACTTTGTCGCTCAGAGAGGCAGCGAGAAGATTTATATTCAGGTCAGCGACAACATTTCCGGGCAGGAAACATTTGAGAGAGAATACTCTCCTCTGCTTCAGATTCGAGATGCTTATCCGAAAATGATTATTGCCAGAACCAAACATCCCTTATATAGCTATGAAGGAATCGAAATTCACGATATAGCCGATTGGTTACTACAAGAATAAGAAGTGCGAAATATCTCTTACGAGTCTTCTTGCGAGTTTTTTAAATACCACTCGTAAGAAACTCGTAACATTAGATTTTTCAGTAAAGAAAAAGAGCATATGGAATTGAATCCATACACTCTATGATTACTGAAACTTTATTTCATTTTTAATTCTACAAACTTGAAGTTAGCGATTTCTTTTTCCGGTATTCTCTGTCCCACGGATTTCCTCATGATAGAAATAATCTACGATCACCGGATGCCCCTGCGGGACTCTGCCATAAGGCATTTCATTATCCACAAAGGCACAATCATACTTCTTAGCCATTTTCTCAGCTTTTACTTCAAGTGCTTCAAAGTAGCTGCGGTTATGCTTGTTATAGATCTCGTCGTAAAGTGGTACAAGATCAGGATATTTTCCGGCGATATAATCCATAATTGTCTTTTTGAAACCGCCTCGAAGATTGAGATTTTCGAGCCAGAACAGATCGCACTGATCCTTTACCCGCTCAAAGATTGCTTCAAAATCCGTGATACCGGGGAATACCGGGGATACGAAACAGACTGTACGGATACCTGCCTCATATACCTGCTTCATAGCAGCGATACGGTGCTCAATGCTCGAAGCAGAATCCATATCGTTCTTGAAATTTTCATCTAGTGTGTTGATCGACCATGAAACGGTTACACGTCCAAGCTTCTTCAACAGATCAATATCCCGTACCACAAGATCCGACTTTGTGCAGATCAGAATATCTGCGTCACTGCCGATCAGCTGCTCCAGAAGTTTTCTGGTATTCCCGAATTGCTCCTCCTGTGGATTGTAGCCATCTGTCACAGAACCGATGACCACCCGCTGTCCGGCATATTTCTTCGGATTTTTAATTTCCGGCCAATGCTTCACATCAAGGAAAGTGCCCCATTCCTCTTTGTGCCCGGTAAAGCGCTTCATAAAAGAAGCATAGCAATACTTGCAGGCATGTGTACAGCCCACATAGGGATTGACCGAGTAACCACCTACCGGCAGACTAGACTTGGTCATGATGTTCTTTGTTTCCACCTCACGAATGAGGATTCCATTTATTTCTTCTTCCATGATTTCTGTACCTCTAACACTTTATTGAATTCTTCCGGCATTTCCTGAATCATATTTTCATCCCCTATGATAGGGACAAGGTCTTCCTTCATAAACACCGGAATGCCAAGCTTATCTGCCTGGTCTGTCAGAGACCATGCCCATTCCGGCTCCGTATGAATCTTTCTGCTCTGAGCCCCGGTCATGGTGCCGACAACGATCCAGTTGATTCTGGAAAGGTCAACTGCACCGGGATCGTCGAATAACGGCTCAAAGGTAACATGGTAATGTTTTGCTCTGACATTTTCCCGTAGTGCGTCAATACGCCACAGTTCTGCTTTCCTCGTCACCGTAACGCCAAACCATGCGTTTTCCAGATCGGTATCAAAATCCAGCAAATCAGGGCGCTTGGTAAGGAACAGGAACTGATGCTGTGGATTTTCACGGATCTTTGCAAATACCTCGTCTCTCCATTCCGGCTTCCATCCGGAGAGATCGCTCATGCCGGTAAGAAGAAAGTTCTGCGGACGTTTCTTTTCCATCATCTTGAGCTTACCCGGAAAGAATTCAGGGTCAGCGAAGTCATCAATCATATGCCAGCGTTTCACGTTGTTGCGGGCATAGCAATATACACACCCCACTGTACATCCGATGACGATATTCATGTTTTGAATCTGATCTTTGATGCAAACACTCATGATTTCTGCCACTCCTCAAGATTCTTTCTGATACGGTCGAGGCATTCCTCAAACCGGGTAATTTCTTCCTCCGAAAAACCCTTTGTAGTAAATACTGCCCATTTCATCAGATACAGAATCGTATTCGTCCTTTAAGGCATATGCTTTTTCCAGTCAGAAACAGGAGTGTTTTCCTTTTGTCCGTTTCAGACTGAACGCGTCTTATCAGCCCTTGATTTTCCATTCTTTCCAGCATCGTAGTAAGAGAAGTTAACGCTAATCCACATTTGATTGAGAGTGACCTGATTGAGATTCCATTTTCCTGCCACAGCACATAAAGAATACGCCCTTGGGCTCCGTTAAACGCATCAATATTCTTTTCGCTGAGAATCTTCTCAAAGATTCGATCTCCAAGTTGTTTTATTTTGGTAACAAGAAATCCGCCATTCATTTTCACACAAAAAACTCCTATATAGTATTTTATCAAATAATACTATATAGGAGTTTTACTGTCAACAGTTTATATGCCTTAATAGGTAAATTCCATTTATTTCAATTCTCCAAACTAGAAATTGTGATACAGAAAGTCTTTAACAACCCTGTTGAGCTGCTGTTCTATCAATCGAAAGTGAAATGCTATTTGTTTGCATACAAATGGCAACCTTTTACATGGTCATTGACAATCCCTATTGCCTGCATATAGGCATATATAATTGTACTACCAACAAACTTAAAGCCAAGCTTTTTTAAGTCTTTACTAATTTGGTCTGAGAGTGCAGTCTTTGCGGGTATATCAGTTTCAGTTTGGAACTGATTGAGAATTGGCTTACCATCAACATAAGACCATATAAACGAATCAAAACTGCCATACGATTCTTGGATTTTTATAAACTGTTGAGCATTTGTTATTGCTGATTTGATTTTTAACCGATTACGAACAATGCGGCTATTTTGCATTAGCTTTTCTATTTTTGCATCATCATATAGCGCTATTTTTTTGCAGTCAAAGTTATCAAAAGCAATTCTAAATGCCTCTCTTTTATTTAGTATTGTCAGCCACGATAGTCCTGCCTGCATACCTTCAAGTATTAACATCTCAAATAGTTTATTCTCATCATGAACGGGCTTTCCCCATTCATTATCATGATACTCTTTATATAAGTCGGTAGTTGCCCATGAACATCTTTGTATCAATTCTTCCATAAGTTTCTCCGTCCTGCAAATTCCGATTTGTTGAACTAAACCGAGTATACCATACCGACAGCCGAAAGAACACCCCTATATGCAAGAACCTGCCCTTTTTCCTGCGTACGTGCGTACCGGCCATGTACGGACGTACGCAGCGATTGACCCGAAACGTGCAATATAAGGGATGCAAAGCAAAAGGCAGGATACCACCGTCATGGTGATACCCTGCCTTTGCTTGTTTATCGCTCTGAGTAGTCTTTTTTCAGAACTTGTTGTGGCGAAGCCCCCTCCATCTGCTAACACAGACCGTTCTGCCGCTTGAAATCCCCACTGGGGCGTTCGTTGCTTCACAAACGCGGTCTTGTTGGGGCGTGCCTGCCCCCAAACCCTACTTCATAATATCGATTATGACCGATCAACGACTGATTTATAGTAATTGCCAAAGTCTGCAAGTGCATTGACGATTGGTAACATTTCCGTTCCGAGATCGGTCAACCCATATTCTACTTTGGGAGGATTCTCGTGATAATCACGACGGTAGGCAAGCCCATCATCAATCATCTGTCTTAAGCTCTCGGTCAAAACTTTCTGCGAGATCCCGTCGATGCTTCTTTGCAACTCATTGAATCTCCATGGACGCTCTTTCAGATTGCGCAGAAGCAAGAGTTTCCATTTTCCGCCAATCAGGGATACTGCTGTTGCAACCGGACATTCCGGCAGTTCTTCTTTTGTACGCATATCAGTCACCTCTGTATATAGTATAGCACATTCATTTTTGAGTGTACAGTTACAAAAAGGTGCGTACTTGTTTTTGAATGTGCGAGCTTCTATACTTAGCTCAGGCAATGAAAGATTGCGAATCAAAATGGAGGTGCTTACAATGGCAAGCTACACAAAAATGACAGTTGGAAAAGAAAATCGGACGGAGCTTCATGAAAAGCTCGCCCTGACTGGTGCGGAGATCAGCTTGAATACGCTTCCTGCGGGAGCAAATGTTCCGTTTGTCCACTCCCACAAGGCAAATGAGGAAATCTACGGTGTTCTTTCCGGCAAAGGCAAGGTCGTTATCGATGGCGAAGAAATCAGCCTTGCAGCAGGCGACTGGCTGAAGATTTCTCCCGTGGCAAAACGTCAGTTCTTTGCTGCAAACAATTCTGAAATCACTTATATTTGTATTCAGGTCAAGGAGAATTCTCTCGAAGGCTATACTGCAACGGATGCTGTGATCTACTGATAAAACATATCAAAACAAAAGGCAGGATACCACCGTCATGGTGATACCCTGCCTTTGTTCGTTTACCGTTCGGTTGCTGCGGTAAACTTCAATAAACAAAACGTACCCGAACCCTTTTCCTAAAAGCGTGAAAGCAAGAACCGCCCCATGGGCAGTTCCCCGATGCGATGAGGATGTGCGGCGAACTTATTCGTTCCAATGTTCAAGTTCTTCAGCGGGGTATGCTTTTGTCCAATGATAGGGCTGCAATTCTTTCAGCTGTACGAATTTGATTTTTTCCTCTTCTGCGGTAACTGCTACCTGCACATCTTCACCCCAGTATCTTAATCTCTCCTGGCAAATACCGCACGGAGACAATATCTGATAGGGGGATTTCTCATCTTTACGGACAAGACACATGCAATGCGTTACCTTTTCATTGAATTTATGTGCTTCAAGCATTGCACCTGTCTCGATGCACAAAACAGCAGATGCGTTAGCAGTCTCAATGCTGACACTTGTGTAATAATTTCCATTCGATGTATGCACGACACCAGCACCACCCCAACCGACAGGATACCGTGTTTCAATCAGTTCTACCGCCCTGCGGTACATTTCGTTTTCGATTTCATAGTTTCTCATATAAATCTCCATGCCAACTTCTGAATTGTTGAGCTGAGTATACCATACTCTATGAAGAATAGCAAAAGGCAGGATACCACCGTAATGATGATACTCTTGCCTTTGCTATTGTACGACCGCTCGGACTTGCGCTGGCGGGGGCCGCCCTGTTCGAGTCCTGTACCGTCCTGCTCTGACGTGAGACAGTGGCAGACGCAACAAAAAAGCCTCTAACTTTCGTTAGAGGCTTTCGTTTGGTGGAGCGAAGCAACCCAAATCCGAACCATTGCCCTCTGGGGCATCTTTGGCGGCGATTTCATCGAAAGTGATGGTTTTTGTGCCGTCTTTGTAGTTGAATGTAATCAAAACTTTTTCATCATAGAGATAAACAGCATTCACGAAGGTGTTGATGAGCGTTTCCCGGTGGCTTTTCACCCTCGTGTCCAGCTTGCGGAACCGGGTCAGCCAGAACCGAACTTGATTTTCGCTCAACCGTGGCCGAGCGATTTTTTCTTCGGTGATCCGAACCTCAAGTTCTTTCTGCTGGGCTTCCAGCTTTTCCAAACGCGATTTGGTGGAATTGGTCAGCACACCCGCCTGGATAGCGTTCAGCATATTCTCAATGCCGTTCTCCACCTCGTGCATCTGCTTTTCCAGCAAAGGAAGCGTGGTGTTTTCCTGCTCTTGCAGTTCCAGCACCTCGGCAACGATGGCATTGATCACGGCATCGTCCTGAATCAGCTTCATGGTTTCAGCTATGACCAAATCTTCCAGCCATTCCTTACGGACGGTCTTTTTCTTGCAGGTCTTGAAACGCTTAGCAGTAGAGCACTTATAATAATGATGAACGACCTTGTTCCGGCCTGTGCCACACTCACCGAACATCATCGCGCCGCACATTCCGCAGAACAGCTTGGTGGTGAGCAAGTAATCGTCCTCGGCCTTGTGACGGGCAGGAGCGCGGCTGTTCTTCTTGATTTTTTGCTGCACTTCTTCAAACAAGT
>ENA-OQAB01000201-OQAB01000201.1-human-gut-metagenome-genome-assembly--contig:-NODE-201-length-35016-cov-4.837112_pt1 | contig 35016 bp, 28 predicted proteins | sample MGYA00242490_ERZ504517 | MGnify/ENA primary metagenome ERZ504517 (study PRJEB26092, sample SAMD00036298) | human gut metagenome | host: Homo sapiens | study: EMG produced TPA metagenomics assembly of...
GGGAGGCATTTCCACCGAATGGCCTTTGTAGAGTACAGAGTAGTTTGTCAGGTTTACGATCAGATCCGGGCTACTCCATCAGTATTCTCCCTGCATGCTTTGGTTGCTGTCAGAAATGCGGCAGGGGCTGCCTGATAATCGCGGAGGAACTGCCTTTTACACGGGCGATCCAGCTCTTTGGAATCAAAGGGTTTGATCATATAGTCATCTGCTCCCAGTTCAAGCCCCAGAACCTTGTCAAAGATTTCACCCTTGGCTGACAGCATGATGATGGGAACCTGAGATGAGGTGCGCAGCTCCCGGCAGACCTGATAGCCGTCTATGCCCGGAAGCATCAGGTCAAGAAGGATCAGGTTGGGTTTAAATTCGGGGAATACCTTAAGAGCTTCCTCGCCGTCTCCTACGATCATTGTTTCATAACATTCTTTCATTAAATACAGGGAAATAAGTTCTGCAATATTTGCATCATCATCTACGATCAGAATCTTCTGTTTTTCAGCCATTGGTGAAAATCCTCCTTATGTCATTACTTAAAAGTCACGATGGTAACGCCGGTTCCGCCTTCTCCAAACTCACCCAGGCGGAAATCCTTTACATACTTTAATTGACGCAGCCGCTTGTGACAGGCATTTTTCAGCGCTCCCGTACCGCGTCCGTGAACGACCCGCACACTCGGCATATGGGCCAGATATGCATCGTCCAGATATTTTTCCATGGCAGGCACGGCCTCGTCTGTAGTCATGCCGATGAGATTGACCTCTGTTCCCACGGAAAATGATTTAGACATCCGGATCTGGCCACTTCCGCTGCCATTTCCCTTTGCCTGTGAAAATGTTTTCTTTGCCTTGGAGCCTGCCGCCGTTCCGCCGTAGGTGCGTGAGGAACCGTCTCCAAGAGTAGCGCTTATGTCGTCTTCACGGATCAGCTCCAGATCACGGATATTAACTCTGGAACGGAGAATGCCCATCTGGACAAAGAGATCGCCCTTTGCATCCGGCAAGGTGCTGACGGTGCCCTTCAGGTTCATGGAAAGCACCTTTACGCCGTCTCCGATTTTTAGTTTCTTTGGGGAAATGGGCTGGCTGGGGCCTTTGGCCTTTACTGCCAGCTTATCGTCGGTCTTTTTAATCTGCTCCCGCAGTTTGGCTCTCTGAGCCTCCAGTTCTTTTCCTACGCCGGATTCAGAAGCCAGGCGGTTGATCTCGCGGATGGTCTGGTCTGCCGTCTCCTTGGCTTCTCTTAAAATCCTCTGGGCTTCCTCAGAGGCATTGCGGATCAGCTTATCCTTGCGCTCGTCCAGACGTTCTTCCTTCTGGGTCAGGCGGGATTTTAGCTGGGCAATCTCCTCCTTATAGGAGCGGATTTCCTCCTGCTCCTTTTCAATGGTGACGCGGCTGGTTTCCAGGCTGGCAAGAAGATCTTCAAAGGATTCGTCCTTGGCTTCCAGATGGCTTTTTGCATCTTCGATAATGAAATCGGGAAGGCCCAGCTTTTTGGAAATGGCAAAGGCGTTACTTTTGCCGGGAATGCCGATTAACAGGCGGTAGGTGGGCTGGAGCGTTTCCACGCTGAATTCGCAGCAGGCATTTTCCACACCGGGAGTGGTGAGGGCAAAGACCTTTAATTCGCTGTAGTGGGTAGTTGCCATGGTGCGGCACTTCATGTTGTGGAGGAAGGACAGCACAGCAATGGCAAGAGCCGCGCCCTCGGTGGGATCTGTTCCTGCTCCAAGCTCGTCAAAGAGGCATAAGGAACGGGAGTCTGCCTGCTGTAAAATAGATACGATATTTGTCATGTGGGCGGAGAAGGTACTGAGGCTCTGCTCAATGCTCTGTTCGTCCCCGATATCTGCGAATACTTCGTCAAAAACAGCCAGCTCCGAGCCTTCCCATGCAGGGATATGAAGGCCGGCCTGTCCCATCAGGGTAAACAGTCCCACGGTTTTTAAGGAAACGGTCTTGCCTCCGGTATTGGGGCCGGTGACGATCAAAAGATCAAAATTCTTTCCCAGCCAGATGTTGATAGGGACTACTTTCTGGGGATCTAAGAGCGGGTGGCGTCCGTCTTTGATGTGAATGCGGCCTTTGTCATTAAATACAGGCGCACTGCACCGGTACTGGCGGGACAGGGCAGCTTTGGCAAAGATAAAGTCAAGCTGGGCCAAAAGCTCCATATTCAGGCGCAGCTCTTCTATATGGGGAGCCGCTTCATTGCTTAAAGAGGCCAAAACAGCTTCAATTTCCTTCTGCTCCTGGATTTCCAACTCCCGGATCTCATTGTTCAGCTTCACGATAGCCATGGGTTCGATGAAAAGGGTAGAGCCGGTGGCAGACTGATCGTGGACCATACCGGAAACCTGGTTTTTATATTCAGCCTTTACAGGGAGGCAGTAGCGTCCGTCCCTCATGGTGATCACCGCATCCTGAAGATAGGTGCGGTGAGAATTTAAAATGGAATTTAACTGGGTATGGATGCGGTCCGCTGCAGCCTTGATGGAACGGCGTACCCGGGAAAGACCGGGGCTGGCTTCATCTGCAATTTCATCTTCTGAGAGGATACAGCGTTTGATTTCATTATTTAAAGGGGTTAAAGGCTCGATGGACTGAAATAAGGGATCCAGGGAGTCAGGCACATATTCAGCCACTTCAGCCTGCTTCGGCGGCTTCTGTCCGGGAAAACGGGGGGTGAAAACGGGGGGGTCCTCTGTATCTCTGCGTCCGTAAGCCTTGGCTCTTGAAGCCACGGTAAGAACCGAGCTGATAGAGAGAAGCTCAGGGATGCTAAGAGAGCTTCCGATTTCCAGGCGCTTTAAGGAACCGCCGATTTCCCGAAGGCCGGAAAAGGAAACAGAGCCCTTTAAACGCACACGGTTCACAGCGTCTGTGGTCTGGGCCTGGCGGGTGCGGATCTCTTCCAGATCAGAAGAAGGGGACAGTTCCTGGCACAGGGACTTCCCTAGAGGAGAGGCCGCATGGCTTTCCAGTTGGGTGATTATCTTCGTATATTCCAGGGTTTTTAATGCTTTTTGGTTCATTTTTTATCAATAACCTCCTGAGAGTGGTACAAAATATCCTGTTTACACGGACAAGTATACCACATCCCCCGATATTTACGATAGGGGAAAATTCCGAACGAACAAAAACTTGCATATTAAGCGTGAGAACCGTATAATAAGAGGTGAGATTCTTCGTAAGGAGGAGCGAAATGGCGGATAAGCGTGAAGACAAGGGAACGGACGAAGGCCAGGAAAAACAGAAACCGTTTATCAGGGAGAAGATCGTTCGCCAGCCACCTTCCGGGCGGCAGATCATGAGAAAAATTTTGCTGGTAGGAGTCTGCGCAGTTGTGTTCGGAACAGCAGCTGCGGTATGCTTTTCGGCTGTAAAGCCGATCGCAGACAGAGCCTTCGGCCCGGAGGAGACAGAGCAGGAGCCGATCACCATTGCAAAGGATGAGCCGGAAGCGCAACAGCTTGTACAGACAGAGTGTGCGCCGGTGCCTGAGGAAACAGAGCCGGTGGAGGATATGGTGCGGTCAGAGATGGAGAAGTATCCGTATTCTATGGATGATCTGAACCGTCTCTACGGAAATTTGAATACTCTGGTTGAAGAGAATGAGGGCTGTGTGGCTTCTGTTCACTCGATTCAGAGGGAAACGGACTGGTTTGATAATCCCATTGAAACTACAGGCCAGTATTCAGGCGTGGTGATTTCCTGCACAAGAGGAGAGATCCTTGTTCTGGTGCCGGATGAGGCGGTAGATACGGCGGATTCCATTGAAGTATCATTTTCAGGCGGAACCATTCTTCCGGGTACTGTAAAACAAAAGGATTCTGTGGCAGATATGGCTCTTGTAAGCGTAAATGCCGCAGAGCTGGAGGACAGGCAGTATGAGCGCATAAAAGAGCTTCCGCTGGGAAATTCTTACGGTGTCAGGCAGGGAGATCTGGTGGTTGCCATCGGTTCCCCGGCCGGTGTGACCGGTTCCAGTGGATACGGCGCTATTTCCTATGTAGTGCGCAGCACAAAAGCGGTAGACGGAAGTACCAGGATCTTTTATACGGATACAGCGGCAGATTCCCAGGCGGGAACCTTCCTTATTAATACGGATGGAGAACTGATCGGCTGGGCGGTGGATGATTATGGGCAGGAGGATCATTCTTCCATGACAGCCGTTATGTCCGTATCGGATTATAAGGGGGCCTTGGAACTTATGAGCAACGGTCTTCCTGTGCCTTACTTTGGTATACTGGGACAGGAGATCACGGCAGCCATGGCCCAGAAGGGAATGCCTAAGGGCATCTATATTTCAGAAGCCGTTATGGATAGTCCGGCTTATAATGCAGGCCTTCAGCCGGGGGATATTCTCACAAAGCTGGGAGATATGCCGGTGACAAATCTGAAGGAATTTCAGGGCCAGGTGGAAAAGCTCCAGGCAGGAACGAAGATCATTGTAAACGTACAGCGCAGCAATGGCAAAGACGAATACAGGGAAATCCCCTTTGAGATAACCGTTGGAACCAGATAAGTGCGGTGTGGGAGTCCGAACGAAGCGGACTCCCTTTTCAGTAAAAGAGAGATGAGGTATGAAAATGAGATATATTGAGACATTCCATGAAGGAAATCATATTTCCGATATTTATTTATGCAAGACAAAACAGATTCAGCTTACAAAAACAGGAAAAGAATATGGAAATCTGATCCTTCAGGATAAGACAGGCACCATTGAGGCAAAGATCTGGGATCTTTCTTCTCCGGGAGTAGGGGAATTTGACGCAATGGACTATGTGCACATTGAGGCAGATGTGACGCTGTTTCAGAATGCAAACCAGCTGAATGTGCGCCGGATCCGCACAGCCAGAGAGGGAGAGTATGTGGAGGCGGATTATCTGCCTGTTTCTAAAAAAGAGATTGGAAAGATGTATGAGGAGCTGCTGGGATTTGTGCGCAGTGTGAAGAATCCATGGCTGAATCAGCTTTTGTCAGGGTATTTTGTGGAAGATAAGGAATTTGCCAAGGCGTTCCAGTTCCATTCCGCGGCAAAGACCGTTCATCATGGATTCGTAGGAGGACTCTTAGAGCATACCTTAAGTGTGGTAAAGCTCTGCGACTACTATGCAGGGTATTATAAGACATTAAACAGGGACCTGCTTCTCACCGCAGCCATGTTCCACGATATCGGAAAGATGCAGGAGCTGTCACGTTTCCCTGAAAATGATTATACCGACGACGGCCAGCTTCTGGGCCATATTATGATCGGCACGGAGATGATTTCCGAGCGGATCCGCCAGATTCCGGATTTTCCGCCCAGACTGGCGTCTGAGTTAAAACACTGTATTCTGGCCCATCACGGAGAGCTGGAATATGGTTCACCCAAGAAACCGGCTCTTTTGGAAGCGCTGGCACTGAATTTTGCAGACAATACAGATGCCAAGATGGAGACAATGATCGAGGCTCTGGCAGCAGGCGGAACGAATAAGGGCTGGCTGGGCTACAACAGGCTTTTAGAAACCAACATCAGAAAGACAACGGAGTAAGGAAAGTGGAAAAAAATCAGGAATTTACAGTTACCATTGAAGATATGAGCGAGGACGGCTCTGGTATCGGAAAGCTTGACGGCTACATCTGGTTTATCAAAGATACGGTCATCGGCGACCAGGTGCGGGCGAAAGCCATGAAGATGAAAAAATCCTATGGTTTTGCCCGTCTGATGGAGGTGATCACTCCTTCTGCTTTTCGGACAGAGCCAAGATGCCCTGCGGCCCGTCCCTGCGGGGGCTGCCAGCTCCAGGCCATGAAATATGAGGAGCAGCTGGCGTTTAAAGAGCGAAAGATAAAAAATAACCTTATGCGGATCGGCGGTTTTAAAGAGGAAGAAATCCCCATGTTTCCAATTATTGGAATGGAGGAGCCCTGGCGGTACCGCAACAAGGCTCAGTTTCCTTTTGGAATGAATAAAAACGGAGAAATTATAACCGGATTTTATGCGGGCCGCACCCATGATATCATTGAAAATGCGGACTGCCTGCTGGGGGTACAGGAAAACAGGGGAATATTGGAAATTATCAAGGCATTTATGAAGGAATATAGGATCAGGCCCTATGATGAGAAAAGCCATCAGGGTCTGGTTCGCCATGCCCTGATCCGAAAAGGGTTTAAGAGCGGTAAGATCATGGTCTGTCTGGTGATCAACGGAAAGCGCCTGCCCCACGGGGAAGAGCTGGTAAAGCGGCTGTCGGCTGTTTCAGGAATGACCAGCATTTCTTACAGTATCAATGAGGAAAAGACCAATGTGATCATGGGAAAAGAGATTGTAAATCTCTATGGTCCAGGGTATATTACAGATTCCATTTCGGATGTAACATATCAGATCTCCCCCCTGTCTTTTTATCAGGTTAATCCGGTGCAGACAGAAAAGCTGTATGGAACAGCCCTGGAATATGCGGGTCTTACGGGAAAAGAAACGGTATGGGATCTGTACTGCGGCATTGGAACTATTTCCCTGTTCCTGGCCCAGAAGGCGAAAAAGGTATATGGCGTGGAGATTGTCCCCCAGGCCATTGAAGATGCCAGAAGAAATACCCGGTTGAATGGAATGGAAAATGTGGAGTTCTTTGTAGGAAAGGCAGAGGAGGTGCTGCCGGAGCAGTATGAAAAGAACCAGATCTATGCCGATGTGATCGTGGTAGATCCCCCAAGAAAGGGCTGCGACCAGATGTGCCTGGATACGATCCTGAAAATGCGGCCCGAACGGGTCGTTTATGTCAGCTGTGACTCCGCTACCCTGGCAAGAGATCTGAGATACCTTGTGGATGGGGGGTATGAGGTGAAGAAGGTTAGAGGGTGTGATATGTTTCCGCAGAGCGGACATTGTGAATGCGTGGTGAGGTTAGAGAGAAGATAGAGGCATATGGAGAATAAGAAAGAATATAGATCTAATATTGCAGAAGGTGAAATCATCATATACCAAGCGGAAGATGGACACACCAAAATAGATGTAAAGTTTGTTGATGAAACAGTCTGGCTTACGCAGACTCAATTATGTGAATTGTATCAAACAAGTAAATCAAATATCAGTGAGCATATTAAACATATTTTTGAAGAAGAAGAATTAGAGGAAAGATTAGTTGTTCGGAAATTCCGAACAACTGCATCTGATGGCAAAAATTATAATGTAACATATTATAATTTGGATATGATTATTTCTCTTGGTTATCGTATAAAATCTAAAATTGCTACAAATTTTCGTCGGTGGGCAACGGAGCGATTAAAGGAGTACATGCTCAAAGGATTTACAATGGATGATGAACGCCTGAAAAGTCTGGGAGGCGGTGGGTATTTCAAAGAGCTTCTTGAACGAATTAGGGATATTCGTGCCTCAGAAAAGGTATTTTACAGACAGATTTTGGAAATATATGCAACAAGTGTTGACTATGATCCAAAGGCAGATATTTCTGTTCAGTTTTTTAAGAAGGTTCAGAATAAAATCCACTATGCAATTCATGGACAAACTGCAGCAGAGGTAATCTATACAAGAGCAGATGCAGAAAAAGAGTTTATGGGGTTGACCACATTTAAAGGAAACCATCCTACATTAAAAGAGGCAGTTATTGCGAAGAATTATCTGGATGAAAAGGAACTTCGATCTATGGGACAGCTTGTGTCAGGTTATCTTGATTTTGCAGAGCGCCAGGCAGAACGAGAGCAGATTATGACAATGAAAGACTGGGCAGATTATTTGGATCGTATCTTGATAATGAGCGGAGAACAGTTATTAGAAGGGAATGGAAGTGTTTCCCATAAGCAGGCAGTTGATAAAGCCACAAATGAGTATAAAAAATATAAGCAGAAAACGCTTAGCGATGTGGAACATGATTATCTTGATTCGATAAAAGTGCTGGATAAAATGTAGAGATGTTTTAAGCACTAGCGTTAGAAATTGATTCAGCCAGGGATAAATTCTATCTTTTGGGAATCTGAATTACTATTTCTCCAAATTGTAATAGAGACATGAAAATCAGTGAATTTTGAAAATATAAAGAAAGGGCTCTTGTGCCTAAAAATCCAATATAAAAAGAAAATGGGACAGCTCACAGAAATCTAAGGTCTTGAAAAAACTGTATTTCTGCGGACTGTCTCATTTTTGCGATATTGGGATTAAAATTGCTGTTGAGCGATTAGCCTATAATAAATTTTATCTGCTTGAAATTATTCCTCTCAATTCAACGGCTCAATCACAGGTATTGTTTCCGAAGCAGGAGCGGATTCTGCCGGTTTGGATTCCTGAGTGGCTTTGGAAGCCTCTGCAGCTTTGGAAGCTTCTGTTGCTTTTGCAGCAGATGTAGCTTTGGAGGTTTCTGTATTTTTGGAAGCTTTTGTCTCAGATTTTGCAGCTTCCGAGCTCTTGGACGTCTGAGCAGTTTTTGAGGTTTCTGTGTTCTTTGCAGCTTTGGTAGATTTTGTGGCCTCTGTACTCTTAGGAGCCTTCGTGGATTTTGTAGCTTCCGTGCTCTTTGCGGCCTTTGCATCCTTAGCGGTTTCCGTACTCTTAGACGCCTTGGTAGACTTAGACGCCTCTGTATTCTTGGAAGTTTTGGAAGACTTTGCGGCTTCCGTGCTCTTGGACGTCTTTTCCTTATCGGAATTGGAGGTTTTCTTGTCCTCCTCTTTTTTATTTCCGTTTGTGCCGTTTTCTCCGTCTTCCGGGAAATCTGTTTCCCGGCTGTCTGTGTCAATGCCGGAGGTGCTTAAGGAAAAAGCGGCCTGATTTGCATTTCCGGCCATATCTTCCAGATATACGGTCAGGGAACCTTTCTCCAGATCAAAGGTAATGCGGCCGGTTTCCTTGTCATAGCTGACAGGAGCTGTCCGTTTTCCAGCATCATCCGTAGCATAAACAGCCTCATAATTGATTCCGGAAATATTGTCCTCTGCGATCAGCTCCAGTTTACCGTCTTCCATGACTACAGTTTCTTCATCGATCGAGGGAGCTGTGTCATCTAAGACTGCGATATGCTCGTTTTGACGGGCAGGCATACCGTTCCAGCTCTCCACATAGATTTCCAGAGCGCCGTTATTTGTTAAGGTAGCATGGTAAACGCCGCCTTCTTTTTTGAATTCAATATCCTGGGATTCCAGGGTTGTGGTAAGTTTCCGGATAGGAATCAGTGACTTTACCTTAAGGGAAACATCTACGGTTTTGTAATCAGTGGTATCCCCTACAGTCAGCTCGATTCGGGGGGAAGCGGTCACCAGAAAGAGCAGAAGAAGATTGAAAACAATAAACGGCAGCACATACCATAAAAGATTGTGAAGGAACCGGTTTTCATTTCCGGAACGGCCGTTATTGCTGTTTTTGGGGCTGCGCCGTGAGCCGCGTGAGGCCGGTGAACGGTCGCTGCGGGGCGCTGTATAGGATGAATGGCGGTCCATTGCCTTTGTCCTCCTTTGAAGTTTGGTCAAAATACCACTATAGCATAGCAGAAATTGTCTGGTCTTACAAGGAAAAATTGCTCTTGTAAGAGTGTTGTAAGAAAGTCTGTGGGGAAAAGGGATGAAAACAGGAGCAGAATATGATATGATGGGAATGATACTACATATGCCAAAATATTCCCGGAACGGGAAGGGCACAGGATGATCCTCAGGGGTCTAGCGAGAAAAGGGGCAGAGCCATGATAGAAGAAGCAGCAGCATTTGCGGCGCAGGCGCACCATGGAACATTCAGAAAAGGGACACAGATCCCGTATATTACACACCCGATGGAGGCAGCTCTGATCGTATCCGGGTTTACGGATGATCCGGAGATGATCGCGGCAGCGCTTTTGCATGATGTGGTTGAGGATACGGGCGTGACAGAAGAGGAGATTAGGGAGCGCTTCGGTTCAAGAGTAGCCTGTCTGGTGGCAAATGAGACAGAGGATAAAACAAAATGCTGGAGGGAACGGAAAGGAGCTACCATACAGCATCTGAAAAGTGCTCCAAGAGAGATTAAGATCCTGGCTCTTGGGGATAAGCTCAGCAATATGCGTTGTACGGCAAAGGATTATCTGGTTCTTGGGGATGAAATCTGGCAGCGGTTTAATGAAAAGGATAAGGCCATGCACGCCTGGTATTACTGGGGGATTGCAGATGCATTGGATGATTTAAAGGAACATCTTTATTACAAAGAATATATTATGCTCTGCCGGACCGTATTCGGAGCGGGGACATGAGGTCAATGAAGCAGGAAGTCCATTGGCTTTAGGCGATGGACGGTCTACTGGAAGCGGCAGACAGTAAGGAGAATGAAAGAATGAGCAATTTAAAACGAAACGGCAGGATTTTGGCGCTGCTTGTCATAATGGGAATCCTGTTTGGAACCCAGGGAATGACGGCACTTGCAGGAACCATGGGAGTAGGGGCGGCGGCAGGTCCGGCCGGCGGGCCGGGCATGGAAGCAGCGGGCCCATCAGATCAGAACGATGAGCAGGAAAAAGCCGTCTGAAAACAGATGGGGGTACAGAGCGCGGAAGGTCAGCCGGCCGGCGGATCCGAAGCCCAGGGGGAATCCGACAGTCCGCTGCCGGATCCGAAAATTCAGGATACAGCGGATCATTCAACAGCCTCATCTGACCTCCCTCTTCAGGTAAACTACAGTATTTACTCCCCGGTCCAGGGATGGAGCGGTACGGCTGCGGATAATCAGGCATTGCAGGCTCCTTATGGAAGCTGGGTGGCAGCTATGAGGGCGAATCTGATCAATATTCCGGCAGATGCCCAGGTAGGCATCCGCTATCAGGTAAATTTAAGCGGGACCGGCTGGCTGGATCCGGCAGAGGATGGAGCGGAGGCGGGAAATGCGTCTGCTGAGGCGCCGCTGGAAGCGATCTGCATGGAGCTGTATGGAGCGTCTGCAGCATCATATGATCTGTATTATAAGGTTTATCAGAATGGTACATGGACGGATTGGGCATTAAATGGAGCTGTGGCAGGTACGGAGGGAGCTGGCCTGAGGATCGATGGAATCAGGGCTGCGATCACGGCAAAGGACGCCGGAGCGCCTCAGGCAGCCATGAACGCAGTCGATCCCTCCAGACCTATGATCGCCCTGACCTTTGATGACGGCCCGCGGACTTCGGTTACCAGCCGGATCCTTGACAGCCTGCAGCAGAATGGGGGACGGGCTACATTCTTTATGGTAGGTACCAATGTGGACTCCAATGCCGCAGTGATTCGCCGTATGGCCGAACAGGGCTGTGAGGTCGCAAACCACACCAATGACCATAAATATCTTACAAAAATTGGGGCGGAGGGGATCCGCAGCCAGGTAGGTTCTGCAAATCAGAAGATCGCTTCTGCCTGCGGCGTGTCTCCGGTACTGATGCGCCCGCCAGGGGGATATGTGGACAGTGCGTCACTGTCCGTATTAGGCTCTATGGGTATGCCGGCAATTATGTGGTCCATTGATACAAGAGACTGGCAGCACCGCAATGCTCAGAGGACCATTGATACGGTTCTGGATCAGGTAAAGGATGGAGACATCATTTTGATGCATGATATTTATGAGCCGACGGCACAGGCGGCAGAAGTTCTGATTCCTGAACTGACAGCCAGAGGTTATCAGCTGGTAACAGTCAGCGAACTGGCTTCGTTTAGGGGCGGTATCCAGCCCGGACATAAATACAGCCAGTTCCGTTAAAAATACTTGCAATTTGAAGCATACATATTTATAATGTCTTTACCGGGCGGAGTTCCCTCCGTCCGGATCTATTTTCTAAAGTCTTCAGGGTTTTATACATCAGATTCATTCATTTCTTAAATTTCCAAAGGTCTCCCACACCAGGATATTTGATTTGAAAACAGAACCGCACATTGGCAATTAGATAAAAGCAGAATACACTGCAAAAGGCGGAAAGCCAAACAGGTATTTTATGTAAATCAGATAAACCAAAACGGGGGAACAAATATGAACGAATACAAAAACAGAAGGCAGCTTTTATGTCTGGCGGTCACGGTGGGAATGATGTTTACTGCTGTCAATGTATCATCCAAAACGGTCTGGGCCGCTGCAGAGCAGGTGATCGAGTATGATCCGAATCAGGAGGAAAAGACACATCCGGGCTCCATTATTTTAAAACAGAATTTGAAGGAGGAAGACTTACCGTCGTTGAAACAGCCGGAAGCTTCCTATACAGATGAAAATGGGATTCATTACCGCCTGGCGGACTGGGAGGTGCGTGAGCTGCCGGAAGCTTCCCGGAGCCGTATGCTTGAAAAAACGGAAGTGTACCGGGAGGTAGAAGGAGCAGAGACGCTTCCACCCTATGTGGACAGCAGGCAGGAGGAAAATGGCGCAAAGATATCAGGACGGCTGTATATGCAGGAGAGTCGGGTACTGGGGGAGGAGTGGAGAGAGGATTTTCAGGCGCCTGTGACATTTTATTCCTATGGAGCAGATGAATATGAATTGGGTGGAATAAAAATTTCCGGGGAAGATATCCTGGATTCAGCTTTGGCAGAACAGGAGCTTCTTTTAGGAGAAATGGGGCTTTCGTCCGAGGCTTACCATATCACATCTATGGATTGGGATGGGGAAAGCTTTATGGATGAAACGGGCCAGGTCTGCCGCAGGGCGTCGGCAAGGGGAGAGAGGCTGCTGCGTGATTACGAGGCTGTATACAGAGGACAGGTTCAGGTTGTGGAGCCGGTTTCCTATGAGGTGTCCGCTGTGTATGAACCTGCGGAACTGGGGAATATTTCTAATTCAGAAAAAGAGCAGGAAGAGGCATTGGTTTTAGAGCCGGAAGCGGCAGAAGAGCCGGATCCATTTTTACGCTGGATCCGAACCGGAGTGACTGTTACGGCTGCATTGGGAGTTTCAGGCATATTGTTGGGGATTGTTCTGTATTTTACAGGGAAAAACAGGCGTAAAAGCCAGGAAGAGGAGCTGAAATATAATTAGAGCTTAATGATTTTTTTATAGAATTCTAAAGAAAATTTCAAAGAAAATACATAGTAAAAACACAGATTACGTAGTAATATGTATCGTGTATACAGAAATGAATGGAGAGGAGAGTTCATTTATGAAAAGAAAATATTTTATGATCGCAGTGATGGCAGCTGCCCTTGGAATGACAGCCTGTTCATCTCAGAAAACAGAGACTGAGGCAGCAACGGCTACGACAGCCGCGTCTTCGGTAGCAGAGACAACCACGGCAGAGGCTTCTTCCGAGGAAGAGGAGGCAGAGACGGAGAGCTTTTACGGTATTGTAAAGACAGTAGAGGATACGGTTATTACAGTAACAGACGATGCCGGAACAGAAGCTGGATTTGACGTGTCCGGAGCAGAGCTTACCGGAGCAGAGGCCATCGGTGAAGGCGATGAGGTAGATGTTTACTACACAGGAGCGCTGGGAGAAACGCCGGCAAAGGCCGTAGAGGTTGATATTGTGATTTCCGCAGCAGAGGAAGCCGAGGAGGAAGCTGCTGAGGAGGATGATCTGACAATTACGGGAACCATTGAAAGCACAGAAGATGGAAGCCTTGTTTTAAAGACGGAGGACGGTTCCTATACCTTAAATACCCTCATTGCCCAGACGGTCACAAAGGATGGCGTTAAGGCCGGCACAGAGGCAGATATTACATATTATGGAGATCTGGAAGATGAGGAAGTTCCCGCAGTCGCTACAAAGATCGTGACTGCAGACGCCAGAGATACAGAGGACGCGGGAATTAAGACCCTTACCGGTACCGTAGCAGAGGCAGAGAGCAATCATGTTGTTCTGGATACAGAGGATCCGGAAAATACCTTCTTTTCATTTGTGGGGGAAGATGGGATGTTTGACGGCTTAAAGACCGGAGATACGGCTACTGTGATCTATGAGGGTACATTAACAGCCAAGACCATTAAAGCATTAGGACTTAAAAAGTAAATAATTTCTTTTACACCCGCCTGTTGGAATCGTTCCGGCCGGCGGGTGTCTGCATATAAAGGATTCTGTAAAAAATTAGCACTCGACTCTTGACACTGCTAATAACATGTGTTATAGTACGCATAGAACAAAGAACAGAAACACGATTCCGCAGCAGAAAGGGGAATGGCGTATGAATATCAATAAATTTACACAAAAGTCCATGGAGGCGGTGCAGGGCTGTGAAAAGCTGGCGTATGAGTACGGCAATCAGCAGATCGATCAGCCGCATCTGCTTTACAGTCTCCTGACCTTGGATGACAGCCTGATCATGAAGCTGGTTACGAAAATGGGAATCCAGGGAGATATGTTTAAAAATGAGGCCAAACAGGCCATTGAGAAGCTTACAAAGGTAAGCGGCGGCGGCCAGCTTTACATCAGCAATGATTTAAACAAGGTACTGATTAACGCTGAGGATGAAGCAAAGGCTATGGGAGACGAGTACGTTTCGGTGGAGCATTTGTTTTTAGCACTTTTAAAGCAGCCCGGACGGGAAATGAAGGAGCTGTTTAAGACTTATGGAATCACCAGAGAACGGTTTTTGCAGGCGTTGTCCACCGTCCGGGGCAATCAGAGGGTAGTCAGCGACAACCCGGAGGCGACCTATGATACACTGGAAAAATATGGTTATGACCTGGTAGAGCGGGCCAGAAACCAGAAGCTGGATCCGGTGATCGGCCGCGACAGTGAAATCCGCAACGTAGTCCGTATTCTGTCCAGAAAGACAAAAAATAATCCGGTGCTGATTGGTGAGCCCGGCGTAGGTAAGACAGCCGTTGTAGAAGGTCTGGCTCAGAGAATCGTCCGGGGCGATGTGCCGGAGGGCTTAAAGGATAAAAAGCTCTTTGCCCTTGATATGGGAGCCTTAGTGGCAGGAGCCAAGTATAGAGGCGAATTTGAGGAGCGTTTAAAAGCAGTTCTGGAAGAGGTAAAAAAGAGCGAAGGCCAGATCATCCTCTTTATTGATGAGCTTCATACCATTGTGGGAGCAGGAAAGACAGAGGGATCCATGGATGCGGGCAATATGTTAAAGCCCATGCTGGCAAGAGGCGAGTTGCACTGCATCGGCGCTACTACCTTAAATGAATACCGCCAGTACATTGAAAAGGATGCGGCCTTAGAGCGCCGGTTCCAGCCGGTTATGGTGGCAGAGCCTACGGTTGAGGACACCATTTCCATTCTCAGAGGACTGAAGGAGCGGTATGAGGTTTACCATGGCGTAAAGATCACAGATTCCGCTCTGGTAAGCGCAGCCATGCTGTCCGACCGCTATATTTCCGACCGTTTTCTGCCGGATAAGGCCATTGACCTGGTAGATGAGGCCTGTGCAATGATCAAAACTGAAATGGACAGTATGCCCGCAGAATTAGACGAGCTGTCCCGCAGGCTGATGCAGATGGAAATCGAGGAAGCAGCATTAAAAAAGGAAACAGACCGCTTAAGCCAGGATCGTCTGGCAGATTTACAGAAGGAGCTGGCAGAGCTGCATGATGAATTTACCGCAAAAAAGGCTCAGTGGGAAAATGAAAAATCCAGCGTAGACCGCCTCTCTGCTCTCCGTGAAGAGATTGAGGCTGTAAACCGCCAGATCCAGGATGCCCAGCAGAAATACGATCTGAACAAGGCGGCAGAGCTTCAGTATGGAAAGCTGCCCCAGCTGCAGAAGGAGCTGGAGGCAGAGGAAGAGAAGGTTAAAAAGGAAGATCTGAGCCTGGTTCATGAGAGTGTGACAGAGGATGAGATTGCAAGAATTGTGTCCAAATGGACCGGCATTCCTGTGGCAAAGCTTACAGAGAGCGAGCGCAGCAAGACCCTTCATCTGGATCAGGTGCTCCATAAGAGAGTCGTAGGACAGGACGAGGGCGTTGAGAAGGTCACAGAGGCCATTATCCGGTCAAAGGCAGGAATTAAAGATCCTACGAAGCCCATTGGTTCCTTCCTGTTTTTAGGCCCCACCGGCGTAGGTAAAACAGAGCTTGCCAAGGCTCTTGCAGAGTCACTGTTTGATGATGAATCCAATATGGTGCGCATTGATATGAGCGAATATATGGAGAAGCATTCTGTGGCACGTCTCATTGGAGCGCCTCCAGGATATGTGGGCTATGATGAGGGCGGACAGCTTACAGAGGCTGTGCGCCGCAAGCCCTACAGCGTAGTGCTGTTTGATGAGGTGGAAAAGGCCCATCCGGATGTATTTAATGTGCTGCTGCAGGTACTGGATGACGGACGGATCACAGATTCTCAGGGACGCACGGTGGATTTTAAAAACACCATTATCATTCTTACTTCCAACATCGGCTCCCAGTATCTTTTAGAGGGGATTGATGAGAATGGCTCCATCCGCCCGGAGGCTAAAGAGGCTGTGATGAATGACCTGAGAACTCATTTCCGTCCGGAGTTTTTGAACCGTCTGGATGAAATGATTCTCTTTAAGCCTCTGACAAAGGAAAATATTGGAAGTATTGTGGATTTATGCATTGCGGACTTAAACCGCCGTCTGGCAGACCGGGAGTTAAAGCTGGAGCTTACAGAGACAGCGAAGGCCTTTATCACAGAAAACGGCTATGATCCCGTATATGGCGCCCGTCCTTTAAAGCGGTATCTGCAAAAGAATGTAGAAACCCTGGCAGCAAAGCTGATTTTAGGAGGAGGGCTGCGGGAAGGCGCTGTAATCGTGATCGATGTATCGGAGGATGGAAGCAGGCTTATCGCTTATACGGAATAAAAAGAAAGGAAGGTCATAAGGTGAATAAGATTCCAAAGGATCCCATGATCCTGTTCAGCTTTGTGAATACACAGCTTAGAGACCGTTTCAGTTCATTGGAAGAGATGTGCAGAGAAATGGAGCTGGATCAGTCTTATATAGAAGAAACTCTGGAAGGTGCGGGGTTTTCCTATGATCCCAAACGGAACTGCTTCCGCTGATGGTTGGCAGCAAAAGCCGGCTTTATCTGATGTCTGGTCAGATAGGGCCGGCTTTTTTGAGGTGGTGCGAAAGGGCGAAGGCTGGAAATAAATAACAGGATGTGGTAGACTGGACAAAAGATCATTCACGGAATAGGGATGTATATTGTGATGGGGGATCTGTTAAGCTATAGTAGGAATACCCGATAGAGGATGAACAAAGCAGGAGGAGATATATGGGAGTGATATTCAATGAGGCAGAGGCTGTCTGGGAATGGCTTATGACGCATCTTATCGTAATCAATCTCTTGTTTTCCATTATATTATTTTTTTCCAGCGCAGAGATCCCAGATCGGTATGGACCTGGCTGTTTGCTCTGAACTTTATTCCGGTGTTCGGAATTATATTTTATCTTCTTTTCGGCCAGGATTTAAAAAAGAGCCGGATGTTTAAGGTAAAGGGAATCAGCGATCGGCTGAATATGCCGGTTAAAAGCCAGGAAGAGATTATCCGCTCAAGCGATATTCCGGAGGAAATGATGGATCCCCTCATAAGGGATTTCCGCAGCCTGATCCTCTATAACCTGGAAACTTCCGGAGCTGTGCTTACGACCGACAATCAGGTGAAGATCTACACAGACGGCCAGGCGAAATTTGAAGGCCTTCGAACCGCTCTGCGCCGTGCCAGCCGATTTATCCACATTCAGTATTATATTATTAAAAATGACGAGGTATTTGATTCGATCGTGCCGATTCTGGAGGATAAGGTGCGTGAAGGCGTAGAGGTGCGGATTCTTTATGACGGCATGGGGGGTCGCTTTATGCCGAAACGCCGGTGGGAGGAACTGCGCCGCGCCGGGATTTTAGTCGGTGTATTTTTCCCTCCTATTTTAGGCTGGCTGAACCTGCGTGTAAATTACAGAAATCATAGAAAAATCGTTGTGATAGACGGGAATGTGGGATTTGTAGGCGGTTTTAATATTGGACGTGAATATATTTCAAAGGATCCCGGATTCGGTTATTGGAGAGATACCCATCTGCGGATCACCGGTGAAGCAGTGATGAGCCTGCAGATCCGCTTTGCACTGGACTGGAATTATGCTACGGGAGAGAATCTCTTTAAAAATGAGGCCTATTTCCGGACAGATCTGAAAAAGAAGACGGACGTCCGAAGGGATAAAGAAAGACCGGCCTGGCCTGATCCTGAACTGGAGGGAAGCCAGGTGGGAATGCAGATCATTGCCAGCGGTCCGGATACCAGAGAACCCCATATCCGAAACAACTATCTGGAACTGTTTCACAAGGCAAAGCACCATATTTATATTCAGACGCCTTATTTTGTGCCGGACGACGCCATTTTTTCGGCGCTTAAGATGGCTGCTTTGTCCGGGGTCGATGTGCGTCTGATGATTCCCTGTAAGCCGGATCATCCGTTTGTGTACCGGGCAACCTGTTCTTATGCAGGAGAACTTTTGGATTATGGTGCAAAGGTCTATATCTATACTAATGGTTTTCTCCATTCCAAGGGGATTATGGTTGACGGCCGGGTCTGCTGCTATGGCACTGCCAATATGGATATCCGGAGCTTTGAACTGAATTTTGAGGTAAATGCTACGATTTATGATGAGGCGGTCACGGCAGAACTGGAGCAGGCATTTATGAATGACCTGCCTCACTGCCGCCAGATAACAAGAGAGGATTATAAAAAAAGAGGCCTTCTGACCAGGATCAGGGAGCAGGGAAGCCGTCTTTTGTCTCCGCTTTTATAGGAAGAATAATTTTCAGTTCATGCTGTCCATACTAGCCCTATGAAGAGACAGTATAATGGAAAATTAAAAGAATCGCTCCGCAATTTCTGTCGCTGCGGGATTGCGGGCTGGTGTCTGGAGGTCATTTTCACTTCATCGGAATCCTGGATGCGGGGAGATATGCGGCTCATGGGGCGCACCTCGCTCTGGATGTTTCCCATCTATGGCATGGGAGTCCTTCTGCCGGGGATCGTAAATACGGCAGACCGTTGGCTCACCGGCCTGTCTGCATTCCCGGAGGCGGGAACCGATCGTATTTCACCACCAGCCAGACTGGTGCGCCACGGACTTATGGATATGGTTCTGATTTTTGCGGCAGAGTATGTGACAGGAACGATTTTAAAGTATTTTAATGTGTGCCCATGGGATTATTCCATGTGGCCCGATCATATCGGCGGGGTGATCCGGCTGGCTTTTGGGCCCCTGTGGTTTTGCACCGGGCTTCTCTTTGAGATGCTTCAGACCCCCGGCAGACTTGAAAACTCAAACTAACAAAGAGTTGTATTTCCGATGTTTTCTGGTATATAATGGATACCATCAGCGGGCAGGAGAGCATCCCTTTATCCGCTGATGGCAGTAAATATTTTGAACAGAAGGAGAGTTACATATGATACGCTTATTGCTGGCAGCCATCGCCATTGTGCTGTATTTGGTACTTACTTTTCCGGTTTTGTGTTTTCTGGAGAAAAAGGCAAAAAAGAACCCGGAGGAGGCAGGCTGGAAGAGCTTTTCCATGGTGCGGTGGATTTTTAAAAAAATCAGCCGGATCGCCGGGATCACATACGAGGTGCGGGGGCTGGAAAATATTCCCACCGACCGGGCGGTGCTTTATGTGGGAAACCACAGAAGTTATTTTGATATTGTCATGGGCTATATGACCGTTCCTGGACTGACCGGTTTTATTGCCAAAAAGGAAATGATAAAGATCCCGCTGCTAAACCGCTGGATGGATCGGATGAACTGCTTATTTTTGGATCGTTCGAATATTAAAGAAGGTTTAAAAACTATTTTGGCAGGAATTGAAAAGATCAAGGGAGGAATTTCCATGTGGATTTTCCCCGAAGGAACCAGAAATCCCGGTGAAAATCCGGAAAAACTGATGGAGTTCCATGAGGGAAGTTTAAAGATTGCAGAAAAGAGCGGCTGTCCGGTGATCCCTGTTGCCATGGTGGGGACGGCAGAGGTATTTGAGCGTCATTTCCCATGGATCCGGCCCAGCCATGTGATCATCGAATACGGAAAACCCATTTATTTAAAGGAACTTCCGGCAGAAAACCGCAAGTTCCCCGGAGCCTACACAAGAGAGATCATTTGCTCCATGATAAAAGAGCTGGAGGAACAGAGATGAAGGAACTGAACTTACAGGAGATCCGGCAGCAGCTGGATGTGATTGACGCCAGCCTGACAGAGCTGTTTGAGACACGTATGGAGCTGTGCAGAGAGGTGGCTGAGTATAAGATACAGACCGGAAAGCCTGTTTATGACAGGGAGCGGGAGCAGCAGAAGCTTAAGGCGGTTACGGCTCTGGCTCACAGTGATTTTACGCGCAAAGGTACATATGAACTGTTTTCGCAGATCATGACCATCAGCCGCAGGCTTCAGTATGGTCTTCTGGCTTCCCACGGGCAGGAGATGGACACCGGGTTTTCCATGATCGAGGATTTAAAAAGGGAAAATGTGCGGATCGTATATCAGGGTGTGGAGGGCTCCTATGGACACGGTGCGGCCCGCCGGTATTTCGGCCCGGATGCGGATATGTACCATGTAAAGACCATGGAGGATGCCATGACAGAGGTGGAGGAGGGCCGGGCAGATTATGCGGTGCTCCCTATTGAAAACTCCTCCGCTGGGGCAGTAAGCGACAACTATGATCTCTTAGTAAAGCATAATGTGTACATCGCAGCGGAAACGGAGCTTTCGATTAACCATGCGCTGCTGGGCCGGGAAGATGCGGATATTAAGGATATCCGGACAGTTTATTCCCATCCGCAGGCTCTGATGCAGACCTCCCAGTATCTGAATGCCCACAGGGACTGGAAACAGATCAGCACGGTTAATACGGCGGTAGCGGCTAAAAAAGTGGCAGAAGAAAACGATCGTTCCCAGGCGGCGGTAGCCAGTGAGATTGCGGGAGAGCTTTATGGCTTAAAGGTGCTGGAGCGCTCCATTAACCACAATAAAAATAATGTGACCCGTTTTATTATCCTGTCAAAGGATCCTGTATACAGAAAGGGCGCTAATAAGGTGAGCATCTGTTTTGAGGGCGTCCACAGAAGCGGCTCTCTTTACAATATGCTTGGAAATCTGATTTACAATGACATCAATATGCTGATGATCGAATCGCGCCCCATTCCCGGGAGAAGCTGGGAATACCGTTTTTTTGTAGATGTGGAAGGGTCTTTATCCGATGCAAAGATCCGCAATGCTTTAAAGGGGATTTCTGAGGAAGCCGTATCCTTAAGGATCCTGGGAAACTACTGAGCCGAACCGGTTGGAGCGTGGATTCCCTTATCCGCTGATGGTAAGGGAAATATGGATACAAAGAAGAAACGAGGAAAGAGATATGGATATCAGAGAACTTGTGATCTACCGCAATTTAAAACATCAAACGCTGTTTGAGCAGATGGCAGGACTTATGGGAATGTCAGAAGAAAAGGAGAGTACAGATTCTTTTGCCTGTGCGGGACAGCTGATCGAACTGGCTGCAAAGTACGGCTTTGAAGGAAACCTGTGGCACTGTTTTCTGGCGCTCTGCCTGGCAGATAATGAAAATGCATATACAACTGCCTGTGAGGTCAAAGGGCCTGCAGGCGGTACTCTGGATCTTCTGGCGAAAGAAGACTTTGCCATTTTCAAGGCACTGTTTGATTTTGATCTTTCTTCTCTTGCGCCCTCTTCTTTGTGGAGCCTGCTTGCGGACTACCGCCCGGCACTTCAGGAGAGCCGGGTTTTTAACCGCAGGATCAGGGACAGGATTGTGGAGCTGGCAAAGGCCCTGGAGCAGGCATCTGACCTGGAAGGATTTCAGCAGACTATGGTGGAATTTTACAGGGGATACGGCGCGGGAACCTTTGGACTGAATAAGGCTTTCCGGATTCTGGAAAAAGAGGCCGGAGGGCTGACGGTGATCGATCCCATTGTAAATGTGGAGCATATTTATTTTAAGGATATTGTGGGATATGAGCTTCAGAAGCATAAGCTGATTGAAAATACGGAGGCTTTTGTAAATGGAAAAGAGGCCAACAACGTACTTTTATTCGGTGATGCGGGAACGGGAAAATCCTCCAGCGTAAAGGCGGTTTTGAACGAATATTACAGCAGGGGCCTGCGTATGATTGAGGTATACAAGCACCAGTTTAAGGATCTTTCAGATGTTCTGGAGCAGATCAAGGACCGCAATTACAAGTTTATCATTTACATGGATGATCTGTCCTTTGAGGATTACGAGCTGGAATATAAGTATTTGAAGGCTATTTGGAAGGAGGACTGGGAAAACGCCCGGATAATGTGCTGATCTATGCGACCTCCAAACCGCCGCCATCTCATCCGGGAGAAAATTCAGCGACAAGAGGGAGCTGGATGACGATCTTCACAATAATGATACGGTTCAGGAGAAGCTTTCTCTGGCAGCCCGGTTCGGCGTTACGATTTACTACGGTTCACCGGATAAACGGCAGTTTCAGTCCATAGTCAAAGCGCTGGCTAAGAGGCATCAGCTGGATATACCGGAGGAGGAACTGCTTTTGGAAGCCAATAAATGGGAATTGAGCCACGGAGGACTTTCCGGGCGTACGGCTTCCCAGTTCATTACCCATCTGCTGGGATGCGATTTTACATAAAATATACAGAAATTTTACATCATAAGGAAGAAAGAAGATGAGTCCGGGATTATAATAGCAGTCATATAGTCCCGGGCTTAGGCCATACAGGGGATCGGGCAGCGCGCCCCAAAAGGAGGAAGAACGTGGCAGTAAGAATGTTTGCAGCGATAGAGATCGGCTCATTTGCTCTGGAACTGGGAATTTATGAGATTTCTGAAAAGACGGGGATCCGTTGTGTAGATCACATCCGCCATGTGATCGCTCTGGGAAGCGATACCTTCAGCGAAGGAAAAATCAGCTACGGTCTGGCGGATGAGATGTGCTCTGTTCTGGAGGATTTTACGGGGATTATGAAAACCTACCGGGTGCGGGAGTACCGGGCTTACGGAACCACAGCCATGCGCGAGGCGAAAAACAGCCAGATCATCCTGGATCAGATCTGTGTAAGAACCGGACTTAAGGTGCGAATTATCAGCAATTCAGAGCAGCGTTTTATCAGCTATAAGGCAGTGGCGGCAAAGACAGGAGAATTTAACCGGATCATCCAGAAGGGAACGGCGATTGTAGATGTGGGCTTTGGAAGCGCCCAGATTTCTCTGTTTGATAAGGATACTCTGGTAACGACCCAGAGCCTGCCTCTTGGTACTCTGCGGATCCGCAGCCAGCTGGCTAAAATCCCGGCCAGTGTAAGGTCGCATTGTCTTCACATTGAGGAGCTGGTAGATAATGAGCTGATAACCTTTCGGAAAATGTATTTAAAAGACAGAAAGATTGATAATCTGATCGGGATCGGAACCAATATTACCTATCTGATGCGCCAGCTTGGATTCAACACAGCGGCAGACCGTGTGGATGCCAAAGAGATGGAGCTTTTTTATGAGCGCCTTTCTCAGATGACCCTGGATCAGATTGAGGAGCGTTTTAATGTGAACAGTGAGTACGCATCCCTGCTCCTTCCGGCAGCGGTTGTATACCGCAGAGTGATGGAGGTTACGGGAGCGGGACAGTTCTGGATTCCTGATATCGGCCTTTGTGACGGCATTGCGGCAGAATATGCCGATGACTGCCGTCTGTTCCGATTCAGCCACAGCTTTGAGAATGATATTCTGGCAGCGGCCAGAAATATGGCAAAGCGGTATAAATGCCATGCGGGCCATAATCAGATGCTGGAGCAGTATGCGTTATCTATCTTTGACGCTGCGCGGAAATTTCATGGTATGGGAGCAAGGGAGCGGCTCCTGCTCCAGATCGCAGTGACGCTGCATGGCTGCGGTAAGTTTATCAGCATCCGAAATTCCAATGAAAGCAGTTATAACCTGATCATGTCTACGGAGATTATCGGACTGAGCCATCTGGAACGTGAGATTATCGCAAATGTAGTCCGCTACAATATCCGTGATTTTGATTACGATACCATTCAGCTGGAAACGCAGATCGGAGAGGATGGAAGCGGCAATCTAAACCGAAGCTCCATTACCATTCTTATAGCCAAGCTGACGGCAATCCTGCGCCTTGCAAATTCCATGGACAAGACCCACAAGTCCAAGCTGGCAGACTGCCGGATGGCGATCCGGGAGGGAGAGTTAGTCATTACCACAGGATACACGGGAGATCTGGCTCTGGAGCGGGCGTCCTTTGAACAGAAGGCGGATTTTTTTGAGGAAATATTTGGAATAAGGCCGGTGTTAAAGCAGAAAAGGAGGGCATGACATGGCAGAAAAAGAAAAAATACCACAGATTTTGGAGCAGATCCCTCTAATTTTGTTAATCGGGAACTGAGCTGGCTGGAATTTAATTACCGGGTTCTCAGCGAAGCCAGAGATAAGAGCCTGCCCTTGTTTGAGCGACTGAAATTTTTAAGCATTACAGCCTCCAATCTGGATGAATTTTATATGGTCCGTGTGGCTTCCCTAAAGGATATGGTACACGCGAAATATATGAAGCAGGATATTGCAGGAATGACGGCTCAGGAGCAGTTAGACGCTATCAGCATAAAGACCCATCAGCTGGTGGAGCTGCAGTATTCCACCTATATCCGTTCCCTGGTGCCGTCTTTGCGCCAGAACGGCCTGCGGATCATCATGGAGCATGAGGATCTTACAAAGGAGGAAGCGGCCTGTGCGGACTCCTATTTCCAGACCAATGTATACCCGGTGCTTACCCCCATGGCCTTTGATTCCTCACGGCCCTTCCCGCTGATCCGCAACAAAACCCTGAATATTGCGGCTCTGTTAAAGAAAAAGAACGGGGATGGAGAACTGGAATTTGCCATGGTGCAGGTGCCTTCTGTGCTGCCAAGAATCGTAGAGCTTCCCAGAGAGACAATGGAGGATGGCACAGAGCAGAGGGTGGTGATCCTTTTAGAGGAGATCATTGAGCGGAATATGCCCTCCCTGTTCTTAAATTATGATATTGTGGCCTCTCATCCCTTCCGCATCATGCGGAATGCAGATCTTTCCATTGATGAGGAGGAGGCGGTGGATCTTCTGGAGGAGATCCAGAAGCAGCTGAAAAAGCGCCAGTGGGGCGAGGCAATCCGGCTGGAGATTGAATCCAATGTAGATAAGCGGCTTCTTAAAATCCTGAAAAAGGAGCTTTCCATCAGCAGTCAGGATATCTTCCGCATCCCTGGGCCATTAGATCTGACCTTCCTTATGAAAATGTATGGTCTGGAAGGCTTTGAAGCCTTTAAGGCTCCCAAGTACATCCCGCAGCCGGTACCGGCCCTGATGAATGAGGATGATATTTTCACCAACATCCGAAAGGGCGATATCCTGCTCCATCACCCATATCAGAGCTTTGATCCGGTGGTGGACTTTGTGCGCAGCGCAGCCAGAGATCCGGAGGTTTTAGCCATCAAACAGACCCTTTACCGTGTGAGCGGAAATTCCCCCATCATTGCGGCTTTGGCAGAGGCGGCGGAGAATGGAAAGCAGGTATCCGTACTGGTGGAATTAAAGGCCCGTTTTGACGAGGAAAATAATATCAACTGGGCAAAAATGCTGGAAAAGGCCGGCTGCCATGTGATCTACGGCCTGGTGGGACTTAAGACCCACAGCAAGATCACTCTGGCAGTCCGCATGGAGGAGGACGGAATCCGCCGCTACGTCCATCTGGGTACGGGAAATTACAATGATTCCACTGCAAAGCTTTATACGGACTGCGGCATTTTAACCTGCGATCCCCAGATCGGCGAGGACGCCACGGCAGTCTTTAACATGCTGTCCGGATATTCGGAGCCAAAGGCCTGGAATAAGCTTTCTGTCGCGCCTCTGTGGCTGAGAAACCGGTTTCTGCGAATGATCCGCCGGGAGACAGCCCACGCAAAGGAAGGACGCAGAGGCCATATTATGGCAAAGATGAACTCCCTTTGCGACAAAGAAATCATCAAAGCTCTCTATGAGGCCTCCTGTGCCGGAGTGGAAATTGAGCTTGTGATCCGCGGGATCTGCTGTCTGCGTGCCGGAGTGCCGGGGTTAAGCGAGCATATCCATGTGCGTTCCATTGTGGGAAATTTCCTGGAGCACAGCCGAATTTTTTATTTCCTCAATGACGGAAGTCCTGAGGTTTATATGGGAAGTGCAGACTGGATGCCGCGGAATCTGGATCGCCGGGTGGAGATTCTGTTCCCGGTAGAGGATGAAACTTTAAAGGAGCAGGTCATCCATATTCTGAAGGTAGAACTGGAAGATAATGTAAAAGCCCACATTTTACAGCCGGACGGCACCTACGAAAAGGAGGATAAGCGGGGAAAGGTCTTAATAAATTCTCAGGAGCAGTTCTGCCTGGAGGCGGTGCAGCGGGTAAAGGAATACAGGGGAGAGGACGACCCGGCAGTGACCCGGATCTTTAAACCCATAGAAAGCGGAAATATATAAATTCAATAAAAAGAGCGGTTCTGCTGATGCAGGACTGCTTTTTTTATCCGTAACATATTTTCCCATAATTTTTCAAGAAAAAAGTAAGGAAAACCATTGGTTAATATGGTATGATAATCATAAATATACTTTACAAAGAAATGATAACGTATGAGGAGGGGAATCATATGCCCGATATCAACATTCTGGTAGTAGACGATGAAAAGGAGATCGCAGATCTTATAGAGATTTATCTGGTAAGTGATGGCTATAAGGTTTTTAAGGCGGAAAATGCCTTAAAGGGCCTTGAGATCTTGGAAAAAGAGGAGATCCATCTGGTGCTCCTTGATATCATGATGCCGGGGATGAACGGCCTTGAGATGTGTAAAAAGATCCGTGAAACCAACAATATCCCGATCATTATGCTCAGCGCCAAGTCAACCGACCTTGACAAGATCCTGGGACTGGGGACCGGAGCGGATGACTATGTGGTAAAGCCCTTTAATCCATTAGAACTGACGGCACGGGTAAAATCCCAGCTTCGCCGCTATACCCAGCTAAATCCCAACAGCATGGCAAAGGAAGCGGTAAGCAGCGAAATCACCATCAAGGGAATGAGCATCAACAAGGACAATCACAAGGTGGTGGTAGACGGCGAGGAGATCAAGCTGACTCCCATTGAATTTGATATCCTGTACCTCTTAGCCTCCAATCCTGGAAAGGTGTTCAGCACAGATGAGATTTTCGAGCGCGTATGGAATGAAAAGGTATATGAGGCCAATAATACGGTCATGGTACATATCAGACGCTTAAGAGGAAAGATGAAGGAAGATACCAGGCAGAGCAAGATTATTACAACTGTGTGGGGAGTAGGCTACAAGATTGAAAAATAGTATGGGAAGCAGTTACCGGTTCCGTGTGCTGACCCATATCGTGTACAGCGCCATTATTACCTGCCTGGTAGAAGTATTTCTCATTACAAATCTTTCCATGGTGGCGCGCTACATACAGCAGAGCGGGAAGGTATCGGCTCTGGTCCATTTTATTTTAGGACAGCATCTGGCAGTGGTCATTTTGTATGTGCTTTTGGGGATCGTGATCTTTTCCGTGACCTTTATGATTTTGGAGGAGCCTGGGATCCGCTATCTGGGAAGGATTTCGGATGCGGTTCAGAGCATTTCCCAGGGCAATTTAAATACGGAAGTGGATGTGACCGGGGACGACGAATTTTCCGCCATGGCGGCAAATTTAAACAAGATGTCCTCAGATATCCGAAAGCTTATGGATAAGGAGAGAGAAGCGGAACGCACGAAAAATGAACTGATTACAAATGTGGCTCACGATTTAAGAACGCCCCTTACCTCCATCATCGGCTATCTGGAGCTTTTGGCCGGGAATACGCAGATCCCCCAGGAAATGCAGCACAAGTACATAGAAATTGCCTACAGCAAATCCAGACGGCTGGAAAAGCTGATTGAAGACCTTTTCGGTTTTACGAAGCTGAATTACGGAAAAATCGCCATGCACATAGGACAGATCGATATTGTAAAGCTTTTAGAGCAGCTCTTAGAGGAAGCCTACCCCAACTTTGAGGAAAAAAATCTGTCCTATGACCTTCAGAGCAATGTGCCTGCAAAGATCATAAGTGCTGACGGAAATCTTCTGGCCCGTCTGTTTGACAATCTGATTGGAAATGCCATTAAGTACGGAGCTGATGGAAAGCGGGTTCTGGTAAAGATCCACGGAGAGGAGGACACGGTTACGGTTTCCGTGACGAATTTTGGCCGTGTGATCCCTGCAGATGAGCTGCCTCTTTTATTTAACAAGTTTTACCGGGTGGAGCAGTCGCGTTCTGCCACAACCGGAGGCACCGGCCTTGGTCTTGCGATTGCAAAGGAAATTGTGGATATGCACGGAGGCACCATCCGGGTTGCCAGCGATTTAAATGGTACGGTATTTACGGTAAAGCTTCAGGTACATTTTGATCTTGAGAAAGAACAGTTCGGATCATGACGGTGATCCGGCCATAAAAAGAGAGGAAAATACAGATGTACAGATATATACGGGTGCTGAAAGGCGCCTTTTTTGCCCTTTTGTTTTCTCTTTCCGCCCTGCTCCCTTCCTATGCTGCAATTACGGCAGACGGTCCGGGAAGCGGTGTGGCAGGCCCCAGAGAGACTGTGCCGGAAGAAGGCGCACAGACAGAGGCGCTTTGGCAGGATCCGGCTTCACCCCATCCATTGGAGATGGAAGTGGTGTACGGCTATGATAACACAGCCAGAAGCGGCCGTATCCTTCCGATGACCATCCGGGTTACAAATTCTACAAAGGAGGACTTTACGGGAACGCTTCGGGCTGCAACTCTTGAACCGGAATACAGTCCTTATGGAAATAGTTCTCTTTCAGAGTACAGTACCTACCGGTATGAATACCCCATTGAGGTAAAGGCAGGGGAAACGGTTGAAAAAAAGATTCAGATTTCCCTCAGCATTCAGGTAGATCAGGTACTGCTGTCTTTAGTAGATCAGGAAGGAAAGGAGACAGCCGGACGCCGGATCAGGCTGGATCTGAACCTGGATACAGCGGAGCTGTATGTGGGGGTTTTGAGCGACCATCCGGAACGCCTTTCCTATATGGATCATATGGGGATCAATTACAGTACACTCCGCACCCGTCTTATTGAGCTGGATCAGGATACGATGCCAGAATCCCGGCAGGAGCTGGATCAGCTGGATGTGCTTTTGATCAATGATTTTGATACTGGGTCTCTGGACAGCCGGCAGCTTGAGGCTGTATGGGAGTGGACCCAGAGCGGAGGTACCCTTCTGTTCGGAACAGGGGAGCATGCAAATGAAACGCTGGGAGCCTTTTCCAAGGCGCTCTTAGCCAGCCCACTTCCTCAGGCCGTAGAATTTGAACTGGATATGGAAAGCAGTCAGGAATCCTCGGAATATGGGGACAGCCGGATTGTTCTGAACTGCACAGAGGTGGACTTAAAGGGAAGTACGGAGGTCATGACAAAGGGGCCGATGGAAATTATTTCCAGCACACCGGTGGGCAGAGGAATGGCGGCAGCGGCAATTTATGATTTTGGAGATCTGAAAGAATACGGGACTGACAATCCCTCCTATGTAGACCGCCTGTTTACAGAGCTTATAGGAGAAAACCGTCTGAATCTTTTAAGCAGCGGAAACGGAGGCTCCTCCGCAGGCCGTTACTGGGAGGTACAGAGCCTGATCAATACGGGGAATGTAAACCGTCTTCCCAAAGTAGGGCTTTACGTTACGCTGGCAGTTGCCTACGTGGCTCTTGCGGGGCCGGGGCTTTACTTCTTTTTAAAGCAGAGGGAGCTGCGCCAGTATTATCAGCCTGCAGTAGCCGTTTTGTCCCTGTGCTGTACCGGTATGGTGCTTTTGATGGGGATACCCACGCGGTTTAACGGCCCGTTTTTTACCTATGCCTCCATTCAGGACGCAGGAGAAGAGGATGTATCAGAAACGTTGTTTATCAATATGCGCTCTCCCTATAATCACAGCTATGGGGTATCTCTGGATCCTTCGTACCGTCTGTTCCCTGTCTGCGATTCCTCGTACTACAATCCGGGTACGGTTCCGGCCCTGGTGGATTCTGAGGATCCGGATATGGTGATCCGGTATAAGGAGGATGAAACGTATATTGAAGCGAGAGATACAGGCGCTTTCAATCCCAGTTATTTCCAGATGGAGCGTAACCTGCCAAATGAAACAGGGCAGGGATTTTCCGGGGAGATACGGGCCTTTGAGGGAACGATCACAGGGACGATAACGAATAATTACCCGTGGACCGTAGAAAATGCGGCGCTGCTTTTATATAACCAGATGGTAATGATCGGAACCATAGAGCCTGGACAGACGATTTCCCTGGATGGACGCGAGCTGATATACTGCGCAACGGATTTAGGATATGCTATGGCCGCTCAGATTACCGGAGCTTCACGGTACGGCCAGAAGGTAAATATAGAGGATCCGGATTATGTAAGGGCGCTGGAGCGGACCAATCTCCTTTCCTTCTATGTGGAAAATTATTTTTCCGGATATCATACCCAGGCACGGGTGGTAGCCTTCAGCCAGGAGCAGAAGGAAACGGGATTTTTGAGAAATCCGGGAACAGAAACCTATGGCTGCACGCTTTTAACTTCGGAGTTGGAGTAAAATTTATGAACAGGATGGCCTTGTAAGCCGTTCGGCGATGCAGAAGCAGCCGCATGTGCTGGCAGGAGAGTACGATGCGGCGCGCAACACCATCTACGGGATAAATCCGGTGGTTCTGGAATATTATCTTGGAAATGAGCTGGGAGTAGATACGCTTCATTTTCATCGTCTCAGCGAAGGAGTGGTTGCAAATTTAAGATATTATTATACCGTACCGTTTGAAGGAAATATGTATTTTTACAACTATAATACAGGCTCTTATGATCGGATGGACAGTGCGGTAAGCCAGTATAACAGGGAGGAACTGGATTCCTATTTGTCACCTGGAAATACGATCACTGTGAAATATGTGTATGATACAGCCGGAGAGTATACATGGAATATCATGCTCCCGGTTCTTACAGTTACAGGAAGGAGACAGCCCTGATGCTTACAGTAAGAAATCTTCACAAAATATATGGAAAATACCATGCCTTAAGCGGCCTGGATATGAATGTAGGCGATGGCGCACTTTACGGCTTTGTAGGACCCAACGGCGCAGGAAAGACAACGACATTAAAAATTATGACAGGGCTTTTGGGCGCAGAAGAAGGAAGTGTGACCATTAATGGAAAGGATGCACTCAGGGACCTGGGGGAATTAAAGGGGATGATCGGTTATGTACCGGATTTCTTTGGGGTATACGATAACCTGACTGTGGCAGAATACATGAGTTTTTTTGCCTCCTGTTATCAGCTTGACGGCCTGATGGCAAGAAAACGGTATACGGCTCTTCTGGAGCAGGTAGGACTGGAGGATAAGCTGGATTTCTATGTGGACGGACTTTCACGCGGAATGAAGCAGCGGCTCTGTCTTGCAAGGGCTCTGATCCACGATCCGGCGATCCTCATCCTGGATGAGCCGACCTCAGGCCTGGATCCGAGAACCAGGTTTGAATTTAAAGAAATACTCAGTGAATTAAGGAGTACGGGAAAAACCATTATTATCAGTTCACATGTACTGTCAGAGCTGGCGGAGATGTGTACGGATATCGGGATCATCGATCAGGGACGGATGGTGCTGGAGGGAAACATAACGGCGATCCTGTCGCGGGTCAACGCCTCAAACCCTCTGGTAATTTCCGTATACAGCAATATGGAGCAGGCCATGGCGGTCCTGCGCCGCCATCCCTGTGTCCAGACTATTTCCATGCGGGAAAAGGATATCTGCGTCCGCTTTGCCGGAGACGGCACCGATGAGGCGATGCTCCTTCAGCAACTGATCGATGCTGGCGTCCTGGTAAATGGCTTTGTCCGTGAGAAGGGCAGTCTGGAGTCCGTCTTTATGCAGCTGACAGATCATGAAGAAGAAAGGGTGGTGACGTCTTATGAGGCAGAATCCGGTTTACAGCCGTGAGATGAAGGTCAGCGCCAGAAGCCCTAGATTTCCTTTGTCCTTTCCCTTTTTAACGGGATCTGTGTCTGGCGGCTCTGATCAATATGTACTCGGTGGTTCTGCGGGTCCGTACCAATGCCACGATTCAGTACAGCAGTTTTATGGATATCTACGAATTTGTCACAGCCATTGAGTTTATCCTTCTGATGTTCATTGTGCCTGCCGTCACGGCAGCCAGCATCAGCGGCGAACGGGAGAGGCAAACATTAGATCTGATGCTTACCACCCAGATGACAGCGGCTCAGATTGTGACAGGTAAGCTGATGGGTGCTTTAAGCTCCTTGTTTGTGCTGATCCTGTCCAGTTTTCCTGCGGTAGCCATGGTGTTTGTCTATGGCGGCATTACCTGGTGGGATGCTCTGTCACTGATCTTCTGCTATGTGGCAGTGGCTTTTATGGCGGGAAGTCTTGGGATCTTCTTTTCATCCGTATTCCGAAGATCCACGGTTTCTACGGCTGTAACATACGGCACTCTGATCGCTTTTGTGGCAGGAACGTATTTTATCAACCGTTTTGCCCTCTCGATGTCTGCTGCGAATCTAGACCAGACCATAGCGGCATATGCGATGGAGGCGCCTGCCATCCGTGCTTCTTCCGGAGGCGCTTTTTATCTCTTTTTGATGAATCCGGCCTTTACCTTTATGGCAGTCATTGGAAATCAGGCCGGGCGCAGCACCTCCTTTGCCAGCGTATGCAGCTATTTTGGAATGGAGAATACAGGCTTTGTGATGGAGCACTGGGTTCTTTTAAGCATTCTTCTACAGCTTGCCGCAGGAGCGCTTCTTCTCTGGGAGGCAGTGCAGTTTCTGGAGCCTGTGAAGAAGAAAGGAAAAAGAAAAAAATAAGAGGATGAGGCACACATTTTAAAAACAGGCGTATACTGATCGTATAAAGAATGTCTGGCGCATCCAGCTGGTGCTTTATCATAGATACAGACCTTTTTAGGTCCGGGCGGTGACGGCGCGTTTTGCGCAATCGCCGTTTACATAGAAAACGGATGAACCGATATGAATGAGAATTATACCTATATCCTGCGGTGTGCGGACGGAACGTATTACTGTGGCTGGACCAATAACCTGGACAGGCGTTTAAAGGCCCACAATGAAGGGAAGGGTGCCAAATACACACGTTCCCGAAGACCGGTGGCCCTTGTCTATTATGAGGCCTTTTCCACAAAAGAGGAGGCTATGAGACGGGAATATGAAATAAAACAGCTCCCCCGAAAGAAAAAGGAGGAGCTGATTTTTAAGCAACAAACTGATACATCATCATGTAATGGCAGAGACTTCCGCCCATGACAAAGAGATGGAAAATTTCATGGGAACCGAAATATTGGTGTCTCGCATTGAAAATAGGCAGTTTCAGGGCGTAGATGACGCCGCCCAGGGTGTAAATGATGCCTCCGGCCAGAAGCCACAGAAAGCCTGCTTTTGGCAGCGCTGCCAGTATCTTTGAAAAGGCCAGGATGCAGACCCAGCCCATGGCAATGTAGATCATGGAAGAAAACCATTTGGGACAGGTGATCCAGAAGGCGTTGATAAAGATCCCAAGGACAGCGATGATCCAGACCAGTGCCAGAAGAGCCCATCCCGTCTGATCTCCCAGTACGATCAGGCATACGGGCGTGTAGGTTCCTGCAATGAGCACAAAGATCATCATGTGGTCGATTTTTCGCAGCAGTTGGTTGATTTTTGGGGAAATATCCAGCGTGTGGTAGATGGTGCTGGCTCCATAGAGGCCGATCATGCTTAAAATAAAAACAGCCAGAGCCGCCAGATGAAACTGTTCAGGAGACCGGGAACCCTTAATAAGAAGAGGAACTGCTGCGGCTGCTGCCAGAACCATGGCGATAAAATGGGTCAGGGCGCTGCCCGGATCCTTTATTTTTCGTAAATTGCGTTTTATTTTCTGTGTCATGAATGATACCTCCTTTAAAAATATGACAAGGCTGATATAACTATAATACGTAGTATTCGAAACTACATTATGATGTAATATATACTATACACGGAATGGACGGAATATGCAATACATTTGAAAAAATTATTTGATTATCAAAGTAAATGGGAAGAAAGGGGATAAGATATGCTTTCTGTATTATATGAAGATTCGGATATTCTGGTAGCGGTAAAGCCTGCAGGAGTGGAATCGCAGTCAGCCAGGGGCTTTGCAAAGGATATGGTCAGCGAGATCCGCAGATATCTCACCATTCAGGCCAGAAATCCACAAAATATCCACAAATTAACCACATTATCCTCAAAAGGGCAGGGGAAAAATCAGCCGCCTTATGTGGGAGTTATCCACAGATTGGACCGGCCTGTGTCGGGAATTATGGTGTATGCCAGAAATCAAAAGGCTGCAGCTTCTCTTAGTTCCCTGATGCAGCAGGGAAAAATGGAAAAATGGTATAAGGCAGTGGTATGTGGAAAACCTGTGGATAATCATGGTGTATATGTGGATTATCTCAGACAGAATCAGGGAGAGAACCGGTCTGAAATTGTGGATAAATCGGCAGCAGGAAGTAAACGGGCAGAGCTTTCATATACGGCAGAGGCATCGACAGAGCGCTGTGACGCGGGGGAGAGCAGGGAATACAGTCTGGTGAGGATACGTCTGTTTACAGGCCGCCACCACCAGATCCGGGTACAATTTTCCGGCCATGGAACACCCCTTTATGGGATGATAAATACGGAGAAAAGACAGCTCCCGGACAACCTGACCTATTGGCTCTGTGCGCCTTCCGTCTGTCCTTCCCTCATCCTGTAACGGGAAAGCGGATGGAGTTTGAAATGGAGCCGTCCGGAGGCGCTTTTGAGTGGTTTAAGGAAAATCCATCTTAAAAGTGAAGAAAAAATGGTACTTTTTGCAGAATGACGCTGCAACTATTTTTTGTTATAATGGTTTGGATCGATTAAAAGGCAGGTAAGGGGAAAATGGAACGGATATCAGAATCAGGGCTTGGACGGCTCCTCCATTATAATATGACTTGTATAGGCGGTTTTATGGGAACCTTTTGCAGTCTGCGGGTTTGGAGGGAATTTTGCCTCGGCCCCAT